>Ga0065711_1007125_pt1 | contig 15622 bp, 9 predicted proteins | sample Hoacrofraction12_FD_59098 | JGI IMG/M metagenome (GOLD analysis project Ga0065711, IMG submission 59098) | Hoatzin crop microbial communities from Cojedes, Venezuela - Epithelial fraction 12 v2 (version 2) | ecosystem: Host-associated > Birds > Digestive system > Esophagus > Crop | place... | reverse complement strand
CTGGCACAGGTTGCCCAGAGAAGCTGTGGATGCCCCCTCCCTGGCAGTGTTCAAGGCCAGGTTGGATGGGGCTTTGAGCAACCTGGTCTGGTGGAAGGTGTCCAGGCCCATGGCAGAGGGGTTGGAACTAGATAATCTTTAAGGTCCCTTCCAACCCAAGACATTCTATGATCTACACTAATTACCTTTCTATAAATAAAAAATTGTGAAAATTAAGGTAAACATTTGCTAGCAGAAATTCCTTCTTTATCAGTCAGGAACTGACTGCCTCTGGTCTCTGCTTAGCTAAGGTTGTACTTTATTTTTCAGTGACCTCTTAGTGACGCTTCAGTCAGACTCTCCATCCAGCAGGAACTGTGAGCCAACCTAAGCCACTTTCTAAATTCTGAAGTCTGCAGTGGGAGGGCTACTGGCACCCTGACCTCCAAGAAACTCAGCTGTACCTACTTTGTTTTGTCTTAGGCACCCCTCACTTGCACAAAGGCTTTTTCAATTCTCAGCAACCTCACTAGTCCCTTTGCACTCAGAAGCCAAAAAAAACCTCAAACAGAAGCACAAAATGCAAAGCCATTTGGCATGCAAGCAGCATTTCTCCTTTTTGTGAGCCTGCCACAGAAGCTCACTGCTTTCCTCACGAGCAACAGTTGTTACCCTCGCACTGCTGGCAGCCACGCTGAGCAGAGTCACAGAATCAGAGAATGGCAGGGATTGGAAGGGACCTCTGAGGAGTCCAACCCTCCTGCCAAAGCAGGGTCACCTACAGCAGGCTGCACAGGACCGCGTCCAGGCGGGTCTTGAATATCTCCAGAGAAGGAGAATCCTCAACCTCCCTGGGCAGCCTGCTCCAGTGCTCTGTCACCCTCAGAGGGAAGAAATTCTTCCTCATGTTCAGGCGGAACTTCCTACACTTCAGTTTGTGCCCATTGCCCCTTGTCCTGTCGCTGGGCACCACTGAAAAGAGCCTGGCCCCATCCTCCTGACACCCACCCTTCAGATATTTATAATCATTTATAAGGTCCCCTCTCAGCCTGCTCTTCTCCAGGCTGAACAAGCGCAGCTCCCTCAGCCTTTCCTCATAGGAGAGACGCTCCAGTCCCCTCACCGTCCCTTCATCATCCCCTCCTCCTCGCCCCGAAGTCACCGCCGCAGGCCGCGGCGCGCATGCGCACTTTGCGCACACCTCCCCCTCCCCCCACCAACGGCCTCCCGAAGCGAGGTCGCGGCCTGATTGGAGGAGCCGCCCCCGCCCGCTGCCGCGGTCCGGGCCCGAGCGGCTGCCATGGGTGAGGCGGCGCAGCCCCCGCGCCCCGGCATCGGCGTGGGGGTGGTGGTCACCAGCCCCGCGCACCCCAACTGCGTCCTCCTGGGCAAGAGGAAAGGCCCGGTGGGGGCCGGCACCTACCAGCTCCCCGGAGGCCACCTGGAGTTCGGGTAGGAGCCCCGAGCCCCCCTCCCCGCCCCGCGGCCCCCGGGAGAACCGGCTGCCCGCCTCGGGCCGGCACTCCCTCTCTCCCCTCCCCTGAGGCGGCCGTGCCTTTCCCTCCCCCGCAGGGAGAGCCTGGCGGACTGCGCCGCGCGGGAGACTCTCGAGGAGGCGGAGCTGCGCCTGCGCAACGTGCGCTTCGCCTCCGCCGTCAACTCGGTGTGCGCCGCCGCGCGCTACCACTACGTCACCGTCCTCATGAAGGGGGAGGCGGAGCCGGGGGCGGAGCCGCGCAACCGCGAGCCCGAGAAGAACGAGGGTGAGGGGCGCGCGTCACCCCGAGGAGGGCGGAGGTCGCATCAAAACAGACGCCTGAGCGCGTTTTAGCGTAGTTTATGTTAGGTTCCCCTTTACTGCCACGCACTTTGGCGTGACGAGGCCGGGGGCGGCCACGTTCATAGAATCACAGGTTGGAAATGACCTGAGATCATCGAGATCAACCATCCACCCAACACCACCACGCCTGCTAAACCATGTCCCGAAGTGCCACATCTACACGTTTTTTGAACACCTTCAGGGATGGGGACTCCACCACTTCCCTGGGCAGCCGGTTCCAATGTCTGACCGCTCTTTCAGTAAAGATATTTTTCCTAATGTCCATTCTAAACCTCCCTTGACGCAACTGGAGGCCATTGCCTCTCGTCCTGTCACTAGTCACTCGGGAGAAGAGACCAACACCTGCCTCACTACAACCTCCTTTCAGGTAGTTGTAGAGAGCCATAAGGTTCCCCCTCAGCCTCCTCCAGTCTAAACAGCCCCAGTTCCCTCAGCCACTCCTCACAAGACTTGTTCTCCAGACCCCTCACCAGCCTCGTTGCCCTTCTCTGGACACGCTCCAGCACCTCAATGTCCTGCTTGCATTGCACAGAGCTGCGGAAGTGCTCAGGTCCGGCAGGGCCAAGGCCAGAAGGGAGGAGAGCAGTGAATACAAACCAATTTTTTTTGCTGTGTTTTTCCCCCTGCAGGTTGGGAATGGGTGAAATGGGATGAATTTCCTCCAGCAGATCAGCTGTTCTGGGCCTTGCGCTGCTTAAGAGAGCAGGGTTATGATCCCTTCACAGAAGAGCTCGATCACCTGAAGGGGTACACGGGAAGCCACCAGCTCGCGTAAAAACTAATTGTACGTTGTGTAACGAACTGAAGGACAGACTGGGCTTTTTTGGTGTCAAAGAGGAAAGGATAGGTCATGCTTGCCCCGCCCAGGTGAAAATATTACCCTTTGCAAAGCCAAAAAGATGCCAAACATTTCAGTGCTTTTTCCATATTTCACACAACAGTTGTCTCGATCCAGAGCTATTTCTAGCTCTAATGGTTAACAATTAATGTTTGCTTTTTATAGAAACTCACAGTGTTTTATCTGGTTAACCTTTTTCTAGGCAGATAGCCCTTTGGAAGTCAGAACTAGTCAGAGAAGCTCACTCACTTGGAAACAGTTGCGTCATCAGGGCCAAGGGAAACTGATTTGTTTAAACCACTGTCCTGCTTTCTGTCTAAAACTACTTTGTATCATGCTGCTTTCCTGCAATTATAAATCCTGGACCAATTTTCATATTTAGCCTTGTCTTACAGCTTCAGTTAAGACACTGTCATGAACAAAAGTCACATCTTCCAGACAATGCTTCGTTCTCCTGCAGCCAGCAGCACATACGTGAAAATTGGGGTATTCTCAACATGAAAGGGTTGCGGTGGCTTGTTGGAGGGAATGAAAACTCCCTGACCCTCTTGCCACACCTTTTCTTTACAGAATTCTGTCTGTAGCCTCAGTTACATCAGAATTTATCTGCAGAAGCATTTCAGATCTCTGCAGTTGATCTTGATTCCTGGTCACGTTACTGAATTCTTAATAGTTTAATGGAGAGGTGCCTACAGTGTTCTACTAGGGTGACACAAACATGGTACAAACTAATCTCAGCGGTGTAGCTCTACGGCAGGCAGTCATACGTTTTCGCTGAAGAGAGTGGTCAGTGTTAAACAGCACAGACTGGTGTAATTCTGGATGGCTACTGGGATTTGATAGTATTGTTAATTTACAGTTTGATGTGACTAAATGATTAAATTGGTAGTGAACGAAATCACAGTACACAAAGATCTATCCAAAACCAGTAAGTTTATATTTTTCATTTTTCTAGAATCTGTAACTGAATTTGATTTTTTTTTCCAGCTGTAGTCATTAGGACACCAGCAATTAATTTTAGGATATTACTTTTAAAAAAAAGCACTAAATTGGCTCATTTTCTTAATCTTCAGAGTTCTTTTAAAACACAGTTTTTGTCTGTTTCCTTTAGATATACCCATTGTACAAGATGTTGAGATAACTTTAATGTCTTTCAAATAGAATATAAGCACAATATCAAAAGATTAAAATTGTCTGAAATTATGAATTGTCAGTTCTTGAAAGAAATGAGCTTGAAGGGTTTAAAGCTTCTCCTTACTTTGCACATGTATTTTCTGAAATGGAGATGTCTGTGTTTAGCAGCACAGTGATACAAGGTATAAGGATGCTACCGATGATCGCAAGCCTCCTGCTTAGAATTTGAAGTGTTAACTACGCACAGCTTCCTTAGAACAGAGATTCTTTCTCTGAATTGAAGAAAGAAGATAATGTTATAAAGCAGTTTCAAAATGGGAAGTATCACTGAAAGTTCCTTTACTTCTGTATCTTTGTAGAAAGCTTATTTTTACTATTCAAAAGTGGAGATTTTCTTCCTGAAAGCAACTTTATGTATACTGAAAATTATTCCATTCAACTGTCAACAAAAGAGGCTTTAGGAAGAGTTGACAGATGTCCTGCCCATCTGTCCCAAAGAATAATGAAAAAAAAAAAAAAGATTAAAATGATTTAGCGCAATGCAGTTTTAAATTCTGGAAGGCGTCTAACTCCTGATGGGAAAACAGGGGTCACTGTAAAATGGTTTGTCATGCAATAACTATTTTGTTACCATTAATGGTTGTATTCTGTCTAATGTAAATATACAAGTAGTTACTGAAATGAGGACACAAACAGTATCTCCATATGTCAGGGTTTCTATATCCTTTCTAAATGATTAAATGACTACTGTGCATTACTACAATCAGCTGTCAGCAATCCCTAACTTATCATGCATTTGTACTTCCCCCCCCCCAAAAAAAAAAAAATTTTTGATTCACAGTTTTTAGCTGCTAAAATTTGGTCCTTTCAACTAACTATTATGTTTACTTTGACTTTTGGTACTTTTGCTAAATAGGAAAATCTATTCTGTAGACACCTAAGCCACTGACTAACAGAACATTCAGTTGAAACTTCATGGTTTGCTAAACTACTTGTACCAGACAGAATTCACCTAAAGTAGCATTATAGTTATCCAGCATTGAGAGAAATACTCCTGAACAGTATGTGGTTTGAAGCGCTGATGAAAAGAAACTGATTAGGATGCATCTTTATATCTAGAGTCTGATTTTAAGCTATGTGAACAGTAAGCAGAGCTGTCTTCTTACCTATTTCTTAGATGTAACACGCTGGTCCCATTTAACAGACTACCAAACAAACCAGAAAAAGAAGTGGTCAGCGCTTCTGTTCACTCTTATTTACATCTGGAAACAATCACCCACCTCCACAGTATTTCAGTTCTTCAGTTATTTCATTCCAAGAAAAGAATGTTCTTATAAATAAGAAGATGAAAGAGACTAGTGAGGTGCAGCTGTGTGTCATAAGACATGTTAAGAGGGGCCTTTCAGGAAGAAAACACTAATCCCACGGTGCAAAGCATTAAGAAATTGCATTTTGCAATATTGTATATGATTCTGATCGCACATTTAAGAAAAAACAATGTGAACTAGAACAGGGGCAGGCAACATGAACTAGGAAAATTGAGAGAGGCTAGGTGTATTGGGATTAACATCGACTAAAGAGGAAATACATTTCTCTGTATATATAGACAATGGCAGTAAACACCAAAGAGGAAAAGATCATACTGAATAAAGGTTAAAATATATATATATGCATATGAGTAACTTTAGACTGCAAAATAGAGGTGAAATTTTAATAACTGTGAAAATACTTCCAACAGGAACAGCTGAGACAAAACCAATTTCCCCATTTCTCTTTTAAAACAAAAATCACTCCCATATTACGTGACTCAACCTGACTGAAGGGATCCTTTTAATTTCTACATCCTTATGGGATTTGTACATATGTTCATCATACATGGCAGCATTACTGACAGCAGTATTTGAAAGATTGTCTTTGCAAATGAGGAAGAACACCATTTATCAGATACAGCCTGCAAGGAATCTACAAAATGGAAAAGTGGAGAGAATTGTGATCTGTGCTTCAGGAAGCCTCACTGCAGGGCAGAAACCTGTAACTGCCATGAGCAACAGTTCACGTAAGTAACCCCCTGATCAAATCAGAAAACTGAAGAGAAAAGTAGCTGTCAAAGTGACTCCTTAAGCAAAACAGAACAAGGAAAGGAAAGCCAAGGGAAGTGCATTTGGAAAGATGAAAGAACATTGTAGCTGAGGCAGGAAATGCAACTGCTGAAATAAACAAATTAGCAGGTTCAAAGAACTGAAAACATTATAGATTAAAGAATAAAGAATTATAGATTTAAGAATAAAGAATCTGTGAGCACTTTGAACAGAAAGGAGCTGAACCTGAAAGGTGCCCCAAAGCACTTCATCTCCAGGGTCCCAGGATGCGTAACCGAAGTACTGGTGAAGCCTTGCGAATGGGCGCTCTGCATCACTGCTTCAGAGTCTGCCCAGTTCTGCATCTACCTGAGCCAGCTCAGCTGAAAAGGACAGACTCCCAGTTCCTGACTGCTCAGCTGCTTCTAATACTGACTTGCCATTTTGCACAGGGGAAGATGGAATACAAACTTCTGAAACTCAGTCAGAATTCAACCACACACTGGGATAAAAGGTGTTGAGTCCTGAAGTTACACAATAACTCATCTAATATTTAAGTCTGCAAAATGAAACAAAGTTACATCAAAGCTGAGTTTATTTATGACAAACAATTCATTATATATTACAATAATTACAAACTTTTTTACACCATATCGCCGTATTTTTGTTCTCGGCACACACAAGATGATCAAGAACACAGATTTAGGCAGTAACAAAAAAGATATTAAAATTACAAATTTCATGCCTCATTTCTGTGCCATAGAAAAGGCTATAATCAAAAGAGTAAAGTTACTAACAAACATACAAGGGGATTCCCCTTACGCCTTTTTTCCCAGGAACTTTTGTCATCTAATGTATAGTAAATACATATATACACACATGTCTCTTGCAAACATACACATTCACACATTTACGTAATCACTGGAAGTCTGACACCTCTCCTCCATCAGAAAGCTCCCAGTCATTTTACTTGAACATCTAATGGGGGGAAAAAAATTAAAACAAAACAAAACAAAAAAATCTGAAGTCCGTGGTCTTTAATTAGTCACCCTACTCCTGAGCCAGCTGTTATCTTCGCCCTAAACAGGGCCGCCAGCATAATAAAAGGGTATTGCAGTCTGTGACAAACAGCATTCAACCTACCTTCACCACAGGAAAGGTCTACTAGGGATACTGTCCCTCTTGTACCTAGTCTGAGTCACTGCTGCTGCTTGAGGAGTCTGTTGACATGACTTCTACATCATCTTCGTTCTCTTTATTGTGTCCCGGAGGCTCCAACATGAAGTCATTACTGTGATTAGGAGGTAGCATGTTCATTGACATATCGCTTGACTGCCAAGGATACTGAGGAGCAAGCACATCTGGAAAAAAGGAGCATGATCAATCAAACTATCAGCTTTGTATATTGACAAATTCAACAAGACAGCTCCACCAGGACTCCAATTTAAAACTCAATCTTAAAATCCTTCCTGAATTTTGGACAGATGAAACCCTCCAGTAACTGCTGGACAACATCTCATGATGGAGCCATTCTATCACTGTAAAAGCCTCCTCTGCCAAAGAGGCCCATTAATGTAGGTGGCTCTTCATCTCTCATCACTCCACTTCAAAACACTATACATTCACACAGAGCTTTTCATCTTCAAAGCAGTTTGAACTGACTTAACATTCACAACCACTGGCAGTAACGAAAATGGTCACCCTCTGTCAGTATGCAAAAATAGATCAAAACATTAGATTAAAAAAAAAAAATACTTAAGATAGACCATAGAAATTCAGAGTAAAAAGTTTTATCCAAATTTGGCTGTAACACCTTGGTTACTATTTTTCCAACAGTAAATATGGTGCATAGAGTACAAAGAAGAGTGTCCTACTACAAAACCAGGGCCACAGAGATACTTGAGAGAATGTAGGAATGCCCCACTGTGCCCCAGCCAGGCCAGCCTCAGTTCCCCGACTTCTCTCAGCTCTCACTGTTTCTTCTTTTCCTGTCTTACTTCCACAGCCATCCCATCCCATACTCCCTACCAACCTACCCTCCCCTCACAACACTTCCTAGTCTCTCCCTTACTTGACCCCCAAACGGTCCCCCATTTCAAAGCTGCAGTACACATCTATATGCCGTTTCCGCTCCCTTCCTTTTAATTTATGCTCCTACTGCTGTGCTTCAGTTCTTCACTTATTACCAGGCACTGTAGTGAAGTCTATCCCACAGAAGAAACCAGCTATCTCCCACTTACAGCAAGAATTAAAAATAATTAGGCAGAGACCGAAGTGAACAAAAGCCCACCCATGTGGGACTCTGAGTACAGAGAAAGAGGGTACTGTCTAAGCAGGGGATCATATGTGGTAGACTTACTCTCATTCAGCTGCTGCCTAACTCATCAGTAGACAGACTCCACACACAGTAGCTTTGGATCGTTAAGTCTGTAGACACCTGAGATCCCACACCTGAACAACAGCCACAGTCCCCTAACACCAGATACATTACCTGGCTGTACAAATCCGCACACCAGTGTACGTGAGGACATAACGCAGCCTTTATGCCAGTCCTGTACCCATTTTAGGAAGACCAGCAACAGTACCAGGTGGTCTCATCCCAGTGGTGGTGAAGTTAACCAACTTTATTTGAACCAGCTGAGAACGTAAGCCAGTGTTATACATCCCACGGCCACACTTCAGTGCTGGAACCAGTCCACTACCAAATCAGGTTGAATGAGCGTACTAAGCAGCTTCAAAGTTTTGAGGCTACCAAGCAGCCCAGTGGCTGGCTTGCAGACTCAGTAAGGACTCAGTAACTGGACATCTCTCTGTACTGCACATCTCTCTGCAGAAGTCTCTAAAAGGACTAAATTCCATCATTAGCATTCTCAGGACACGCCACCACACACCGACAGATTCAGGATCCCTGTACAAAATGCCAGAGCAGCCTCTACTTTCTTTTAAATGAAGTTTTGATGTTACCCTCTTACCTGCAGTCGAGGAATTAGAGTATTTCCCCTGGCTTAGGAGACCCAGATTCAATTAACAACTTGAGAAGTTTAAATCCCACATTTTCTAGCTTCTCAACGAAAAGTCCTAAAGAGCGGGGCTTCAGTTCTTACAGAGACAGCACTCAAAAGTAGAAGGAGCAAGTCTGCATCCTCTAAAGCAGCGAAGCCACCCAGAATGGGCTCCACCTAAACAACTCCATGACGAAGACACAACCTTAACATCTCCTCTGACCATACTTCAAAAGAACAGAAAAGATACATGGGCCTATCCTCAGCACTTCTCTGGTGGGTTGCTATGGACAGATGTCAGGGTCCCACTACTTTTCCGCTCACAGGCCCATTTTATCCAAGACCAGAGGCTTAGAAAGCAAGATGATGAAGAACTTTAAGTCACTTCCTAAGAGGTGACAACAGATTAGACAGATGGTTGGAAACACAATATCCAAGTTTACTATTTCTCCAATGGAGTCGCCATACAGGTTTAAGATACTCAGTACAACTTTTGAAAACAAGCTTTCCGTAACACCTGTAAGTGGCTTAATAGACAGGTAAGAACTGTTACAGATCTCCTATGAATTCACGATACGAATTTTTCCACATTTTAGTCTTAACCATGGTATACTAATGCTGCACAGATACAGAACCACTTAAATGTTTCAGTTACTGTAATTTACTGCTAAATTCTACTTTAGCATGAATGCACGAATCCCATTAAAGTCAGTGGAAGTGCCCATTTCACTAAGCAATTAAGTGATTGAAGCTTGATTCCTACACTCGAGGTATTACCTCACCAGCTGTCCTTTACAATGTCTTTTCAAACCAGGACTTCTAAGCAGTCTCGCTATACAGAGCGTAGACTTAAAGGAAAGTAGGGGATGATAATAAACCTCTTTTCTTCTGAATACAGCTTTCACAATTCCGTACTTTCTGTCATCACTGCTAAGAAAGTTTGCTTTGAAAATGCTTTTAATACGATTTAATATCACTTAATTTACAGTAATTTAAAAGAAGTGAATTGAAGTGTAACTAAATTTTGTTTATATTCACTTAGTTGTAGTGTCTGCAGTACGATTTAGCACGAAATAAAATAAAATTATGCAATTTCTAATTGTTAACTTTATTTAGTAGATCTTCACTGCTAGGGAACAATGTTAGCCGTAATTTTCATTATTTTAACTCTGATTTGCCTTTGCTAAGGGAAATGTATAATTTCTATGACTGTACAAGAAATAAAGAAGAGCAAAACAAAACTGAATTTCTCTTACCTGGCAATCTGCCTGCTGCAAGTGCATCCCCTGGTAAATGTCCATTAACTCCATTGGTGGATGGGTTGTTCATCTGACCCAAGAGACCACTCCTCATTTCCAGATCAGTAGGATATGGCCTACGTGGGTCCCCTTTAACAAAAAAGGCAAAGGAATGTCTTTAAATATTTAACAATTGTCTTGCAGACATTCACTTTTTCTTCAGTGCCTAGTTTCCTGACCAAAAAAAAATCCCATACTCTGTTTGGATCAGCAATAAGCATCACACGTGTTTTGTTAAAATCCAGGTATGTCTTTCACTTAGACTTTCTCTGTTCATTCAAACTTGGCAGAAAAAGCACATTAAAAAAAAAACCAAACCCAAAAAACCCCACGCGTTTAGAAGGTATCTTTGCTCTCCCTGGTACTTCACAGCTGAACAGCAAAGAGAGGAATGGGAAAAAACACACTCTCATTTTGGACAAAAAGGATCATTCCCAAAATTGAAACCCAACATAATGAAAACCCGGCTTCTGACTCCACTGATTACTAACATTCTCTGTAAAGAATATTGTAAGGGGCTGGAGGGAACACAACCGAGCACATGGAAAAGCCTTTAACATACTTGGTTCTAACGTACAACTGGGGCCAACATTCAGGAAAAAAAAAAAAAAAACAAACAAAGGAGACCAGAGACAGTCAGTCATTTAATGGAAGCATGCAGTTTCACAGCCTTTTTGAAAATGTACACAAAGTCTACAGGACTTTGGATATCCGTTTTTGTTAAAAATATTAGATATAACAGCTGAAAACAATGTTACTGTAATAAACTCCAGTGTTTTTCACTGCATAAAAGCATTCTAAGACCAGATACTGACCACGTTTTATTATATAAAGATCTATTCTCACAAAAATGATAGTTACCTGGTACCCATGTCAGAGGGGCACAAACAGCATTGCTAGCACTGATTCTATGGGCATACTTGATTATTTCTTCAGATGAAATGGCACCTGGAAGAAGGGAAGGAAAGTTACTATGTTCTCAAGAGATTGCATCATTGAATTATTTCAGAATATTGGACACTCGTATTGAAAAGACTGGGAATGTAATTTTATCAAACATTAAGAGCATGCTTCAGATGCCATGACTGCTTAGAGGATTCTTAGACTACGCAAGGATAAGCTTCACAGTGAACTGATTTTACAGCCACAAGTTCAGTACACCTTCAATGTCAACAGTTCTTCAAACCTGTGAAAAACACAAACCAATCTCTTAAGCAGTGTACTTACTTGACAAGCACAATTTGTAAGAAAACTTCAGCACCTGCTTTATTACGGAATTTTCTGTAGTAAAGAAATTTTTTTGTTTGTGTAGTAATTGTAGAGCATACATGTAGTAGCCCTTCTAAATACGTGCCTGTATTAGAAAAACTTTATGAAATTCTTGGACTTTTTACACAAAAGAGGTATGACAAAATCATAAAAGACACCATAAAAAAAAAAACATGAAAGAAAATGCCTCCCACAAAAAAAGTCAGTTTAGCTTGGTGAGTGCCACAGAGTGGCAGAAATTGCTACAAATGCAAACCAGTATCACCAGCTAGTCAGTCTTTCAAATATAATGCACATGCACACAAACATTGTCTCCCTTTCCTCAGCAGACCTACTGAGGCAATTTGGTGAGACGCTTAGGAAGACATTGAGCTGCTGGAGCGTGTCCAGAGAAGGGCAACGAGGCTGGTGAGGAGTCTGGAGAACAAGTCTTATGAGGAGTGACTGTAGGAACTGGGGCTGTTTAGCATGGAAAAGAGGAAGCTGAGGGGGGACCTTACTGCTCTCTACAACTACCTGAAAGGAGGTTGTAGTGAGGCGGGTGTTGGTCTCTTCTCCCAGCTAGCTAGCCACAGGATGAGAGGCAATGGCCTCAAGCTTTGTCAGGGGAGGTTTAGATTGGATATTAGGAAAAATTTCTCTACTGAAAGAGTGGCCAGGCATTGGAACAGGCTGCCCAGGGAGGTGGTAGAGTCACCATCCCTGGAGGTGTTCAAAAAAACGTGTAGATGTGGCACTTTGGGATATGGTTTAATAGGCATGGTGGTGTTGGGCGGAGATGGTTGGACTTGATGATCTTAGAGGTCTTCTCCAACCTATGATTAGGTAATCAGATGTACTATTATCAGTCCAAGCAGAGTGTTGAGACACCTGAATCTAAGTTGAATATCAAAGATGTTTGCCACAAAAAATAATTCATTCCTGACTTTATTCTGAGGAAATGGCTATAGATTCATAGTGAAATGGAAATTTGTTTACACATAAAGCAGCCAAAATTCGTGATAGTAGAATTAAAAAAAACAAAACACAAAATCCAACAAAATAACTAGAGTGAGCTCACTAGCAACTTTCTTTACAACTGCATTTATGTAGCACGTACAATCATGGATGCTCACCTTTTCTTGCCTTTTCAATTGACTTCAGCTTTTCCTTCGCTTGATAAACAGCTGTTGCCTAGTTGTAAAAAAAAAAAAAAAACAAACACCAAATTAAACCAAACCTTCAATGCATCTTTAATTTGTAAACTTCTACATAAAGTCAGCTCTGTGAATAAACTCTTGCAATTTAATTGCATTTTAAGAAACTATTCAGTGAACATTTTCAAAATACACAGAAATAAAGTAGGTTTGGAAGAAAATCAGCATTATAAACCAAAAATGAGTACCATGATAACTAAACAATATTTGACTACTGAAAAAAAACCCAAACCATTACATGTTTAGAAGTTTTACATATTTAAATCTTCTTAAACTAACACAACACCAGTTTCTCCAGAAACACCTTTTTCACAAGTAGATGCTCAAAAGCAAGCACATCCTTATGAACTTACCAGTATGTGCTCTGCTTCTTTTAGTTGTTTCTGCAGCTGCTGAATATCATTATCTCTCTTTTCTACTACCTTTTCTAAAAGCTGCATTTCGTGATGGATTTTCCCCTGATCAACTGCCAACTTCATTAGCTCTTGAAACTCTCCATCTCTCTGAATCAGCAGTTCCAGGATCTGTTAAACAAGAGTTTTGCAGAACTTTTAGTTTAGCTAGAGTAACAACACACCCTCAATCATTTTGCAAAGAGCAACTTACATCCATAGGAGTATTTATGTTTGCATGAAAAATGAAAGAAAATTTCTTGCTCTGTTTGCAGATACAGCCTATGAAGCACTCAACAAATGAACAAACAAACAAATAACAACAGGAGGACCAAGAATGCCTTTGTAGCGAGGCCAAAACCTCACCATCACCAGTAGCCTAAGTATAGGCAAGGACAAAGGCAGAAAGAAGAAAAGCAAAAAAAATAGAAGCATTGTGCTTACCTGAAGAAATACAGTTTAGAAAGTCAGCTTACCTGGCTCTCCTCTCCTGGTTGTGGAAGCTTCTGGTTTCTTGAAATTGCCAGAATTTCAATTAGTTCCCTGAAAGGAAAACTCAGTGTTTGCAGACTTTTCTAGGCCATTATTTGCAAATCACATCAAGTCATCCCAAAACCATCAGAGTACTGACATCACTACAAAAATATTCACGGAATTGAGTATTTTATAGTTTTACAATACAGTTTCGGCAGGAATTTCTCAACCAAGAGTAATTCTGTGAATAGTCTCATGACCAGAGCACGTTTTCTTCTTTGAGCTCATGAAGTGCTCGTGTATTTGTACTTGTGAAATGTGCTAAGTTCCTGCCAAACTACATAAAGATATAAGCAGAAGCTGAGAGAAGAAACAGCACAATGAAACACATTCATACCTACTTCTACTGCCTGTGTTTGTTGCAAGAGGGCATGAAAGCTGTCTTCACTATTTTACTTCTCTACTTTTCCTCCATTTTTTTCCCCAACAGAGCAAGTTTCACACTTGGATTTAGAGCAGTGAAGTCCACGCTTTCAAACATCTAAACAGTCTGTTGTGAAACTACTTTTACAACCAGTATTTCCACAAAGGTATATTAGTTGTATATCAAACACACAAAAATACCAAAAATCTAATAATATTCTGGTGCTAGGTTAGAAGTGCTTCTCAAACAAACCTCTTCATCACACTTCCAGGTACCTATTTACTTTGCCGCCACTCTGAAAAGCCATCAATAACATCAGAAGGGACTTGCTGAGCAACAAGATCACGATGCCAAAAGGCATTTTCTGCAAATTCAGCAAACTTACTTGGCTTCTAAGGCTATGGATGGCCATTCAACGCTATGCATGAGTAACTGTCTATCTCAATACACTGTCCTTGGAACAGTACTGATGCTTTGCTTGGTCCAGTGCAAGCAGCTCAGTGGGATGTACAACTAATACAGCAGTGGGGCCAGAACCTCAAAATGAAAACAGGTGCTTTTCAAAATGTCTGAAAAAGCCCTAGTTAGAGTAAAGCTCTAACTAGCATCTTGGTCTGTGTCTCTTGGTCATTCCTGAACACTAAAATGATTTAAAACTATTAGAGAATAAAGAAACTCTTCATTATCACTAAAGCTTTATTCTACCTGACCAGCGCTGAGCAGCAGCAAATAAAATCTGTTACAAGTAGGTCAACTACCGCCATCAAGGCTGATGTCACGGGGTTTTAATTCTGTTCTGTGTTAGCTGGATAATGAACAGAAATTCAAAACTACACACGTTACAGATTAGACATGTTGCTTACTGGTCTGGTGGTAGGGGCAAAAAGTATCACAGCTGTGAGAGGCCTAGATCTACGGTGCTGCAACACTTTGCTGATCCACAGGAAAATTCACTAAATTCTGCTGAGGGTTCCTCTGGATTCGTTACAGTAGAATAACAGTCCCAAGATTTTCTTTTTTTTAAAAAGTTTTGATAAAGAGCAAGTTTGTTTGTTTTTCAAAAATACATTCTCCCCAGCAACCCATATGTCACAATAAAAACTAAAACCAAAAATAAAACCTAATCAGACACAACAAGAGCAACTGATCAATGTATTTTCCTAGTCCTACCAGCAGTAACCGCACAGAGTGACCCAGCCACACAGATAGTTTGGGTTACTCCCTCTGAAAACGTTTTCCTAAGCTCCTGCCCTCCTCGAGAGGAGGAAAATAACTGGAAACCAGTTTGACTGCACTGCCAGCTGCGCCTCCACGACCTGCAGGAGGGTTATCGGTCCAGCCTCAAGAGTCGGGGACTAAGTCAGCAGAGCATTTGTATCACCCCGAAGACGAGTTCTGCAGCCTGCTCTGGGCGAGTTTAACACTACTACAGACAACGACCAGAACGGCTTCAGCCACGCAACGCCATCTACAAGTCTCTGACTCGAGCATAGCTTTTAGTGACTAACACAGAGCCTAAGAGGGGGGGGGCATGCGCGTTTCAGAGGGAATGCAGGTGCCAACCAAGAAAAGAAGGCAAGCGGAAGAACGAGGAAGCTCCTCTTCTGCCCTGAGCATGGGAAGTCGGGCACCGCCGACGCTGTCCCACCCGGCCGAGGGCTGCGGCGCCGAGCGCGGGCCCGGCCCGGCCCCCGGCCG
>Ga0065711_1007124_pt1 | contig 15622 bp, 9 predicted proteins | sample Hoacrofraction12_FD_59098 | JGI IMG/M metagenome (GOLD analysis project Ga0065711, IMG submission 59098) | Hoatzin crop microbial communities from Cojedes, Venezuela - Epithelial fraction 12 v2 (version 2) | ecosystem: Host-associated > Birds > Digestive system > Esophagus > Crop | place... | reverse complement strand
AAAAAAATATCCCAAACTGCTTCCCACAGAAATCTTATGTCTAGGACAATTTAAAAAAGCTGGTGAAAGAAACACAAAGTGAGGACAGAATAAGACTGCAAAAATACTGTATTGTCGTAATTCTTTACTCACATTTCAGTGCTGTCACGGGGTTTAGTATCTGCAAGAGGAGAATGAGGTCATTTTACAATATGAATTGCAACCCTCTGCCTTTCAGAACAACTTTGGTAACAAACAATAGCACAAAAGACAAAGTTTTGAAGGTTTAATGTAACTTTTTACGTTCTCCTTTCTCAGTACGACTTTTGTACTACATTGTTTCTGCGCAAAAGTTTTGTACAAATTGCTGAAGATTTACTATTTGGTGTAAGGCATACATTTATTGTTGGTTAAAAATACTGGAAATCTTGTAGACCTAGGGTAACCTTATGCTTTTATGAATTTCATTTTGTCTTTTACAGTTTTGACATTTGTGGACCTGAAGGACCGAACCAGAAGTTCCAGTCAGGCAGATTGTGGTTCATACCCTACAATGACATTACCTACACTGAAACAACGATCCTTTCGCGTTTGCAAAGCCATGAAAACCAACTTCACCCGCCACACGCTGACACAGCTCCTTCCCATCACAGCCACATGCAGTATCAATGTTGGCACATATGACACACATAGCATCACTGTTGGCACTTACCATCTCAAGTAACACCAGAAAGTAATTTAAAGGTCTTCTGAGAATGAGAGAGAATGGATTTAATTGACTGTGATGTTTTCTATTTGACTAGTACGTAGGGAAAAAAAACCCCACCTGAGCACTGCTGAACTGAACCGGCTCTGCGGAGCTGCAGGAGACCGTGCAAAATGTCTGTGTAGTCCCGGTTTCTAGAAATTCCCCGTGATCAGGGAGGGATTTCAGAGAAGACAGAGGAACAAGTCACGCCAGATTCAAACCCTTACGGATGTCAGCAGAGTACTCAATACACACCAGTTGCTTAGCGGTCTGCGAAAGACCTGCTTCTCTGTGCAAGACAGCCACTTTCCTAGGCAGAATGGTTTTCTCGAACATGTTGTACTCTCAGTATCAAGAGGAAAAAACTATCTGTATTAGTCATAGGTAGCCAAATGCCATCTGTTAGCCAGCCTGAAAGTGAACAGTCACCACAAACTCTTTCACGATTACAGCTTGCCTTCTGGAGGGGGTATCACTGGGGGAAAGCCGTGCTACAGAAATCGTTGAGTTTTGCCATCCCCCACTAGTAAACTCTAGTTGTTATACGTATTACAGATGCCCTTATTGATGTTTTAATTGCATTGTTTAATTTTCTTTTGCATTTTATTGGCAAATCACAGTACATTTCAAAAAAAAGAACCCAAAATACTGTGATTTTCCAGCAAAAAATGAAAACTCAATGTCAAAGGGAAGCAATGCCTGAAATCTTCTTTCCTTGTGAAGCTGCTTTCATCAGCTTAGGTTTATGCAAGGTAGATCTAAAAGTTATAGGTCAACAGAATTTGGCCAGTACCCCAAAAAATATCCTGACTATGATGAATCACCATGTGGCAAAGAAATCAAGTTACTTTTTACTGTGTGGTATCTTCCAAATGCCCCCATACACCATTAGTAACCATGTGACCACATACTCGGCATCTTCTTAATTCTAATACTTCTTTCAACTATCGTCCTTTTGCAACCTAAGTGCTAGAACCTTGCCTTAAAGTGAGGTGAAGTTATTCATACACAATTTAAGAAAGAAGCCTCTGATACCTGTAAAAGTAGTTTTTTCATTTCTAAGCCACGCTATGCAACAGCATCAGAACAAAGCAGCCAAATTCCAACATTTTTGCAAACAGATAACTAAAAGCAAACAAATAAATCCATAAACGTTAACATTCTAATTACTTACATTCTAAACACTGTGATAACAACTAGATAGAAAGTGCAAGAGAGGTTTTTTCAGTCGGTATTATTAACTGTAAATATTGCTGCAGTAAGTCAACAAGTAAAGTTTTTTATTGTTAAATACGTAATTAAAAAAGAAAACATCACATTCACCTAGGAAGACCTGAACTGATTTGAAACAAAAAAAATCGTATTTTGGATCAGCACTCCAGAATCCAAGCGGACGGCCACCCCAGTACAACTCAAGAACTTGTTTTGTCTATTTTTTATCACTCCCACAGTAGAAAAACATTAATTTGAACTAAAAGCGTGCATGTTTCTTTGCATAACTGTAGCGCTAGAAAAAAGCACCTTAGGACTACTAGGTACAGGATGAAACAGAAAATTAATATATAAATTTTTTGGCAGTTTTTCAGCATTCTTTTGACTAAGATTCTGACCTACTTTCCAGTATTTTTCTGAAGCTGGTGTAATTCTGTCTAGTAATCTCTAAACTAGAACTGAAAGAAACTTATGGTTTAAAATGAACAATTCCTTTTGGATGAACTGATTCTACAATACCAAGTAAGTCCTCATGACAGTTATATATCTCATAATTAACTTGCACATCATTATAACTTAAGCCAGTTTCTGTATTGACAGCAGTAATACAGACTCATTACTGGGAAGATACTCCTTGTTCTGTCTCTTTCGGTCTTCATGGTATCTTTTACACCCTTGGTTAGAGGGTACCTCAGACCTTTAAAACCAACAAATCTCATTTAGGGATTTCTACTAAAGTGAGGGTTTTACTTGGTAAACACAGGGAAAGGTCCACATAGCTGCAAAAGAAAGTAAGAGAAGGAAATTTAAGTTATGTAAAGTTTCACTCATGAGCTGATCTTTTTAAATGGCTTCTACCATTCCAAATGGTTTTACCACAGCAGAATCACAGAATCACAGAATGGTGGGAGTTGGAAGGGACCTCTGTGGGTCACCCAGTCCAACCCCCCTGCCCAAGCAGGGTCACCCAGAGCAGGCTGCACAGGAACGCGTCCAGGCGGGTCTTGAATATCTCCAGAGAAAGAGACTCCACAACCTCCCTGGGCAGCCTGGGCCAGTGCTCCGTCACCCTCAGAGGGAAGAAGTTCTTCCTCATGTTCAGAAGGAACTTCCTCTGCTTCAGTTTGTGCCCATTGCCCCTTGTCCTGTCACTGGGCACCACTGAAAAGAGTCTGGCCCCATCCTCCTGACACCCACCAAGCAGATATTTAGAAGCATTTATAAGGTCCCCTCTCAGCCTTCTCTTCTTCAGGCTGAACAAGCCCAGCTCCCTCAGCCTTTCCTCATAGGAGAGATGCTCCAGTCCCCTCGTCATCCTCGTAGCCCTCCGCTGGACTCTCTCCAGTAGCTCCTCATCTTTCTTGAACTAGGGAGCCCAGAACTGGACACAGCACTGCAGATGAGGCCTCACTAGGGCAGAGTAGAGGGGAAGGAGAACCTCCCTCGACCTGCTGGCCACACTCCTCTTAATGCACTCTAGTGCATTAATCACTTCATTTAATTAATCATTTATCATCCCAATCACATTCTTAAAATATCTATTTAGACATACTATCTTCTTGCATTACTCTACAATATGAGATAATTTCATTTATTACACATCAGTGATGAAATTCAGCCACATTTTAGGATGAGAGATAAAGAGATAAACTGCCTCATTTATCAAACAGTGCAATAATTAGTATTGAAAAAGAGCATATGGAAAGATGTTTCAGTGAGTATCTATCATTTTTCCAGAAATATGCCTATGTTGCAAACTGCTTAACCTGTATCTGCATCATTGCAGCCATTAACGTTTTCCAGACAAAGTGGAAGTCGAGTTCCCGGTTCTACAGCGTTGCTTTCTCCATATTAAGAAATCTACTTGCAAACATTATTTCTGTATCTGTTCCTTGCTGCCTGGGCAGAACTGCCTCTCCATCCCCTCTGCTGGGATATCTCTTTGCTAAGTCTCTCCCCGCTGTGAAATTCTGCAGTTGTCTCCCTTTGTGTCTGATTCTGCTCCTCTACTCTCCTTTTTGAGACCGCTTCTGGCTTTCCCCGGTGCCCAGCCACGAGGACACTGCGCGCCCAGCTCCCCCGCCACGGCCACCTCCCTGCTGCAGCAAGACCAGAGCTCTGCATGGGGAAGGGATGCTCCAGCACGACGGCTCCAATGGAAACGAGCGGGCTGAAGGAAAAAGAACCTGAGAATGCGATCCGTGCACAAAGACTCATGAAAATACATGAAGGATTTCCCCTGATATACATTCAGACACAGATTGTGTTTACCTCTCCAGGATGCGAACCTGATTATTCATCATCAGTATCTCATCAGTAACAGAAGTTTCAGTTTCCACCCGCATGCAATGAAAACGATGTTACGATCCCATCAGCATATTTTATTATTATTGTTTTACATCAAATCATCCTCCCTAGGTACATATAAACACTTTTTTTTTTTCCTTCCACTGAAATAGCTCACTGGGTGGCCTCTTTACAAAATAATGAGGAATAAAGGTGTTCACATGGATTTGTGTCAAAAGCTATTCATCTGTCCAAGGAACAGAACGAAACAGCATCTCTGTACACCTGTAATAAAATCTGCATGACTGCAAGTCCCTAATCAAGTAAAAGGGAGTCAGCATCACTGAACAGGAACCTCCGGAGAGGCAGTGGTAGAACATATTCACCTTCTGTTCAACCCTCACGGATACACAGAAACAGAATTTTACACAATATCAAACAGAAATTCAGACTGTCCAATATTAAACTTCAGAATATCTATGAGACTAAGAAGCACTTGCAAACGTATGACAAAAGTCAACACATTCATAGAGTTTAACGCAGTGAATGAGCCCTTGCCATACTAATGAGAACAGGAGCTTCATTAGAAAAACTGCAGCTACACAGAGTCGCTCAGGTCCCAGCCTAACCCACCCTTGTACACTGACCCGGGATCTCCAAGACCTAGACGAGCCTTGAATAATAGTAACAGAGTTGTTGTGACGATGCAAGTCTATAAACAAGGGAGGGTTTTAGGACAGAGGATTCCAAGGCTTAAAAATGCCTTTGAGAAGCTGATTCAGGAAGTGAAATTCATAAATCTTGGGAGTCCACTGATAACAGAAACTCCGACAGGTACTCCCGTCCCAAAGAGCACACCTGCCTCTTCTGATAGCCCTCAAAGCAGAGACTCCAACCACTCTCTGTCCTGAACTGTCTCACCAATTAACGTAATTGAGCTTCAATTTCAAGAATTAAATTAGCTTTGCTGTTGCATCTTCCTTCAGGGATGTTTCTCCTGCTCTGACAGTCTCCAGTGAAGCAGCAGCTTTAACCGCCGCCTGTAAACCCTTTCTGTGTCTTTCGCTACTCCGGGTTAGAAGCTTTTCTTCCTAATAGTTAGCAAAACTATGTTTTCTTGAAAATTATTCAATCTAACATATCGTCTATTTTCGTAAAAGCCCTTCATATGTCTGACCACTGTCCTGCGACCTTCCCAAGATATGACAACCTTGGAACGTGCGTTTGACACACTCAAGACCTTCTGCCAGCTACTGCCCACGCACCGTTCCTGCCCACGCACGAATTCACACGGGGACACACAGCCTAGAGACCGAACATGAAAGCAACCTTGTTTTACGAAGCACATCCTTGTGTTCGGACCGAGAACAACATGTCATTGTTGAAATTCCAGGTAATTTGAAGAGCTCAAATACGAACCAGTGTAACGATATGATCCGTTAGACCAGAGAAAGCCAAACTCATGAAATGCTCCATGCTGTCACTTAGAAGCTGCCTCCACAAAATATACAAAAGCATTCCTGAGAAAAGCTTTCTGTCTGGACAGGAACATCAACTGGATGATCTCCCATAAAATTTTTTTTCCCATAACATCTGTGATTTTTTTAATTACAGGTTTATATCCAAATAGAAATTCATTATTAGGCCAGCTGTCATTCCAATAAGAAAAGTAAATAAATAAAGGTGGATTTTTTAGACTGTAATGCCTGAACTGTAGACTTGAAAATGTTATCCATCTGTCAAGCAATAAAAACTTCTCCCATCGACAGCTCTCCAGATTTCCTGGGAATGACAGTTAGCGGCATTTGAGTAAAGCTGCAAAAAACCAACATGAGCAGTAGTTTGTTTTGATGGACAGAAAGGACTTTGCACTGCTCATTTATCTGAATCCTGAGTGCATCTCTGACAATATATAGCCCAACGCCATAAATAAAATCCATTAGATATTAAAATAGAATTAAGTCTTCAGTCCAATTTTTAACTTGCTAAACCCATTTCTTTCATTCTTTGTTTCCTTCCTTAATAAGTTTCTAGTCCATGAAAGTCCATTATGTCCTACTCTGTGATTACTCGTAGTTTCCTTAATAGCCTCTTCAGCTTTTTAAAACCCCAAATAAATTATACATATCACTTCTCAGTTCTCTGTTATTTTGCTGACACCCTGGAGGAAAGAACATTTTCCTTTTGGGAGCGCTGCAATTTGTCCCTATGGTATCATGCTCATTATAACCCTGTAGTTATTTTTCAGCTAATTTACTGAAGACCGAAGTAAGGCCCATTGATTTGTAACTCCTGAGTTCATCCCTAGTACGCATTTTAAAGATAGAGAAAAGACAATTTTCCCTACGGTTGTCCAGATTTTAACAGTAAGGTAGTTCAGGAAATTCATTCTTTAATTTCTGGAGAATCCTTGATGCAGCTGCCTCCATTTCAGGGAATATATATTAATAACACCGCCAGTTGTCTTTTGTAGCTTTAATCTCGTGTGTCCCTCGGTGTGCCAACAGCACTGAGCACGGGAGGTAAGACTATACTCCCGGGAAGAAATGTGATTATCAGAAAATGATGCAAAATAGATTCTCTGCCTCTTTAATCCATAGTTTAAATGTTAAACAATGCACATTGGGCGTTGAAACACGGTGTTTACCGCTTTATCCCGTGGGGAGTACAATTATATTTCATATATATGAAAGCAATTTCATTTGTTCATATCAAGAGACACACTTGTGTAACATTCAAAATAATAATAATGTGCACAACGATCCAGACAGGATTTAAATGTTTTTAACAATTCTGTATGAAATAGCACATCCTTTTAATATTTTAGCAGACTATCTGCATTCAGTATTAAAAAAGAAAATCGGGAGTGAGCTCAGGCAGAAGTGAGATGCGGTTTGATTAAACCCCATCTTACTCCATTCTTCCTCTGGAGTAAATTTGTTCATTTCCGTGGGGTTAAGTCAATAAAATATGTGATAAATCGAGTGTATCTCTCTCCCATCCTCTAAGCACTGGATTTAAACTCCTTCTGACCTGCGAGTGCACGTTTACAGGGAGAACTGACCGTACGCGCTTGCTTCTGCACAGAAACCTTACACTTCTCGCTGCCTTTGTCGTTACTTTACACGAGTGTTACCCTTCCTCAGGTTTGGGTACATATGGGACAAGGAAACCGAATACCAGGGAGATCCTCCTCCCACTCCTTGTCCTCACGGCAGCCCGCTGAGGTGCTGAGCTTCGGATCTGCTGCAGCAAAGAGGCGAAACGGAAAACTCAGCTCACGGATGGCCATAGCGGAATATGTTTGCTATCTTTTTTTAACTCCTTCCTGTAGATTTCATTATTACAATATACGTAAAGAATGGAAAAGTCCCTTGTTCATGTAAATGTCAAAACAGAAACCACTGCTGAGCTCTCCTGCTTTCCCCCTCTCCCCTTCCGCCCCCGAGCTCGCCCGCCAGCCTCGGGCACCGCTGCCAGGGGGCCACTGCTTCCCTTCGTCCCACCGCTGGAGTCAGACACAGCAAACCACAGAATGAAACCATCTCCGCAGAATTTTGACAATAAGAGTTCTACACTGACTAAGTGATCAGCTTTGACGTGCAATGCAAATCTGGAGTTAAAAATGTCGTTTTCCTGCAAAGTTAATTATGAATCATTAGAAGGACTGAAATCAAATCTCCTACCACTTTCCTTTTAGCTTTTCTGAGCACAAATGTAAAATATAAATCACTTTAGAGAGACTTGTTACAATAGCGGGCACTTGGTGACTTTTTTTAAACTAGTTTAGTGCTTCTCAACCATCTGATGTTGATGGTGCACCTGGAAGTACTACAAGCGAGCAGCTGTAAATTCCCTGAGTGGCTACAAATACCTTCTGCTGACAGGTATTAAAACTAACAGGTACATGGACAGATAAGGCATTTCATGACTGCGATGAAAATGTGATACTTACATTGAAAAAGCACTAATCAGTTACAACGAACCAAAGCAGAAGCAGAAAAATAAAGCATCTCTCCCCAGAAATTAGCCTTTGGTAAATCTAAACTCAGCTGCTTTCTAAGCTACAGCATCTCCCTGGGCCACAGGAGGAAATTATCAGCATCGCTGAAGCTACAGAAATTTTTTTTTTTTCCCTCAGATCTTCTGAACTCAAGGAAGAGGTATCGCTCCCCTCTCTTTCTTTCAAGCGACTCAAGAAATAAAGGTGTTTCAACAGCACCAGGGCTCAGTCTGTCGGTGGATTTCTTAAAGAAAAGTGCAAGAAGGCAGAAACAGCAAAGTGTATTTCCCTTTATTTTCTTAGCACTGTACCTCAACTCAGATCTCTGGGGAATCGTTTTCTGCCCTCATCCGCACCCCCTAATGCTTGAACATTTAAGTTAAATATTGCTGTGGATGGAGAAGAGGGAATTGAGAGCAAGGACGAGGGGAAGAAAGAAGGGGGAAGAAAAGTCAAAGGCGTTTAAACTTCCAGCACCATACTAAGGGCAGAAAGGGTAAATGGATACACGTCTCTATATGCACAGCATGACATCAGTAACCTGTGACATTCTCAGCCACAAATATCAGAGAGGCTGAGACTTCAGGAATTTAAAGGATCAGAGGCAGGTAAATAATTCATGGGCATCTCCGCAAATACAGGAGAAAGAACATGGTAAGAGCGACATACCGGCCACCACCGACCCGCGGAGCCTGAGCCCACCAAGCTCACAGGAACAAACCCACCGCATCAAGGCGGTATTGATGGCAAAAGACACCACCCTTTGCCTGTATCCACAGCAAAAGACACCACTGCTCGCCTGTATTTACAACACCAAAAAGCAGAATTTGCACGGGGACATCTGCAAGCTACCACCTGCCCAGCCCACCGATGGAAGCTGGCAGGAGGGGCTGAGCCAGGCTGAAATGCGTTTTAACTCCGCTCTTCCAGACCCCCCTGTATTCAGCAGCCCCACGCCAGACCTTAGCAGCTGCTCTGCAACCTGCTCCCGCCTCAAGCCCCCCGACATCGAGCCTTTTGGGGTCGGGGAGACGTCACGGAGCCAACTGCTGCAGTGCATGGAGGTGCTGCTCCACAGAGAGCTTCCAAGGGTTCGTCGTGGGGTGAGGCAGCTCCCCGATGCGTGGGCAGCGCGTGGGGCAGCCCAGCTTTCCCGTGTCGTATGGCGGAGCACTCCACGGTGCTCCCGCAGCCATCCCTGCCCCGCTGGGAAAGGCTGGCGTGGGGACCGGCACAGGCAGAAAGCCTCTTCGCCGCTTCTCCTTCCAGAGCCACCAATGCACGTCAAGACTTCAAACACGCGGTTCCAAAAATACAACCCGCACCCCTCCCAAGCGAAGCAATTAACATAACTCGTTGACTGACTTCCCTAACCATGTACCTAAAGCAATGTTACTCCATTAAGTACGCTTCAGTAAGTGCTTGTCTCACTCCCAGGATAAAATATCATCTTAATAACCTCAACAATAAACACAACATCTGCAAAACCCACATGATGTGGAAAGCAGCGCAGGATGGAGAGGACGCTGCACGCTCCCCAGCGCGTATAACCCCTGCCGAGAGCACAGAAAGGCCAGGGAAAGGCATGTCTGACGCTGCAGACATCCATGGGAAAGGCTGGGGAAAGGGATGTCTGACCCTGGAGACATCCATGGGAAAGGCCAGGGTAGGGGATGTCTGACCCTGGAGACATCCATGGGAAAGACCCCAGTGAAATGGCCCCCGGGAGCTGAGAGCCTGCTGTCCTTCCTCATGCCCAGTGACTGAAGGGATAACTGATTAGATGAGCTTGGAAGAAAGCTTTGGCTCCCGAGATGGAAGTAAAACTGGGGCTGACCTGGGTTTCCCCGTTCCCTCATCCCGCTTCCCTCGCCCGGCAGCTGCGGTTCCCTCCCGGACAGCCCAAACCCCTTGGCCCCCTGCACCGTCCCTTCTGGGAGGTACGGAGGATACAGGACTTTGATACGTGGGATTTTCTTTAATGCTTGGCTTTATTAATTTATAGTTGTCTCACCGGGCTCTGCTATGCCACAAGATATTACTCCTCTGTTTTATTTAAACCATTTTTTACCTCGTTGTGGGCTTGGTTCCCCATTTTGGTTCTGCTCTGGTGCAGTTCCTTTGCTTTTAGCAGGACTGTTGCAACACAATGCAAAACCAGGATCAAATCACGGTTTATTTACATTGAAAAAAAATTCGTCATCTTTTTAAGAATTTACTTTTGACCAGAAAAATGAAATTTATTTTTCCTAGTGCAGGCCTACAGATCGCACCAGTAGAACATCCCAGCACAAGTGAAATGTAGATGCAACTTCTGTGCAGTGCGACAGTAAGCAGGGAGTGAACACATGCTGACGACACACTTCAAAAGCTGATTTTCTTTACAGACCTAGATAAGCCATTCTGGATTTCCTTAATTTCTCAGTCAGCTTCGAGTACAACAGAAGGATAAGCAGGATAAATCCTTTTCTTTCCCACTGTCAGTTCACATTTAGTAATTTATAAGAAATGGTTTACCTTTATTTAAATGGAAATTACCTGCCTCAAAAACTAGCTTTGGTGTGAGCTAAACGCTGCTGTAGCTCCAGCAAAATTAAGGTAACTTTATATAGGTTGCTGCTTTTTTTTTTTTTTGCTTTGTATGGTCGTCAAGTGCACTTTTATTTAAAAAAAGAAAAGCCAAACCTCAGCTGCCATGCTAACCACCGGGAATACAAGAGTAGCCTGAAATAAGAAACAGTTTTTTACTGGAATTTCATTTTATCATGTTGTAACACCTACTTGTTCTCCAGAGTAAATTACCTTCAGAGATTGTATTAAAGAATTTCTGGGCACTGTATTGAAGAATAATAATGGCAATTTCATAGTGATTTCACAGTATTAAGCATGCACCACAGAAGAAAACTATCACAGCAAAATCCAATTTGTTACTTTTCCAACACTGAATTTTACTTCTCTTTGGTTTGCATTTAGTTATTACAGCAGCTTAATCAAAGTCTTAGTTTCTTCTTCCTCTTTACTTGTAGCACAGTCAGAATAAGATGCAACCAATAATTAAGTGAATTGGACTTGGCTTAGTACACAGGAAATCAAGGCTAATTCAAAACCATTATCCATTAGCTACTTTTATATTCATACAGTACTTCGGTTATTTTTAGAAAAGATAGTATTTAAATATGTGATTAGAAAATAAAAGCATTTTTCAGGTCTATCAGAATGACAAATTCCTTTACCTGCATGTAGAGAGGGCTGCACTAGGATTTTCAGGGAAGTTGTTGTTCGAATATGTGGAGACTGACCTGAAAGAGAGAAATGTAAATGGGAAAGCATCACAAAATTGCAGTATGAAAGAATGATGCAGAATCTTTTCAAAAGAAGCAGCAGCATCATAGATACAGTGAGAATGGAAAGAGAAACACCTAAAGCAATAGTGAAATTAGACAGATTTGGGCCTATTAGACCCTAGCAGAGTGAACAGTAGGACTGAAAAGAATATTTCAAATAGAAATTATGTAGAAAATGCTAAGGCAATGTTTGGCTGGCTGCAGTTCTAACCTGTCTTTGCAAAGAAGGAACCTGGTTCAGCAGCCAGATAACGATGCTCACAAGCGCTGTTCAATCAATTCAAACCCCATTCTGTGCACAGAGAAGTTAAAAATTGAGGTGTAGCTTTGAAATATGTAAGACACTCATCAGCAGGGATGAGAGTCAGAAAAACGAGTCACTGAGTCAGGTGTCCTGTCAGGAAAGGATGCCGAAGGCTGGCTGAGCCGATACCGCTTTCCCAATGGAAGGAACCCAATATTCAGAAGGTAAACGTGGGACCTGGAAAGCTCTCCTGAAGATGGACAATGGCACATGTCCTGTCAACTCAGCAGGTCTAAATGCTTTGACAATGTCTTCTCCAGAAGGAAAGCAAAAGAGTAGTGGTGGCGGAGTTTTCATTTCTTCCCCTTTTCATCCTTTATTTCCTACTGTAGGTCAGTGGCTGGACCAGGCACTAAGGAAAGAGAGGGCTCAGATTCCAAGGCTTCCCGACCACAGGAGGATTAAATGTTTGTCCCCCCACCCAATACCCCAAAGCATCCCAGCCACTGAATCCCATCCGCAGGTCCCTAAGCACAGGGTGTTTCTGACCTAAAGAGTTTGATGGTGCTTCCTGAGATGCCAGAAGAAGCCGTGCACAGTCACTTCCGTTCTCCGCAGTGACAGTGATTGGAGAAAAAGCTGCTGAAACCGCCGGGAGATTGGTCCTGTTGGCCGTGCTCAGTCAACGACTTCCAATGACACGAGGCAATGGAAGAACATCTCGCTTCTGGGTCAGGTCTATGCAGGTTTAGGTGACGACCTGTGTACACCAAAGTAGTCTTGGCATCCACAAAAGCATCATTCCAGGTCCCTTCAGAACTTGAAAATCACAGCGATGGTACACGGTTTTGGTATATAAATGGCAACCGATGCATTTTGGGGCTAGCAATTTTTGACTTGAACACTTCAACTCCCCCTTAGCTCTGCTTTAGGTATCAGGTCTTCATATTGACCAGAGATGTACTGGATTGTGTTTCACAGAATACTGACTCAACCATTAAGGAATGGCATTCTGTGGATAAAAACCAGAAATATTTAATTAAGAATCTCCATCAAAAGTGTTGCACATACTCTCTGTTTTGCTGTAACAGTTGGTGGATGAGAAGGCTACTCCTACATTTAGAGCTGCTAACTTTGATGTATATTTGCCCAGTATGTATGAAACCAGCCTGATCGTTATGGAGTTCTGCTATTTCAGTCCAATTCATCCCCATTTTCTCTTTGATTTCTCCTCTTTCTTCAGTATATTAGTTTTTAGCTGAATGAGCCTGAGTTCTCATTTGGAGTTTCAGTGCTACACCTTTGATTCATGTGATAAAACAGCAAGTGCAGCAGACAACATCAAGAACTGTCTGTGGAAATGCTGATTTACTATTGCATGGCTTTGTTCTGAAAAAGATACTGAAATAATGAATCTACGGCACACAAAGAAATGCTGCACTAGGTTTTTAAAATATTAGAGCTTGATTGGCAATATAGTTAATGAACTTTCGTTTGCAATTACATGGGCACATAGGATGTCTTCTAAATAGAGTTCATATGCCAGCCACTGCTGACCAAAGTCTAAAAAATTATACGATATTGTGGCTGTACTTCACCCCCTCTCCTTCCCTCCATAAATAATTTGCAAGGAACTGAGGACTGCTAACTAAATTCCTGTATAACCATCTGTAATTAAAACTGTGAACTAAATTTGGGGCATTTTGTGAAGTTATAAATATAATAAACTAATCAGTGTACATCTTCTATGTTATAGTTATCTATTTTAACATAAACCATAGAATTACACCATCCACCCTCAGTGCATAAGAGTTACAAGGCTATACTTAAACCTCTACACACCAAAACTTCAACAGTAAGACAACAGCGAACTGTGCCACTGCGCAAAGTCACATCTCATGGTCACTACTATATTACCACTTTATTCTAAGGGTAAAAGTAGTTCATAGGGCATAAGATACACAACAACCACATGAAAGATTAAGTGGATGNAATAGATTTCATTAACAAATTCCAATGCAGTTTAAAATTACATAACTAGGTAAGTTCCTAAACACAGCGTTGTAACTGATACTGCAAGGTCAAGGACAGAAACACAGGACTAGGAGCCCACAATTTTGGTTTTGTTGCTTATTGTCGTTTTGATGCTGATGTTCTTCCGATTTTTATGACACTGACTATTCTTTTATTTCATGTGGAAAAACATAGGTAGGAATTAATCCTCATAATTCTCCTGAAAAATGAATACTCAGTTAAAGAAAGCGGCAATTAAGGCGGCAATTATTACAGCTCGCTTGGTCAGCGGAGTTCACCATGTAGGAGGACACCAAGACACAGCAAAAGCAAATGCCGCGCGAAGGGAGGGCCTGCGTGCAGCTGTCCTACGCAGCAACAGTAACATGGGAGAGCAAAATACAACACTGGCTTTCCTCCAAAGTGGTCAACAGAACAATTCTGGGAGTTTTATTCCAGAAATACCCAATATCATCTTTGCCTGGGAATTTGAAGCAAGCATTTTTACATTTCCAGAGTGAAAGTAACTGCTGAAATCTCAGAGCTTGCAGTAGGACATAAAATCCACATCTCACTCTGATGGTTTGAGAGTTGTTTGCAGAGAAAGGTTAATTGTTCCTGGGTAAAAGAACCCATACTGGTACTGACAGCGATACCAGTATATGCACATCTAATAATTCTTGCAATTAGAGTCTATCAAAAATGAGATGGATTACTAAGTGAGACGAGTCTTTTTTTAAGTCTTCTTACATTGCTACAAAAAAATCCTACACAAACATTTACTAACCCTAGTTTGCACATAGGGGATCATGTATTTACTCAGCATAATGGCTGGTCACTGCAGCACAAGACAATTTCTTTTTTTCAGTTCATGCTGTACAGTAACGTGTTTTCAGTTTAATAAAACAGCGTGTGTCCCTGAGCTATGATTAGCATGCGAATTTTCCAAGGTAAACTTTCCTCTTTGAAGAGAATCACTTAATAGCTCTCTCCATTTGACTACGCATTACCTTCTCTTTTTATGCCACTGCTGTCTCCTCCAATGCATGACATAAGCAGTGGAAAAACACAAGCAAAAAGTATCCTCATAAAAAAAAGATTGCCAAGGGATATCAAACGCACTTTGAAAGCCGTTATCTACTAAATGTGAATATTCACTCAAGTGATTTTGGGACTCCAGAATTTACGTAGCCAAAATCTGGCTCTACACATGCATTAAAACCCAAGTTATAACCACTTGGAAGGGCTATAAAGCTCGCTTTTTTGAAGTTTCAAAGTCATCAATATTGAGTCAGTGCAGCACTGCAGAGACGGGGAGAGGAGCCCAGCAAGAGGCATGAGCAGCAATGGGGCGAGGCAACCCAGACCTGTCTGGGTAGACGTGGGGAGCTCAGTCTTCAATGTCAAACGCACTCATGTTTGAGGCATATTCTTTGTCTGCCAGTTTATTTGACTGTCTGTATTTTGGGGGGCTTGAACACCAACGAAGCAGAGCTCACAAGGAGCTGAGGCTGAGGAGAGGCTGAGGGAGCTGGGCTTGTTTAGCCTGAAGAAGAGAAGGCTGAGAGGGGACCTTAGAAATGCCTACAAATATCTCAAGGGTGGGTGTCAGGAGGACGGGGCCAGACTCTTTTCAGTGGTGCCCAGCGACAGGACAAGGGGCACTGGGCACAAACTGAAGCAGAGGAAGTTCCAGCTGAACATGAGGAAGAACTTCTTCCCTCTGAGGGTGACGGAGCCCTGGCACAGGCTGCCCAGGGAGGCTGTGGAGTCTCCTTCTCTGGAGATATTCC
>Ga0065711_1007127_pt1 | contig 15623 bp, 9 predicted proteins | sample Hoacrofraction12_FD_59098 | JGI IMG/M metagenome (GOLD analysis project Ga0065711, IMG submission 59098) | Hoatzin crop microbial communities from Cojedes, Venezuela - Epithelial fraction 12 v2 (version 2) | ecosystem: Host-associated > Birds > Digestive system > Esophagus > Crop | place... | reverse complement strand
AAAAAAAAAAAAAAAAAAAGGAGAGAAGAAAAAAGAGCTTCTGCAGCAAGCTAACTCTTTACTGGTTGTTGGTTAAGCTTGTTTGAAGTTCCTTCATCGTCTTGAATCACAGCTAACTTAAGTCCTCTGTATGTTTACCACTGCTTTTTTCAGTTTACGAAGAGAAGCATGACATACTGCAACTGGACTGAAGTCAATAATAAATGACAATATATAAAATACCATAACAACATGAAGGGAACATGAAGGCAATTCAGCAATTGCTTAATGAGTTCAAGGAGCAGACTTCTGACGTCCTCAAAAGCACATAACAGTAGACTTCAATATCTCTTGTACTCTAATAGGAATTACCAAAAATATTATTGCATTATAAAATGTAAAAGGAAAACTCACCTATTATAAAGTAACACAGATTGTTCTACAGGCAGTCTTCATTACAGTACTTCTTACAGCAGGCTGATAAGAAAATTCCCATGCTTGTTACTGCGGGGGTACTTCTTCACTATAGAAAACAATGAAGTATTTGTATTTGTATATAATTACATACAGTGTTGTTAAATAATCATTTGCTCACGGGCAGGCTCTCGAGCTTCATGATCAGCAATGACCATTGGTGAGGGGCTGCGACCGGTCAGTGACGGGCTCTCTTCTCTCCTCAGCACACAGCTGTACTGCCATTTGCTGTCCTGGAAATCCTTGCCACACCGCACCGTTACCCAGCCAAGAACAAGGGATTGATCCTATTAGGATTTGTCACTTTTCTGTATATCAGTTGGTAAGAATTGTGTACTTTAAAACATTTTCTTCAAGTGATCTACTCTGTGAAACAAGGCCAAACGCAGTGCTTTTAGACTTCAGTTCCCTCCCAGGCACACGGGAGACAGCAGTCTGTTCTGTGCAGAAGTCATTTAAACTTCAGCTGAGACCCATGAAAACTATTTCCACACGTCGGCAGAGAAGGTTTCTTCAAACACAATACAGATCCTGAGACCACACGTAGTACCTCCTGCTCTTCTGAGACCTCTTACAGAAAAGTAACCAAATTGCTGTAAACTCTAGTACTTCGAGTTATTTTTGCTGGGCTGGAGTTTTTCTTTCTACCATCAAATTTACCTCCGCTGGTTGTCTTGCTCACTGCAAAACCACCAAATCTCAAAGGTCTGGGGTCACAGGAGCAGAAGAGGAGTAAAGCTTGGTTTGGTATTTGGCAGGGACACGTGGCTGAGTTTAGAAACTTGAGATAGAAAATGATACTCAGAGCCAGGTGCAAACTGATGGGTAGCAAGCAGGCATCTGCCCCACCACCACCTCCCACTCCACTGGTGGACACCGCCTACATTTCCAGCAATGTGCCGCAATTGACCTCCAACCTATTGGAGGGTGATCCTGAGAGGATAAACCATATGCAACTAGCCCCAGCCACCCACCCACCAGCACCCCCAGAGCTGTGCTTGCTTCCGCTCCTGCTCATTGGACACTGGCTGCAGAGCCGGGGTCGTGGAGGCACTGCCTCGCTCCTTCTAACTGTGGGCGAGCTGCCAACACCTCAGACCGCTCTAAGGATGCCTTATGTTGAGGCTCAGCTCAGGAACGGGTCTGGAAAGTTTCAGGGTGTGCTGCGATATCACTTTCCAGAGCTCAGGAAACACCTGGGCCCTAGAGTGGAGGATACAGAACAACTGGTCAGCAGGGAGGGGGCTTGTCCTCATGCAAAGATTCTGAGAATTCACTGGGACTACAAGGGAGCCCATCATTCCCAATCCTACGCACCAGTTCTTGCTCTCAGCTACAGACTACCTTCAGCCCACTGAACGAAAATCTGGAATGGAAAATAAGCTGCATGGATGAAACGCTCTTGTGACTTGAAACCCATCGGAGCGGCTGTGGAAGCAATGGACTTCGCTGCTGCATTAGGTAACCAAGTCAGGAACCATCTATCCTAATCCAGCCCAAAGCCTAATAGGATTATGACCACGGCTTCCTAAATTCCTTTTCTATGTTCTGTTTCACTCAGCTGCTTAACGCCAGCTTTTGTTCCCTTGTCTTCTGACAGCATTTGCTTTTTACTGTCTTTGAGACCAGGTGGCTCTCCAGGCAGTTATCGCAGCCGTGTGTTCCATGCTTTCCCCTAAAGCCCCTGCCAGCTGAGCAATTCCACCCCACAGGAGACTCGGCTCATGCTAGAACCTGAATCCCCATCAAAAGATGGGGATCAACACAAGCAGGAACACAGCTGAGCCCTCCCAGTATCTTCTCTGCATCGATGTCGCGTGGGGCTGCGGGGGTCCTGAGTGGAAGGTGGTCCCTTAGAGCGCTTGTCCCCTGTGTCCCAGGGTCCCAATAACTGGATAAAAGATATTAGGATTTCAGTACTGTTGCTTTCTCTCCTTTTGAGGCAGCAAAGATCCTCCTTTCTACTTTTTTTTTTGCCTTCTTGTCTTGGTTCCCTGCAACCACAGGCAACAGATTTCAACTAAGAGAACGATTTTTTAGCTTGTGCACTGAAATCTTAACTCGTGTACGCATTTTACTGTCGGTGCTGCAACCTGGTGATTTAACAGCCCCTTTTGGGCATGCTGTGTTTCGCAAGCAACACAGAATCCTTCATAAAAGCCTCTCCTTGAAGTGTCACTGTCATCGCTGCTCTTCCCCTTCCCCAGCGTCGATGGGCTGAGAACTGACACGTCCCTGCAAGGCGGTGAGAAACCGAGCAGCCGGTGATGCCTTGCACCAGGTACCTGCCACTGAGCGGGGCTTCACGATAGCTTTGAATACCCACAGTGTTTGCAAAGGAAAGGGAAGGTGGCTTTCAGCTCTGGGACACCAGGGCTAAGAAAACAGTTAGGCATGTTATTTCCCTCTTCCAAGGATGGATCTTGCATCTCCTAGTTGCATTAAGCAATGCCTTACTCCTGGAGTCATCCCATTGAAAACAGTGAAGAACATATAAATTTTAGAAGTGGCATTTTAAGGCTTAAAAAGGAAGTAACAATAGATTTCCCTTTCCCATTTCAGTGGTAATAAATCAGTATAAAATAAATCTTCATCTTCACATTTTTGCATGTGTCTTTGGAGAAAAGTTCAAACTACCTGTGCAAGGGAATACAAATCATTATAGATTGTACTCCGTATATGAAACTAAAATACAAAAAAAAATCCCTAACAAAATTAAATCTAGAGACTGATGACTGTCTTGTAATATATCACCATATTCCACCTGTGTTAGGAATCAAAATATTTTTCCTTCACTGCCTGCGCATTTTCAGTTCACAACCTTTTAATTTTGAATTAACCACAGTCTCAGAGATCTCATATGTCACCAATATGTTCTTTTCTCCTTTCTGGATCTTCCCATTTAGTAATTCCATAGAGATACTTTTTTTTTCTCTTCAATGAATGTGGTGGTCCCATTGACATTAACGGACAGGTAATGACAGGACCGGATAAATCCCCCAGCTGCATTCAGCTATGCTATGACAGCACATCACCTCTCTCTGGTATCTATATGCTGTCCTCTACCCTGTAGCAGTTTGGCAACTTTGGCTATACCTGGGGCTGTTATCTCAATCTATCCTCTCCATAATTCATTGCCTGCTTCTGACTCACTCAACTGGTATCCAAGGTAAAATCTTGGTAAAAATCACAACTTGGTAAAATGAAATCTTCAGAATAATAAGCCTCTGAATCCTGCATGTGTATTTAGCAGGTAATTACTCATAAGAAATGACCAATATGTATTTGCAAGTTGTGGGGTGCATTTAATGAAATCCCTAGCAAAAAAACCACCCGAAAACTAAAACCAAAAAATGTCAAACATTCTGTGCTCAAAATTAGTAAGTTCAGGAATCTAGAGGTATGCCCCAAGATGAAACACCTGGCAAACACCCAGCTCCCACCAAGCCAGAAAGCTGACAGTGCTTTAGTGCTCCTGCATAGTCGTTTGTTTAGGTTCAAAAATAGGGGTTGGAGTGTTTCATGAGAGGCATGCCAGCTGGCCCAGTTGCATCAAGAAAATCTAGCTCCTCATTCTATAAAATAAAGGCAATTGTCACTCTCTGGTTTACTGTTTGAGACACTTTGAGAAAATAGTAGCCCTCTGCAGTAATGAACACAGGCTGGCATTTGCACAGGCTTTCTTTTTTTTAATTTTAATTACTTAGATGTTTCACAGCCCCGTTGGCTCAATGAAAGAACCTTAAATCATGAGAATGAGTCTCTACACTTAACATTTCCACGCTCATACCAGACAGCTCCACTACCAACCCCCTCCACTTCTCCACTCTACCCCTTAGGTGGGGGTTAGTGAAATTCTCTTTACAGGCAAGGTAAAACCCCATCTCTTTCATGGCCTACCCCCTCCTTCTCTAACTAGAGAAAGGAGAAATCATATTTTCAGTCTTTTTTTTCTTTTCTTTGTGCTCTCCCATTCCTCAGTTTTGTGACACAGTTTCAGGCTGGTGGCACAGCCTGTTTGTCACTTCTGTTTGAGGCACGATGCTCAGTGTAAGGTGGCAGGCTGGGTGCCATCAGAGAGAGTGGGATTGCATTCCCATGTTAGCACTGGTGGTGGAAAGCATGGCATACTCCTCAGATGTGGTTTTTTTGATCTAGAATTGAACCTTAGGACTCTTTGGACCCAAAGGTTTTTTTTAAGGAAGTGCTGTTCATTGTTAGAATGGCACATCCTCATCACAATCACTGGACACCTGCCCTATTTTTCATATTCTTTACATATTCAATACAAATATATATAATCTGATCCATAAACATATATTTTCTCCTATATTTAATATATAAAGACCATTTTTATATCCTTAAGTCCAGGCATTTCCTACCAGCCACTCTTACAAGCCATGAACAATGAAAACAGTATCAGTGACCTGACAGCCACTACAAGATGTTTTTTGAGAAGAAAAAGGCAGAAAGAGAGGGCCTGAGTAGAAGAAAAGAAGCCCTATAAAACATGCATATTCATCCTTTTCCTTCTTTCCCTTTTCCAAACAGTGCTTTGTAAATGGTTGTGGCACAAAGGAGCAAAGGAGCTTCATGTCTTTCCTACCTACCTGCTCCTCCTCTTAGACCAAGAGAAAACATGCTGTAGGATTCCCCTTACCCTCTCACCTCCTGAAAATGTCTTTCCACTCCCCGAAACAGCAGTCAACAGTGGCAGGATAGAGACACTGAGAAACTGCACTTTGTCTCCACGGACCCTTGAGATCTGGATAGGGGCTCAAAAGCTGTTGTAACTAATGAGCAAACACCTACATAAGAGCTTCTTTGAATAAGCTTCACTTAGAATAGCCAAGTGCACATCCCGATTTCTGAGCATTTTGCTATTTTACTGTTATTTGACTGCTGTTAACAGTCAGTGCCACAAGGATGACAGCAGAACGCCGTGTGCATTTCAGCCTCTGCTGAAACCCATCTAATTTAGCAGCGGCTCAAGTGTGCTTCACAGCAAATAGCCCAAATGCTGAGGAGATGTATAGACAGCTGAGTTAATTTTCTCCGTATCAAGACTGTTTTAATAACTTGGCCCTTCAGGCGTTAGAAAACATGAAGTGGTTCTTCTGACTGAATGGTCCTAACCAAAGGTCATTTCTCTCCTTGCCCAGGGTCCTGTGGATTTATTCGGTAACCGGAGAGTGGGTATATCCTCTCTTTGCTTTGTTCAGCCCAGCCGGGCTAGCAGCCTTTTTCGCTGGTAGCCTTGCCGTCATCATCTCTTTCTACAACTTCGGGGAGTTCCTCAACCGTATGATATGGGGTCAGTTCAAATTTTGTTTTTCACTTCTATCCATATGAAACAAAATGTATCTGAAATGAATTCCTGTGATTGCCTGGGCAGGTGGTGAGAGGAAGGGGGCCCTTGTACCCCGCGGGGTGGCATTTGGGTGTCTGATAGAGATTGCCAGATCCTAACCGCTTACTAACAGACAGAGAACAAATCAGAGCAAGAATCCCAACCCCACCAGATAAAAGGCTGGGCCAGGTTTCTCTAACGTGGCTCAAGAAGCACCTCTTACCAGCATAATCCCTGGATTTCTAATTCCTTCTCAAACAAGGGTCCAGAGAAGCCAAGTCTCTCTGGCTAAAACTCTTCTAGCTGCATCATGTGGTGTTTGTCAGACATGGGAATGGTACTGGTTACTGACATTTTCTAGGAAGGCACTAGTGCACTTCAGAAAGTTTTACAAACTGTTGAGAACATCTCCCTTCTGCCTTGGTAGTGGTATAATCAGTAGTGGTTTAAAGAAAAGCTTCTTTGGACAAATGGGCAGTTAGAAAAAAAAAATTGTAGTTTAGGAGGAAACATACAACAGGTGGAAGAAAGAACTGATGCAGCAGCTTCGGGGATTTGGCATGGAAAATTATTGATATTATTATTATTACTATTAGCCCTTCTGGTTTCCTCTCTCCTTTTTCATTCAAGATCAAGTTTTTGAGGATGAAAGTGCTTCTGTCAGGAAAACGTGTGTATTTTATTTAGGACAAATGTGTGAACATTTGCAATTCCTTAAACAAGCTTTCTGATGAAAGAAAATATCCTGCAAAAACACATTTGAAAATAAATAAGACAACCTCCCTCTGTTCTCAGGGAACATTTGATGCCTGATCCATTTTGTGAAGTCTCACATGCCTGTCAAGCCAATGTAGAGTGTCTGTAGCTTGTCTGTCACCACCTGTACTCAGCTACCTAAATGCAGCAGACTGACTTTTGAATGTGCTGAATAACCAACTTCACCGCTTGATACTTTTGCAAATAAGACGCTTGCTCTACATGTCCATGTTTGGAAATTTTGGCTGAATTCTATTCCTGCATAAACATGATATGAGATGGGGACTGCTGCTAAATGAAAACAGGTCTGCAGCCTCTCTGCTCTAGTGTAAGAGGCATCACACAAATAGTGACTATTGCTAACCAAAGACCACATCATCACTACAAGGTCTCTATATGAAATCTGACATTCGATACATCTAGGTATCAGGTTTTTTCATCACTGGGTACGTATTGGCAATTTCAGGCCTAGAGTATGCCTGATGCATAATTTGGAGATGATCAGAATTAAAGCAATTTGATTTCCAAGGTTTTAATTGACTGGACAAAGGGTCATCCCAAGCAGAGATCAAAATAAGTGCAAAAATTAGACGCGTTTCAAATACTGACTAAATACAATTATTTTAAGAGATGTTAATTTAAGAGTTTTCTAACGAAACGGGGGCAAGCACTCAACTTTCTTTTCTGCGCACACAGAAAGGTCGAAAAGCACCCCCAGCTATGACAGCAGGAGTGTAACCTCAGACTATATATAAGCACGGCATACGCGATATCCTCTTGCAATCCGTGGATATCTGGTGTGCTCTTGCAAACCGTGGAGGCCTCCTGCGTGCAGTGGGTCTGCCTCTCCCTGCATACTTGGTCTTGTTCAAAGGAGCCACGAAATCACGGCCTTAACAATTACACGGTGTCTTCGTCCACGTGCAGGACGCTCCCCCCCGAGTTCCCCGTGTTGTGCAAACGCCTGCTGCTTCACGTGCATCCTCAGCTCCTCATCCCCAGGCCTGGCAGCATTCCCTGGATTTGCTGTACACCGACAAAAGAAGCTGCAAGCTGCGCCCCGACAGCTGGCAGCTCTGCGGTATCTGAGGCTGCAGTTTGATAACACGGGGACTTTGGCAGCAAGAACTTCTCAATAAGCTCCTGCCCACCACCCCTCGCTCCTTCCTACTCCACCTCACGCACCTGTTTCTTGCGAGCAGGGGCTGTTATCAACTCGGATCGCTTTCCCAGCCGTCTCCACCCAGGAGAAGGGTAGGACTTCCTGAAGCTGGTATTGATAACAAGGTCCCAATAAGCACCGAAACATAGCCAGAGGGAAACTATTCCAAATTGCAATGTGCCAGAGTCTTAATATGTTCCTGACCGAGACAAACCTTTGGCTCAGCATTGCCAGAGTAAAAACAGCTGCAAACCGAACAGGCGCAATTCCAACCTACCTTTCTTCTCACCGCAGAATGACTCCATGTACTTTTTTTTCATCCTACCCTTTCCTGTCTCACCTTCCCACCACAGTAAGGGAGGTGATGAAAAAAAAAAACCCTGCAGAAAGAAGAACACAAACAAAGCAAAACAATATGTGGTAGTAGAGGATGCACCTCTTCATCTCCCCGTGCCCTCCACCCTGCCCACCTCCTTCCTCCTCCGAAAGAACATATACGTGGAAGGGCACTTCTGCCCTCTCGTTTGCTTCCTGCTCAGTCCCCCAAAGGCACAGTCTGAGTTACAGAGCAATGCAGTTGTCCACTAGGTTCCTATAGGCACATCTGGAAACACCTCCTCCAGTACCACCTGTAGCCACCAAGCATTTAGACCTTGTGCTGATGGCATCTGCTGAGGGCAGAGAGCCCTGCCTGGGCTGCTGCAACCAGACTTCACCCCAAAGGGAAAGGCTCCGGGGCAGCTGCTTCTCTTTCCTTCTTTGTTTCTTTTCCTCTTGAAGGAAGAAAGCTTGCTGAGTTTGTGCCCAGGTAAGTTGTGTTTATTCGAAGGTGGAAGAAGCGATTAACAAACAGCTCCACATGAGTGGCAAGCCTGGTCTCCTTCTGGACTTGCACCCTGTGGCAGTCTGTGAGCTGCAAACGAAGCTTGTCCCCCAGCACACCACGCACCCTATGGGCTCTCTTCCATGTCCCTCTGTAGCTTCAGGCCACTATCACTTTTCCCAAAGGCAGCTACACAAATATTTACTCTTTTTCACCCTTAAAGGTATATTCAGCTCCAACTTACTCCAAAGTCTATGGATGGCAGCTTTCAGCTTCAAGCGAGTAATTTTTAAAGCTATAACCCGCGCTTGACCAAAAAGATGTAGTATCATTTCTGAGAGCTGGAAAATCTAGGCTGTCAAATAATATAACCTTGTTTTTCCTATTCAGAACAATCAAAAGATGCCAGACCCTAGATTTGTTTTATTATTTATAGATGAACTGTTTCAGACAGTATTGGAGGTTTTAAAAATGTATTATCTCTCCTGTGCCTCTCCCTCCCCTCGCACAGTTGGATTGGTGGTAACTACGGCAACCCAGCTGCACAACCCGAGAGGCACAGAAAATAGTACCAGTAATGACTTTTTTTTGTTTTAAATCCCAGAGCTTCTAGAGGACTAGACAATGTTAAGCAATACAGAAACTCCAAAGCGGATAATTGGAAACAATAGGCCAATTCTTTTACTGCCATAAATTTACCTCAGCCAGGAATGTGGCTGCAGGGTCTGAGTACCAAAGATGAGCTGTGTGATAGCTTCTCCCTTTCTCGATGTGTAGAAAACATCATGCAGGCAACTGATCTCATGTTACTTTGGCCAGTCAAAGCAGAACCCTCAAAAATAAAGCAAAGTCGTTTTCCCTCGGGTTTTGCTCATGGTGAGACAACCAGATCCTCAGGAGAAATTCAGATCAAAGTTCTCCACATCAGACAGAGCAACATCTCAGGTGAGGTCTCTTCTCTGGCACCAGCATTTGAAGATGGAGCAGATTCATTTGCCTTCCATCTAACAAACCTGAAAAAAAAAACAAACCAAAAAACCAAACCAACATGAGTCAGCTGCTGCATTTCAAAGTATTGGGCAAGCCGCTTGTGAGATTTTACAGCCACGAGGCCTCCACCAACTCCAGATAATTGCTCACCCCCGAAGGGTGGAACTGTCCTTTGGGGCAGAGAGGGAGGCTGGCTGCCGCAGTGGGCAGCAGCTCCAGCCTTGATGCTCGCTGTCCTCCAGAAGGCAAAGCTTTGGCCAGGAGCACTGGGCAGGGGGCAAAGCCAGAACTCCTCTAAAGTAAAAGGCAGTACAACAAAAGTAATAGGGGTTGCTCTCAGGACAAAGAGGAAACATGGTGGAGTAGCTTTCTCGTGCCTAGTGTGTGGATGGATGTGCTCCTCCAGATCTTCTACAAGCTCTCGAATATCTTGCAAAGACATGGAGGAAAACCATTCACCTAAGGCTGAGCTAAAGTTAGACCGCAATCTTCTCTTCAACGTATTTTTCCTCTTCTTTTTTGGAGTACTTTTGCATTAAATGCATTTTCCAGAAACATATAACAAGTTCCAGCAGCCAATTGTTTTCCTTGGGTTTTAATTTTGTATTTATGCGCTTATGAAGCCAGGCTCCCTTAACACCCTGTAGTCAGCTACTGGGAAACCTAGCCTATGTGACAGCACGTGAATCTGCAGCCCAAGCAACACTAGAATACGACTGAATCCTCAATGCTGTCATTCTTCTGAGCAGCTGTTGAGATTGCCGAAATCCAAGTGGCAATACAGGGATGCAAAGGGCGACTGTGTGGGGTACAAAGTCATTCTACCATTGTGCTGGTACAGGCTTATGAACAGCCGTTTTGGTATGAGTGTTAAAATACTCACGGTCTGCAGGCAGTTATCAATCCAGACACAGGTTCCTCCCCTCGTTCTTACGGTGTCCAGGAGGGAGTTTTAAACTGAGCGTCCTTTCCAGTAGATATCTTCATCTGTTCTATCACGCCTTTAAAAACAAAGAAGAGTCCAGGGTATATCTATTTCTTTCAGTGAACAATGTTTATATCTACAATTTCACTATATTGCCAGCGACAAATGGAACTCAAATTTAAGAGGATTTACAGCCCAGAGTTCGCAAACTAAATACGAATATTTACTTTTGCCTCATCCATTCATCCTAGTCGTGCCACAAACCTGTGATGCCATATTTATATCCTTCATATTTGTCGCTCCCCCAAGCTGCAGTTTACCCCTGGGTAGAGGAGTCTCGCTATTTAAAGGAAAACTGCACTATCTGTCACATGCCCTACTCTTGCTGACAAGTTTATCTGATGATCCACTGGAGGGAAACCGGATCGGAAGCTCTGGCAACCCAGGGCTTACGATTTCATCACTGGAGACCAGACATTAACAGGTGCTTGTTAAAATGCTCTCCCTGGCCTAACAGGCTAGCCTTTTCGTGGGTGGGTGGAGTTTGTTCTCCCTCATCTTTAAAATTTCTATGCGGTCAGTACAAAATACTTACAGGACCATTTGGGAAGGAAGAAATTATAGCATTTTGTTCTGTATGAGGTCATCTGGCAAATGCTGTGCAGGATGGAGATAAATAAAATACAGCAATTAGTGTTTCAGAGCCTCTGAGGTCCATAACAAGGAAAGCACCTTTAAAACAGGGTTCTGCGTGAGTAAGTGGTCATCAACAGGGAAGGAGAGGCTGAGACAGTGCTTTAGACAAGGGTACCCAAATACATTTGGTTATTGCTACACTTGGTGCCCCACCATAGCACATCTGGTCTCTAGCTGATGCTTCAGAAAGCTGCGGGTCTTTGATAGGTCCTCTGCCAACCTGGCCAGACACGTGAGGATTCTCCAGATATCTTAGCTGTAGGATTAATCACCTGCTACCTTTTCAGAGGAGCTTTGCTTTTAAAGTTTTTCACATATTCTTGCACCAAGCTAAGTTTGTTTGGTGGCAGATACTTTTTCCCCCCACCAACAAAGAACCATTATTTCAAGGGATGTGGCCCATGACTGATTTCAAATCATTCCTCAGCAGTTGAGTAATCCCTTACTTGCTAGGGACACCCCCTGCTCATTCGACTTGCGCAGCACTTGGGCATCAGCAGCTGGCCCAAGCCATGCACTCACAGCTTATTGCCACTCCCGGACGGGTTCGGATCCCCAGGGATGTTGGGAGGCTGGGGCCGGGTTCGCATCCTCCTCCCAGCAGTGCGCTTGAGCTGCGAGAGGACTTCTCTGCTGTGGCTTTTTTTTTTATAGTCTTCTCCTCTGCCTCCAAACAGGAGATTCGATAGTAATACTGGACTACGGGCGGAAAGGCAAGTGAATCCTCCTCTCCAAGCCAAACAATCTCTCCGTGAACGCTGAAGCCATGAAGTAGAGGAAAATAAATGCAGCTGTGATAAATCCTTTCTCCAATGCATTGCAGCTTCTGGTGAAGCCATTATGTCATCAGACATACGGAAAACTGGTGGAAAATATGAAATGTTTGCCTCTTACATGATAACTCTGCAACTGCTATGAATAAGAAAATTGTGTTCACTTGTTTACACAGATTTCTCCTCTCTCTTGCACAATGTACTTGAGGATGTGTCCATGGTTAAAATTCGTCACTGGTAAATGAACTCCCTCATGAGCTTGGCACCACTCTGTAAAAGACCTGTGAATGCAAGCCAGCTCTTGTTTGGATTGTCCTGTGTCAAGTCTGGAAAAAATTAATAGGAGGGATAATTTTAACAGTTCTGTGACTTCCAAGCTAGCTAGATAACAAATTGGGCTAACAAGGACTGTAATTAGGAATGTCTGCTCAGAAAGTTCACCATGAAGCCAAGTTCCTCTAACGAGAAACATTCTGGAATATTAATATGCATAATATCTCCCCTCCATTTTAACAGGAAATCTGAACACAACACTTTCTTCCTTTTTCTTGGTTTCAGTTAATCTTGCAGCAAAAGTAACCTAATTATACTGACTGTATGATTGCTTTAACAGAAAGCATGTTAATTTAAAGCACTGTTTAACATAAAGTTGCCTGCCATATAATTACAGTCCATTCACATGTTTACTAATCTTGCTCAATATAGTTGATTTCTGTTATTAGCCTCAACATCTCGTTAACATTTAAAACACCGGAGATCTGCTTTGCAAACTCCAATAAACAGGCAAAACCGACAGTAGCAGAAGTGTTCCTTAATGGTCAACATGAAAAAGAGAGATCTCTGTTACTAGCCTTGCATTAAAATGAGGAGTTGCAACTAGTTGCAGTACTTTAAGTCTAACTCCATCTTCATTGCCAAAACCCGTAGCTCAGAGCTACTGTGCAGGCAGTTCACCAGGGTGTTATTTTCATCTTTTGAATGCTGCTGGAACTTAGTAAAAACAAAGCATGTTGTAAGCTGCCTGTGAGCAATAAAAAAAATAATGTGTATATATAAGATTGTTCTTCTCATGTTAAGCACCTGATAAAATTCTAGTCTGGGAAGTTGACAGACTAGGGCTAGACAGCAAACTACGTTAACTCCACAAAAGGCGTGCATGCATTCAATAATTCCCAGCTTATCCAGATAACTCGCTCCAGCTAACTTTGCAAGGGGAACGTAAGCCATTGTGCGCGCATGCACCCCCCCTCCCTCCTTTTGTGCTGAAGCTAAAGGAGAACATGGAAAGAACTCAGCTGAAGGATGCTGGTCAAAGGAAACGGTTCAGAGACAGACATAAGAAAAACCATGAAGGGAATGAGGGAAGAGGAGAGAGCTCAGGAGACTCCGTGTACAGGTTTGTTGGGTATTTTTCTCTCCGTATATATATATTTTAATTATTTTGCACTGATAGTTCAGTGCAAACAGTTTAAATGTCAGAAACTCAAAACGAAGCCTGGGCCCCAACATGGAGGGGCAGTTCTTTCCATATCCAGCCAGAGGAACTGAACGGCAGATCTCGTCCCTGGCTCCTGCTCGCGCCGAGATTACCTTCGGGATCCAGTGTAGTGACAGTGCTGGTGGACTTGCAGGGGTTTGAGGAGCACCGGGGTCAGGAGTGTCTGTCTGCCTTTAACAAGGGCTCAGAAGCAGCCCTCCTCTCTGTTGTGTCCTGCATCAAGAGGCTGGATCCCAGTCCGGCGTTTGGAAAGCGTTCAGGCATGCCTGTCCCCAAAACACAACTGCTGGTATCTTGGGTTTGCTTTGCTTCTTTCTGCGGGGAAGAAAGCGTGCAGCGTTGTTCGCAAAATGACATTTTCCCTGCGATTTCACGAAGGCTTTACTGAGGTAGTCTGAGTAAGGATCTGGCCTTTACGACATTTACACTAAATTTCTCTTTCCAGTCTGTTTCTCTCTCTGATTTTATTTTGAGTAAGTACGCAAAGCCAGTCAGAACTGTTTATTTATAGCTGGAGATTTTCATGGCTGTATAAATTAGATGTTATTACTGAATGAGATGCCCGCCTACTCACCCAGCACAGCTGTACAGGGATCCTTTCATGCTGCTCGACGGTACGCAGTCCCAATTGGGAGGGAAATGAGATGCTCCCAGTCAGACGCAGGGACCGCTGCTTAAACCCTCGGGCAAAAAAGCAACAATTAATTTTTTCCGCAGTACGCTGTGGAATATGACAACAACAGTTACCTAATATTATTTAGACCTGATGCTTTTTTTTGGCAGAGACAGAAAATGAAGGCTGAAATTCCCTGGAGAAAAAAAATCCTAAACTAGGACCTACTCCTGGACTTTCTTTTTACACAACACAGTGATTATTTATTTGGAGGGAGTGAGGGGGACAGGGACAATCAGGGGAAGTATAAGTAAAATTGGTTGTTCTTTGAGACAGAGTGCCATCAGAAAATAAGGACTATTCCATACAGAGCGGGCTACTTGCAGCAGAAACAGCTGGAAAGCAACATCCTCCATGGTTAGGAGCCTTCATCTCAGCTCACACCTTTGTAACAGTTTACTCCTGCAAAAAGCACAGGCAAGTGCTAATTTATTCCCTCCCCAGTTTGCCACACAAATTTCTGGGTTTGGGTCTTTGCCAGAGCTTCAGGGTCACAATCTGACCTCAATAACATAACCCTGGATTGTTCCAAGCTTTCAGTGGCGCTACTGAAGATTTACTTTGATGGATATGGGGCCGGGATCTGGCATGCAGAAAATATGCATTTGCATTCTACCAAAGCATCTAAAATAGTTGCCCAGGGAAGCTAAAATTCAATTTGAGACCTCGCATTCACTTGGCAGAGCACATAATTAAATACTTTGTGCCACAAAATCAACCAGAGAGTCTCAGGGGTATTGGTGAGAGAAAGCTTAGTGTCAACCATGAGAGCCAAACCAAGACCCATTTCCCAGGCAAGTTATTCAGTAAATATTGGAAAAAATCATTGCATTCATATATAGGTTCATAATAATTTTTGTTAATGCTTAACCTTACTGATTATCCGGTTACCTCAGAGGAAGAGGTTACTGTCTGTGTGAATTTGTGTGAATAACCCCAGTATCAACTTCTGCTCTTGAACTGAAGCGACTGCTTACAGCTAAGAACTGTTTGTGATCGGATTAACTGTTTGGGAAAAACAGCAAGTAAAAATCAAATGCAATGACAACGGGTCAGACCTCGTGAGCAGTGGTTGAAAGCTCTGAAAGTGAAATTTTTGCTTTCCTAAAGTCTCCAGAGGCCCTACCCTGCAAGGAGTTCAGTGTTTCAGAAAAGCAAGCCAAATACCGAAGGTGTTTGATGTTAGCACACTTCAGTTTCACTGCCAGACATTGGTGTTTAAAAACATGGTAAAAATTCTAGAATAGGGCCCAACAATAGTTCTGAACTGTAACATTTAACAATGATACTTTGTATTTCAATGTCACCGTCTATCAAACGCTCCCAAAACAACCAGCAAACCTTCAAGTTCCTTCCACCTTGAGAGGACGACTTCCCTCGCTACCCAGCAAGCAGTGCACACCTAAAAAAACGACGCTTTTTTCCTACACCTGAGACACACCGAGCTACCTCCTCCGAGTACGTCGGGTGACCCGCTGTCACCGTTTCACAGCGAAACCGACCCACGCAGTTTCACAATAAAAC
>Ga0065711_1042132_pt1 | contig 15624 bp, 11 predicted proteins | sample Hoacrofraction12_FD_59098 | JGI IMG/M metagenome (GOLD analysis project Ga0065711, IMG submission 59098) | Hoatzin crop microbial communities from Cojedes, Venezuela - Epithelial fraction 12 v2 (version 2) | ecosystem: Host-associated > Birds > Digestive system > Esophagus > Crop | place... | reverse complement strand
CGGGGCGGGGGGAGGGGAGAGGGCAAAGTGGGGGAGAGAGACAGCGGGGGCAGAGAAGGACAGATAGAGAGGGAGAACGAGAAGGGTAGAAAGAAGGAGGGGAGGAAAGAAATAAATAAAGAGAAACAAAATAAAGGCAAATTCAGCCCAGCAATTTTGCCCTCCGATTCAGACCTTTTCACGTTTCACAGCTGTTATTTCCCCAGAAAACTCTCCCTGCTTATCCCGATGTGTGCAGCAGCCCTGGGACATTTTACATCCCTGGCCCGCAGGCCCATGCGTGAATGGTGCGGGGGGGATACGCGGGGCCTGGGCCAGCCCTGGTGATGCCTCCCGGGGCCAGGCTGTGTCGGGTGAGCTGGGTCTGGGGAGAATCTCGATGGGAGTTTACCTACAGCTGGCAAGGTGTGCAGATCCTTTCCCCTTCCCCTCCCAGGCACTGGCGGCACAGTCCCCTCCCAGGGCACTCCAACCACAGGCTTTAAGAAAGTGTGTGTGATGTGTTCTCTGTGTGGCTGGGACGGGTCTGGGTCACCCCCACAGGCTATGGCGGAGGGACTCTGTCGTCATCACGGTCCCTGCTGCTTGGGGGATGCATCCCCCCCTTTCCTCTCTGTTTGCCCTGGAGAGGTCTGACACACGGAGCCTGGCAGTCACTTTCTGAAGGGGTGGCTTTCCTAGTGGTAGGCAGATGGGGGGCCTGGTGGGCCAGAGCCATTTTTGGGGAGCTGTTGGAAGAGGGTCTGTGTGTGTGTGCGCAGAAGTGGGACGTGCCTGGCTGCAGCAACATGCTTGGAGTCTGTCCATCCACTGCTTTGTTGTCTTTTTTTTTTCTCCCCTCTACCCTTCTTGTAGTTGTGGACAGAAAACCTGCCAGCCCTGTGGGGAAATCTCCAGGTCCTCTAAATACCATCCATGGACTCTCTATCCCAGCCTCCTCTTCCTAGAGCTGCGGAGCAACAGTCAAGAGACAGTGACTCTTGGAACAAGCACCTGCAAACTGTAACTGAAGCCTGAAGTGCCACCGAACTGTACCCAAAGTGCCACCACCACTGGCAGGTGCCTGCGGGGACAAGGAGACAGCCCGGGCAGTGAGAGATGCCAACCTCCCACGGCAAATCCGTGCGCAGGGGAGCATGCTCAGGAAGTTCACACACGCTGCCCAGAGGGACAATTTGCCTCCATTGGATCCAAAAGGGGTGGCAGAAGAGACTCAGTCTTCCTTCTTTATTTTGTATTTTTTTTTTTTCCTTGCTTTCAGTTTTTCTTTCTCCTTCCCATGCCCCCGAAGACTGTTGGATGCAGGGCAGCGAACCCCTCTGTGCCCAGCCGTTGCTCAGAGCGTCCCTGGCTCTGTCCCAGCCCAAGGGAGCAAGTTTCCTCCAGGGAGCGGTTTCTGGCTTACCCACGCTGCAGCCAGAGCAGCTGTGCGATGGAGCCTGCTCCGTCTGAGTGCCTCTGCCCCGGAGCAAAAATGGACAAATATGCCACAATGTTTTATGATATATTTTTATAATTACAAACATTAATAAAAAGTGACTACCGTGGGCGCACGCTGCTGACCTCCTTCCCTCCGGGTCTGGCTGAGCACCATCACTGCTCCCAGTGGCCTTCAGCCGCAGATGGCATCTGCCAGTCGCCTGTAAGCAGCAGGGACTTGGTGGGATCCTGGGGGCACTTGGCTGTTCTGGGTCTGGATTTGTGCACCCACTCACCCAGGGTCCCTGTGTTGCTGTGAGCACATTGCAGCCCTGAACCCACGCCTAATTGCATGCACAGATTTGGGGTTCTCCTGCACTGGGGGGGGCTGTGGCCCCCCTGGGTGACTCCTGATGCCATGAGGCTGCAGGCCAGCTTCGGGCACAGGCAGGGAGGTGGGCAGCTGCCCCCAGCCCCAGGCCGGTTCCCACCCACCTCACCTAGACACAGGTGAGCGTTGGGCCGGCGGCAGGTCTGGCCCTCGCAGCCCACCCACCGGGGTTTATTATCCCCCTCCTGTGCACCGTTGGGGACATGTTCAGGACAGGCTCCACTGGGCTTTCGCATTCCCTGGCTCCACCAGCCGCTGCCATTGGCTTCGCTCCCTTCATTGTCTGGAGAAGGGGAAGGTCCTGCAGCGGGGCAGGGAGGAAATATCCTGGCAGGAGAATACACGCCTGGCTTTTTGCAGAGAGTGTGTCTTTGTGGGAGGGAGTGAAAAGGATGTCAAATCTGACATCCCAACCCAGGAAATTTTGCCTTCAACCTCGGGGTGGCAAAATTCAGTTTTGCCTCCGTTGCTGCAAAGCCTCCAGCTAGAGCTGGTCTTTGCAACAGACTACAAAGCAAGGGAGGGAAAGGAGGGAATTTTAAGTAGGCGAGCATACTGTCCCAAGGCAGGATCTGCTGCCAGACTGTCACTGACTACATTTTAAAGGACATGAGGATGGACGAATCACCTGAAACAGATGACTAATGGTTCTGGCTGGTCCCCTGCCATGTTTATCCATTTAAAGCTATAAGTATGTAGCAGAGCAGCTTTGGAAAAGATGACTGACAGCAACATCCTGAAAGTTGGAATGCGGAATGCACAGCGTTTTTGTCGCTGCAGCAGCTGGGGAACTACAACCCCTCCCAGGGAAGAGGGGGACATGAGGAGAGCCCAAGCCCTGCCTCCCTTGGGATTCTGCTGGTCTGGGAGCTTAGAGGAGCCCTTCACATCCCCAAGGCTGAAACATCACTGCTCATGAGCCTGAAGAAATTTGTCTATCCTCTGCATAGGGCTCCCAAAAAGCCCTTCTGCCATGGAGCTGGGAGAAGCCAGTTACCCGTGCTGAGCTCCTGAGCTGCAGAGGGTTCTGGGTCAGTGGTAATGTCCATCACCGTGGTGGCAAACCATTGTAAAAAGGCTGAAATAGCCTCAAAATGCTGTGCCGTGTCTGGTAGGGGGCTGTTCTGTTCTGCCAGCCACATCTAGCTCTACAGCACCTTCCTAAAGCCCGGGCCTTTGGGGTGCTTCAGTGCTGGATGCACCTCAAACTCCCTGCATCCCAGGGCCCCATGCTCACTTTGGTATTTGCTGTTGTTCGGGTTCACAGCACCCTGCTGTGTGGGGACCCAGCTGTGACTCTTCATCCACCCTGTCCCGTGCAGGATGGGACAGGGCAGAGACAGGACCGGGGGCTCTGACGGATGTCTGGGATGAGTGAGACAGGAGTGCTGGGGTCAGACAGAGGCATAGTGCAGAGTCTGATCCTTCTAATTAGTGTCCTGCTGGGATGGTGTGTGAGTGCCTGGGTTAATACCCTCTGAAACTGTCACAAACCTGCTAAAAACTCTGAAAAAGAACTTGATGCTCAGCGTCTGCCACGGCCCCGAAGCAGAGACATCCTTTCTCAAGCGCTTGCTGGGTGCAGGCAGCTGGAGGAGCGTTGCACTGGGCAAGGCGCCGTGTCCTGAGTCCAGGGACCCAGCTCCAGGGCTGAGACCATTTGGGCTGTGCCGAGGCGATGATGGGATGAATCGTGCAATGGGACTCGTCATGCCGTGGGATACATCCTGTGCCCGGTCCTCCAGAGGCTTCTGCAGGAAGCTCATGCCAGCGGTGCTGGCCGGGCCATCCCGGGGACCCCCGTCCCAGGCAGAAGCCGGTGCCGTGAGCCCCGCCATCCCCACAGCCAGGCAGCCGGGGCTGCGCAGCGGAGCGATGCCCGAACGGCCGGCTGGAAGCCAGCCCTGCTGCCCCGCAGCCCCATCCTCTCTGCGATCTCCGCGCACCTCGGGCGGAATTTGCCACCAGAGGGAGACCCTATTGCTCCACAGACCCGCGGCAGCAGCCCGCTGCGGCCGGCGGGGAAGCCCCCGCCTTCCCACCCGGGAACAGGCGGGCACGCAGGGCCTGCGCCCGGCCGCAGCAGAAACCTGCTGTCCCGCGGGTGTCGGGGGGCCGTGCCGGTCCGTGGGGTGCTGCTCGAAGGCAGGCGGGCGCGGGGAGCAGAGCGACGCACGCCGGGTGGCAGCGGAGTGGCTTTTGGGCAGTCAAGCTTCTGGTTTCTGTTATTTTCTCGACCGTTTGACTGTCAGTAGTCTTTACTAAAAATGCAGTTTTAAGAAATATGATTAGGGAAGGGACTTTCTCATTAAAAAAACCCACAAAACTTTTGGGGGGATTGTTTCAGCCGGTAGCTGTCTTCCTTTCCCCCCCCTGCTCCGTGCTTTGCTGTGACAGAGGAGCTTTCGCAAGGAAGCCGTGGGTCAGTTATCCGTCCTGACTGATGCCACTGCAGAGCTGTTGCTGGACGGGCTCCGTTTCAGCTGCCTGTGCACACCCACAGACCCACAACCACTCACCTCGAAGCCTGTCCCCCCCGTTTCCCTGCCCGGCAGTGTTTCTGGTGCAGGGAGAGCAACTGAAAAGTAAACCCCAGTGGCCTGTCCCCATGTAGAGCCGCTGCCGCTTGTTGAGGCAGGTCGAGGACACCAGGGCTGGGTGTCCCCAGTGAGGAGGGTTAAGGAGAAACCTTGCTGGGAGGGAAAATGCTCTTGGTACCTGTGTCCTCCCAGGAACAAGCCCCACGCTCCCTCCTCCTGCTGCTGCAGGAATGCGAGCCTTGTGGCACAAGCTGCGTCTTGTCGGCTTGTACAAACAGCGGCACCCAGCTCAGCCCAGCGTGGCTGAGAGGGGACAACTGGACTTGGTCTGACCAGAGGTCTCTGAATCACCGACACATTCATGAGAGCAAAATAGGGGTCCTGGTACTGAAGCTGGCTGCAGGACACAAGTGCCGACAGTCCCAGCAGCAAGAGGTGCTATCAGGCACTCCCAGTTAGAAATTTAGCCATTTCCAGTTGGAAATGTAATGGACGATATATTGTTCGGGGTGAAATTTGCCACAACAAGCCCTTTCCTCAGGCTGACGTTTTAGTAGTAGAGAAAAAAGTAGTATGAAGAGGAAGGAAAATGAGCTCCAGCTGCAGTAGGTCACTCATTTCTGAGAAAATGAGGAAAAATAGTTTTGCCCATGTTTATCATAGCAATGATGATAATTATTGTCATGACAGATTTCTTGGAGCTTCTTCTCCAGTTGGAAGACCAGGATGTTTGGGGTTCAAACCCTGGTCATCCAAACTGAGGAGGGGAAAGCCACCCCTGCCCAGTGCTCAGCCTTTCCTTCTTGTGTTTGGAGGGAAATTGGGCTGATCCGAAAGCAGACCATATGGAAGGGGAACTTTGAGGGACTGAGGGGGGACTTCCAGGTGATCTGAGGCATGGAGGGACTGGAAGTTGCTGGGAGGTGGATAATTCACACCTTGAAACCTCCCCAGGGATATAGCTAGTGCAGAATTTTTCTTGGCTCCTGTGGGGACTAAGACCTACCAAAGTTGGGAGGATGGTTTACAGCCTGGCTAGCTCTATAAAAAGAGAATGGAAGAAGATGGCATTTTTGAATGGCAAAGGAGGGCTGTGGCCACTTATTTGCAGCACCTCTGCCCAGCTTCAGGCTGGAATCCAACCTCTGTGCATATGCAGGTCAGATTTCCAGGGAAAGAGCAACCTGCAACACGCTTAATGCGTGGTAGATGTGCTGGACTTGTTGCATACATGCCGCACATGCAGCCCACTGCTGGCCAGAAGCTGCCTGGGTCCCTGAGCCAGCATCAAAGGGCAATCTCTCTTCTGTCTGTGAATTTGCAGAGTCTGGCTGCAAGGCTGCCAACAGCAAGGTGTAATTCTGCATTTTGGCGGGGTCCTGCCTTGAGGCCAGCGGCCACGTGGAGAATCCCCAGCAGAACTGGGAGAACTCAGTGTCTGCCTCACGCACTTCGGCTAATTCATTCTCCATCACAGAAAAATGCTGGTAGCAAAGACCCTGAATAAATCCCAAAATAAAATCAGTCTCTTGAGCAGGGTGACATGAAGTGCTGCTCTGTCTCTCCACGATCCAGCCTCACAGCAAATTCCTCTCTCCAGCAGGCAGACTGACATAATCCAGAGAAAGTTGGGCTTGATCGGAGCGGAACTTTTTGAATTTATCAGAACAAAGCGAAAGAGTGGAAACAATCCGGTCTGACACTTCTTCACCGACAGTTTTGTCAAAATCGATACCATCCCTCGGAACATGTCAATTTCGATGAAATGGCATTTTCTAACGGAAAAAAATGAGGTTGAAACTGTTTCCATCAGCTCTACCTGCCCCATATATCTTTAGCACTGTTTCTTTTGAGAGCGCGGAGCAGGATGGAGAATGTTACAGACCTCATTCAAAGACCTGCACTTTGTTACTGGAGACTCGCTGGTGGACCACATATTTATTTTCTTTTTAGCATGTTAAGAATCATAAAGATTTAAAAACATCACTCTGGTTAGAAACAAGCCAGGCCATGGAAGTGGGACTTGCAGATGTTTGGCATAAGTACAGGCTGCGGCTGCTCTTGCAAGGTCTGCCTCCCCATCGCCCGGTGCTTCGAGCTGTCCTCTGCAGCGGTGCAGTGTGCCGAGCACGCCTGGCTCTGGACAAGGTCCCTGCGTGTCTCACCTTGCTCTGGTTCATTTGTCAACGCGTGGAGCAGCTCGGAACAGGAGCTGGCTGGCAGAGAGGTGCTGCCTTCAGAGATCAAGGGATGTTGATCTCAGCCCAGGAAAGAATACAGCCCCCTTGTCCTGCGTAACCCTGGGTGTCCCATGGCTGGGCTGGCAAGCCCAGGTCCCCAGCAGTGGCTGACAGACACTTTTGCTCATTTTTAGGAGCCAAGAATGGATGTGCTCAAAGATCCAGCTGCCTCCGTGCTCTGGTTCCGACCGCAACAGTGGTGGGTGCTTAGGGAAGTGTATAAAGAATATTTACGCACACATACATAGACATAGATATACACATACATATATAGATACATATATACATATATGTACATACATACATATACACATACACATACACACACATCTACAAATACTTACACATATACACATACATAAACATACATATATATATGTGTATATATACACATGTATACATGCACAGATGCACGCAGATCCATTCCTAGCCTATGCCAGCTTGTGACAATCCCTGTGTTTGACTCCATGTACTTCAGGTCTTCCTATTGTACCTACAAGAAAACACAGATGGTCTTGGAAAATAACCAAAGAGACACTTTAGACCGATGGTATACATTTGCTAGAACCTTTATTTTCTAGACTGTAACCTTTTCTCCTTATGAGAGGTTTTGTTAGGCACCTTCCCTGCAGCAGCCTGTTTTTTGTGTGTGGCTGTGTTCATAACTCACCCTGGAGGGCCATGGACACCTGGCTGAACAGTGTCGTTGGAGATCACACTGGCCAAAGATCTGGCCCTCAGACAGGAGTCAGTTTTCAGTAGATGCTAGTTACACTTGAAAACAGCCTACATACAATTTTCAAAATCAGATTGATTCATATGTTTTGGGTTCTTTGTAACTAAATCCTCATCCTCCTGGAGGAGTATTTGCAGGCGAACGCACAAGAATATATGCCCAGCTCTCACTGGCTCTCAATAGAAGCTGCAAACCAAACCATCATTCATGAATTTTTAAACCTTCCCACAATTGCTTAAGTCGTTTTTGGAAATGAGGCTTTGATTCCCAGATCACTCAGGCACTTTATAACATTTTCTCTTAATAAATATCCTCTTGGGCACTCGGCTCGCTTGGTTTAGTGGGGGGAACCAAGTGGACCCAGCCTTGCCCACCAGCAGGTTTCTGCTGGTGTCAACCACTGTGGAGACCTTCCACCTAACCCTTCCTTGCTGCTCACAGCCCACTGCCAAAGGAGAAAATCGCAGCCCAGCTCCTCGTTTCGCTGTTTGAGATGCCCAATAACTGCCAAAAGCCAAATGAGCCTCCCAGAAGAGCAGCTGATATATTGAGAGAGTATTGAGGTTAGGAGACACCAGCCTAGTGGTTAATTCTTACAGTACACCCAGGTCTGGTAGATCTCTGGGCAGAGCTTCGGAGCTCCAGAGTGGGAGCTTAGCAGGCTAAATAAAATAATATGGACACTACAGGGATTGTGTCATGGGCAGCCTGCACTCCAGACCTGAACCAAATGAATAAATCAGTTTTTCCTCCTCAAGAAACCTATGTGCCTGCAACTTTCACCCTCACCCCAGGCAGTTCCCTCTCTCACCCCTTTGATTTGTGAGCTCAGCTAGATTGCAGCCAGACCACAGGTAAAGCCCCACTGGCACATGTAGCCATGCCTTGCAGACTCCAGAGCTTTCCACTCATCAGGTTTTTCACTCCTTCATCTCCCTGAGCAGTAATGGGGCTATGGCTGATGTGTCTTCTGTACCAGGGGCTACCCCAACACATCCCTGCCCTCACAGTCACCCAGCCTCATTCGAATTGCCTTAATTAACAGCTAATACATTTGACAGGGAGAGAACCCAAACATGTGAGGTGATGAAACCTAAACGTGCCTCAGACAAGCGTTACTGAAAACGATAGTTAGGGATGAGCTTTACACTACCCAGGCTGGGTTACAGCCCCTAAAAGTTCACACCTCTGAAACCTGGCCCCCGCTGTTGGGTCCCTCTTCCTTAGGCTGTCCATCTCCTGGGCAGCTCTGGTTACAAACCCACCTCCCACGTGCCTGTGCCGGCTGGTCTCTGCCAGCAAGCTAACGCAGTCACAGAGCGAGCAGGATCTCTGCCCGATTTCAGGCAATGCACATTTGGCATCCCTGCTTCAGTGTTCCCTAGGCAGTAATTTTAGATGGGGGATTTGTCTTGGGCAGTTGTCTTAGGTGGCTTTTCCATCCAAAACTTTACAGCCTTCTTAGCTGTTTCTCTAAATGCCATTCTACAAAGCCCTCTCTGGTTTTGCTGCTGGCCCGTGACAAGAAGCACCACCAACACAACCATGTAGAGGCTGGTTGTGAAGCAGCATCTGCTGCCACATGCAGTGTATTTAACCTTCTGTCTGTCCCCTGCTACCATTGCTCCTGCCACTCCAGATTTCAGCAGCAGGACCAGGCTCTCCTTTGGAGATTTGCATGGCAGCAATATGCTGGCTGACACCTTATCATCTCTTTTCTCTGGAGCAGCCAAAACCCAGCCTCCTCACCACTCCTGAGCAAGTTCTAAGACGAGATGAGAGCTCTGGGTCAAAACCTAGCCCCTTTGGACATCAATGGGAATTTTGGTGTTAGTTTGAGCAAAACTAGAGTTTCCCAAGAAAGAGATGGCCGTGGTGCTGTGTGTCACCCCAAGGAGCGCTGTCACCCCGTGTCTGCTTGCTGAGCTCTGCCCTACCCTGCAGGACAGTTCTAGGATGGAAATCCCCAGAGCCTGCAGCCCTGCTGATACAGTGTCTACATGGAGAGATGTAGTGCTAGACCAGATGTGTTACCCAGAGAGTCCCAAAGGTGACTGTGATAATCTCTGCAGTTGTAATTCTGCTCGTGTAAGTCCCTGCTAGCATTGGCACCTAGTGCAGCTGAAATATTTATGTTGCTTGCTTGGTGTCCAAGGCGTCTGCTCCGACAGCGAGAGGCTGGAGAACAGGCTTTTATTTCCTGGAGGTGCTGAAAGCCATTTATAATCTGAAGTTTTAGAGGGAAAGAAACTAGCACCGTCAGGAATCGGTCTGTGGTGTGTGGAGGTCAGCAAATGTAGTCACAGAAAACAGTCCAGGCTTGAACCAAGCGTGCGTGCAAGCTCTGACAAGTGCGGACAACTAGAAAAAGCCTATGTCCTCCCTGGATTCCAGGGTAAAGATATAAACCACTCTTTTCTCCATGAATCTCCCAACATATAAGCCTCAGACCTCGCTGCAGCAGTGAAGTGCTCACAGAGGTGACCTGGGGCCACCTTGCCCTGCCAGCTCTCTGAGCAGCGCTGGAAACAACTGCAGTGACTCATGACGAAACACGGATCACTTGCTCCTGAGGACAGAGAGTGCAGCAAGGGAACAACCTAGGGTCTGAGATGGGATTCCTGCAGCATGTGAGTTACAAAGATTGCGCTTGATAAGTAGGTATTTTCCAGGTGTCTTACAATTTTGCATTTCATTCTATCTTTTTAGACATTGATGTAGGTGAAGAACTCGAGGAGAGCAGCAGTGTCAGAGTTTTAACAAAGGCTCCTCTCAATAATTTGTAGAAAACTGGCGATGATAAATGGAAGCAAAAAAATTGCTGAAACCTAAGTATAGCATTACTCAGCCACCAAGGAGCACTGTGGCTTTCAGCCCCCTTTCAGAAGCTTCGTGTGTCAATAGATTTTGGAGCAAGCTGGGGAAGGAACATCAATGACCTGCACAAAGATGGCAAGTCTTCTGTTTCTTGACTTGATACTACAGATATGAACGTAATAGGTCCCTTGGGGAAATCATATCCCCTCCCTCTTGCTCCCCATTCTGCAGCATAAATATGGAAGTACTCTTTATCTCAAAGTTACATTAACCTGGCAAAGATGACAAAAGCTTTTGCTGAAGCTCTCCCAGAGATAGCACTGTTTTGGCATCAAGTTCTTAGAAAGTGATGTCATTCTGAATTTATATGCCAGACTTTCCCCTTTCTTCTTCAGATTTGTGGCAATGTCAAAGTTCTTCTCTAGAGCAGATCTGCTTTTAATATTTCATATTTATATTTTTCATTTTGGGGTTGGCCAAAACACCTTTTGGTTTCAACCTTGCAGATGCTTACATGCATACAAAGCCCTAAACTCTTGAAGATTTTCTTGAAGAACTGAGGGATTAATAGAGATTACCTCTAAATCTATACGGGCCTAAATTTTTTTAAAAATCAAGACTGAAGAAATCCATGTAGCATCACTGAGTCAGTGAGGATGCATCTCTTCTCATGAGCACAAGATCTGATATCAGGTATTTTAATTTTATTATAAAGAATGTTTCTGACAAAAGTCTAACAGATTTCCCTTCATGGTTGGTAAAAGCCAGGTCCTGGGAAAACAGCAAGAAAATGTTACTTATCATGTAAAATTGTATACAGTGTTGAGGGGAAGAGAAGCACAAAGCTCCATGGTTGCTGTAAGCTACAAGGCAGGTTTGCTATGAGCACAAGGATGGCTTTGGAGGGTCAGAAGGCAGCTCCACCTGGACAGTCTTCACAGGTGAGCATGTGAGAAGCTTGAAGGACCACTCCCTAATTGCTACTAAATGCCCTTAAGAGCTGTGCTGCTCCCTGCCTGCTCTCCCCCTATAAAGCCAAGGCAGGGTTATGTGCTGTTGCCAAGTGCAGCATGCAGTGGCTGAGCCCTGCTTGCCTTTGTCTTCGGTGATGCTAATTCAGGTAAGGCTAGCCATCAGGCAGCTGATTTTTATGAGATGTAAAATAGGAGACCTTTCTGAGACCACTTGCTCAGGCAAATGGGGCTGGGTGGCCAGCAGATATTTGAACAAGGAAGGGGAGGTGGGAGGGATTGATGGGTGGGATTGGTTTTCTAAGTCTTGGGAAGTGGCCTTAAAATAGTCCTTGCTTATTTCTTAGGAGCTGTAATTGCCTCTGCTCTGACCCAGTGCTGTTTCTACACCCCTTTCCACAGGGAAGACCTCCCTTTGCCAAAAAGGAGGTCTGGCTAGCTGATCCCAGCTGCGGTGGCCTTGGCTGGACCTGCCAAACCTCATGAATCTACATAAAGCTCTAGGGCTGCTCCTGGGCTGTGCAACACCCAAGGGCCAGCTGCAGCCCAGCAGGACTGTGGGGCCATGCACAGGCTCCGATTGTGCCTGTGTCCTGCAGGGTGGTACCTGCTGGGAGGGGACCACAGATCACTGTAGCCTTTCTCTGATCCCACTTGACCCCCCAAAGAAGACAGGAGGCTTGTGGAGAAGTGCAGGGTTTGGATCCACAGGTCCCTGTGCAGCAAGCAGCAACCCCAGCTCCTCAAACTTCTTGGGCTGCAGTTTCTGCCGGCCCCTAAGGGCTCACCCATGGGAGAAAACAACTGAGCTCACAATAACCAGTGAGAATAAAACAGGGTGAGATCCAGGCAACTTCGGAAAATATCGTGGTCATAGTTGTGTTGTGCCTCGAGCCCTCATCCCTTTCCTGCAGAAACACTCCAAAGGCAGCAGGGTATTCTTCTTTGGGTTGCCAAAGAGTCATATTTTAAAGTTAGAAATACTTGTCAGCATCCTAGCACGGCCCCCAGAGCCAATGACGCAAATATGACAAGAAGCGAGGTCAGGTTACAAATGAGGCCACTTCAAAATCTCTCCTGGAAAACTGGAGGTTTGAAGAAAGAGATTAAATGTGCTGAGGCAAAAAACAAACCACCCAACAAACTGCTTCATAACCTGCTTGAAAGTGAGAATAAAATACTCTGTGAGGAACTTGATCTTATCCTTGCTTTTGGCAGGAGAGTGGCATGTATCCTGCCTGCCTGCATGCATCCTCACACATGCCTATAGTTTTCTGCGGTCACCAGTGGAGTCAGCCCATGAACTCCAAAGCCACAGAGCAGAAGCCATGTCTCTCAGACAAGCTCTACACCTGGAGTCTTCAGCAGTCCTGTAGTTGCGTGGGCTTCCAAAGGTACTTAGGGTTTAGCAATACATACACAAAGGCTTCTCAACCTGGATCCTGGGTGGGTCTTACAGGGTAGTCTAGAGATCACCAGCAAGTCTGAACATGAAGGTAAGAAAGAAAGTGCTAACAGCAGCCACTTGTGTGTCCATGAAAGGATGGTCTTAGCAGTGGTTTGCTGAATTTCACCTGTCATTTTACTGCTAGGTTGTTCCCAAGATAATTCTGTGGAGCTTTGCCCAGCTGTTTGTTTCTTCCACCACCAGCAACTTCCCCACCTCATTAACATGCTGCTTGCATGAACTTGTCACCTCAAGGAAGGAATGAGCCACCTTTGCTGGCCAAAGATGGACTGGTTGGCTCTCCTGAGGGCTACCCAAGGTGACTAGCCAAGCCGAAGGCTACCTGAAGGATAAATGCAGTAGATGGATGGGTCAGGGTGTGCACACACATCCCCAGCTGCTGGAGACAGGCAGCAGCACAGCAGCCTTGCGGGATGCAGGATAACTATGCAGATCCTGCCATGCCAGCCTGGGCAATGCAATCAGGCCAGCCAGGGACAGAATAGAACAGAGAAAAGCAAACACAGTGTAATGGAAACAGCTTGGGAGGGCAAAGCGCTCTTCCAAGCCCTCATTTGAAAACCAAGTTTGTGAAGATGACCACATAGGAAGAAGCCTTGTGTTATGAAGCCATTAGTCACCATTTGCTTGCAGACCTTTGGTTCTTGCTGCTCCAGCTCCTTGGGGGCACCTGCAGGCAGTTGATGTGATGGCTCCATCCAGATGCTGCACAACTGGCTTCAGCTCCTAGGAGTCACTGTGAAAGCATGCATAGGTGCTATAATTAATACATGATGAGCCAACCGGCTGTGGCTTGACTGCGCTCCTGGTGAGGAAAGGGCCACCGCTCACCCTCCACAGCATCTGTGGTGTGGCTCCATCCCTGCAGAGACCCACTGGTGCAAGCGAAGTAGCCCACTCAGCCTTCCCTTCTCCTCAGAAATAGCAGAAAAAAGGTCCCAGAGCCAAAATTGTCAAATTTAATCTGACTTGGAGATTGAATTTCATTTCATCTCCGAAGCAATAACAAAACATCATCTTCATGAAAAGTTGTCAAGAATCTAATTGTTTTGCAAATACTACAGCTATCTCTTCCATTTCAAGGAACAAGTGGGGTTGCTTTTGGTTTTGGAAGAATTGAGTAAGCATGAAGATTTCCAAACTTGCTCAGATACAAAACACTATTGTTATATAGTACAGTGAAACAGCTGTGGTTTATAAGTACCATTAATGTGAAACTTTAACTTAAAAAAAAAAACAACCCTAAAAAAAGTTAAAGGAACAGAAAACATTTCATCCATACTAATGTGAGGTTTTAAACATATAGGCTTTTAAGTGAATTGGCCATAACCACAACAATATTTTGGGTCTGACCAGAGCGTATATTGTATGCAGATGGTAATTTGGCATTTGCATGCATATGCAAATAAAAAAAACCTTTTCTACATTTTTTTTCTTGAGTGCTTTGTGATCTGGAGTCACTTTAGCTTTACAAACTGATTATAAACACTAATTACCTGAAAACATGTTGTTTGGCTTAATTCGTGGCCTGTAGACTTAGGTTCTGCTTTATAAAAATTCAAAATTTAGTCAGCATGTTCACCCCTCTATCTATATATAGATACATACATTTATAAAAGCAAAATGTGCTGATTTGTACAAAACCCAAATTCCTCAGTTAACCCTCTCTCTCCTGTTTGCATGCATCATGCGTCAGGTGAGTCTGTAATATTTTGGGAGGGGGGTTGTGTGACCCTATCACTTTCTCTGGCTGCAGAGGTGCCTGCTGCGTCGGAGGTGCCCGGCCGGACCTGAGCTGGGCTGGGCCATGGGGCCAGGCTGGAGCTGCGCCCACGCATCCTGCTACCCATCCCAGGTCCGTGGGATGAGAGCAGAGGGGCTGTGCCTGCACGTGGGGCAACACTGCTTCAAAGGCTGTTCAGCCAAATGCACAGAGAAAACGCTGAGCTCTATATAGCTGTCAATAGGGCTGATGGTTTCTGAAAGGTGGTACTAAAACCAGGCAAGATAGTTTCCCACCTGATTTTCCAGTGATGGTTTCAGAGGCATTTTTAAGGTGTATGATTCTGAAAAGACACATTACCCAGGGGAACAAACTCTGTGTGGGAGCAGGCAGAGCCCACAGATGGGGCTTGGCTGTCCTGGTCTTACAGTCCTCAGGAGGCTGTGGAGAGGCATCAAGCATCTGCAGCTTCAGGCTGCTGTTTCAGCAGTATCAGTATCTCCTTGGCTCAAAATGAGGAGTACTGGGGCCAGACCTGCCCAAAAATGCTGTCACACCCTCTTTTTCTCACTCTTTCTGCTCCACACGCCGAGGTGGGATGGGGCTCATGACGGCCGCTTTCTCTGACACCTCTCCGATGTCCAACCGACACGGCTTCCAACCATCCCGAGGATGCAAAGGCAGAGGATAGGATAAAACACTTATTGTTCTGCACTCCAAAAGAAATAACATTTGTGGAGCACACTGCTGCTCCACATGGCAGTCTTCGACCTTGGGAAATGTGGAATGAATTAAACAGTGGTAGCCGGTTTCAGAGTAAAAAGAAGGAAGATTAAAAGAAGCAACGTTAGAGAAAGAATGCCTTATTTTTCTAACTGAATATTATCTTTGCACTGGCTTTAATACCTAATTAAAGGAAGACTTAGATTCAGCTGATCATTTCAGGATTTAACTCTGTTGTCTCTTCCCAAAGGGGAGTCCCCACCTTAGCTTTAGCTTTTTCCTTCCAAAAAATATCTAACCCCAGCAGCTGATCGCTGGTGAGCAAGCAAGCCTATTTGCAGTGTCTCTTATTTTAAGACAGCTATTCCTACATTAAAAAAATTGTGAAGTTGAATGATAACATGAAAAACTTCATTGGCTTAGGAGAACCGCTCGGGGATCTGAACTTGAGGAAGAACTTCTTCCCTCTGAGGGTGACAGAGCACTGGAACAGGCTGCCCAGGGAGGTTGTGGAGTCTCCTTCTCTGGAGATATTCAAGACCTGCCTGGACAAGGTCCTGTGCTGCCTACTGTAGGTGACCCTGCTTCGGCAGGAG
>Ga0065711_1042131_pt1 | contig 15624 bp, 8 predicted proteins | sample Hoacrofraction12_FD_59098 | JGI IMG/M metagenome (GOLD analysis project Ga0065711, IMG submission 59098) | Hoatzin crop microbial communities from Cojedes, Venezuela - Epithelial fraction 12 v2 (version 2) | ecosystem: Host-associated > Birds > Digestive system > Esophagus > Crop | place... | reverse complement strand
GACGGGACGGCTCGGCCCGGGGACGCGCGCAGGCAGGCGCAGGCCACCCGCCGCCAGCAGGCCTCCCGCCGAGCCTCCGCGGGCCGGCGACACCGCAAAAAAAAAGGAAATTAAAAATAAAAGGGGAGAAATAAAAAGGGGGGAAGGAATAAAGAATCCCCCGCGATGCAGGAGGGAGGCAGGCGAGGAGGAACGCTGCTGGCGGTGCTGCCGCCGTGCAGGCCCGGAGCCCCCCCCATCTCCTCCAAGCCGCTGCAGGGGAAGGCCCGGAGAGTGGGGGGGGGGCGGGGGGGAAGCCCCCCACGCACGGACTCCTGTGGAGCCGGGTGGGACGTGGGGTGCCCCGTGGGGTGCCCTGTGGGGCTCCCCGTGGGCCGCGGGGCCGGAGGAGGCTGGGCGGCAGCCGGGCGATGCGCTGGCACAATGGCGTCGCTGCTGAGGAGAGCGAAGGACTCGCCGGAGCCCGCGGCGGGATTTAACCAGGGGTGTCCAAACCCTCTCCCCGCACCTCTGCTGCGACGGCTGCGGAGCAGCTGTGCCTGAAAGCAGGGCGTTTTACGTGAAAACAGGGAGCGAGCGGAGGCCGGCACCGAAGCGATGGCGAGGGCTGGCAGGCCACCTGCCTTTTCTGTCCTTGATTTTGGTGCTTCTGAAAGGCAAACCCTGGAAGTCTGTGTGAGTGGTCCCGCCGAGCTCGGGGGACCTTTTACACGTTGGATGTAACCCACGTGCAAAAAGTACTTCCAGAACTAGGCCTCGCTTTAAAAGACACCATCCGCGGTAGCTCAGACTCCTGAAGGGCCTCTGCAGCTGAAGATCAGTCGTTACAAACACGCTGTTAACGCCCCGGACTGCTGAGACACCACGACACCTGCACAGGGACTGCAGAGCGTCCCAGCAGCGCCCAAAGCCAAGTTTACCTCTTCTGGCTTGCCTTTCGCACCACCCGTTTTAATAAGGAGTTACAACACCGCCGGCGCGCGTGTAACTACCGCGGTGGAGTTCGTGAAGGGACACATGTCGCAGGGCTGAAACTAAATCGTTTTTTTTGCAGCTGCCTCTTGAGCCTTAGTATTAGCATTGACACTTTCATTTCTCTCGTTTAAATACAATGAAAGGGAAAATTGCCCTTGCCTAATATCGTTACTAATCAGGTTTTGCCATTGCAGTTTTTATACAGAGATAAAGTCAGGGAGAAGTTAGTGTACACCTTTTCTCTTGCTGGACTTGGTGCTCTCAAACAGCACCTTATTTCAAATGGTGAGATCGTCCATTGCAACTGGAAAAAGAGTTGAGGGTAAAAAAACATCCTTCTCAGAATATGGTACACTCCAAGCATCATTTTAAGGAGCCTGAAATTGAAAGCTCCCCCCCCGCCCCCCCCAGACCCAAGCTACTCAAGATGCTTTCTGGCTTGGCTAGAAAGACAAGTTTGTTTCATGTTTCTGTTTTGTAATTGTTTTGAAGTGCTTTTAGGCTAAATTCTTACGTGTCTTAACTATACTGTCTCAGCAGAGTACATAGAGTACATTACCGATACATTTTTTTGGTAGACTTGAAAAGCACTGTGTACAGCTTGATTGTTGTCTGTATTCCACCATTCATTTTCAAGCGAGGCACTTCTGATTGATGTGGAGAGTCTGTCTGAAAGGATGAAGGGTATGGCATAGCTACCCAAGATGCTGCTTGCGATTATTCCATACCTCAGCTAACAGGGAGATTTTTAGTTGTGATTGTTACACTTTTGAAAGTGAATTAGTTAATCAGATTGCTATTTTTGGAATGCACTTAAAAGGAACATTAAAATGCATTAATTTCATTAAAATAAATGAGCGGATAGGCAACAAAATGCGTATTAGTCAAATAAGCAAGATCTCTCCTGTGGAGCCAAATTCAGCCCTAGTGAAATCAACTGACTTGTGGTTCTCTACAGCGTATTTCATTTGGCCTCCGCAGTTGCACCGCTGACACTTTGGTTGTCAAAGGTGTGTATATTAGAAACATTTGAGCCGTGCTTCTCCAGTGTGATTAACCTCTGAAGTTCAAAATTCACCTGTTTTCCATTTAACTCAGCTGCGCAGCCCTGTTGCACATGCAATTTTTGGTGTGCGTACGCACCGGAGATGCAGAGAGGCATTCCCCACCCCGGTGTTAGCCTAAGGGACGTGAGCTGTGTCTGAAGCGAGGGTGTGATGAGGTGGATTTCGGCAGAGGCTGTTCGCAACCAGCTGTGTACATGCTCCCCTTAATAGGCTGTACTGAAGTCTCTGCTTCCACCTTTCATTACTGCTGTTACTCATGCCAGTGAGAGTAAAGGAGAGGTTGGTATGTCTATAATCACACGTTCATTTGCTATGTAGATGTATCCTAAGAGCCTCTCAGCCCAGGAAAATTATGCCGGAATAAAGTCGGATGTGAATGTAAAGCAGCACTGTGTTCAGATAGCTTATTCTTTCTGGAATGACCGAGTCGTTTCCTGGTTTCACTTAATCCACTTTCAGAGTGGATTAAGATAATTCAAGAAAGTGAATTTTTATGCTGGTATAAGATTTGTCTACACATGGTTTTAGCCGAGAGTAATTACTGCAGTGTACCTAATAAGTGTTTCGGAATAATTTTGTGTGTAGACAAGTCCAAAGTCCCACAGGTGAAAACAACAGAATTTAGTCTTTCCATATAAGACAAGGTTAATGCAGCCCAACGTTTGACCTACTTCTTTCCTTGTGAAGCATATTTAATTCTTTACAGGTTTTTCTTTTTCAACAAAAACCCCACAACAGCTATGCATTTATGATCAATTCCAGGACAGCAATGCCACATGCACTCCACTGAAAATAAACAATTTAACCAGTATATGTACTCTGACAAGTCCTCAACTGCCTTAAAGTGGCAATGGGTTCTTTACTGCAGAAAACATCAGCTTCTCAATCATAAATATTTTGAGAGTGTTGTTGTAAACCAAAGGAAAACAAAAACTAAAGCTCTGCTTTGTCCTCGTGAACACTTACGGTCCATTTGTACTTTGACCGCATACCATTCAAAGCGATAGCACCCACTGTAATTCAACAACATCCTGAACGAGGAACTTCTCAGACTTGCACAGAAGGGTTCACAGAGCAACAGGGCCTTCAGAGGGCACCTTAAGAAGAGAGAGCTAATTTACAGTTTGTTTACAGACATCTGAATCAAGAAGAACCTACCTGAAACTCAGGCAGCTACTCTGCTATGAACCAAGTGTACTGTATCACCACAGGCACACAGGAAAGTTCCCAAAATGATAATGAGAACATACAAATCTTTTTTGCGACTTTGTGCCAGACAGAAAGTTTGTCAAATGTCATTTGGTCTCATTCTGTGCCACAGATCTCCCTGGGAAGAGAGGTGACCCCTTGACATGAATTAGGACTCCTAAACTTTAAACTCAAGGTTGTTTTGGGTTTGTTGGGTTTTTTTTGAAGGGGGAGGGGGGAGAATCTAGATGAGAAAGAAACAGTGCAAGCTCAGCTAGTGAAACAGCCAATTTTTTGAAAGAACCATAAATATAAAAGCTAGATGGTACAAATTGCTGACCCTTTAAACACTGACATGGGAAAAGCCAATAAAAGCTATGAAGATAGAAAACCCCAACTCCTACTTTGTGTGAATGGCTGTAATGTGGGAAGGCAGACTGTACCCAGGGGTCTTCCCTTACGCAGACGAAGTAGCCCCGCTACTTCGTGTAACGGGCAGTGATGCCACGCGCAGGATTCTTGTTCCTAAACTGGATTTGTGATTACAAGCATGGCTTTGCTCTCCTCTGCTGGTCTTCGTTGAGGGTATGGGGATTTCATGTACGCCTCCCTCACACCGAACCTGCTTATTTAAGCAAGAAGCTTTCTGGTAGGAAAGTAAGCACTGAATAAAGAAGGTAAAACACGGATAAACATAAAACAAGAAATCAAGTTCTTCAATTCTGTCATGCTGGGTGACTTTGGCTATGGGCCTAGTCTCGACATTAAGGCTCAAACTAGACGAAGACTGAAGGCAAGGAGGGTTTTGGACCGTATGGGAGCATACCTAATCTGAAGTCCCACTTGTCTGAACAGTTGGATTAATTATTTTACACTCTGCTTCCACTGAGATGGAGCATTGAGCCACCAGCAGTGGTGGAGTATCCTGGCTCTCCCTCACTCCTATCACTACAGGGGAGTTACTCACCCAGAGAGGAAGGTGTCTTTAAATCTCTGAGGCGATGGCACAACACGCACAAGAGGAATGCGCACAGCCAGTGCAATGAAATGAGGGATCCTCTGTGAGAATTGGTTAGTAGCGCCAATGTTTAATATTTGTCATAACAACCAGCGACTGTTTTGTTTTTTGTTCTAACAATGTGAATTATGCATTAAACATTAATACAAGCGAGTGTACTTTTCTTTTGATCTTCAAGCATAATCATTTCTAATGAGAGTTTATACACGAGCATTGAAACAAATCCCTGAGTCATGTGAATTTACTTTGGGTTTACTCTGTGGGAAAGATATCCCACATGGGTTACTCATGTCTGTAAAACATAACATAAATCAGAAGAAAAAAAAAATTAGCTTCCATTTGGCTGTTGGAACATAAATATCTACGTAGACATTTGGCTTGTACGCTAGTGGTAGTGCAATGTTAAAAAAATTTATCAGGGATCAGGATTCAGGGCGGGGCCCTCCCCTAATACGAAATCCAAGTCTGCTCAGAATGAGCAAGCTCACCTCTTAGCTTCTGCAGGCTGGCTGCTAACCAGAATTGAGCCTAGCATCAGAGCAGTTCGAAGTAACTCTGTGAAGTTGTAAAGTGATCAGAATTTGGCTTGCTTGATGTAGACAAAAGTTGCCGAACGGCCATCAGCAAGTGATAATATTGCATACAGGTAGCAGACAAGCTGCACAGTGCTAAGTGGCACCTTTCCAGATGTCCTTCAGAGCTGGCTGCGGTGCAAAGCTGACCCAGTCTGGACCAACTCTAGAACCTGCTTGGCCATATCCAATATCTGCTCCTCTCATTTTAATGTCAATCACAAACATTGCATTCCATGAAAATATAAACACTATAGATTGTGTAACTGCCAAGACAGTTATTTAAAATACAAACAGAATTTAAGCCCTTTCCCCTTTCACACGCCACAGAAATATTAAAATAGCCAGCGATGAACAGTCTGCACTTAGGCAGCCGTGCTGTATGTGCAAAGTACATGCAACATACTGGGGAAAGTACGGGTGCAAAACAGTGTGTGGTGGGCCTGATCCCTGGGTATACAGGTGCTGACTACAAGATTTCCAAAATGCCTCTTGCCTCTCCAAAACAGAGCTCAAAGCCAAAGGTTGCAGAAGAGGAATAGCTGCCAAGAAGGTTTTGCGCTTAATGGCAGATAGGCTCTAGCTATGATTCAGGTCGTATCTCAGGAATTCTCAAAAGCCCATTAATGTGTTTTAATGTTTAAGTGTGAAAGGAGTCCTGGAAGCCAGAGATCCAGGATTACCCCACATAATTCAGTGTTCTCACAGGAGTCTACTGTCATGCTCCCTGCTGCTCCTTTTCTCTGGCCTGAGTAACCTCAAACGCTGATGGTAGAGCTTCAAAAGCAAGAGCAGAAGCCTGTGCATAGAGTAGTTTATAGACTGGAAGAAGAGGAAACACGAAACCCTTCATCCCTGAACTTGAATTCCCTAACTGCTATGTTTTATATGAAAACAGAGGAACGGATATGATTGCAGTTGAGAAGAAAGCACCTGTGACACTATGGAATGCCAGCACTGTTTGTATGAATTAAGTCTTCCCTGAGGTTGCAGAACTTCACCTGGCATGTTAAGTCAAAAGATGGACAGGTCAATACTGGATCTTAAACAGTTTTGAACTGAAGGTCCTCAACTACCTCAACTCCATCTAGACCCTGCTAGAAGCACACTGGCAGTATCCAGCTTTAAAAGTTCGGTCTTCTGACTTTTCAAAATGCGTAAGTACACCCCCAGGCACACACAAAAAGCTGTGCTTGCAAAGATGTGATTATAGATATAGGTAGAGAATGGTGTACAGCAGCTCGTAGGAGGCCTTTCATAGCATCGGTCAGGGTGACAAAGCCTGTTGGACCACGGGTTCCCGGCCTGCATTCACAGCCCTGGAATGCCGGCTGGAAACACTCCCTGTAATTTAGCTCATTTGATGTGCATTGAAGATGCTCGTTTCTAGAGCCCTGTGTGAAATGTGCTGATACTGAACCCATCCTTCTTCTTCTACCTGCGGGCCTCTAGCAGGTGGCCAACATGCTGGTGGGAAGGAGAGGATGCCAGTTTTAGTCCTGTTGTTCATGATGGAAAACGATGAGAAAAGTGAAAAGATCTTATTCTACAGACCAATGCATGTATTTACACTTAACTGCTTAACCCCAGTCAGAACTGTGAATGCCATCGCTATATATGAATGTCATGGTGTGGTGAAGTCTTATTCAGTAATTAGCTGGTCAGAGCCACAAACTAGAAACCAGATATGCAGCCAACGAAGGCTAACGTAGCTCTTGTGAAGTCAGTGGAATCACGCTAACTTGTACCAGCTGGGGACGTAGTCTTCAATTTCTAATAAAAATTCGAGAAATTGCATTCTTTCCGTGATATTTTGGTCATATCATACAGCAACAGCAATAAAATAAAACATTGTAAGTACTTACATAGCCAACACAGAAGCAGATCCAATGTGAACTCTTTAGCAATGAAGCCCTACAACCACGTTATTACATATTTCAGCATTGGAGCTGTGCGGATTACTGCTTAACTTCAGGGCAGCAAGGTAAGCTCGTTTTCTTGCGGGCGACTTTTCAGTCACCATTAGGGCTGCAACCTTCCCATCCTCCTCATGAGTTAATCTCCCAGTACCACCCCCGGGGAGTGGGGGAGAAGTTACACGATGGGTGTTTTTTCTGTGGGCAGATGTCTAAATGTGAAGGAAAACAATTGCATTTTAATGACAAATTTGAGACTCCTGAAGTTAATTTTTGGGCAGGGCAGAAATTAGTGGGGCTTGCTGCTGCCAGGAGCTATGTGCTCTCCTCTCCTGCTGATGTTAGCAGGATTATAGGTGCTCAACTTTTTGCAGAAATGAGTCCTGAAATACCAGGTCCTTCCTTCATGCCACGAAAGGCAGGGCAAGAGATCTGCTGCCGTTGGGCCCAACCAAGTTGCCCCAGTGTCACGAAAGAGCTATTTCTACAGAAATTAGGGCAGCTGCTCCAGATTCACGCTACCAGAGATGCATTCTCGTTAAGTATTTACAGGATAGTAGCATTGTTCAAGCTAAGAAAGTAATTTTGTTAGGTGCTGCACAAAACGTGTCATCAGATGGAGTTCCTGCATCCAAAAGCTCTATGAAAAAGACTCCAGAGGGAGTGTGGCAAACAACGGGATATCCTGGAAAGAAAGTCCGCCAGTAATTGCAGCAAAGGCAGCCAGCTACAGGGGCTTTTCCTACACGCAGGGTAATGATAATTTTGCCAAGGAGGCAAGTTGTTTATTTCCTTTTTAGCTATGATATTTCCGTTGCATTACTGAATCACAGTTTGTTAATAGCTTACAAACATGAAGTTTATAAAGCTTTAGAAACCTTGTAATATCTAAGATAGTATGTCCTTGTTTATCTAAATTTCTGTTAAAAAAATATGTAAGCTAACAGGTTTTGGGTTTTTTCTGTTTATTTGGTGGGTTTTTTTTTTTAATAGATTTAGTAAAGGAGGGGTAATTTTTGACCCTGTTTTTGTCTTCTTAGAAGATCCAGGAAGGAATGTAAAGGATAGTCCCCAAATCTGTATACATCTACTTGCAGATAAGGAAATGGAAAATGAAAGATGTTTCAAATTAGCGCCAGTCATCTAATCTGCTCTGTAGTTGGATGGCAGAGTTTCAACCTTTTTCACCAAAACGAGGAGATCCACTGCAGAGTACTGTCTTTTCAATTTTGGGCTAGACAACCATAGCCCCCGCATAGGTCATGAACGGGATCAGCCTTGCCCGTGTCACCCCCCTGCTCAGATGGCAGCTCCAACCAAAAAACAAAAGACAGGCGAAGAGGACAGACGCAGCCACCTGGCATCGCCTGCTTGCACAGACCGAAGTGGGCAGGGGAGGAGGGAGCTGGTGCTCGGCCAGCTGTGGCAGGACTCACAAGCCAGGCTGCCGAGCTGGAGCGCATCCTCCCAAGGGGCTTCCACAGGGGAGGGCATGGAGAAGCGAACACTGGGGAACCGAACACCGGGGAACCGTGTCCCTTGTGGACACCTCTGCATCCCCAGTGGCCTTCTCCCACGAGATGGCTAAGCACACCTCTTATTTCGCTGAAAAATTTCAGCCTGGTGTTGAGTATGTTAGTGTCTGTGTCCACCAGCACGCTGCAAGGCGTACATAGACCATCATTGCTGGACACGTTCTTGAAGTTCCCTTAGACTGAAGCCAGTTCGCATTTTAGTTACAAGAGAATTAAAAGAAACCTCAGGGAAACTGATATTGCTGACTGATAGCAAACCAGTTTTCCCTAACAGACTAATACTATTTTTTATATACACTACCCAGAGTTTAGTTGTGTCCATTATTTTCTCTATTCACCTATTTCAACAAGGGTAATTTTACTTAGGGCAGTTTTTTGCACTGTACTATTCAATACTATCATACAGTACATTGCATTAGAGCAATTTTACCAGCTAGGAGACTTCACCACGGTGTTTTGCTACTAAATTTCTGCTGAGAAGCGGAGCCACTAGCTTACGAACGCCCCATCCGAGTCCTTCTGAAGCCATCCCGAGAACTTCAGCAATCCTCATTCTACGCCCCCTGTGTTTACCAGGCTTGCATGCAACTGAAACAGCCACAGTCTCAGCCCCTCCTCTGAGCCCTTGGCACGTGTGTGTTCAGCTAAGACTGCAGAAAAAGAAAAACCATGGCCACAATCAACAATCAATTATTTTAATAGCTGTTAATATCAAACCGTATTCATAACCCTTACTTGTTACAGCCGGATGCATGGTAGGATATACGATTTTGCCAGTATCTTTTTTTTTTTTGGCCTCTTTTTTATGAATAATGACTTTTTAAGAGATTGGTGTGTGAATTTCCAGTTGTTAGGAGACTGTTGCTCTACATTCCTACCTGTGAGGGTTGGATACCACATTACTGTCTAAGTTACCAGGGCAGTATACTACTCAGCATTAACATCCAGGAAGAGTTTCTTCTATTCCAGCAGTATATGCTGCTGCCTGGGACAATTCTTTGGGTGCAAGTCCAATGAAAACGGCCCTTCACTATTTTCCACTACGCCCCGGTTTTTCTCTCTCGGCTTTGCGCTGCTGTGGAGGATGTACAACATGGGATGCTGGTTTTCCTCCCCATGGCCTCAGTGCAACAAATCGCAATGCAAGAGCAATTCCAACTGCTTTCAAGTAATTCTGCTGATATACGTACACGTACAGTAGTTCTCATTCAAGAAATTATTTGGGTACTGGCATGACGAACAGGTCCTCCAACCCTCGTACAGGTGACCATAAGGTACAAGTTTTATAGGTATTTGATAAATGAAACATTTCCACTAAATGAAAGTGCCACAGAACCCTTGAGGAAACAGTTGGAACAAGTTTTCAGTAGGTTGTGAAGGCATCATAAAGTGCATGTGCTTTATAAGGCTCTAACGTGTATGTAGCAGGTGTATGGAACCCGCTCTGTATTCCTAATTCCACCACCAGCGCGTCGCTCGGAACTTAGGCTTCTGAGAGTCACTTCTCTCTCTGTGCCTTAGTTTCCTTATACAAAAATAAAGGTTATGTCTCCGATATTCCTCCCATTAAAAGATTAGATTCACTCATTCAATGTGAAGTATTGTAATCAATCAATCACAGGTTTGCCCTCTCTATTTTATCCAAACATTTTTAACTGTAATAGCAAAGTAAACCACTTGTAAGAGCTAGGCGTGGCTGCAGAAGTTCCAGACTGTGCAACACGAACCTCAGTGACTTCAACGGGTGCAACACCAAACTTACAGATCAGATGAAACTCCAATGCAAATCTAAGGATGTTAGCACTCCAGCGACAAGTGATTTGGTCTGTGTCTGCCAGGAGTTCAGGAAAGATCTGTGCCAGTCCCATGACAGTCCCCCAGTTATCCGCCCACAGGCACACTCTGAGTATTTTTCTATGAATCCTGTTTGCTACCAAACAAAAATAAACAGCAACAAAAAAAACCAACCCAAAAAACCCTTAAAGGTTGAATCTATTGCATGTTTTTCCTCTAAAAGATTTTGATTTTGACATATTAATGAAAATTTATTTGCTAGGCAATGGGTAAAGGAACTGAGAAATAATTCAGTCACCATGGTCACTCTCACTTACATGGGTCTACTACTGGTGATCCCTCCTTACGTAGATGCAGTTGTGCTTAAGGAAGGTGGGATGCTACAGTTTCAATAATTTTTCATTCTACCAAGACAGACAACTTCGGACCCATCAAGTTCCTCCTCCACGTGGCACTTCCTTTAAACCAAGTTTGTCTCCGTGAATAAATTTTTCCCTGGCTGTGATGTGATATTTGTGTGTCATATCTATCTCTATGTATATCTATCTCACTTATTCCATTGGATAGATGTTATTACAGATTAGGAAAAAAAAAAAGTACAGATTTTTTTACTGAGTGTATAAGAGAAATTGGTATCACCCAAATTAGAAATGTAAGCTCCGTTTATTCCTGTTTTTCCCTGAATACACCACCTACCCCAGAAGTACCCAATGTCAGTAGCAGTATCTGTACGTGCACAGCTGCAAAATCTTTTGATTTCTCTGCGTCAGTGGAATCCATCCCTGGATTGCTGTATTTTTGCCATATGTAAAAGATTCAATCAGCCTAAAAACATTTGAACACTTTCTACCAGTGCAGAGACATCCTTTGAAGGGCTCCAAGTATCCTTTGAACACGGAGGAGTCACTACGCTCTATCCTACTGAAATACATACTACTTCCAACATTTTTCAAGTGGATAAGATGAACAGGGAAGGAGCAGGGAAGAAAATTATTCAGAGAAAATCCAAATTAGAAACAGAAAAAAGATTTTCCAATTTATAATTCAGAAGTCTGCTCTATTTTCATTCCTTGTTTAAAGATCTATATTTTTCATTATAAATTTCAAGTGTATTTTGGATGTCTCGCTCTTTTCTTGTGAATACAAAAATATGAAGGAATAAGGTAAAAAAAAAAGTTAAATAGTGATATAATTTGTTCAGAAAGCATTGACTGATAAGCATACTCATGGAATTACCTAATTCAGTTCTACTCAAACATTTTCCTAACTGGCAGAAAACGTGTAAGTTCCTCACCCATTTTAACAGTCATCATTAATGGATGTTAAACTTAGCAACAGTTCATTGGCAGCTTCCCAAGACTGGCACCAAAGTAAGGATTCGTATTTGATACAAGAGGGGGAAAAAAAAAAAAAGTTATCCTGTATTTGAATGAAGGTTTGAAATAGTTAAACACAAAATACCAAATATGCGACTCACGGACATGGTAACAGTTTCCATAGAGGGAGGGAGGGAAGAGGGCAAACCTACATGGTAAGAAATATAAAAATATTAAATAGAAGTCTGTGAAAAAATTGGCTGGCTGGGATTTCTGAGCATTTCCACAATCCAAGCAGCAAGAGGAAGCTATTCAAAGTCACAAGAGTTTTAGTCTTAACTGCAATGGAAACAGAACAGAGCCTTTGTCTTAATCACTTAGAATGAACTTATATTGATTTATCATCTTTTCTCCCCTCTGTGCTCAAAAAGCCAGAACCATTCATGCATTACTGATGTACGTTCCAAAAAAACAGGCATGGGCAGTAACATGCTATTCTTGGGAGTATTTTGAGGGAGGGAGATTGCGCGTGTTATGCCACTGCTGTACCTTAGGGTCACGAGTCACTACGAAAATACAAAGAAGTACTTATTTTTGTGCTTTGAATAAGAAGTCTCTGGTGACTGAATATAAATATGGGGAAGCAATTTCTAAGTTTATTTATTTATTATTACTACTACTCTATTTATTAAGAATAACAAGTTTTGAAACAGATGAAATGTTTAAATGGAAACATGTCATCATCACCAGTTTTTGTTGTAAATGTATTTACTACATTCAGTCAACACCCTGAGCATGATCTTATACCTGCATGATGAAATGAGCTCCAGGTCTCTCCATACATGGCATAATGGTTTAAAAAAAGAAAAAAATCTAAATTGCTATTTATTCAGCAATTTAATCTTAGCCAACACGTACCGCTATTTACCATGGTTAGTGGTAATTTTACACATGTAGTTAGCACATAAGGCCCTTGTAACATTTGAAAGCCAGACATCTGCATTATTCTGAAGACTCTTTTAGTTTTATTAAGTATATACTGACAGAATAAAACATGAGCATTTAAAAGAAAAAAACACTGTTAATTTTCTTAAGACTGAGATAAACTAATAAAAGAAATGAAATACAATATTAAAGTTGTTAGCCCTCCATTCTCAACATAATTCCTACAGTTACACACTCTCCTTTCCTTTCTAGCAAGCCCTGATTTTCTGCAGTGATGTCAAGGGGACCGCTGCTCTCCGGTTTCCGAAAGTTAGCACACCAGCATCTGCTAAATGCAGTAGGACGTGCTGTTTACCTTTGTTGTAACCTTAAGGCTTTTCCATTTAAAAACTGTGTAAATGAATGAGTATTCGTTCACACCTATACCTAGAGGTATCTATGATAAAGCAGAGAGTGTTTGTTTTTAATTTCCTCCTTACTCTGATTTTAAGCCATATTCCTCTGCACGGATGCTGTTTGGAGCTGCTTAGATGTAATAAGGACAAGGGAAGTAAAACCAAAACCAGTGTATTTTTTTCTCCTCATTTGCTGCAAGTATTTATCAACAGACAACGGTGATAAAAATTTAGAGGTAAAAGGTCTTGCTTGACATCTCATTTAAACAACTCAGTAGTTCAGCAAACTACTACTACTCCGCAGTGGCTTTGTCCCCTGCTCCCGAAACCAAGACAACAAAATCCAAAACCATCTTTACATACTTGAGTTTGCCCTCTGAAATCCGGTGTAATATTCAGCAACTTATATTCATTGTCAGAGTTTCCAAGGGAAGTACTAGAGGCTTGTCTGTTTGGGTTCGGGTTTTTTTAAACTAGATCTACATTTTCTCATCTATTGAAAGGAAACCTATGTATGTCAGTAAAAAGCATGAGCAAAAAGGGAAGATTAATTAATACATGAATAAAGGCAACCACCCTTTCTTCACTGGATGCTTCTAAGTCAGAAATTAATTTTTCTCACACTGCAGAAACCCTCTATTCGAGCAAGTACCCACTAACATCACTTGGCCCTCTAATCGCCGTCATCACTGAGACAGAAGCAACTGTTATTAATCACACGCAGCACTCTGTAAGATCCATTTTTCCAATTAAATTTATATTCTCCTTCTTGGATGTCTGCTTTTATTTAGTTTTGAACACAATTACAGCTGTACCTTTGTTAACTCCTGTGGCGATAAGTCATTTGCAGGAACTGCTGCTCTCGGTAACGTGAGCTATTACTGATTACAGTTTTGCTTAAGGCAGATTCCTTGTTGTAAATGGCATTGAACATTTTTACCTGGGTATTGCAACAACATTTTATGAGCTTTGGGATATAAACAGAATGCAGTAATGCAGCCAGCCTCTGGATTTAAGCAGTAAAATAGTAGACCTGTGTGCGGAGACACACTCAGCTAGAAAATCGAACCATCACCAAAGCATCCGATACGACACTTGTATCTTTCTCTACTTTGCTAGTGAGCAATCGCTACATTCAACTGTGAACCACGGTCCTAAATAACAAAGGTCAAAGTTTTCAAGGACAGCTTCTGGGTTTGAGTTTTCAGCTTGAAATGCCTAAAGCTGGATTTCCCAGTTGCGAGGTTCCCAGGCTTCTCGCCGGGCTTGTATCCACTCAATGTCAGGAGAACACAAAGCCAGAAGAACAGGCCCCGTAACACCTCAAATCAAAACCCATCTCATTTGAAAAATTGATCCTGGGTTTAACATCTGCCAGAAGGGTGGTATGATCCCTCTTCGCATACACAGGCTAAAAAAAGTCCCAATCTAAAATGTTTATTTAGTCGACTATGATCTTATCTCACCTCATTTCTAAACTTTGTTTTGTCTGATAGGAGAAAAATGTATACAGATTCTGAAAATCTGGATCACTAGAACAAATTTAAATAATTTTAGCCTTTTTATTTAATACAGAAGTATGTGAAAATATTTTTGTAATAATTTAATAGGATTACTACATATATAAAAATAGTAAATTTACATTATGCTGCTAGAAATCTTTATGGACATTCTGTTGATTACAAGAAATATGAGAATTACATTCAAGCAGCTCTTCAACAAACGCCAGAGAGCTGTGTTCATCCCTTAAACCCTTGGTTACACGGGTGGGAGTGTAGCAGCGCTGTTAGGGAAGTCTGCTGGAGTTCAGGACTCGAACCTTGCTCTGTCCGTAACCTGTTGTGACCTACTCCAAGGCACCACATTAAAACCTCCTTTTACACCAGCTTTCCCAATATATAACTCACCCAAATAAAGTGTTTCCCTACTTTGCTGTATCGGGGGCAGAGGGAAGAATCCTGTGATAACAGACATTTGCAAAGTTATCATCAGTGATTTCTTCGTGCAAGGTAAAATAAACTTGTAGTTCTCTAGCATTTAATTATGAATAGCCAAGGCAGGGTAAGGCTATATATACCATACTGTACTGAGCAAAGAGGTTTTCCAAGGAAGTTTGATGGTTATTGTCAACACCAGATCACGCTGCGCAATCTCCTGCTGACCACGCTGAAGCGGCCTTTTAAGCTGCAGTGTTGCTGTACGAGCGTATTCCATCCGCTTTGAAAGCAAGCGCCAACTTAACTCCTGACAACACTTCACCACAGCCCTCTCGAGCAAGCAGGGAGAACGTCGGACAGCAACGAAGCCAAATCCATTACGGGTTTGTGCAGCTCAAACCGATACCCGTGCCCCAAAATCTGACATTCAGAAACCCTTCACCTCCGTGACCCCCCCGCCTCCTCTCCTTATTGTCTGTTCACCGGCTGTTATTTCCCACCCCCCCCTTCCCCACCAGGCAGGTCGGAAGGGGGGGCTGCCCACCGGAGAGAGGGGTTTCACGCGGAGGAAAGGGGGTGCCCGGTCCCAGGGGCCGTGGGACCCCGGTGTCCCCCCCCGCCCCAGCGCCGGGGCGAGCTCGGGCCGTCTCCGGCACGACCCCCCGGGGGGGTCCGGCAAAGCGAGGGGATTTGGGGAGCGGCCCGTAGCCCATCCACTTACTGTAACTCCTCAGCTATCAGCAGCTTTTCTCCGCACCTCCAACCCCCCCCCGGAAACTTAGGGCAAACGCCGAGGAGAGGGGGAACAACGGGGCAAAGAACAAAGGGAGGGCAGCGCTCCCCCCCTTCGGGTCAGCCCAGGGACCCCTGCCCTCCGCCGACCCCGGCCGGCTGCATCCCCGGCGGCTGCCCCAACGTGGGACCCCCCCCTCCCGAGGGGCGTCCCGGCCCCAAGGCCCCCTGCCC
>Ga0065711_1042130_pt1 | contig 15624 bp, 6 predicted proteins | sample Hoacrofraction12_FD_59098 | JGI IMG/M metagenome (GOLD analysis project Ga0065711, IMG submission 59098) | Hoatzin crop microbial communities from Cojedes, Venezuela - Epithelial fraction 12 v2 (version 2) | ecosystem: Host-associated > Birds > Digestive system > Esophagus > Crop | place... | reverse complement strand
GAGGGATGAAACACAATTTCTCTTCTCCATCTGGGGATCCTATGAACTTGAAGAGACATCCCTACCATGGAAGCTTGGTCAGATGCTCAGCCAACATACACCAGCAGAGCTTCCTTGTCTTCAGTGGGGCTATTCCAGCTGGCACCAGCTCAGAACTCACCAGCGACATTTGCACTTCCCAAGCAAGCCAAAGTTTAATACTGCCAAGAAAGACGAATGGTAAATGCAGCTTTCAGTTACTGTGGAGGAATTCAGAGTCCTATAAATCTGAAGCCCATCTTGGGACATAGAGCTCGGGCCACCCTCCTCTTGGATGTTTGGGCTTTGTTATCAATGGAACTAGCTGTTTTGTCCTAGTCGGATGCCCAGCAGCAAATGAAAACACACACAATGTGGGTAATCGGGCAATCAGAGCCCCAAAATAAAACAGGAGCTGCTTCATCTGTGACCTGCGATACGGAGGGGTAGAACTGCGAGCTGCTGTGAGTGGTTGTGCAGTCTCCAGACACACTGAATTCGTTAAATGCAATGCCTCTGCTGTTCATTTGTGTAGCTTCTTTCACCACAACTATCTGCTGGTTTAATAAGTTGCAGAGATGTATCTGTCCTATCTGCTGGATCCTTAAAATAACAAAAAGTGTCTTGGCTACAAAGACAATGGATTATTTAAAGGAGTGTGCAGAGATGCTGGTAAGGGGGAGTTCCAAATACAGGTGAAAACATTTGGGATTGACTTTTTAAATAGACATCTTTATTAAAAAGGTCTCTCTTCTCTTGTAGCTGGATCTGTTTAACGGAGTTGCATGATAAATTATTAACATGTCGTGAGAGAACAAGCCATTTAGTTTAAGATCTCAAAATACGGGATTTTCTTGTATCCGGGATAAGGAAGTTATTTTGCTATTTTAGCAGAAGAAGGTATCCATCAGAATATCCTGCCAATATCCTGTCACCAGTAGGGCCAGTTCATCACTTAAGAGCATTCTTTCGTAAATCACTGAATTTTGCCTCATGCAATTTGTTTGTTTAGAACTCCTCTCCTTTGGGTAGGGACCATATCTCCTTAGGTCCGGCTATAATTGAAAGTGCACATATCTTCATTTTTATTTCTAGTGTATAAAACAGAAATACCTGTCAGCTTTTGAAAACAACTGTCTTTGCAGCTAGGCTATCATGGCACACCCACCTGTTTCATATAATATTTTATCCAGTCCTTTTAATACAGAATACAGCTCATTTATTTGTCATTCACTGAAACGTCCTCCTGAGTACACTGACAGCACATTGGAGTCCTGCCCAGCTGTGGTTCCACAGGACAAGCAACGGCTCTCAGGGCAAACCTATGCCCCGACATTCCCCAGCCCCAGGCTGGGGATTTGTGGAGTTGTCCTTTGGGTCTTTTCATGTGGATTGTGGCTGCCTAAGCTCTCTCCCAAAACTGAATATCCTAATGTAGGTAACACTTACCTTCAAAATTATGATGGTTGACTGCATAATTTAAATTTTGCCATACAATCTGAAGACACTCTTTATTCAGTTTTAAATGTTATATATACCAGTTGAAGGTGGCGATAAGCTCAATTAACTAGGCTCATATAAACCTTATTTAAATCGAATTAAGTGCATTTCTGCAGCAGTTAGCATCTATTTCATTAATTGTGATTAAAAACTGTTTGGGAGTTAAATTGGTATGACTTTGAATATAGATAAAGCCAAAGGAAGACAGAACTGGCAGCTGAGCCCAAACCAGACTGGAAAGTTTGGAGTCCTTCTTTGTACCCAGAACACCAGAGCTTTGTCTGTTTTAATTAAAACTGGGATCCTGCAGACTGTAATGGAAGTTGTTTAGAAATGCTGCCAGCTTGTTTTTGATAATTGGATTTTTCTAGCCCAGATTAATATCCTACCGTGCCATTTCACTGGGTCCGAGAGGATTCCTCCAAATAATTAAAAAATGAGTGCTGAAGACTGTAACTACCTCATTAAGATAAACTTACAACAACATTTGGGTTCAAATAAGGAATTCTTTTCTTTTTTTTCTGGAAAGAGGCCATGGTTTGTTTAGCCTGGCAGCAGCAAGAAACTGACTTCTGTGTATGCAAAGCAAGCTTTTCAAGCCATTACTGCTGAATCACTGTGTCTCAAGTAACACAAAATCGGACTAGTAAGCTCTGACAGGGGTCTGTGGAAACTAATTTGGAGATGGTTACAGCAATGAAATAAAGAAAAATAGAGTAAATGTGAAAGTGTAAATATTTCCAGAGAACTTCTGGCACGTGGTCTCACACCAAACAGAGACTGACAAACACACCTGCTGATACTTGATGCTAGAAAGAGTAGCTATTCTGTTTGTTCATCCAAATGATATTATCTGTTTGTGGTTTATGCTTAATATGTTATGTAGCAATACAGCTAGTGCTGCTCATTACGATGAAGGATTGCTTACTATATGATCAGCTGGTATTACAATGACCAGTCTAATTCACAAGTGCCATTTTTTGTTAGTTTCTGCCTTTTTTCTGAAGGATTGATACAGAAAACTTGTGATACAATTTAGCCCTAAGAAATACAGAACTCTGGAAAGCTGGCTAGCCTATCTAGGAAGAAGCTATTGGAAAACCTCTGTGGAAAAATATTTGGAGGCACTGGAGGAGAATGGGAGGGGCAAAAAGGTCTGTGTGAGTGTTTAAAATATATGCAGACATGATCAGAACTATACCAATGAAGGGGGGTGGAGCCTCTGCAGTTGCCTGTGCTTGTGCTTATCACATACACAAGTCACCCAGGCTCTGCTCGGTAACCTGAGAGCAGACCAACGGCTCACAGGGGCTCCCCGCTTTGCAAGAGATGGTTTTATGTGCAGTGCATAGCTTTCTTATCAAAAGCTGTAAAATCCAGTAATGTCGCATTTAAAGAGGTAAAGGTTTAGTATTTGCTTATAGAAATTTTTTTTTAAAGCAATATTAAAAATGAGCGTGATCACCAGCAGTACCTTGTGTACTAAACATAATGAATGTCGGTAATGTCTCAGTGAGTACTGGATGGAGGAAGCATCCCCGCACACAGAGAAGTAGAGGGCTATATTTTGTTCTCAATTACGGATGTGCATTACAGTTTTGTAGTAAGGTAGGGGTGAGATGTTTCTTTCCTTATGACTCATCTCAGGTATTTTCTTTGGGCCGCATAGTTCCATGGGATATTTTAAATAACTATTTTGGAGATTTCATGTGCTGGGTGAACTAGGCAGGTCCTGAAAGTGTATTTGAAAACACTTTCCTCCAGATGTCAGCTGGAAGCTGGGAGATAATGGAGGTAGTAGGTGCCAGTGGGCACAGTGATTGTATCTGAAATACCTCCACACTTTGCCTGGTTTTCTGAGGTATTTGTTTGCAAGGTGTAAGAAGCCTCGTATCATAAGCTTTTCTAAATGAAAGATGCAAGCAACATGCAAATTGTATCAATTTTACCTTAATTCTGGGGATATTTTCTTGAGATTCTGGGGAGAAAAATGTTCTATGAGAACATCTGTCAGAGCCAGCCCAGAAGGTTGCCAGTCTAGTGTGCTGTCTGCAGGGCTGGCAAGTGGTAGAGGACTGAGGAGAAGGATAGGAAGGGAGGCATTTTCTGCAGTGCTCCTTTTCTTGATAAGCAGTTTTCACTGCCGGGCATCGGTGTGGTAGACACTTCCAGAGGCATAAGATGTATCCAGACCATTCTGTTCAGCATATTCATTTGGATGCACCCTCCACAAATTGGTTTAATCTCTCTGAAGCCATTTATACTTTGGCAGTCACAACATCCTGTAGGAATTAATTCTGGATTTAACATGTAGGGTGTCCTGAGAAAGTACTTGAGTTATTTGTGTATACCTGTTTCCTGATATTGGCGTAATTCCCACTTGCCTTGTGCTCATCTGCAGAGATCCTGGGGTGTCATTGCCCAGGGTTTCTCTATTTTCCTCCCAGCAGTGTTCAGGTTAAAGCACTCGCTACTCTACAGACCGTGTTCATTTTCTGCACGCCAGACTGCCGCATGCTGACAAATACCTGCCAGCAGCTATGGGTTTTGTCTTGGGAAATTCCAGGTAAACATGATCCCTCAGCTTCTCGCAGGTAACAGCTGCTGCTTTTGCTCAAAGGGAATTCCCACAGACTTTGATCTGTAGGAGAGGACATCACCCCTGGTTTTCTTCGCTGCAGTGAGGTAACAGACATTAGCTAAAATGTTTGTCAAGGACATGTGATAGCAGTTACTTCACAAGCAGGAGGCCAGACTTTTCCACCACTTACCTTAGTCATACACGCTTTGCTCTTAACAGACTTCTCTATCCACCCCAGTGAAAGCATGACTGGAGTCTGAGCAAAGAGCAAGCACGTACGAACAAGACAAATACCAGTTATTTCTCTGGTATGACCCGTGGAAATCTGCAGACATGTTAGGTTTTGGCCTTTTTACCATCTAAATTTGCTGGGTTTGGTGCAAGGAAAAGCATTGAAGCTTTTGGGAGTTCTACTTTTCATTCCGTAACGAAAAGGTAGTATTCATTAAAACTCGCTGTGCTTGCTTTGGGCGTGATGCGCTAGCCAACCTCCCGGGCTTATTGTATGCTAGGCACTGTAGAACCTTGTAGTAAGACTGCTTGCCCAAGGGAGCTTAACAAACACATCCTGAAAAGTGGAAGAAACAAGAGAGAGGAGCTGGTTGGGCATGAAAAAGCAAAGTAAAATGAGGGTCGCAAGTACGGCCTGAGGCAGGTAATTCCTGGTCAGTCCTGTGACACAGTCTCAGTGGTCAAAGCTGCGTTGACCATTTCCACTAACTCTTCCAGACTTTTAGCATCAAAGTTTCGGTATTTTGTGTCATTCTGGCCTGAGTGAGACACAAATATCCTTAAAAATCATCGCAGTCCCCACGCTTGGCGTGTGTGTCAAACAGGCAGGCACTTTGGCGATGCAGCATCCTGCCTTCTAAGCATGGGGGAAAAATCTTGGGGATTGCATAAGGGTATCTATTTTGTGCAAAATCTAATAATGTTACTTAACATGGAGAAAGACCTCCTCTAATACTAGGCCTATTGAAAAAAACCCAAAATGTTCTAGGTGCTTTCAGGAGACGACAGGCAACCAGTGCAGAAATGGTATTTTTTGAGTGTGTACCCTAATTCACAACTACTTGTCAGAGGTGCTTCCCTGTAGCAATACTTCTCCTGCAGAGCCATGCTTTCAGGTCAGAAGAGCTGCTGAGTGCAAGTGAACATCTGGAACCATTCCAATGCTGCGCTCTTTGTTCTCATTGTATGGACAGACCCTGCCACCGTGCTCTTGTCCTTGGCCTCGGAGAGCTTCAGAGCAGGCTTTGCCCCATGTTCAAAGGCCAAGGCCACTATCCAGGGCCAGATGTATCTGTCTGTGGGCCCCGTCTCCACGACTGTCAGCCACTCACTCTGGTTTTCTGCGTCTCATTCCCTCTCTGCTAAGATGGAGACAGCAGTACTTCTGTACCTCACAGTGGGAGCACCCTTCATCTCTCTGAGCATGTTCTCTTAGTCATGTTATAAATTCTGTCAAGACAAAATCTGGGGGTTTTTATACATTTTTCTACTCTAGTTGAGTGGAGCAGCAGCCGTGCTGCTGGTGACCTGGCAGCCCTGGAGCTGCAGATGGCTCAGCAGCAGCACACAGAGAGGCCCACAGCATGCATGTTGGGCAGCCATCCTGCCTACACACCGCACATCGGGGAAGTGCCAAGTCCATACTGTGTAAGATCATAGAATCATAGAATGGTAAGGGTTGGAAGGGACCTTAAAGATCATCTGGTTTCAACCCCCCTGCCATGAGCAGGGACATCTTCCACTAGACCAGGTTGCTCAGAGCTCCATCCAACCTGGCCAAGATGCACTGGGCATGCCCCACACATTGTGGTACAAGTTTCTGAGGTGCAGAAGCCCACTGCAGGTGTCGATCAGGTTTTCTATGCTCTTATGGCCAACGTGAGCAGTGGGGTGGAGATGCGTTTTGATGGGCTGCTGGAGTGTTGGAGCTTGTGGGCTGGTTCGGCTGAAAACTGGTCCTCAGCTGCCACCTGCTGAGCACTGGGGAAAGGTGCAGCAGCCATCCCTGCCTGTGGTCAAGGATTGCCCGTGCGGGGACCTCAGGGCATCACTGAGCCCCAAAACTCGAGTCAGCAGCCAGGGGTTGATGCTGAACACAGTGTCGCTGGGTTTGGGAGTGACAATCAGCCCACGCTGTCAGATGCCCAAGTAGGAACGGGGGTGCTGAGTGTAGAACCATGGCCGGAATTGCTGGTTTGGGGATGCAGCCAGGAACTCCAAAGAGTGGGAAAAATGTGATGCAGTAGCAGGTAACAGCTTGCGGTAATCCTTTACACGAGGTCATAGAAATAAGCACTAGTGTGTTGTCGTATTATAGAAAGACGAGCTCATCAGGAGAAGTTTGAAATCATAAAGATGTCACTGCAGCTTCAGCTGAAAGAAAAAAGTTTTGTTTTTTTAAATAAAGCCAATACGTACATGATATAAACCAAATTCAGCTCAAGCACAGGGCACCAGTACCCTAGCAGGCTGAATTTTGTTTGGCACCATGATGTTATGACAAATCAGTTGCTGACCCTCTTAGTCATGCGCTTTTTCAACTGACTGCTGTGCCATGTGCAAAATACACCACAGATCCTCAGACTTAAAAATAATACTTATCCACCTATATCAAAACCTCTTCTAAGCAGAGCTATTTTGCCAAGTATGTGTACAATGCCTAGTAAAAAGGCATCTCATGATAATTTATGATGTCTGGAGAGCAGTGTGCAGTGAAAAGACTGCTCTGACCTCATTTATGGGTATCGGGTATGTTTTATTTTCAAAACAGTGATGGAGAAAAAAAATACGCAGAATGCAAAAAAGAAACCACCCCAACAGACACTGTGCTTGTTTCCACAGCTAACAAACCTCTAACGCCCCCTGCTGAGGAAACACTAAAAATGAGAATGAAGTCTCCAGCAGATTTTTTTTGTTATTGATTTCTTTTAAAGTTTATATTATATATAAAAATACTGAAAGGAATTTAAGAAACTTAGATGAGCAACTGTGAGCATAATAAACTTGGTGTATTTTTAAACACCCAAATACCAAGAGTTTCTTTGCAACCCTACTCCAGACACTAATTCTTTGTAATCAAGAAATGGTCCTATCATTCAATTTTAATTTTCTCTTTCTTCACTCCTAAATTAGCCACCTAAAAATTATCCTAAAATACTTTTGCATCTTTTAATGTGACAGGATACCTTATTAGCAGTACGATGACCCTTAAGGATGTTGTTTTAGCACTCTGCAGTACAGGAAAAAAAAGATGTTTTTCTAAATCAAACCCCATTACAGAGCAAGTGCATATGAGCCCAAATAAAGCAGTGGTCCTTTGTCATAGTAAATAGAAATAGAAAAACAGTGAGGCAGTGAGGCCTATTTTTGAATTTCCGTTGTTTTATGCCAGCATGGACCTGCTGATACCTGAACAGTTGTACTCTGGCACTGAAATGGAGAAGCCAGGCCAACTACAATTCTTTCTGGCAGCATATTATAAAATTATTATGCAGTATTCAGAAGCATCTTCTTTGCTTACCAGTCACTGGTGACAGAAGTTAAGCACCAGAGAAGGCTATAAAGTCAACGTAAAAAATGCCAAGTCCTGTAAAATGTTGGGAATGCAAATCCTGACACAGGGGCTGTTAGAAGCCAAGGGGTTTTTCTCTTCATTTTGTGCACTTCTGTCGCCTGCTGCTCACCCCGCAGACACGCACAAACACCGCTGCTCTACAGACGAGAGAAAAACAAATGTGGAGTGCTTTGGGTGAACCGAACATCATCGAACAGGGGGCAGAGGATTCAAAACAAAACAAAAAGAAATTGTTAACTAGATAGATCTATCTCAAGGTAAAATATCTCCAAGGTAGGGGCTTGTTTTCGTTTTGAGATACAGCATGGAAATACAGTGTAAAACTCTAACAATACGATGTTAAGATGAACCTCTGGCTGCAGCAGTAGCAGTTTTTAAAACAGACATAAAATACTTCACAAAGTAACAGGATAAAGACAACAAATATATCAAAGTAGTTTAGACATCAAGATGCTAGGCATTTTTTAAAATACTTTCAGATGAGAAGGATGGAAGCAAAGAAGTATTTTTACCCAGTTACATTTACTGAAAGGAAAAATAAACAAGCTGTTTGTCGTTTACGCATTTTCTTCCTGAAAGGAAAAAAAGAACATTCAGGACCCTTCTCATTTAAATGTCTGAAACAAAACACAATGGAAGGCATCAACAGTTTGGAAAACAAAGGCTGTCAGTCCATCCACTGCAGACCTCCTGATACATCCTAACCCTGGTGAGATTTAACGGGCCACAGGGATAATGGCAAAGACCACCCACCCAGCAGCACGGCTGAGCGCGGTTAAGCCCGACTTTACCAAGCAGCCAGACCTATGACACAGAGTGGTCTGACCAAAACAGCACGGGAACTTTGAGGATGCTTGTTGGCCCAATTCAATAAAAGAATTTACTGAGATTCTTAATACTCGTATGGTAAACGAATGAATAAAATATATATTTGAGTAGTTGATGTGTTTTGACCTACGGTGATTTAACTTCCAGTTGGACCTTTCTGTGAGACTGGTCGCTAGCTTGGGAAAATGGTCTTCCCACCTCTGCCCAAATGCAGTACCATTGAGACACTCAGCAACACCACAAGGAAATAAAAATGTGCTCATCTGATGCTCAGCAGGCTGGATTTTGACTGGAAAGCAAGACAAGTTGAAAAGCATTCCACTTCGTTTTTCCATCTCCATTTCTGGGAGGCTCATTGAGCAGATGGGGAAACTGAGCCATAGCTATTCCAAGTGACTTCCTAGAACTATTGACAAGTACAAAAAAAATTCCTAAATCCTTCATCTAAAGGACCACAATCATACACACTCAGACACACCTCCGTACCTTACTGCCGCTGTATCTTGTGGCATTTCTGCAATATTGATGGTGTAGCAAAATAAGCATTTCCAGGGCAAAATATAAAAAAGAACCCAACAAAAATATGCATGACTACATTAAATACATTAAATAAAATGTATACTAAAGTGTAGTTAAAGCTACATACATAGTTTCTTCTATGTTGCCTCGTAATATGTCATTTCCAAAACATAAAGAGGCTGGATTTTCTCAGTGTGACAAAGCTGTTCTTGAATATAGTTGACAGAAAAATCACACATTTAGAGCCAGTGATGAACAGACTGAACAGACACTGGGGAACTGCTGAAATGATTAATGTTATTTTGTTTTCCTCACAACATTCACTTCTTAAGTCAACTGATCTTCAACTTTTATTTTGAAACTTGGAGAAAAGTATCTCAGATTTGGTATTTTCAACTTGCCTTATAAACCTTGATACCTATAGGTGGCTAACAGAGGATTTTGTTTGAAGGTGGTTTTTTTCCTCAAAAAATTTTTACTTTTTTTTTTTACAGGTTGACAGATTTTCCTAGTCTGTGCGATAAGAATGGAAGTTTCGCTGGAGGAAAGACCTTTTCAAACAAACACAGCCTAAACACCTGCTTGCAGCACACAGCTGCCGGGCAGCTAGTACTAAATGTATGTACTTAGCATGATCTTGCTACAAGAGCTGGCTCTCTTCCGTTACTTTATATTGTGATTCTCTGCAAACTTTGTCCCAAATGTTAGATACCATTGTGATTCAGAAAGGCATGGAAATACAACCGACCAAACAGATGACAGAGATCAAGTAGCTGAGGGAGAACTGAAAGGCAAAATTCACTTGCTTGCAGATGATCTTATAGAAATGAGCACACAGATCTTACTTAAACTTGTGAAGTTCTACTGATGTAAACGGCAACATTTTCCTATGTTAAATTAGACCCTACGCAAAGTTATCATCTGGTCTTTGGTTAGGTGTTGACTTGAGAAACATGGCTTGCACTTCTGAAGGACTGAAATTTCATGTTAGTACCATAATTTCATTTCATATTTTTCAAAATGCATCTTTTTTCTGGCATTTGAGGACTGTTCAGCAGCAGGCTCTCATGCAACCTTGTTTTTTAGCAGATGGAATAAAAGGTCAAACTATGCTATATGGAGCAGGCAACGTGATTCCCTGTGTCTAGGTCCCTTGCAACATAGGCAGAAAGTTGCGGTTTTTGCTTTAGACACAGCTGACATCATCTCTGCATTGTTATGTCTCTTGTATGTGCACAGCGTGATCTAGAAAGCCAGTTATAATGGGGACAATCCCACTGCAAGGCTGATAGCAAAAGCTGTGCACAAAAGAACAGTATACCGCTACATACAGCAGAGATACGTTGTGTTTCTATTTGTTGTACTTCTCAACGTGTTCAGATGATTTCCAGATGAGGAGTTCTGTTAGTATAGAATTAAGATAGGATTGTAAATTCCGTTTAAAGGTCTCAAGATAACCAGGGAGTCAAGATCCCCACATTTTTAGAGCTGAAGTTAAAAGAAGAATCACTACGTACGTGAACAGGAGAAATTGCTCTGATGGATCAGACTACTTCAATTTATTCAAAACCCTATTAATTATTGGTGTTGTCAAGTAACAGAAGCTTCAGAGGAAAAGACAAATAGAACTGGTTCAGGCCAGCTGGGGCACAGGAAGCTCTCCCTTGTCTGTAGTTCAGGAAATATGAAAACCTTCAGTTGTTGGCCCAGCCAAAGATCTTATCACTTTGCATTAACTCAATATTCTAATGAAAGGCACTTATCCCCTGTATAAAACATTCTGGTCTCCTTCTAAGAACTCTTAACTTTGTGCTCAAGTTTTCCAAGCGTGTAAGAAAACGTCCTCCTTTCTGAGGCTGTCACTGTGCAGCTTAATGCCTGACACATGCACAGCTTCCTCCAGGAGAACAGAGGGGCTGTGCTTGTGGATCTGTGGCACTTCTGACAGTGTGCTGGCACAGCCCAGTGCCTGCGTTAGGGGCTGAGTCCCCCTTAACTCAGCTTAACCCCCTACCCTCATCTAGAGCACTGCTAAGTACCCTTCCACCTCTCTCCATCTGTCTCCACAGGCCCGGAAGATGGACAAGTTGTTCCATTAGCCAGTGGAAAACTATCAGGGGACAGCTTGCTTTTCTGCAGCTGAGAGCCACGAGGTGAGTAACCTCCCCACTCTCCCCTCTCCCAAGTCACGCAGAGGTGAGTGTAGCAATAGCTCAGACGCGGCTTTGTGCGCCCGTGACTTGCTGAAATGGGTCCCCTGGACTTGTGATTGCTGTGTTTACCTCACCTGCTCTGCAGCCGTTCTTACGCCGCTGCAGCAGCCGGTGCCGTGACATCAGGACACGCAGGCGTATCTGAGCTGGCAGCCAGCTCGGCAAGTCAAGGTGCAGCTAGCAAGGAACTGCAGTTTGCAATTCAATACACATAGTTTGGCCAAGAAGCTTCACAAATAGATAATTATGTTCCAGCCTTTGCAATGATGGAAATGACACCCAGTCACCACACCTAAACGTGAGGTCACAGATTTTGAAGCTTAATTCTGTGCTATTTTAAAAAGCAAACAGAACTCCTGCCCTTTGTTGTAAACCTGGTCACAAACATAGTTATCCACAGTAATACAGAGTGCCCAAAGAACTGTTTTATAAACAAAATACTTTTATTAGACTAGTACATGGGTCATTTTAGATGAAAAATTAAAATACAGTTGGTATTAAACTATTGTTTGAGTTCATTTCACTGAAGTCAAAGTTACTGTAGATTAACCTCAGGAGGTAATAGTTATCTGAAAACAAAAAAGTTTTTAAAAATATAGATGGAATTTCTTCTTCCTCTTTTTATTTAGTCTGTTTTGGCAAAATAATTTAAATTAGACAGCTAACAGAGCATAACACTAAGCAAAACCAGAACTTAACTGGAACTGAATATAGACTGTTTTTTGATCTGTTCCTGCTTCTGATGTGAAAATTATCCCATCACTACGTTTATGTTTCCATTTTGTTAAATATAATTATTTTTCATTAGGCTTTCTGTAAGAGCTCCATCCAAGAAAAACATGTTGAGTATTTAGAGATACTCCACATACCTAATCCAGTTTATGGGGTAACTGCTTCTCAGAAGACCCCTGGACAGAGAAATCCCTTCTGTTGTTTATTCTTGTTTTACAGAAGCATTGTAACACTACTGCCCTATCTGAACACCAGTAGTCACATCCAGCCTGGTACAGAACTCAGCAATGGAAAAATGTACTTGGGTGCGGCCCCTGCAGACCACACTGTCACCTGAGTGTCAGTTACAGTCGTTTTTCATAGATTCATAAATTTAAGAAAACGACTGGCCCTGTGCAAAACAAAGAGCAGTCTCTTCTAAAACAAGAGACCCTTTATAGAATAAGCAGGCTCAGCATCCCACTTCAGAGTGATGCAGTGGCAAGAGTACGAGCCTCAACTTCTCTTAAAAAATGGTAACTTGGCATATATATATATATCCTTCAAGCCCACAGACAGAACTCTGAATTACTACTATTTGTTATTTTAAATCTCAGCTGTATCAGAAACCTCTTTCTGACCTAAGTTCAATTACCCCAATACTGTGCAAATGTTGCAGAGTTATACTGCAGCTCCTCCGGGATGCTGTTATAAGCAAACTTGTTGCTTTCATATCAGACAGTATGGTTAAAACAGGTTATTTCAAATACATTATCTTTACAGGGATCCATCTAACCTTTTGGATACATTTCTATTTTTACACAATATTCCTCCTAGGCTCAATGATCTTCGTTATTTTTCTCTCAGTCCTTGGTTATAAGCTATGTTATCAGCAACGCTTTGCTCGCCAGCTAAACCAGTAACAGTTTTCACGCTCTTCCAAATGCCAGATAAAATCTTAACTTAAGCCTCTTAATTCAGTAACAAAGGTCAGTCAAGCCAGCTCACGTCATATGTGGCAACTTACTATACCACTGTAACTGGATCATTTTTAGCATGTGCCCATTTCCTCAAAGGTACAGGCGGGGCCTGCCTCTGCTCTCTTCACTGATCCTGATGTCCCAGAGGCCTTGGCCAGAGAACATGAAGAACCTGGTCTGCTTTACCTTTTTAAAGGGACAATTGGATGAAAGGGGTTCCAACTTTTAATTAGATTGTTTCCTTTTTTTCCCCCCCTCAATGTAGGGGCAACATGTTTTGATGCAACCTCTTTGCCAAACGGTTTAACCCAGATCAGTAATAGCCTCCTCTACACTGAATCTGTCATCCTACGCAAAACTTAACGACATTAACTTAAATTCATGTCAAGTTCAACAAAAGAACCTTTCTTGTACATAGGATTCCTTCTACAGACCCATTTCCTGGTAGGTTTGTATACTTTTTGCTGATCTTTTATCGCCGCCCACATGCCAGACACTCCTCTGCCAGCACCTCAAGATCCCTGTTCTCAAAAGATTTGTCATGGATTTATTCTAAAATACAAAATTTGATTGCTCATATATGTTCAGATATTCAGACCAGTGTTTACATAGCAAAGAGGTTTCGAAAAACACAGGTTTTCCAACAAGTGTTTACATTTCCATTTAATAGGTGAATACTTCCCATTATATAGTAAGAATATGAAGTACAGAAAAATTAAATTATTAAGACAGTGATCTGGGAAAGAGAAATCTAGTGTTTTGGAGAGTCATCTCCTGCATCTCCTGGAAATAGCACACATTACGAAGTTGTACACAGTACCGTAATACATATGGCATAATTTTCCAATTTCCTGGAAGAGAGTCCTGAAAGCCATTTACAAACAACCAGCTTATATTTTCTCCAGAGTAAATCACATGGAATACATGTAGAAACTGGAGTAAGGAGGGATTGGATAGCAGTGCCATTAAAACAGTCAAAAAAAGCACTGATCCTGCAGTTGAATCTGAGTAGTCACACACCGGAGCAAGACCAAGAAGTTTCTCTAAAAAGTCTGATCAAAATTCACTAATAAAAATCAGACAGAACAATAATATTAGCTTTTAAAGAGTCTGACAGTACAGTAAGAAAACCATTGAAAATATTCCTGTTTTATCAATTGCATTTCAACAAAAATCATAATCTGAATTACAAGTATACTGCATATCTGCATAAGCACCAAGATAAAGTAAAAACTTATCCATCAAGTCCCTCTGATAAATGGTCCCCCATACAAATGCAAATTTTTAACATACGTTTAAGTACTCTTAGCAAGCAGTACAGATTCCATAAAAGTCACTGCAAACTCTGAAAAAAATTCTAAAACTTGAAAAAAAATCAAAGGTAGAGCTTTTTCTAATGGTCTGATATGTAATAAATTCTGTCAATAAATTCTGGGTGTAGAAATAGCAAAATTCACTCCAGTTCCTGAGATGACCTGCAGGTCAACTGTGAAGATTTACCAGACTGTACCACGTTCTCTTTCTCACCTTCTTTTACACACTGCAAGCAAGGTTTGAACCGAAGCTTCCACTAAACTTGCAAGTCAGCAAAGCATGTGAAAGATCAAAACATTCAAATTTTCTTTTCCACTGTAAAAAAAAGAGACTGGCAACTTAGGTCACAGACAGACAGACTTTAGCCACAGTCTGTCAAAATAATTTCTAGACAGAGGCAGTTGTTTTAAATTAACTGCATCTGCATCTTTTAAGTTAATTTAATGCTTTGTTTCTATCCCATTTTCACTGACAACTGTGCTCTTACTCCTCCATCTGCTGTTTCAGAAATCATACCGTGCCTGAGTTCAAAACCCTAGGGTTAAATTTTTTCAAAGAGCGCGAGTCACCTAACAGCTCAGCACATCTCTGATGGCAGGCTGGGACCATCAATGTGCTTCGTTACTACCAGCCACACGGTCAGTTCCTAACTTAGCATTAATTTTGTGCTCCATCTTCTGCAAAACTGCCGGGAGATCCAGAACAGAAGAAATAATATAATGAGGTACCGGGGAGGTGTCTACCGGGGTTGTCATCGCTTTGTTTAACCAGACAGTTGCTTTCAAGCCCGCATTCAGGCCTCCTTGAATATCTGTGTCTAGAGAGTCCCCAACCATCACGCACTCTGCGGGCTGCACCCCCAGGAGATCGCAACAGTAATGGAATATGGATGGCGCCGGCTTCTCCTCCTTCTGCTCTCCCCCCACGACGATGGCGTCGAAGTAGGGCTGACAGGCGCAGGCCTCGATCTTCTCCCTCTGCGTCTGCCTGTCGCCGTTGGTGAGGAGCAGCAGGCGGACGCCCTTCCGCAGCTCGGTCAGCATGCCCCGCGTGTCCTCGGCCAAGGTGAGGTGCTGGAGCCGGGTGGCTTTCCACAAGAAGTAGCACTCAGCGGCCAGGTTGCGGTTCGCCTCCCCGCCGATGGTCTCCCGGATGGCCTCCTCCCAGTGCGAGATCCGCAGGTCGGTGATGCACGTCTTGGCGGGGTCGTGGCACTCCCTGAGGAGCTTGGCCTGGACCTTGTCGCAGATGAGGCGGGCTTCTCCCTCGCCGCAGTGGTGCTTCGCCTGCAGGGCCTTCACCACCTGCAACAGGCGGGGGGGCCCCCCCGTCAGCGCGCCCCACGCACCCGGCCCGCCGCCGCGCACCCCCCCC
>Ga0065711_1042129_pt1 | contig 15625 bp, 4 predicted proteins | sample Hoacrofraction12_FD_59098 | JGI IMG/M metagenome (GOLD analysis project Ga0065711, IMG submission 59098) | Hoatzin crop microbial communities from Cojedes, Venezuela - Epithelial fraction 12 v2 (version 2) | ecosystem: Host-associated > Birds > Digestive system > Esophagus > Crop | place... | reverse complement strand
CAACCCCCCCCCCCCTTCATCGTATTCTAATGGTAATGTATGAAACTGGATTACATGAGTCATATTTACCTTACATAATGTGACATTATGACACATGACAGAGTACCTAAGAAATCATTATGCGTCAAGAGCTTATAACCCAAATGGAATTTAAAGGCATATTAGTCAGCCATGCCCACCCCCACTTTGCTATTATCTGCAACAGCAGGGGACTCACTGTGATGAATCAGAGTTTAGCAATTCTTTCCATGTGCACAGGAAACACCGATTAATTGGAACAGTGACAAAAAAGGGTCTCTTTACCTGGTAAACAGAATTCAGCAGTGGGATTTTACTTAATGAATAGTATACTGTTAAGTACTTCGATCTGTGGAGGTTAGAGGTGTAGAAAGCTGATTAGGTAGCTCATATCCTATTGCTTTTTCATCTGCTGGAAGCTTGATATTTTTAGCAGTCTCCTCACACAGTAGTCACCACAACTGCCAAATTTTGTGTCATGCAGTAATGCAGAGAGAGACTTCCCCAAATGAAGAGAGAAGCAAGATAGGAAGAGAGATCCTCGCTGCATGTGGTTTCTCCATAAATATTCCATTTCCTCACACTGGACACCTGCCATGTCCCAGCAAGCTCCTCGGTCAGCCCCTTTCCCCACATTAGGAGGCCCTCGTGGGTCTGGCACATCTGGCAGTAAATCAGCAAAGGCCCTGACGACTGGTGCATTAAGCATATTCTGGGTCTCAGTACACAGTCCACTCTGGGGCATAGTTCCACTACAAAGCATACTGGATTTAAATTGTTTATCTACCCAAGCCTTAATTTATGAGCTCTACAAATTCCTCTAAATTGAAAGAAACTTTTATTTGTACTGTCTTTGTTTAAGAAATAGAAGATTGTTAAGGGTACAAGACACTTCTGGCACCAACCACTCCTGCTGAAAGCCAGTGGGACGTGGATATATAAGTCTTGTTTATGCCTTTGAAAAATCTCTTCCATAATCTCATCAAGACTAAAAAACTACACAATAAACTCTGAATTCAAATACTGTCATCAATGAAAAAAAGGGTTTACAGGATATGTGGTGGCAGCAGGCTAGAGTTGACTGCAGGAGCAGCCAGCAGCCCCAGCAGATACTGACTGGCCTGTTTGACCTTGTAATGATGTTTAAAACTAAAAAAAATTATCTGACTATAGGCTTGCAAAAGAGAAAAGGGGGTGAAAGAGACCTGAGGGAGGAGGGCTAACTCAGAGGACACTGGTGGGATTCAGAGAGAAAAATCCATCATTAGGATTTAATCTGTGCTTTAAGGAAACAAGGCCACTTCATGTTGTCCCAGGTGGTGATGCAGGAGAATACAGGAGTCAGAGTCAGACCATTGCCTGAGGGCAGAAAAACAAACTAGAGGCTCCTCAGCAAATTCTCTCTAACCTTTAAGGGTTAAGGGAGTATCAAAATATAAAACATCTTCAGGAAAACATCCAAAGGCAGCTGAGGAGAGCAACAACAAATGTATGCCTGTTTATGGGGAAGGGACCGATCAATTACCAAATAAATCTAGAGCAGCTTCCCTGGAATTTCCATCAAATTAAAGAAAAATAAAATTTTCATCAAGGAATTGCTGGAATCAGATTTAAAAAAAACCAAACAAACAACAACAAAATATCCCAAACACAAGACCACTTCTTCCTTATTTTTCAGAACTTAAATTTTCATTCTTTCTACAGAAGAACAGTGTGTGTGGGTGACTAATAACAACCCAGCCATCTGGACTTCTCTCAAACTCATGTTAATCCAAACCACACAGAATAAAAAAACCTCAACATATATTGCCGGCCTCAGAGCATTTGTGAAAGTGTTATGGTCTGCAGAACTGTCACGCACTGTCAGCAAATAGCAAACTTTAGAGCACCTTTAATGTTACACCACAGTGCTGTTGTAGTTGACAATTAAAATAGTTAATGTGCAAGCTGGTCTTTAAGTGTTACGCTAATCAAAATAATGGATGGTTTTATATGATGACCCCATAGCTGTATCTTAGTCAGTGCACACCGGACGAAAAGAGATTTTCTTTTAATAGTGCCTGGTTGTGGCACTTGTAATTGTGTGTTTCTGTGGTGGTAATGAGGAAGGACGTGACTTACTATGAAGCTCGTTGAGGACCCGAGCGCATTGGTGATCTATGCAGATATCTGAGTAAGTGTGGCTCCCATAGTATCATATTCAACCTCATGGTCTTCCAAAACCAGAGGCAGCGTGAGGGATTCAGTCCTTTTATATTTCTTCATTACTCCCATAGGCACACAGTGTTTTTAAGCCTTCTTGCTATTAATATTTCTTCGCTATTTAGAGAAGTCTCCCTCCCCTGTGCCTACCTGTGTGTGGATTTATGGCTCATAAGGAATCACAGAGCTGATCTGCTTGGACAATTGTTCAAGGGCAAGCGGGAATTCATGTTATCCCCCCACTTACCTGTGCTCTGTGCTACACATTCAGCAGCACAAATTCAGTGTATTCAGCTTGCCAAGAAAGATTAGCACCTAAGAGTTGAAACCAGGGCAGATTACATTTCAAGCCATTTTCCCCTTCCCCCATTCTCCCTCTACCCCCAGCTTTTTTTAATTATTCAGGTCAGAAATGAAATGCAGTGGTTATATTATGCTAATATCAAACTCATTAACGTTAGGCAGAAAAAATACGGGAGGTAGCCTGCCAAAAGCTAAGCCTTTGCTTTTGCATTCATCCAGTACAGTTCATCGAAATGGGAATTCATCTCTTTACTCTGGATTAGAATTAGAACTCCTGGTATATTTAAAGAACTGTATAGGGGATACTGGCTCAGAAGATGCTCCCAGAAAAGTACTATGCAATATTATTGCTTTATTAAAATTTTAGTTCTGTGATCTTATGCAGAAAATGCCTCATTCAAGCTCAGAGAAGACCTAAACAGGAGCTTTGTCATCTGTATCAATGGCCGGCTAGGTGTCCTCCAGCTGACAGCGTCTACCACTACAGACCTTAAACTTGCTAAGAAACAAGTCATTACCAGTAAGTACGACTGCACTAGAAGTACAAAAGCATAGATTTGTTCCTCATTTCCAATTTGCTTTCCATGACAAATCCCATTATTTCCCTTGCCTGCATCCAGAATTGTTTGAAAATAAGGCTCATCCCATTCTAAATCAGAGCAAAGAAACCTTTTTTTTTGACAGAATACACAATAAATTTCTAAAGGTACTTTTTTTCATGCAAGTTTCTGTTTCTAGGGTTTAGAACTAATTTTTGCAGACTTAAAAGAACTAGGCAGGATGTGGCTCCCAATTCCAGTATTTAATTACAGGGATAAACACTTTCATAAATTATTAATTCTTTTCTGGGAACAATTTTTTACCCCATGGATGACAATACCCTCATTCCAGCTCTTTCATTATATCAGTCTATAGTATCGCCACATATTATTTCCCTTCCAAAATGTTTATATAAAATTTATAATGTGATGAAAAGATCTTCCCCCTAATTTTTGTATGCAAATGTACAATCTTGTCCATTTCCTCACAGTATTTGTTCTCTTTAATTGCATTTTAAATGAACATAAAGTAACTACCCCAAAGACATTAGCATGCTTCTGCCAGGGCTCTGCGGATTCTGCTGGCATGTGTTGAGAAGTTGCTGCGTCTTAGATATGATCTGGTCTTCACGGATAGCCTGTCCTGAGGGTGGAAGCAGAGCAGTCCTAGAGAAGGGCTTTGGGGGGCTTCCCTCCCTCCCCCCTTTTCTGATCTGTTTCCAGTGTTAGAAAATTTAAAGCTTGGCAATGGCTTGGAGAAAAAAAGAGGCTTTCTACAATCACTGGTTCCTCCTTCAGCCAAAACAACTTCAAAACACACTGAAGACAGAGTTAGACAGGGCTGGTTGGCTAAAGTGGCTGTAGGCTCCAAGAGACAGTAATAAAGAGAGCACTGGCAGCCATTCAGCTGAAATAAATATCAGAAAGAAATAGAATAGAAGAGCATACAAGTCCAAATTCATTTTCAGAGATGTTGTGTCTGCAGCAGTGCTACAAGCCCTCGTGTATCAGGAACAACCTGTATTTATCCCCCCAGTATTTGGCCTGGATGTCCTTGGTGGAGAGTGAGCATCAGCTGTTCCTGCAGTCTGGTAGCTACGAGAGGAGCGTATTCCACAGCCTCTTCCTTTTAATGCTTGTTATGAAAATCCTTACATTTGCCATTTGCAAGAGCTTTACACTGTGAAATAATTTCAGGAAAATAAGTCAGTAATACTTCTTGTTGAGATTTTACAGAATCTTGAATAAATTTTCAGTTTATACACAAATATACAGGGATTATAGGCCACAGAGAGGAGGACAGTTAAAAAAAAAATCTGCTTGTGATGAGCAGATAAATCTTTTGAGGTTGAAGGTGAATTTCTTGGTTATATAACCCCTCCTGAATGTATCAAAAAACTAAGAAGTTCTCTGTAATTTTGTAGAAGACTAAACACCTGGAGGGCTCTAATAATTGATGTTAAGAAGAAATCTCCGTACTTCTGAAGTTAGTTTTCTATGCGAGATGTATCTAGCACTATTTAAATAAAAGATAAATCTCCTTCAGTGAAAGAGAAGAATAAGAAAAGTATTGAGGAGAATTAGAAAAGTATCAAGCAGATTTTCCAATGGCTTCTTATCCTGAAAGAGACATTTCTAGTTCCACTCAAGAAATTAATTTGATCTATAGAGCCTTTAAAATTAATTTTAATTCTTCAGAACTTGCAGTACATTCAGTTATTTAAAATATTAATAAGTACTCACTTTTAACAACATTTGAGATAGTTATCAGCTCCTCTTCTTCAAACCTCCTGGCTTTTTTTGAGTAAAAAAATGGTATCAGGCTGGATGTAGCAGTGAGGTTAGAGGTAGAGGGATGAGAGAGATATGCTATAATGTACACTTTATAGAGTCTGGGTGGCCTAAAGAAAGGGCATGTCACAGTCTTATCTCCTCCAGAGTAACAGCCTGCTAAAGTTTGATTCAATCATATGCGGTTAAAAGGGTTAGAAATATCAATTATCACCATTAATACTAAAATACTGCTCCCCAAACACACAACACTGAGCAAAACCAAACCAACCAAAACTCCCAAATCACTTGACACTGACTCCACTATACAAAAGCAGTGACAATATTTATGCATTGTATTATCTGGCAAGACGTGGATCTTGACTCATGCTGCTCAAAGAGAAATATTAATAAAAATCTGAATTGCTGCCTCATGGGACATTTCTGACTTTTCTCCCTGAATCAGGAAGAAAAGTTGCTTTCTTTCTTAAGGCATATTTCTGTTTAGAATGGAAAATAAAATTAAAAATAATGGTTTTTTTCTTTTAAAAACAAAATGTTATATTCCAGCACTGAAATGTTATGATTAAGTTAAGCTAAGCAAAATGGGGTCATTTCAGTGCAAAGTCTGTGTCACTGTGAAGTGCTATGCGCACCATTAGCAAACTAATGCTTTGTTAATTCCATTTTCCTTTCTCAAGATGATGCACTAAAAACCAATATATAAAAATGGTAATATTAAAATGTTGCAATTTAACTTACACAAAACACGGTGGAGACTCAAACTGACAGCTATCTGTGTCAAGCTAACCAAAACCAAAGTTGTTGGTTTGTTTTGTTGTTGTTGTGGGTTTTTTTTCCCAATTTTGACAAATAATTTCAATTAAAACCCCTGACCTCTTCTTAGCATTCACTACACTTCAGTCCTAGTTCTCCTCTCTGCTTTTAATTGTATTTGCTATGGCATGCTAGCACAAAAATTGGGTCTTTCTGCCCCCACTTCTGCCTGATATAGAGGCAAAACTGTTAAAATAGTAGCTGCTCTGTTTTTACTTTTACATACTAGCAATATTCTAGCTATTTCATCCCTAGGGTTCACTCTCATGTTTCTTTAAACATCTGATGACATTTTTGCACCTCTTCCCTAGAGAAGGCTTTTCAGTCTGCTCACCGTAGAGAGACTCGGCCAGCTCTTACAGCTGCGTGCAAGCCCCAAAGAGTAAGCTCTGGTGTGTGACACACGGGCTGCTTAGAATATCCTCACTTTGATAGCAGATTAGTTTTCAAGAGGGATTTGAGCTGGGCAGCAGCATCACAGAAGGTTTAGGCAATCGTGTGATATATCAAGGCAAGTGTATCTATTTCAACAACCAAATCCATCACATCATTCTGATATTTTTTCTTATTGTGTTCTTACATGCACCGATATCACATTGCACAGAGCTCAGTTAACATGCAAAGGGATTGCTCATGTTAAATGGATACATTTTCATCACTGTTTTCATAAAAAAAGGCCCTCTCTGCATAGAGGTTAATTTTAAATACCTACCCACAAAAGCAAGTGATAGTCAGAAATGGAATTATTGTTATCTGCCTCTTCACTGTAAAAGCATCTGCTGAATCTGAGCTCCCCGAGACATACGACCTAAATGTCAGCTGATGTGTTAGTGGGGTGTCTTACGCTGCTTCCAGAGCTGATGGCATAGTTTCTGCTTGCTCAACAGAGAAACAAACATGAGGCAGCAAGACAAATTATTGCTGAAAGACAGAAGAGCTAAGAAAGAAATTATATTTTCTAGCTGAGGACACGCTTTATTAATGCAAGAGAAAAAAAATTCAATTAGCTCTATACTTGTGTTCTTCTCTTTGCTGTTGTGATTGGGTCCCACTTTTCTCTTTCAGGTCCCTACTTTCTATATTCACGGACATACTATTTGCTGGCTTCCAGACTGATGTTTTTTTGGCTCTAGAGCTGCCAAGTTGTTGCCTATTAGCAAATATTTCACTCTTAGCTTTCATCTAGACCATTTTATTTCACACACACACTTGGTTTTTGGGTTGGGGTTTTTTGGGGTTTGTTTTGGGGTTTTTGACAGTTATAAAACCTGTATATGTCTAAAAGCAAAAAAGTTTGAAAAAGAAGTGGCTAGAAAAAAAACCACAGTAGATAAACTAGATGAGACAGGGCTGACTTTTCTGCAGGGACTGTAAGACTGTAGACTTCGCTCATACAAAGGGTCTGAAATAATGTTTATGAATATCTTTACAGTCTACAAGTAAGAGATAGTTCTTCCCTAATAGCTATATCTTAGTGCATTTACTAGATGGTATTTCCCTATAAAGCACGGCCATGTCTGAACTATTTACCTAGAGTCCACTACAATCAAAGGGCAGAAATTAGCAGTTCAATAACTGTTGTAAGTTTATGACCTAACATGCCCTCAACAAAAGCTAATTTTTATCTTAGAAGTGCTTGCTTATTCTAGTTTAAAGTGAAGCCTGGTTAGCTAGCTCAAACAGAGATCAGCATTGCAGAACTAAAAATTAAGCAAGATGATCTCTTCCAGAGAGGACTGCTCAGGCCGCAGAAGTAGCGAAAAGCTCCTAATTTGACAAGGTGTTTTTGTAAAGAAGGAGAGACGGCTAGGGCCATCCAGAAAGCACTCAAAATATATACAATGCAATATACCCAGGAGAGATCGATCCAGTGAGAGTAAAAAGGTAAAGCTGTTGGAATGGTGGATTCATACTGACTTCTGCTTAATATTTTATTAAGTATATGGTTCTGGCCATCTGTTTTTAAAATAGGATTTGGCTTCCTCTGTCCCCAGGCCAGCACGTGTGGAGGAGTAACACACTGTAAGTAGGCTGGAAGTGAGGATTAATGGCCATAGGCTTGTGTGGAAATGAAGAAATCAAAAATGATTTCTCTCTTCTCATGTGTTCATTTCACTAGATGTATGAGGTAAGCTGACAGAAATATTTGCCCCACAGATCATTCTGAGAATCCAGCAAGGCATACGCTCTCCAAGACAGGAGGCACAACAGGAGCTTTCCTGGAGTTTCAAACACAAGGCACAGACTAGTTTGTTTTTTTTTTTTTTACAAGACATTATTTCATGAGTACATCCAAAAGAAGCTGAACTAAAACCTGCAGGATAACTCATGTTAAACAACTGGAAATATCAATAACTTCCTAGCTGCATAACACATATACTGGCTATTAATATCAAGTCAGAGTGGTTTCTCTTATGATAAGGTTTAGTTCTCTCAGTTTATTATTATAGCTATTGTCAGAAGAACACTTTAAAAGAAATTTCACTGATTTTATTTCTCCTACAGGGCAAGTACTGTCTCTACACCTATAAAGTATATGGCAAACTGGGGACAGTCTCTCTGGTGTGGAGGGGTAAGTAGTACAGTTAACAACTGTGACATTTGATTGTCCAATACATGCACTCATATCCTCACTTCAGAAGGCAAAGGTTTTGTTTTTTCATCCCGCTTCTTTGCTATCATAAACCCTACAGCTGTAATGAACAGCACAGCGAACCTGCACAATCAACACTGGCAGCCTGTTGAGGTTAAACATGATAATTCAAAACCAATTAGATAATGTCCGGGAAGGATAGAAGGATGTGAAGGGAATATGTGGAATGAGCTGTGATGACCAAGCATCCTTTAACTCATTCTACAATGTGTCTTGCACTATTGTCAATGAAACTGCAGTGCCTGGTTTACAGTTCATCTCACTGAATCTCAGGTCAGGATCTGTGGAGGCAGCTGTGCATGTGTGTACATTTGGCATGAATTCAAGCATAAGAACTAGATTCTTGTTCTAATCATTCTCTGCTGAAAAGATAAGCTACTACATATTGTATTATTCACTGTATTTCCCAGTTCAAGTGTACTAAGCTTATATGCTCCTTATAATTTTACGATGGTTAGAAGTGCATCAAGACCAGTATAAAAGTGTTCAGTGTGAATATTATCAGACGAAATAGCAAATCACAAGATATGCACATAGCAAGTGCTTTATTCACCTGGGAGTCAGGCAGGGACTCCTGCTTAGTCAAACTTTTTCTCAAATTCTGAGCAGAAGTTTAGGAACTCACGCAGCTTTAAAAAGGCAATTGTCACTCTTGAGTTTAGTCAAATGAATAACCAAGGGTGAATAATTTGAGAAAACAGTTTTCTCTTCAACCACATCCAGGCTTATCCCTGTGGACATCAAACAATTCACATACAGTACATGGCCTCCAGAAGGTACTTCCCTGGAATAGCTGCCATTTGCAAGAATTTGCTGTGGTGCTTGGGGTGGGATTGGTTGTTACCCTTCTGGTTGACTTTTCTGTGATTGTCAGTGCTTACAGTAACAGGCTTGAGGTTTTTGGTTGCTATTTCTCTGCTGGTGCTGTGTACCTCCACAAGACTTGATACCTTGAACACATCATCCCCTTGAATTCTGCCCCACTCCCAGAGCACCCGCCATCTTTCCTCTTGATAAACAGCATTATTACAAAGAATATGGTCACAACAAACTGTCTAGTGAAATAGACTGAGTAGCTAAATCTCACTACATCCTACAGCACAGGCAGGAGGAAGCCCCAGAGAAATCCACCTTGTCTCTACTTCCTTGCTGTACACCCCATAGCCCAAAGTCAGACTGATCCTTTCTTTGGCAGGACTGTGTTTACTGGTAGCGATTTAATTTTTTCTCTCCTCAGCCTGCTCAGAGACTGATGAGACTTGATCTTATAAGACATGCTACTCATTGGTCTCAGAGCTTTCTGGTTGCTCCCACTTCTTTAAGACAGTGAAATGGTGCCCCAGGTTGCCTGTCCTGTTTGGTCTGAGTAAGGGTCTCAGCATACTGACTTTCCAGCTCAGCAGCTCTGCATTTGTGAGCCTGACACTTGATTTCTCCTAAAGCAGCTGGGCCTTGCAAGTGAGCAGGCTTCCCTTGCTTGAAGGAAGCATCTGCTCTGTATGAACATCTCCTGCATCTAAAGGCTTGAGCAACATCTTCCACATCACAGAATAGAACCCAAGCCTGACTGCAGAGTCAGTTTCTCCCTTAATTTCTTCTCCAACAGCTACTTATCTACAGAAACAGAAATTAAAGCCCCTCTCCAGAATTATGCAGACCTAAGCCTATAACTTCTGACATTCACGTGGCAGATGTACCCTGAATGATTGTGTTTTTCTCTGCCAGTTTAAGGAAAGACCTTCTTATATCTGAACTACTCCCATTTCTGCCAGTTTTTTCCAGAAGGAAAAAGCCATTTGTAAAATAAGTTTTTATATTTAGTGGAATCTTCACTTTTGTTGAAAAAAGTCAGATAAATTGATACACATTTAAAGAGTATTGGGAGGAGGTAATTCAACAGAAATGCTGCATTTAAAAAAAATATCCTTCCCATACAGATGGATCAATTGAACAGTGAATAAAAAAAAAAATCATTAACTGCTTTTGTCTCTTAGCAAAACTGTCAGAGAATCATTTTGTTGAGAAATAGGGCATGAGGGCACTTGGCAAACAGGTAGACAAAGTTCTATAAGTAACACTAATTAAACTACTAATTTCTATATAGGATTGGCTCTAAGAAGTCTGAACATCAGTAATAAACACTTCATATTTATAATAACTCCAGATGTTAGCCAGTAGTTCACAATTATTTATTCACCTGTCCAATTTAGTGTTTTTTTTTCCTACATGCTGAAACAGTCAGTTTCCCTTGATTTATTCAAGTTATTTTTCCACTTTCTACAGCCTAATAGCAAACTATTTACTCGAAAATATGATAACATATATTGAATCTCAACAGCATGGGTTAGCTGTGGTTGCTCAGCTGTCAGTGGAGTCTGTTCAATGAGAAAGGGAATGAATCTATGTTGTCCCTATGAGCACCTTCCCATATCATTTATAAACTTCTTTTGCAAGAACCTTTAGCCTTAAAACTTGCCTTCCCATACGATAACACAAAGAAAGGTGTTAGCCCGAAGAGACTTCATGCACAATTGAAACAGATACCTATAGATTTCTCTTTTTGGAGTATTCTCTTGTGTTTAGAAAGAACAGTTCTCTATTGACCGGATACACTGCAAAAGTAGAAGAATAAACTGCAAAAACCATAGGAGGCAGAAGCTTTCATCAAAAGAATATAAAATGGCAGAAGAGACACTCTTGCTGAGCTATTGGACTGCATAATTGTCCAGGGATTTTTCTACTGAAGCTTGCAGAAGATTTTCCAGTGGAACAGTTTTTCCACCAGAAAAATGATGATTTGATAAAACTGAAACTTTTCACAGATGTACATTGATTTCTTATAAATTTTTTATGGATCATTATTGAAACAACTTGTTGAGGTAGTATTTCAACTTGATATCAACTCTTGTTAGATTAAAAAAAGTGAAGTGTTTCAAATTTTTATTTTTTTAAAGTTTTGTAATGAACCCAAACATTAAAATTTCAACATTCCTTCTTTCTTAGGGTGAAGAGAAACTTTTTCTAGTATCAGCAGCTCCTGCAGACAGGCCATTCGACTCTGCCCTGAGGCCTCCTGGTGCTCCCGTAACCTGCTAGAGGCCAACAGCAAGCTTCACCAGCAGCTTTCATCCCTTCTCCCATGTTAGCATCCATTCACTCCACACCAGATCAGGGGGCATTATGTGTGTGTGTGCCCTAAGAAACACTCTGATGCTTGGGTATTATTTGATCCTGCCCAAGCTAGCAATGTATTCTTGCACTTAGCTATACTGTTCCTCTAATATACCTCCGAGTTTGTGAAAAATTCAAAACTTTGAGGCTCCAAAATGATAAAATAGGTAATTTCCTTCTAATTCCTCCTCATCTGCTCCTCCACAAACATCAGAAGTGTCCAGCTCTCATAGTCTCTTAAGATAAAAAGTATTACTGACCTTTCTGTAATCTCTAGATTCCTCTTTTCTCTCCTCTCTCACAAGTTTTTTGGCTTTTGGACTTGGCACGTAGCTTAACCAAAACAAATACTGCATGAGAGTTGAGACAACAGCATCTGATTAAGTGTTGGATGTTAATTGTAGCCATATTTTATTTTTATTTTCAAACAGTAGAACAGATTAAGCTCCATTAAAAGTTTGACATTTGAAAGCCACAATACTTGACTTATCTTGAGAGAACACTTCCTCCGCACCAAGGCCCGTTTGCCAGTGCATGATGCTGTCTGCGCTGAGCAACAAAATAAGTTGCTCTGAGCATTTTAAGTACAGTTCAAAGACAAATAATCTTAAACTCTACAACACTTAGTCGCGTTTTAAATAGCTTTCTTAAATACTCTGAAGAACTTGAACCAGTCAACTTTTCAGAATAATTTATGTAATTGAAAGTCTTAAATTGAGCTGGTAGATGCCAAATACTCTATTAAAACACTTAATAAGAGAAGCAAGATTTCTACTGCCAACCATCATCAGGGAGGACCTCAGTTTTGCTCCAGATTTAAAAAAAAAAAGTTTAAGTCCAGGATGAGCAGCTTACAGCAAGATACACTAAGAACCATGGGTTAAATCAACACAGGTTTTGTTAAACTTCATTGTTCTTAGGCTTCACGGTCTCTGCATTCCTCCAAAACTGAAAGATGAAACACTGAAGAACTCGATGCATGCAGAATACCTCCGCAGCTTGCTCCAAAAAACTTATACAAACATCCTTTCATGGAATTTCAGGCTTTTAATCTTACCCCACACACTTCTGAAGGTTTTGATATGGCCTATATGTTCTATAACTAATTTAGACTGATTATACTTCTACTGTCAGTTTACCTGAGCAGTGGTAAGGAGAAGAACATGCTGTATCACTGCAGAGATCTTGTCAATTAAATGCAGAGAGCACTTCAGTATCTATATACATAACTGCACTGTTGAACTGAAAGTACACAGAAACTGTTAGGAATATGCCATGAGGCCTATATGTACCATTACTCTGTAAAAATACTTCAATATTGCAATAATATCTGCCAGGTGCAACTCACTGTGCTTCACATCAAATCAAATGGCATCAGTGTGTGGAGCCAGGACCAGTGTCAGCTATTACGTAGCAGTTTTTCCTAAGGGGACATGCTGACAGACAATCAAAACTTTTCTTTAATATTTCTTATTGTGTTTCTGCTAGTGAGACTACCTGTCACGTAGCAATCATTTTTTGCTTCCGACAGAGAAATAAATACAGAAAACAGAAGAACTTGGATATCCATTTCAAATATTTGGATTTGACGAAGTTTCTTCATGCTTGGGTTAGGCTTTGAACAGTTGTGTGGTCATGGACTTCAGTTAGTCATTTTGGGGAATGTCAGATACCCTTAACTGAAAATCCAAGATTCCCTTGCAAAAACCTGGCGCTTCAGGTATACACTAACTCTCCTAACACCTCTCACTGAAGCTGGAAGGATGTCACAGGCAGAAATGTTCAGCCTGGATGGGCTCAGAATGCAAAATCTGGATTTTATTTGAACTGCCATTGCAGGACAGTGAAATGCGATAACAAATACTTGTCATACCACATTAGTCAAAGTCTCAGCTTCTCTGTTATAACAGCAAAAGAAAAAGCAAACAAGCAAGCAAAACTCCCAAGCTCAAAGGAATTCTTTCCAAACTGTAAGTGTGGTTGTACCATGTTGTGGTACAGAGGATTTAGCACTGCTGTGTCAGCGTTACAGACTGACAGCCTTTGTCCCGAGCACTGGCTGTGGTAAACTTTATATCATTAAATTGATGAACTGTCCTTTGTGTAGAGAATTACGGTCATGGTGTAAATCAGGAATCTTGTAGTTTGAGAACCTGAGATCTGTCCTCTATGCTCTAATAAAATATAATTTTCCGTGCAGATTCCGCTTTGCGAATCAGTGAACCATAGGTTGGAAAAGACCTCTAATATCAAATCCAACCGTCAACCCAACACTACCATGCCTACTAAATCATCTTGTGAAGGGCCATATCTGCATGTTTTCTGAGCACCTCCAGGGATGGTGACTCCACCACTTCCCTGGGCAGTCTGTTCCAATGCCTGACCACTGTTTCAGTAAAGAAATTTTTCCTAATATCGAATCTAAACCTCCCCTGAGGCAACTTGAGGCCATTGCCTCTCGTCCTATCGCTAGTCACTTGAGAGAAAAGACTAACACCTGCCTCACTACAACCTCCTTTCAGGTAGTAGAAGTCACCTTTTTTTTTTTTTTAACCACAGCAGCTAACATTTATATTACTCTAAACCAAAGCCTTTTCAAATTGAAACCACAAAAGTAACTGTACAACATGGTCTACATGTTACACTGGGTAATTAACGTCTTTCTAGTTCATACAGTAAAACTGCCTGTTCTTGGCAAGTGTTTCAATGCCTGTGCCTCTAACATTTTTCCTCCTCATTCCACTACACATCCCTTTATACACCCATTCTTTTCTGTGTCTACTATGACCCTGTATTTCCTCTTTCAATTTTCCAATGGTATCGACTCTTTCTTCTATCCGCCAATGTTTTCCAGCCAAAAAATGGGTCCTAGTGCCTGTTCCTTTCTACCCACCATAACTGATAAAATGTAGCACCTTCCTTTGCTCAGGAACTGCCAGGGAGACAGCTGGGAAGACCAGACCCTTTGAAACCACTATACAAAAGACTTAAAGAAAAACAGTATGGGTGGGAGCAGCAAACGGTAGTCACAACGCAGTTTGAGAATACAGATGGGCAGATAATATTTGCTATAACAAGCTGTAAACAGTGAAACTGATGGATGGGAGGACTAGGATGGATGAGTAGAAAGGAAGGGCAAAGCTTCAGATTTGTGGAGGGCACTGCACAGAAATAGACAGAAAAAAAATACATCAAGGGTTCAAGCAAGCAGCAAGACATTTTAGGATTAAGCTTTACTGATCCAAACCTCTAAACTACTGGAGGTTCACCCTTTGCTAATCTTGTCCCTCTTCATTTATGAGAAGACATGACCAAACATAATCAGTTACAGGATTCTAGAATATGCTTATATCAAGCTATATCTCCTGTAACAAGATGCAGTGCAGTGGCACGGCCTGTGTTTCAGCTGTACTAGCAGTCAGCTTTTTCCTTTAGATGTCACATCTTACTATAATTTACTATCTGGAAGACTTGTAATTAAAACCATGCGCTTCACTTTTTTAGTGCACATAAAGGGTTCCACATTTCTATAAACTTTGCAATTGTAAACTTATCTCTCCACTAACCTGTGGCCCAACTGTGTGTAATAAGAGTAATTTGGAGAATGACATTTGGTTACAGTCTATTGCTGTAAATTGCTACTTTCCTCTAATGGCCTGAAAAGTAGAGAGCTAAACCAGTTAATCTGAAATAAGTTAAAACTGAAAGACACATGCTAGGAACATGTGATAACATTTTTAAATTTTTTAATTAATGCAACCTCACTTTGCAGCAACTTATTTGCCTTTTCTGACAGCAAGGGTACATTTTAGGACAGATACTGATCTCTCTGGTGATGCTGAGTGGATGTAAACCTGTCACACCTGGGAAAATTTGATAAAGAGAAATCCCTAGGGGGAACAATGCTGACATACCTGGCTTCACACCATCCCCCTGCCCAGAGGTACATCAATATGCAGAACTGATACTGGAGTAGATGAAAGATGTATTTGAAATATTAGTGCATTTTGGCTGTTGTCAGCTACCCACATCAGTGCCCACGCCCATCCCAGGGCTGAGCAACCTCAGGGACAGGCAGTGCGTTAACAATGGGTACAGGCACCCACCATCTCTCCCTTCCCCCCCCCCCCCC
>Ga0065711_1042124_pt1 | contig 15625 bp, 7 predicted proteins | sample Hoacrofraction12_FD_59098 | JGI IMG/M metagenome (GOLD analysis project Ga0065711, IMG submission 59098) | Hoatzin crop microbial communities from Cojedes, Venezuela - Epithelial fraction 12 v2 (version 2) | ecosystem: Host-associated > Birds > Digestive system > Esophagus > Crop | place... | reverse complement strand
AGTGTGGCGCAATTGATAAAGGAGGACGTGCTGGAACTCGTTGGCCACAAGCCCTGGGAAGAAACGAGATAGTGCCGAGTCATCCTGGAGGAGGAAGTATTGCCCTAGTTAAGATAAACTTAAGGAATGTATCTGTTAAGATAAGCTTAAAAAAAGTGTGTCTGCGCCAGCGTTTGTGTTAACCAATTAATGAGTGCCTAGTTTGAAACTTAACCAATCAGTTTAAAACACGCCGTCTTCTGATCTGTATAAATATATGTGTACAACAACACTAAAAGGAACATTCTGCTTGCATCAAGCAGGTGTCCCATCTCTCAATCGCGGCAACTGGTAGCATATTCAGATTCACATAAACAAGGACTGAGACACCTCATACACTCTCATTGAAGTTAGTTACATTTTTGCCGCTGCTTTTAAGGACAGGTCAATGAAAGATATTGCTTATTATTATTGAAAATCAGGTCAATGAAAGATATTACTAATGCTTCATGCAAGGACACTGTTTTCACATAAATTATTAAAATTATGAAGAGTTAAGACAGGTGGTCAAATGTGGATTAAAGCTTCAGCATCTTGTGATTGCTTGCACGTCATACGAAGAGTAGCTACTGCCATTGGAACTGAGTTGGAATAATTAGAAGTCAAATAATGTTAAACTGTGGATGGAAATGTGTGAGTTTGTCATGCCCTCCATAGATTGATCAGAGTCATATTCAGAACCATGACTAAAAACTGCCAAACACCATATGTTTGATAAAAGGACCCTCAAATTATTGATCCCCTTAGTGTATTTTTAAAAAATAGCATATTGGTATCTTTTAAAAGTACCTGCTTTGGTTAAATAGGAACAGGGTGCCATGAGTTACTAAATAATTTTAAACTTTGGAAAATTTGAATTTAAGGAATTTATAAAAACTGCTAGAATATCATTTTACATTAACAGGAATGTAACACAAGGACAGTCCCTCCATAATGATGTTCTTTCTGCCTTGTGTAAGAGAGGTGTCTTAAAATCTGACAGATTATGCTCATTATATTATAAATGTGCAAAGCAATTTTTATCTCTGTGGTTTCATTTGTATTTTTAAAAAGCAGATACTTTGTGTGTATTGAGAGAGCAGATGGCTTTGGTGTCTGAAATTACAGTAGGACTATCAATGCTGCCAGTTGAAACTAAGAAAAGAGAGATAAGAAACTAAGCTTTAGTACTTCTTGGAAGGTCATTCTCAGATTTTCATATATTCTTTGGGGTTTTTTGTTATTTTTAAGAAGAGAAAAAACAAGGCAGCATCTTCCAAAAGCTGCTGTAAACAACAAATATACAAATGTTTGTTCACTGTAAATATCTAACTTTGTTATATCATCTAAGTCTCTATGGCTTGGTCAGGAAAGGGAATAAGGCACCTCCACTCAGAGTGCAGGAAGCTGAGATGGAGCAGGTTATGGAGTGCACCCTCATCAAGTTTGCAGGTGACATCAAAGTTGGAGGACCACTTCATAATCTCTGTCATTCACAAGAGTGTAGAGGGCTGGGCAAATGGGCCAACAGGAACCTCCCGAAATTCAGCAAGGATAAATACCAAATCTTGCACCTGGAAGAAGGAGACCCCTACAATGATACAGGCTGGGATCTGACTGTCTGGGGAGCAGCTCAGCTGAGAAGGACCTGGGCAGGTTCTGGTAGATGGCAATCTGGGCACGGGCCAGCAGTGTGCCCTAGTAGCAAAGACCAAGAGCAGCCAGGGCTATACTAACAGAAGAGTATCTAGGAGGTTCAGGGTAGTGATTATCCCCATCTCCACTGTACTTGTCAGACCACATCTGGAGTCCTTTAAGCAGTTTTGGGTGCCCAAATACAAGAAAGGCCTTAATCAGCTGGTTTCCACACATGGAATAGCATAGTTTGTTGACAGGATAAAAATAATTCTCATAGTTACAGTAACATTTGTTGTGCCTGTAGCTAAGGGAATAGTGAACTTTGGCATTAACCTGAAACTTCCACAGTTGGTTTTGATGCTGATCGTGTACCAGTGCCACTACTATTAATTTTGCTAGACTAAATAACTAAACTGAGAATGATTTGTATCTTAATTTTTATATTTACAAGCTACCTAAGTGTTTTAGTCAGCATATGAACCACTGCCACCATCCCTGTCTTCGTTTTGTAATTTGGAATCCACATTGGTCAAGAAATACCTGATTTCTTTTTAGCAAAAATTCAGTAAAGGTCATTTTTCTTTAAAAATTTAATTGTTTTTCAACATTTCTGATACTATAGCCTACAATATATAAACTTTCCCATGCTGAATTTCAGTTCCCTGTTCTCCCAACAGGAGTTCACCTGTAGCCCTGAACTTGTCTGTGAAAAGGGAAGATAGTAAAATGTTCTCAGCATTAACATGTGATTTAGTAAGGACTGGTTTGATGAGGTTGTAGTCAATGTCTTCTATTGAAGCTTTTTCCCTTATGGAATATAATTCCAGAGGCAATGGTAAGGAAGAAGAGCTACTGTGATTAGTTCAAGAATTTATCAAGCGAAAAGCCTATTGCAGCCACAGAGACTTAGGTAAGATTGCATACAAATAAGAAGGCAAACAACGAGACAAAGAGGACTAAACATCTAGACACCCAAATCTTCTCTGTTTCAGTGATGTTCTGTGTCCTTGGTCCTTCTTATTTCAATATTGAGTATTTATTGTTTGAGTGGTAGAATTGATTGTATAAAACTCTTAGCACTGATGCAGCATTGACACATTACACTTTTAATTTCTTTTAATCACAATGTTTAAAAGCCAGATACATCAAGTAATCTGTAATAGATTTTCAACTGTTCTGTAATTTATGAATATTGTTAGCCTGGTGACTGGCATGTTGTACTGCGTGAATAAATTGCTAAAGCTTAACAGGAAGCTGACAGGAAAAAATGGTTTAGGATAAATCACCCTTCAGATAGTATTTTGAGATTTATTAAAAGTAAATAGGGATAGGAAAAGGTCCTTGAACATAGGAGGTAAAAGAACCTTTCAAAAGAACAATATCACAAGTAAGAAGAGTGTAATTGTTGCAGAGAATCAGACCGAGATGCCTGTTGTTTCTACATCAGTATCAGCAGATAGCAAGCCTTGAAGTAAGGCAGAGACGTGTGGACTGCTTTACAGTTTTAAAGCCCATAGCTCTGAGTACGCTGTTCTTACTGTTAAAAACTCTTTGAGAGGACTATGTCGTCTGGTCACAGACTCACCAAATAACAAAAACTCCAGACCCAGTCAGTTTTACTGGTTCAGCACAATGAATGCATAGAGGACTGTATCCTTAGGCCTGGCCTAGGGTTCTGGAGTTGTGCAATTGGTGTTGGGATTTAAAAAGGTACAAAGCCTATGATTTGTAAATGAGGAGAAAACTGTGTACCTGTGGCAAAGCTGAAGCATATTTGCAGAATGTTACAAATTGTATCTGTGAATCATTTAAAATTCACCTCACTGTATCCATTTCAATGAATGAAAAATGTCATTCCAGTTAATATTGAGACTTTACAATAGAATAGTCCTCTAGCAATTAAAAAAACCAGAATGAAATAATAATTCAAAGTTATTTGGTGTGTTAAGGTCTTCTAACTGAATAATTCTTTTTCAAAAGATTTAGGAGGTCGTATTTTATAATCTCTTCATGGATTTGCTTAATTTAGCAGCCAGAATTTCTCACAGGAGTTACTTTTAAAACACACAATTAGAAATACTCATGAAAAAAGAGTTATTGTGCTGTATCCCTGCAGTAGCACTTCATATTAAATGACATTAAGTGCTTAATAATGACTATATTAATTACAATTGGAGTTTCAAGGAAACCACAGTATTCCTGTTTGTTGTAATTCAGAGCTCAATAAATATGATCAATTTACAGCTTCTCTGTTTGTGACTAATGCCCCAAACGTGCCTGTGTATTAGTGTGCATCCAGTTGATGCATCTCTAGTAATATAATTTTAATTTAAAACCACAGTATAGCACATCTAAGTAGCTCTGCTAGCCTTAAGTCTGCTGGGAATTCCATTTTAAATACCTCTTTTTATAGAGGTTCATAACCAAGCTGTAAAAACGTGCTCCAGCTTGAAACTTGGCATGTGTTAGGGAGAAATGTTTTTCACAGAATTTCAGCCAGCCTGATTTATCTACTTAACAAAAAGAAGTGTAATTCAACAGTTCGGACTTTTTATTACCATAAAGGGTGTGGAAAGCTAAATACAGTCTGGCAGAACTAATTTTTGTCACTATGTCTTTACAGTTTGTTAATGACTGAGCATGATTTTTGATACCTGGATCCATATTTGGGACAAAGTTTAAAAGAGAGGGGTTTGGGTTATTGTGGACACTAGAATTCCCTTACAAAAGTAAGGCTTGTAAAGCGGATAACATAATTATTAAATAGAAAGCAGCACTCAGGAACAGAGAATCAGGAAGGACTGTCTGGTTTAGCAATTTCACTTTCAGACATTGTGAGAAAACCAGGAAATAACTGTTTAGGACAAAAATCTCTACAGAGTGTAGAGTTCTGTGTCTTTGGTACCTCCCCTAATCTCTTTCTACTTCTACATATGTGTCCTGGGTTCGGCCAGGACAGGGTTAATTTTCACCTCAATCCAGGAAGGGACACAGTTGGGGCGGGCTGACCCCACCTGGCCAAACAGAGCAGAGTATTCCATACCATGTGCCGTCATGCTGGGTTCTGGTGGCAGGGAGCGCAGCGGCGGGAGCTCACTCATGGCTCGGGAGCGTGCAGCGACGGCAGTTCGGGAGAGCAGCTCTGTGGGTTGTGCGGTTTGTGTTGTGGTTTCTCCTTATCTGTATCGTTGTTGTTACTGTTCCCTTTGTTTGCTGTTCTGTTAAACTGCCCTTATCCCGACCCACCAGTTTCTGCCTGTTTCTTTCCATTCTCCTCTGCACCGTGGCGGGGGGAGGGGCGGCCACGTGGCGCTTTTGTTGCTGGCCGCAGCCAAACCATAACAATATGCAATAATAAAACTTTAGTTCAAAAGACCAGTGCTAGAGTGAGGAAGATAAAATACATAACCAAAATCTTCGGTCTTTGCATGGGTGCTGTTGCATACAACCTTTTGATAGCCCAAGAGTTGTCCAAGCCTTGGACCTGAACAGGTTCCAAGCAGTGGAGAAGTGGTCTTCAGATTTGCCTCATAATTCAAAATAATAGAAAGTATTTACTGACTCACTCTCTGGTCTCTGACAGAAAACAGTCGTGCACATGAGATGCACTGTGTGTGTATTTAGGGTGGGAGGTGTTTTTCTTTGTTTTCTTTCCAGGAAAGTTGAACAAAATTCAAAATTTAGGATAATTGATCAAAGAAATTTGTGGATATTATCAGAAAATATATATGGATTTATGTGTGTGTGTGCACATGTGTGTCTGTCTATTTTGAAAGGCAAGGTAAGCTCAATTATTTTAAAAAATGTATTTGAAAATATTCATCAAAATCCAATATAGGTCGGTATGGCTCACCCACACCTTCATTTAAGTAATGTTGGTTGAGAGTATATTTCACTTCAGTTTTCTTTGACACTTAGAGCATTTGGACTGGTATTTCCAGATTGGTTCACAATATTTCATTAAACTGCATATTCAGATTCCTTTTATGGAATTCCATGGAATCAATGAAGGTTTTACAAGTAATACTTCTTTTTAGTTATGTCTACCTAGAGCTTAGCCCATTCCTAGTCTCTTTTTTATTTTTTTTTCCTCTACTTTTACCTCTTGATTTTCTTTTACAACATTGAGACAGGCATAATTAAATTAAAACTCATATTAGGATCATCTCTTGACATTTTTTATTCTTTGCTATCTTTTTCCTCCTCTACCTTTTTTCTGTCTGTTTCTTCTCCCATTCAAAGTGTACAGCAATATAAAAATGAGCACTTCCCTTTAATTTTCACATTGTGGCGCAGTGTAACATTTGCAGAGGCACCATGTCATCCTAACACTTGACACTGCCCTGCCTAATACTTGGGTTGCTGTCACAAGAGAATCCATAATGATGAGTAAAGTCTCTGTTTTCAAGTTCAGTGGAAGAGTGCAGAAAGTCTGAAGTCACGTTCCTTTCTTACACGAGGATATCAGCTTTAAGTTCCCTTTCAAGTTAAAATTCAAATCCTGATTTTATTCTTTTTTTTTAATTTGGGTGAGGTATAGATCTCACTGTTTTCCTTTAAAGGACAAATAGCACCTAAAACCATAGCTGAAGCAGTGTTAGTTTAAGGTACAAACTCTGATTTTATGCCATCATTGTAATAACAGACATTTGAAATCACCTTGGGAATTTCAGCTCTTATTCAGATAAGTGAAAACGTGCCACTGAAGTCACTGAAGCAGACAGAAAGCAAAGAAGTGTTATTCTATAATCCAATGATAAGCCTGTATGCAATTTTTTACTGCATTGCCAGTTAATGTAATTATGTCTCTTCTGACTCTCTTTTTTTTCAGGTTCTCTTTATCTGAGTCTGTATTTGTTGTACATCTTCACCAGTGCACATCTATGCTGATTATTCTTTTAAGCACTTCAGAAGTTTATTTTTTTGTCCACAGCTTTGCAAACATGCCCTGCTTGTGTTCTGATTTAAGTGTAGCGCAGGTCTCCTTCAGAGTTCTCTAGTAGCATTTATCTCTCATCTAACGATGTAAAAGCTAATCTCTAAAATTATCTTAAGTACCATTAGTATTTTGTTGACATTCCCATCTACCTTTCAATCTTCTGAATCACTACTTTTCTTCATCTTCAAATATCTCAAGTCTAAGCTCCTTTTTCTCTCTTTGTCGTGTGTTGACCCTCACATTTCCAGATCTTACCACTATTCACTTCTGTTATATAGCTGTCATCCTCCTGTCTCAGCCATGCAGTTCTTATACCATTTGGAACAGACTACCAGCTGTATTAGGTCGTCTAGTCTTCATTTTTTGTTTCAACCCAGTACTACTGCACATTTCATAATCTCATGTTGTCTCACCTAGCTGCTAAACTTTGTGATTTTCTTAATAGTAGTTATAACACTCTTGCTCACTGTATCTGACTGATATAAAATATTTATGGTTCCTCTTATCAGGATTTGTCAGCTGCTGGTATATCGTAAACCCCAGGTATCTTAGAATGAAAATTTGTTTTATTTTTGCAATAACCATTAAGGTCTTTCCCTGCTATCAAAATATATACCCCCTTTATAGTGCCATGTCCGAAATATCTACACTGTCCTCATGTACATGAGCTGTTAAGGGCCTTATTACTGCTCTAGCTGTTGAAACTCATTCAGTTTCAGGAAGGCATCTCCTGGCTTTGATCAATCTTATGCTCGTAGAAATGAAAGGGACTTCCAATTGTCATCTAGTCTGGTCCTTTATGCTAAGGTAAAGCTGTCAACTCACATACTGTGCTGGTCTTTGCCATTCTGACGAATGTAATTACTTTTTTCTCTATCATATATCTTTCTGTTGCATGTTGCTTGTAATTTATTTGTAAGACCACTGAGACTGTGGGTTTCTTCTTTAGTTTTTTGTATATATAACACCTTAGCACAGGGGCCTTGTCCATGGTGTGTCTAGTCCATTATAGGAGGTTCTAAGGTGATGCAAACAAGAAAACCATGGTCACTTAACAAACATTAAACACTGTCTGAGAGGCAGTTTATCTCACACTGGTCTTTTTTTTCATGCTTATTCTTCCTGACAGTTTTTATTCAGACTAGCTCAATATATTTGCACAGCAAACATCTCACAGACAAAAATTGCAAATGAGCTCTCTATCCATCACAGGTTCACTCAATGTTCAGCTATATTTTCATCTACTTTCACTTGAAAAAAAATGTTTTCAGTTAGGTTTACATACTCTCAAAACGTTTGAATATGAATTTTGTTTGCACGGTTTTTTAAAAAAATTAATCTTTGTCAAAAGAAGGAAAACATATACAAAGACACAATTCTTCTGAAAATTCATGTCCATAAAAACATCGTTCTTTTACAGCACCCCATTAGACAAAAGCCAGCTATTTATTTATAATTTATTTTCCTTAACAATGGCCTGTGTAGTGCTTCTTTCTTTCTTTCCTTCCTTCCCTTGAAGTAGTTTGACTTTTCTCTGTAACTTTAAGAAGGAAATGATAACTTTTCAGATAATTTCTGTTGTTAGAAAAATTCTATGCAGGGGTGCTTTCTGGAAGATTTTCTCTGTTGGGGATTTCTTGATTTGTGCCTATGGAGATCTCTGAAAGCATGAAGCTACGGTTTAGGTTTCAAACCTGTTTCTCTACTTTCCATGCTCTTTAACTTTCACCATTTAAGCTTTAAATGTCAAAATAAGTGATGTGAACTAAAGGAGACAGCAAGTGCATAGGGAAAAAAGTGGAATATATAGGAAGACAGAAAAGTTAATCCTGAGAATTTCTGTAACAAACTGTTGGATTGAATTTAACTCTTAATACAGTAGTGCTATAGAATACAGTCAAAAGGATACACAACTTTCATTATCTGTATTTTTACCAGAATGATCACAAAAAGTGAGAATCACCTCAGAATCACTTTTCTATGTCATAATTACCATAAACTACATTTTAAAATACTCTGTATTTAAGATTGCTTATAGATTTAATAGATACTCTTCCTTTGCCTCTAAAATAAATGAAACATGTAAGCTTTTGATTCTGTTGTGGGTTAATCCCAGTGGGCAGCTAAGCACCACACTGCACTTGCTCACTCCCCTTTCTCCCAGTGGGATGGGAGAAGAGGTAAGACAGAATAAAAGAAAACTTTGGACTCAAGATAAAGAAATGTTTAACAAGTGAAGGTTAAGTGTAAAAAGGGAGAAGACAACAAAACAAAACCAGTGAGTACAAGTAATTACTCACCACCTCCTTTGTTAGATTGATGCCCAGCCTGTTCCCTAGCAAAAGGTGGCTAACCTTCTTAAAAGCCTCTGTACTCCCTTTCATCACTGAGCAGAGCATTATATGGTAAGGAATATTGCTTTGGTTAGTTTGTCATCTGTCTGCTTGTGTCCCCTTGCAGCCTGTTGTATGTCCCTGCCAATCTATTCACTGTGGGGCAGAGTGAGAAACAGAGAAGACCTTGATGTTGTGCAAATGCTGTTCAGTAAAAGCTAAAATGTGTGCTGTTAGTACTGTTTGGGTCAAAAATTGAAAACACAGCACCTTATGAGCTGCAATGAACAAAATTACTCTGTCCTAGCCAATCCCAGTACAGTTTCCTATGCTGAAAGATCAGCTTTAACAAAAATGTTTGCATTTTTCAGGAAGTGAATCTGTTTTCACATAGTTTGTGCTTCAAAAATTTAATTGTTTTATTTATTTCTGTGAAACAATATTGAAAAAACCCGTCAATCAGAAGCATTCATGAAGAGTTACTACACTTTTGCATGGTTTTGATAAATATTTTCAATAGGGTATCTATTTTAAAAGAAAAAAAAATTTTGTATATGTTCCATTGCCAAAGAAAGAGATTTTTATATCATGAAAACGTTTAACTTGTTAATATAGAATCATAGAACCATAGAATGGTTTGGGTTGGAAGGGACCTTAAAGATCACCTAGTTCCAAACCCCCTGCCATGGACAGGGACATCTTCCACTAGACCAGGTTGCTCAAAGCCCCATCCAACCTGGACTTGAACACTGCCAGGGAGGGAGCATCCACAGCTTCTCTGGGCAACCTGTTCCAGTGCCTCACCACCCTCACTGTAAAGAATTTCTTCGTTATATTGAATCTAAATCTACCCTCTTTCAGTTTAAAGCCATTACCCCTTGTCCTATCTCTGCATGCCCTTGTAAAAAGTCCCTCTCCAGCTTCCTTGTAAGACCCCTTCACGTACTGGAAGGCTGCAATACATTAGAAAATAATGTTTTTCTGAGCATTTTAGTTTTCATGAATGAGGTATTCTTCATCAATATAATTTCATTTTTTAAAAAAACTTATTCTTTTCTGCTTTGATTTTTATAAGATGTGTAAGTACTAAGTTAATTTTCTGTTTGAGGCTAAAGATTATATTAGTAATGGTGAGATTTGCAAATTAAGCATTTTCGTTGCAATCTGAACTTGAAATAATTTCAGTACCTTTTCATTTTACTGATATGAGTGGAATTATATAACTAATTGTTGCCAAGAATAAAGCAAGTAGGATTGTATTCTGTCTTAAATTAAATTAAATTGTGTTAATTAAGTACATGAGTCTATTAAAGAATAGACAGGGCAAGCCATCCTAAAGAAAGGGTGATTTCCAAATGATTTCTTTCTTTCTTTCTAAAGAACTCGGAAATTCATGTCACAAGTCAATAACTTTACTGATTCTCACCTGTTCCACAGAATTTATTGGGCTGAGGCAAAAATGCTAAAGTCAATGAAAGATTTTCTTTTACTTTAATGCCCTTTTAGGTGAACTCTGAATTTTCACTACATGTGTCATTAACTTAAGTATATTTACCAGTGTTCTGTTTTCCATGATTGCAACTACTCTTCTATGTTAGAGAACTTTTAAATTGATAGTTTAAATTGGATGTTGGATCATGTTTTGTAATCTGAATCTCAAAATGTCACACATTTATTTTTACAGTCTTTACATTCAGACCTGCCAATATTTTAAATCATATGAATGAGGAGAAAGGGTTTCTAAGATGCTTCACTCATTTTCCTCAGATACCATATTTCCCTCAGAAGTCCCTGTGTCTGCATATCGAAACACACGTGAATAAATGTCAGTATCTGATACTATCTACTATAAGGGCATTGAGCAAAAAACGTCTTTTATAGACTTCTTTCCTTCATCCTACTAATTATTTATCTTTATAATGGAAGAAAATCTATCTGAACTTCAAAGAGACTTTGCTAGAACAGATTTTGCTACAACTCTACTCATGACTGATTGCAAAAAAATCCAGTATAAATCTATGTTAGATGATTTATGAAAAAATTATGCTACAGGTGAAACTAAGAACTCTACATTTCATTTAAAGAGAAAGCCTCTGAAAGAAAGATGGCATGCAAGGCACACCTCAAGGCTTTTTGATCATACAGTCAGGAAAAAAAATGTTTTAGTAAGGTAAGGTTAGTTTGGTAGTATGACAAATCACAGAATTCAAGGTTTTGGGAGGTTTTTTAGCATTCAGAATAAGGTCAGATCAACTCTACTACAAAATGCCCAGAAGTAATAAAAAGAGAATATTCATGTATCAATATCATTCTTGCTTTCTTTAATATGGATGACTCAAAGAGCAATGCTGACACATGAAGAAATGGATAGAAGGTAGTTGTGAATGCTAAGACTGAATATTAAAATAAGTTTTCTTATAATTCAGGTAAAGTATTTCATCCCAAATCAGAGATGTCAGCTTCTGGGATAGTCATACTGCAGGGAAAAAGATCCTTAATTGTCTTATTATGAACCTCGATGAATGCATAATACCAAATTCTATTATGTGATTTTTTTTGCTAGCAAGACATTGCATTCTGTTGCCCTACTGCATGTTCTTTCAGTGTTAAATGTTGAAGACACTAGAAGTTCATATAAATTTCTATGATTGTCTATTAAATCCTGGGTTTGGTTCAGGGTGTTTCTAGTGGCTAAAAGCACTGAGAAGTACATAGGTATAAATATGAATTAATCTCAGCTAAAAGTCTTTAGAGCCATTGACTTACAAGTAAATCTTCAGGTTTCCAAGTGATTATTTTCTTCATCTTCTGAAGATCTAAGAGTGATCACAACCCATGTATGATAATCTGAAATAATTTACTGTTTCTGGACTAGAATGAGCTTTGGAAATTCTTTGACAGAGCTACTAATAGAATGCTTGTTTGGGACACTGATATTGTACAAGAGTTTTTCATGGTAGTGCGTTTCTTTTCATAATAGTCTTGGAGATAAAAATAAGACAGATTCCCTGTTAAATTCTAAATTGTTGAAAGACATTATACTGGACAACAGATGGTGTGACAATTATGGCTCTAACTCTCTGGCAGACTCTCCTTTGTCAGTTGGACACTATCAGTACTCCAACTCCATTTAGTTCATTTTTACCAAGTTCTTGAAATGTTTGAAATCAAAATCTTCCTTGATATCACCTTCAATAAGCTTTAATCTGAACCTTGATTTAATTTATAATGCAGGGAAATAGTGATAAATTGCCAGGACTTTCCTAAATATGCATCATGACTTCTTTCTTGATCCTCTGGAACTTTCACTATTGAAGTGTCAAAAAAGCTGTTGGATAATGGCATGCACAATTAATTTCAATTGATACTATTTTGCTAGGTCAGGGACTCTAGCAGTTAGAAGATATACCTCTCCTTAGCAAATGAAAAGAAATGGAGCCAATTTTTCTTTTGTTCTCTGCTTTTTGAGCTGGTATAGTTTTAAGATTTCATGGGTGATATGTCTATATTTCAGTTAAGAAGTCAGACAGTGATATTCAAGCTACTTCTAAGTAAGGCACAATTTGCCTGACTTAACATTTTAGGTCTGTTTTGGGTTTGGGGTTGTTTTTTGGTAACTTTTTGCTTGCTGTTCCTGATATTCTCTCTTTGAAATTTTTTCTGTGTGTGGCTGCCAGGAAGGAGTATGGATGACAGTCATGTAGGAAAAGCATAAAAAGGGAATGAAAATCTGCAGTTTTGTGTGAAATATAATGCAACTTTTTTCCTGGCTGAAAGGTACCAGTCCTTGGGGTACTAGTAGATACCAAGGTGAACATGAACCAACAATGTGCCCAGAGAGGTTGTGGAGTTCAGTCCTTGGAGAAGAGGAACCTGAATCTCTGACTTTTCTAAGTCTCAATTTTTATTGTGTGGTTTTTTTGTTTGTTTTGAGACTGTGAAACTTCCTGACACTAAAAACAAAATCCAAAACCAAACTAGCAAAACTTTATCTGCCTAATAAATGTGACTGGCTTTTCATCTCACTTGCACTTTGTTTCTGCTTGTGTATAGAATATGCCGTCAAAGGAAACAATGAAAGCTAGAGGATTTGTGAATATTTAACAAATGGACTTCAGGTAGTGATTTTGTGTGTTCAGGAGGACAGATCTCATTACAGAAGAAGTCTGTTTCTTCTTCAGCTCCACCATAGAAAAATTTACAGCTTGTTCCTCTGATCTTCAAGTCTGTATTGTAATACTAATCAAATAAACCTTCTAATTCTATGCACAATTAATTGTTGTTAATGCTAACATTAAAAAAAATCCTTTCCTTTAAAACTTTAGTCCTTAAACAGTTAGTCTGATTTGTATTCACTAAGTTTCACAGACAATTGAGTATTGATTTTATGTGTAAGTCATCTTCAATAACTCTCCTAACAAATATGTGACATTTATTTGCAACAGCCTTTGTAGGCAGAAATGCCCTGCTGTATGCCAGTGTCCTCAGTGGATAATAGACAACAGGTTTGCTGATATTTTATTTTTTCTTTTATCTCATTTTCCCCTTTGATATTTTTCTTCGGAAATATATACAATCCTTCAAGGCAGAGCTGGATATATCACATTATCATTTAAATCACATAATGCCTCTGAAAACTGCCAAAACTTTCAGAGTATTTTACAAATTTTAGTCATATGCTCTCCTAATGAAACAAAAAAAAATACAAAATGAAGGAAGTAAAAACTGACCAAGTTGATCTCTAATTTTTTAATTTTCAGCTGTTGTTAGAGACTACCATAATGACTTCGGAACACAATGGCAGTAATCGCAGACAATATGTCTTTTCCTTATGTCTCACGTAAAACTACCCACATTGTATAAAAGTATTGTGTTAAAAATATGACTGTATTAAAATCATCTTCCACATTGAACTGTGCTGCCTGCCTATTTGTGCAGTGACAAATAGACAATTGATATTAAGTACATCCATTCCTTGGCTATTTCTTTTTATGTTCAGAGGCATACCCATTTGATCTGCACCCTTTCCAACTGATCATATTGAAAGGACATTTCTGAGAGCCACCCTGCCAAAATATGCTGACCTTAATCTTATCCCAGGTTTCTTTAACTTTTATGTCTTATCCTTTTGTGGCAGCCAACTTCTGCTTCAGGTATCTTTTCAAGACACAACTCTTCCTTAGTTTGTGCAGAAAATCCAACCCAGTAACTCACAAGCACAGAATGTGCTGTGCTCCTTGGCACTGAATAATGTTGAGTGAAAAAATATTTTCATTTTTTTCTTGTCTTGTATGTCAAAATGTTTGCTTACCAGAATTTCAATTAAGTTCTTTTCAATTACAAATTAGTGAATTTCTTTATTAATCTAAAATGATCTTGTTCTGATAACAATTCCAGGTTTAATGAATCAACATGTTTTAATGTAAAAATGTTTGGTAAACAACCTACACTCATTTCCTACTCTGGTTTATCTCATTATGTCTGTTGTCATATCTCCTTGTTCTTTGTTCCAACTTGCATGTTCAGCTCTTCTGATGGCTTTCTCCTGTGTCTGAAATTTGGAAAAAAAGGCTGCTTTTTGTTGTCTTTGTGCAACAGCTGCAAAAATGGGCCTTAGAATATTTGGATTATTGAGGTATTTCAGCAGTAAAAAAAAAAGTAGGTGAATACGAATGTATGGGACGTAAAAAAAACCTAAAAGATATTTCAAAACCTAAGACAATTTCAGCAAATGATAGTAGTCATCATAATTGTTTAAACATAGTTAAGTATAGTCTAGAACAAAAACAATAAAATTTGTCCTTGCTAACAAGACAGGATGACTGCCAGCCTGAAAAATGAGCTTAACAGTAAGATAGCTATCATCCATTTCAACTTGTTTTTCTCATAATGATAGACAAACTGCAACTGCCTGCTCACCACTGCAGTCACATTCTGCAGCCTCTTTCGCACATAGCACTTCTTGTATAAAAAGATGCAGGTAGAAAGTCTGTTTACACATTTAAGTTTTTAAGAGGCTGTTCCATAACAGGTAGGTCAGATCTGAAGAATCTGTTTTGTTTCTGTACACATTTGGAAATGAGATCTTGGTTTACAATTAGGACACTGGAATGCACAATTTATGAACAGATCCTGCTATTAAATCCTCCCCTCTAGGTTTATATGACAACAGTCTCAGAACAGAAAGCTACTGATGCCGAGCTACTGTATGTTTTGCAAGTTTATTAGTAAAAATTTCAGAATATGACCACAGTATATTATCCCAATTTAAATAATACTTTCCTTACAACTCTGACATCACCAGCTGTAAGAAATTATTTTGATGATAACTGTTTGCACAATAAAGGAAAGTTAACATGCCTAAATCATTGTGCTGAGAACCAGATCAGATCTTATTATTTGTTTTGGTTTGGATGCGGTCGGCAACAAAAGCGCCACGTGGCCAACCCTCCCCCCGCCGGGGTGCGGAGGAGAATGAAAGAAACAGGCGGAAACTGGTGGGTCTGGATAAGGGCAGTTTAACAGAACAGCAAACAAAGGGAACAGCAACAACAACGATACAGATAAGGGGAATACGCAAAACAAACCAGCAGAACAGAGCCCGCAGAACAGAACCGCTCTCTCGGACCCAACCGCCGCTGAGCCCTCCCGAGCCGCGAGTGAGTTCCTGCCGCGCTGCCCCCCCACACACCAGAAT
>Ga0065711_1008561_pt1 | contig 15626 bp, 6 predicted proteins | sample Hoacrofraction12_FD_59098 | JGI IMG/M metagenome (GOLD analysis project Ga0065711, IMG submission 59098) | Hoatzin crop microbial communities from Cojedes, Venezuela - Epithelial fraction 12 v2 (version 2) | ecosystem: Host-associated > Birds > Digestive system > Esophagus > Crop | place... | reverse complement strand
CAATCCTTCCCTCTTGTAAAAAAGTGTTTGACAACTCCTTCCTGTACTGTCCAAGAAATTCCGTTCAAGTTCCCCAAACCTACTAAAGCCAAACAATTAATCTATTGAATTATCTTCCTCCTACAACAAGCAGTATTCTTGAAAAAGAGTACATGAATGACCATAAAATTACCCAGCTTCACTTTTGCTTTGTTGATTCAGTATTCTGTTCTATTTTCATCCTCCACATAATAGTCTGCAGGCAAGAACACCTCACTCATGGAGGAATAATAAGCTGAGCCAATTAAGGGTCCTAAGCACCAACAACTCCTTAGCGAAACAAAGCTTCTCCTGGGGTAGTGCCCACACTGATCCTGAGCTACCCTGTCCAAGAGGTCACATCAAAGCAAAAGTCCCCTGCAGAAGAACAATAAACTTTACTAATATTAAAAAAACCCCAAGATAAACAGACTAATATAAGGAAGTCATTTAAACATCAAACACAAAGCATAGCCAAAGAAACTAGAAGCAGGAGGGACTTAAAACACTGTACTCATCCTGGTCCACAGAAAAGCATATACATAAAAATAAGCTACTTACTGGCCATGGCTGTGAAACAGAAGCAACTTCAGACGTATGAAAATAAGCCACTCCATTATGGTAAATATAAGGATATCCACTTGAAGTAGTTAAGTACATTGTACCAGCTTCTGGTATTACAGCAGAACCTAGAATTAATATTTTCAAGTTTACTTACACGTAAATTTTATATGACCTATACATCTACAAAAATAAAAGATAAAAGATCACTTCTGATCTTCAGAGAAGCAAAAACACTCAAAGGAAAGAACAAGGGGTAGTGTGCTTAGTGCCATCTCAATTCCCTCTCAAACACAAAATCATGAAGGCAGATGGTCACAGGATGTCTCCAGAGGTAGATGGGATGGGGTGCAGAGGATGACACGCATATAAATTACTAAATACAGGTAACTCCAGTTATGAGCAAATACATTTTTTTAAATCTTCAAATGTCCAACGGTTACTTCACATTGTAGGACATTTTCACTGGTAACCTCCAAGTATTTACATTTAGCTGAAACAGGATCCAAGCACTAAAAACCAACCTAATGCCTTCATTACAAGGTGCAGTCTGGTTTCTCAACACACAGAGACTGTGTTTCTGTGACGGCACATGGCCTGGCAGAAGTAAAAACTGGTATCTAGATGTCAGCAACAGGGACACTTCTCAGCAACGCTGCCGCTACGGTAGAGGCTGTAAGTGAGCACGGTCCGATCCCAACGCAGAGTTCCATCTACACAGCCCTCCAATGGCTACTGACAGCAAACCTCATTCAGATCAAGGGATATCTATCCCCATGCAGAAGCTGTCTTTTTCAAGTACTGCCTTTGAGATTCCTATCCTCCCCAAAATGCAAACAAAAATAGAGCTTAACTACAGGATTTCATGTTTCCCTAGAACTTTGTCCAACACGAAGACAAGTTTCAGTTCCAAATATAAAAAGACTTCCAGATAAAATAAAATACTGTATTTGCAATTGAAATCTCGAAGTCACATTGAGTAGTAACATAGCATGGAAAGTACTTAGGAAGAACACAATATACAGAAGATCACTGAGCAAGTTTTAGTTTTTCACCTCTACTGCAAAGCTAAGTGCCACAAGGAAGTGCCATTTCACGGACAGACACAACACTGGAGAGTACTAGAATGCTAAGTGGCAGACCAAGCAGGGTCCCACAACAATTCAAGAGCTTTTATCGATGGTAAGAGTTTGACTAGCTCCTAGAAAAGCCTGAAGACACGTGGATACAGTAAAGCTGAAATACTATCTGTAGACAGGTCAGGCTCCCATAAGCAATCTAGAAGAGTAGTTAGTGATACTTCAAATGAGGAGACCAAAAGGATCCCGTGGCCAACAATCCTGTCCAATTAATCCTGTGTACATTGCACAGAACTTACTGCTACTGTTGAAAACGTCTCTTGCCAAGGAAAAGGAAACATTCTCCATCAAACCCAGGAAACTCACTGTAACAGAAAAATAAAACAACCTGGGGTTGTTATAGCTAGCTGAAATTCTTCCAGCCCACAACAACTCATCATTCTTCTTCCAGCTGTTCAGGTTTGGTTTCTACTTACCAGCTTTTAAAATGCCCATTTTCACAATACTTCATGCTGGACAAAAGCAAACTGAGCAGTCCTCCCAGTAAGTTCAAAGCTCTTCACACAAAAGTTCCTATGACAGAAGAGCTAAAAACTGTTCCACTGCATAGTAGGGAAGACGGGTACAAGGTTACAGGTAGGCTGGAGAGGGCAGCAATAAATGGGCTGTCTCCAATTCTGCTAAATACAGTAGAACCACAGCCCTACAGTGATAACCCCTTGATGATGACAACTGAGCAAAGATGATGCTGAGTAATTTCTAAAGCAAAGAAACTATACAGTTGGAACAAAGTATTCCATTTCCCCAGGCAAGCACTATCCCGTACACTTACAAGGGAGAAGGGCATACCTATGCACAAGGGGAGGAAGAGAGAGGGAAATTTCCTGTCTGCACCAACAGCGTCAGTGTACATATGAACTACTTCTAATCACTAACATGACGGTAACAACTAAGGAAAGCTTTAAAAAACCTAAAATTCTTCCGTATTGTCCCCGGATGGAAGATGAGCAAAAGTTTTTTTTTCACTCTTCCAAAAGGTACCGGAGGACAAATACTGAAGGAAAGTTACAAAAGTAAACTTCATTCCCTGCTGCACTTGTAAAAGGAACGTATTTTACATCTGACACATAGCCCTTACTGAAGGGTAACAGAACAGCATGCCCTGCTGTGCCAGAAACTGACAGATCTTAACAGTTTGTGATTTATACCCTACAGTTTCAGTAGTGTATTATAGAAATAATACAGCCCCTGGCAAAAGGTGAGAACATGCTCTCTAGAACAAAACCTGTCTTCTGTTGCTCCCAAAAGACCAGCGTAACAGCATATTTGCTCAAGACAAAGAAGTCCTCTGACAAAAAACATTATCAATATTCCTCTTACATAAGTGTTTGGTCTAAATAGTTCTTTGCCAGAGAAGGATCCAGCATCCACTCCATTATCTTACAGCAGAGAACTCTTAAGAACCGAAGAGTGACTGCAACACTCATTCCTTCTGGTTTCTACCAAAGAAGCAAGATGCAACAGTCCTGATGGCTTGTGCTAACACAAATCAGTAAGTTGGTAACAACCCTACCAACCAGCACAGCCTGCTTCATCCAGCAGAATCTGCGAGTACAGTCTAAGTGTTTAGATTTGAGGTTCTGCCTGGCAACTGACAGAAATTTCTATTCAGTTTGTTCCTAGACAATATTTTCCAAGAAAGAAAGTAAACAACATATTAAAAGAGAGAAAACAAAGATCATCAATCTGTTTATTCGGATATTTCCACGCATTTACTTCCACCGCAAGCCATTCTGAACATACCATGCACAGCATTAATGCGTTGCATGACCAGATACATCTTGGTTAAAAACTTAAATTCATAGTAATGCTTACATAATATACAAATGTAAATAAAAATACATACGAGGACTCCGTATTTGTTGTTTTCTTATTGCTGGACCAATATTCAACTTCTTATCCTTATAATTAAGTCTTCTAGCCTAGAATTAAAGTAAAAGACCTTCAGTATGCACATTTTCTACACGTATCTAGGCATTCAAGAAACAAAAATCAGAAGTAGTTTCACCCTCCCCTGCTTTTTATTTACAGAGCATCTCAAAAAAACCCAAAGGCTATACTAATTCTTTTTCTATCCCAGCCTTAGATTTCACATACACAAAACTGATAGATAATTCACAATTTCAAATATTAGGTACTCCTCATGTAGCCTCTTGACTAAGAACTTGTACCAACAACTGTCAGCAGGTTTTTTTTTTTTAGTTTTACATTTTTCATGCATTTACTGCTTTTATAAGCAGTCACTAACTGACAATTTAAAGTAGAAAGATTAAATTTTTTTTCATGATCATGACATTTTTTACAAAAGATGAAAGGAACAAGTCAGTCTATTAAAATGGCCAGACTGTGAGGACTGAACGTAAAAAATCCCCATATTCATTCAGGACTGCCTTAAAACTTCCTTACAACCAGGCTAACAAAACAAAGGCACACTAAAAACAGATATCCTAGTAAGGCTAAACTATTACAGAAGAATTTGTTAGTGAAAAAGTGCTGGCTATGGACAAGTAAAGCCACATTCTCTTCCAACTGTTTTGCTTGCAACAGAAAGTGAGCATCAGGTCCATCAAAACCTTGCCTCTTTTTAAATCGACACTGAACTCAGTACTTGTTAATATAATGGAAAAGAACAGGGCAAATGAATTTTTTTTTTTTAGCTGTCAGCATCTCTCTAATACTGCTTTGCAAAGCTTGAAAGGGTTCTGAAGGCCTGCTTCCCTGAACAGTTATGTAAGGGAGAATGCACACTAAACACTACCATGTTACACCACAACACGTTCAGTTTTCAGAGCTGTAACTTCCCCAGTAAGGAAACAATTACTTCTTCAAGAAGAACAGAGAAAGAAATACACTTCTAAATCACATTCAACAGAAAGACAACAGAAGAACACTTAGCTTCTTCATTTTAACCCAATGTAACAAAGTACTTGAACATCTGCACCTAACACAAAGTCCCATCTATCAGATTTAAACTTAGGAAGAGGCTAAACTATTTTGTGGAATCTGGGACTTCATAAATGAGTAGTACTTATGGCAAACATACCTACCTAACCTATTAAACACAGAGCAACTCCTACAACACAGATGCACATTTCGGACAAACTGCATTCACAGGCAACAGAACGATGATTCTTCCCAATGCAGTGTATTTCAAAGATTTGATCTATCAGAATTTAGTCTTTTGGGTGGTTGGTTTTTTTTCCACTCAACTTTCACAGTTAGGAGAAATATCTAATCTGTATGATTTCTTCAAAGCATTTAATACAGCACTGCATGAAAAATTACATAGGATGCTACACAAAGCAAAGACTCATAGAAAAAAAACATGGTGAATAAAAAATTACTTCAGAGAGATGGGAAGAGGTAGCATTAGTAATATTAGCATATGACCAGAAACAGAATCGCGGTGCAACTCCTCAAGGCCTGTTCTCAATACTAATGCAATTTAATACTTTCGAAGAATGTATTAAAAAATTTCTGGAGACTTTACTCATAATAGAAAAGTAGGATGTAAAGAAATCAGTGAAAGAGATGATAAAAATATCATATAAATGAGAACAAATTCAAGAGTACAAAAAAACATTCATTTAATTAAAAATTAAATCTTTAAAGCCTAGAAAAACTCAGCTTAAGATATCTGAGAAAGACCTAGATAGTAACTGTTCTTATGACAAATATGAGATAGCAGCATGATGCAAAGATGAAAAAGGTGACAGAATTGTAGGACATCTAAATTAAAGCACTTACAGTAGACAAAAAAGTATTAGTATCACTGCATGAGACACCAGTAAGATTGCACACGGAGCAGCCTTTCAGTTAGAGGCCAAAATCCTAAGCCATTTTCACAATGGTAGGCAGTACCATTGGTATTCTAAATTCTGTAATTCAGATTCTATAATATTCTATTATTAGATTCTATAATCTAGAATAAAATTACTGTACAAATGGAGAAATAGGCATTGCAATCTCACTATTTACTGACTCGTGAAGTAAAATGATAAAAAAACGTGCAACAAAACAGGGGAAGAGAAGTAGCTGACTCGGGAAGTTCCTGTCTGTGTACTTTCGGCTCCACATAACTGTGTTTTTTGAAAAGACTGAAAATTTTTGAAAGTGTCCCAGCTCTTATTTTGAATCTCCAGGAAAAGGTTCAGTATTTGAACAACCAGCTTTATACTTGTGAGAAGGCAATTTGCAAGCCTTGGATACTATTTTCTTGGGTTTTTTGCCCCTGGACCCAGATACTTTCACATGTATGAACAGATTCTGACCAACAGATCTCTCCAATACATTCCAACCAGAACACAGAGCACAGATTTAAAAAAAAATAAACAAAGCACACTGAAGAGCTAACTGTGTCTCAAGGGAGGTTCTACAAGGAGCATGGAGACAGTAACGTAGCTCAGAGGAGAAGCAAAAATTACATGACAAAGTGAGCTTAACTGTTTAAGACTTCAAGTGTATCCAATTATTCCTGAAAAGAATTATGTCAGCTCTAACAATCAAACATGTCAGAAAAGACAGCAGTTGTCTTTCCCAACTCCCCACAAAATCTTGACAGCAATGGACTTTCTAGCAAAGCAAACAAAAGCCATTGTGAAGGGCAGAGCCTTTATAGGTCTGTATGTACTACAGACTGCAGACAGACTATGGAATTAAAGACTGTACGGCAAAATCAAGAGCTGCACTATGAATTGGCAGCTCCCTTCCCTAGTTCCAGAAGATCTCAGTATAAATCTTATCTTCGATCTCTCTAAGCCATCCTCTTAACTACGCAAATCAAACTTAACAGATCTTCAAACACACGAGCATCAGACACCAGGGTTACCTAGCGTCTAATACAAAACAAAGTATTTCATTTAGGAGATAATCGTGATGGTGACTACCACTTACCTCTTGTAAAATCTTCTGTGCATCTTCTTGCGTTTCAAAAGTAATGAAGCCGTACCTAAATAAAAATTATAGAAGCTAAGCCTCTGAAGTTCATGTTTACACACACTGCACACATTATTACTTGATATACAAGTGACATTAAATGAAAACTACTGGAGGGAATCAATAGTAGAAATAAAGATTGCAGTAGCAACTAACATCCTTGCTATAGTCTACTTACTAATATACTTAAGGATGTGGTCATATACTACTGTTTCTATGCAGTGAATGAGTAGCCCACACAGAAAGCTATGCAAAACTATTGCCCTTGTTACTCAGTGTATGCCGCTATTTCCTTTATTTCTATTAAAGACATTTTAACCTGATGGTCTGACTTGCTATAGGCACCCAAGATCAGACACTTGGGATGTTATTTTTTTAATGTACTGTACTTCATAGCACAGCTTCCACCTAATTCCGCGACAGTTGCGGATGCTCCACACTTCCACCAGCACTATCCACTACACGAAGCTGAGTTATCAGAAAAAGCAGTAATGCAGAGATAGTGTTTACCTGTGAGTTACTCCCACCACTCCTGACATGACTAGCATTAAACCAGAGTTCTGTGGTGATCAAGGATGCAGTACTCCCACACTTCGTGACACAGTATATCTCTCTCACCATACCTCTAACTGCTGCAACAAATCAAACTAGCTTTCTGCACAGAACTCCTGCTGTATCAAACCCCCTCCACCAACTCCCAGAGAAATCTAGGCCTCTCAATGTGGCACTGCCCGTGCACAAGTAAGTATCTGATCTTACCATTAAAGCCCATACCGCAACACATGTGTACCGAAAAATTGGGGTTTTTTCCCCCTCCAAATTTAACTTCAACTTTCTGAATTTCCACAAATCATTTTTTGAAATCTTTTAGTAGTTTTGTACGCATAATTTCTCAGGTTCATGGCTCATTTCTCAGGGTCAGATTTCAGGTGGCCTCTGTCATTCCAGCCAGCAGATCACATTCTGCAATACAACCTATCATTTGTGAGCATTTCTGTGTTTACCTGGGTACAGAGGTTCAGTAAGTCTCTGACTAGCTATATGTTTAAATCTGTGGGCTCTTCCTATCTTGCCTTTTCTAAACAAATTTGGAAACATTTTCAAGTCCAAAGAACACAAACTATTTTCTGAGCCTGGGACCTTACCTACACAGACTATTCATTCTGTGTGCTATGTGGACAATGAACTAATAGATATAATAAATAGCACAAACTTGAAAGTTTCTTAAATCACTTGTCAAAGGAGAAGCAACAAAACCTGTGCTTGGATTTCAACAGAAATTCCAACACCATTGAGAGAAATTATTTCCCAACATAGTTACTGAGACGTGTATCGGCAATCACAACTGCGTAATAATTGGGTATTACTGGGTTATTGTATTACATGGACACATACTGGAAGTCTCATATTTCCTGTAATTTAGTAAAAGGGTAAGGTTTGGTGACTGATCTGGGACCAGGACCAAGCTCAACATGCCATGCAGTTGTATACTCTATGCTAAGACCCGCAGCTTGGTGTGTGATCTGCTGATACATGGGAAGTGCTGACAGCATTAAAATTACAAGCCTCAGACACCGCAGGCTCACTGCTCGCAAGAGAGCTGCTGACCAAAGTGAACTTTACGGGTACAAATTCTCACGCACGTTCCTTTTTGCTTCAGCCCTCTTTCCACTCTTCTGTGGCAGTACAGTTCCCCACCTGATTTCCTTCACCATCCCTTGGGTTCTAGCAATAAAACTGCCCAGTCTTAATCTTCCTCCAGATATGCTCTTTGGCATTTCTCTCATGGCTGACTTCTAGTCCTAGTCCCCTTTCCTGCAGTCATACATCACTGTCAGATTTGTCCCCTATGTTCTTGTTCCAAAAATCTTCACACAAAATCTCAGTTACTGTCGTGCACTCCAGAGCAATTGGGTGTATCTCACCTCCTCCTCCATTCTTAGGCTTCTTTCCACACTGGCTTTCAGCAGGAGAAATATATATTTTTAATAAATAATCTTTTCAGGATTATTATTGTCACAGATTTATTTAAATTACTCTCATTAAAAAACCTGAAAGGATTATTGATTTTTTTCCTAGTTGCACACAGCTTCATCTTCTATTATAATAACATGACTACAGAGTTTTACAGTTACACAAATTACAGATAAACATGTAGATGTTAAAGGGCAAGAGCAGATTTTTGCATACATTGAACAACCAGGAACATCAGTGACATAAAATTAATAACATTCCAAGCTATGAAAATCATCATAAAATTCACTATAGACAGTCAGCTTTGTTATATTTTCAATTCCAAGAACATGCTTATTGTACTATACCAACCCCTTTGATACTCCAGCTCTGTCATTTACTATCTTCACTTCTTTCACGCTGCCATACTGAGTAAAAAACTTCCTCAGATCACTTTCATTAGTCTAGTACGGTAAATCAAGAGAGGAGAAAAAAAAAAGAAGAAAAGTTGGTTTGCATAGTTATTCAATATTTACCATAAGTCTTTTAATGGATATACTTTGGATAAACTTTGCTACAAACTAATTATAACCCTGGAGAAGAAGAGAGAACAATGAGCACATATGAGCCTAACAGCTAGAGAACAGCACCCCCATTTAATTGCTACATTTTCATATCCAGCAATAATGCTAGAAAACCACTAAAAATATTAAAATTCCTCTTTTAGTGGATTTACATAACTGTCCCTTTAAGGTAAAATCACTGCAGCAGGATTACTAGGTCTGAATTTTAGCTTCTCTAAGTTGCATACTAGACTGCCGTTTTCGATACAAAACGTCGCTGCAGTGTAAGCTTCCATAAACGATTTCCATAGGTCACATACAAAAAAAAAAAGCCCACTAAACCAATGACTTAATAGTCAAATCCATCTAATATACCACAATCCCTCTAAGGTATATTTAATATGACTCCACAAATATGCACTGGCACACCATAAAACCTCCCCACTATAAACTAGGAAAAGGTCCTTTTCATGGAGAATGGTCTAAATCCACTTGGAGGAAACTGTTCCTTACTGAGTAAGCATGGAGGAAGACAAGTTCCTAACAAAGGCGCACTTAAAACTATGTGACCACTTGTCTACCTTCTATGAATCAGTTTTCTTTTATAGTGTAAGCAGGTATTAAATATGGTGCCCTGAACATTACAATTCAGATTTTAAAGTTTTGTTCTACATGTTCCACTATACCTAATGCTTGAAAAAGGGCACTTACATGCATGGATCTCTACGTGTTTCAAGTAATTTCTCTATTCCTCGATACTCCTCATTTTAAGGAACTGTATCAGAAGTACTATTTTACCACTAAGTGAATTGCTTTTGTTTTTAACTGTATTCATACAGTTTAGTAAATACTCTCCTGCATATCAAAGGCTTACCTGCCTCATCTAAGTTTGAGAAGCAAAAAGAACTTAAAAGAAACAAAACCTAATTTACGTAACTTTCATAACTGGAAAGAATGTGAACTCAATGCTCTCGTTGAAGAAGTCTACCCTCAAGACATTTTCGGAAATGAAACAACACAGCTTGCTTGCTACAACCGCTCAGTCCAGCGGAGAGCAATGATGGTAGAAGACTGCTTTATCTCCCTCACTAATCCAAGTATTCGGGCATTAAAACATCAGAAAATACTCAGTCACTCTGAAAGCATGAGCAGTAACAACTGATACAAGTGCACTGAACAGGCATGAAATACTTCATTGTTTTATTAAAGCTCAGTAATTGTGTCCTCTCCTTGGAAACCGCCTGCACCGGTTCTTGAGAAACTACCCACCATGGAAAGGTTAAAGCAACTCTGACTAGAGTCCAGAACCGCTCTCCTGAATAAATGATCATGCTTTGCACCTAAATAGAAGTGTGAAAGCCTGTGCACATTGGAAGAGATTCAGCCAAATAACTCATACAAAACAACTCTACAGCACACGCTAAAGTATTCTCACGCTGTTGAGTAACAAAAAGCACGTACAAAGTATGAAAGACTTGCAGTGGAGATTTTCCTTGCTCTTAAAATTTTCTCCAATGAAACGCCTCTAGATGAAGTTTCCCACTTCTGGGAGACTGTTTCTTTTAAGCTCCATGTGCTACATGCAGCTCAGCTGTTTCACAAAGCTAATAAAAAGAACGTATGCCAAAATAGTTAAAGGCTATAACACTCCATGAAACCACTGAAGAGCCCTTAAGACTGATCAGTGCTGAAAGTGTCGAATTTCAATTCCTCAAGGACATGAAGGACACCTACACAAGACTACCAAGTGGAAAGCCAAAGGTTTATCTGCAGAGCAGTGTACTGAAGGGGAATAGGCAGGAGTCACAGTTACAAGTTTCACAGAGAAATCTGCAAGCATCCAGAAGCTCACAAGAGGTGCCTTCAGGACTTGCCTTTTCCTACTCATGACAGGACAAAGGCAGTTGTCAGATTCTTAAGAAAGGCTAATGTTAAACCTTTGCCTATGTCAAAGATACATGATACACCACGGAAGAAAGAGCTCTTCAGACCCACATGAAAGCGTACCCAACTTTAACTTCTCTTACTGAATTATTTTTTCCAAATTTGAGAGGCCAGATAGGAATCACTGCTATGGTGACAGACCAAATGGAAGCGTCTGGCAAAACGACGAGTGCGCTTGCTGTAAAGCAAGTAGTTTTTTGCTGATGGTCTCCCTTTTTCATAAAAATAGATAAATAGCTTTTTTATCTCCCCCCCCACCTGACTTGAATAATACCTTTTGGGGGAAAGCCCAACAAAACCCAATGCTTTTTGCCGTTAAGATTCCCAATAAAAAGCAATTCAAGACTGACACATAAATCCTATGCACAGAAATATAAGGCTTTACTTGATATCAAGAGTCAAAGTAAATGGAAGAGTAGCTAAAAAGCTTACAGAGGTTTCATTCCTTCTACTTCCTTTCCCAGCAAAATCCATCTTCTTTATACTTAAAGATACAAACACACTTCATTCCTCTCTTGTTGAAATTAAGATTCATAACAGATTTTGACCTATCAGCAACTGAACCGGAAAGTCACAAGACACTTCAAAGAGAAAAATATGACAATTAACAGGAATATTGATATGTTATGCAGAAAAGTGTTTTAACCTTTGAAACTGCAGTGAAGAAATAACAGTGAGACAGGTCTTTTTACAGCTCTAGTAATTTGCTTACTATTAATGCAAAAAGCTGCTGTGCCTCTTTGTTAAAGCCCAAATATACTAAAGACCTCGTAAAACATCTCTTGAATTATGAACGCCTCCATTTGAATTATCTCAGCCAAATGAGCAAGAAGATCCTGGAATTTCTTGTATTTATTATGCAAAATAGTCTGAGTGAATCGTCATTCTTCCTCCTCTTCCATCTGAGTCAGTGCTCAAAAGGTCCTCAGCCTAGGAGGATTAAGGCAGGGAAGACACCATCGGTGGGAATAAAGAAACTGCTAACCAGACCAAGAATGTTTTGCAAAAGTCAATGACTTCACTCATTATCTGAAGTGGTAAGGAAGAAAAATTAAGAGTAGCTGGTATAAAGGTCTGGTGCATATCTCGCCACAAACGTTCAAAGCAACTGAACAATGTAAGGATCATTCAACATTCACTGCTATTTGAGGTTTTTAGGGCATATGCAAAGGCACAAGCATTCTACGAATTAAGATCAGTACTGAAAATTGCCCAGAGAAGCTTTAATATTTGTTTTAAAACAGACGCTTGCTTTTAAGAAAATTATGGTGATGAATACATGCAGTAGCTCCTTCTTTGTATGAACTGGAAAAAAGCACTAGAGGAACTGAAGCTACTGACAACTGTTCTGTTTGCAGTCTATAATATTAAATTACACTGTTATACACATAATAAAAAAAACCCTCCACATACTTTTCTACCATAAGCCCTGCTGATTACAAGAGCGATCTTTGAAAATTCTGAAGACGCAGTACATCAAAAGCTACTGGCAGCTAGATGTAAGAAGAGTCAACTTTGTAGTACAGTTATGTAAATCAAGGCTTTTTAAAGCTTTATTCTCTACTGTCGATTCGAACATTACAGTGAAGGACACTTAGCACCTAAACACACATATGACTATGTCTCACACTTTTCCTGTTGACTCTTCTAGGGTTATAAATTATCATTTAGTAGCAAAATCAGGAAAAAATACCTTAAAATCAATTCCTCCTACAAAGATGCGATTTGGAGTAACTGTTCCAAACCTTGGAGCACTGGTCAGATGATATAATGGCACCGGGGACACAGCGTTGGGAGATGAAGATAAAGATTCTGTTTGCGTCTGATTTGTTATCAGCTGCCGGAAAGAAAATATTGTCAAATATTTTCAACATCTTCCATGTTGTAAGTTACTAAATAAAAAAATTCTCAACTGAAAACACATACAGAATATTTTGGGAGGCACAACAAATGCTGAACAACTGAAAATTAACCACATTTTATTCAGAATGCAGCTCAGAACAGCATTTTAACATAATCTTAGTTTTAAGCAATTTGGTGACTTTCAGAATACGATCTGAAGTTTGACGTTTATTTTAATACCTTTTTGCATTAGATATTTAGGGCCTAAACCGCCAATCTTAGTTTGTCTGTTTGCACAGCGCCCTGCTGTATGAATCCCAAGTTATGAACTCTGTTTCAGAGCTTAATTTATAGCTATTAGAAGCCCCTTAGTTTACACGCCTACAGAAAGGACCTTTTCAGTTCAGCCTGCGCTCTCACACAGATATACAAAACTGCTCTCTGCAACAGCTTCTGCTTGATTTTCCCAGTGTCAAGCACCCATAATTCCACCACATAAAAATCAAGAAGCACATGACAATTGATGAGAGCAGCACTTGGAAGACTAGTCTTTCAGTTGGACACTCTCTTGGCCTACAAACACAGCACACAGCGATCCTAACAAATTCTCTCTGCAAAGGAACCACCAGATTGCCCTTGCCCCAGGAAAGGAAGGCAATACAGTACGGTGGGCACTTCACAGAAACCATTAGTTAGTGAAGTCTGACTGATGTTTTAACTTCCACCACGCTTACACCTGTGAACTGTGAAACAATACAGACTTGCAATTCATTGGGAACCCTTTTCAGAACAAAGTAATACTGCCTTCCATAGTCAATTCTAGCTGTGAGATGATAACTGTAAAGCAGCCATGTAGTACTGTCACTACCTTCTCTACTAGGAGCTGCAGCAGAGGCTTCAAGGCCATTTTCGCAGCAGTTCCCCCCCACAACTCCACCTTACTGAAGCCAATCCTGGGCTATAATGCCCTGACAGCACCACTCGGGAAGGAGCCCAACGTGAAAAACAAGCAGCTGCCGCAGGCTGCAGATAACGAGACTAACCATAAGCAGAGTAGTGTAAACTAGAAGTAGGAATCTAGGGGTCTCGGCCTCCCACCGCTCTTTTGAAAGGATTTCGAGAAATGTATTTTTTCTTACTGTTGTGCAACCCTTAAATTTCATAGTGAGGATCAAATACATGCAAGCATATTTAAAAAAATCAAAAGTTACTGCATCTAGCAGAAAGTTCTTTCACTTCTTGCGGTATCTGTATCTTCCAGCCTCTCAAAAACTAGAGCAAAAGTGCTCTTGAACAGTTCTCCCCACAGAATCTCCCTTTCATTTACACTGTGTATTTTACTTCCTGATTTTGCCCCTCTCGCTTATTCACTGGACAGTATCTTGTTGACATGGACAGCATTTTCTTATCTCTACCTTGAGGCATTCCTGGATAAAAACAAATCCCTTATCCTTGGGAGAACACACAAAAAATGAAGGCTGACAGTTAAAGTGCTGTGAGAAATTGAAGATCAACTACAAAGAAGAAAGTTAGGGGAAAAGTAATCTTTTTGTTTGCCCCGCAAGCCCTTCCAGGATTACTTGGTATTTCCCTAGCTGCCTGTTAACTAGTCCTATTAATTTGGAGTAACAGGTTAATGACATTGTTTTGGATACCTTAAAGACAATAAACCCAGCTTAGTCCACGCCTCTATTTTCAGGAAGACAAAAATCCTTTCCAAATTTACTAAAACATACCCATTTGGGGCTGAGGAAAGACCCAAGTCCGAAACCTCATCTATTCAGGAGAAAGCGTGCATTCCTCCTACTGGGAATACTACCCTAGAGTAGTGCCTAACCTGAAAAAACAACACCTCAACACTTGCAGGCCAACAACATCCGTAATTCCTACAGTGCCAAAGGCTTTCAGAGGAAGAAAGTGTTTTTTGTGGAGAACAACTTTTGAAGGTCAATGAACAGGTTGCTTTCCTCATCTCTCACGCTGAATACAGCATTCTACAGGTACACTCGTCTGGCAATTGTGTACAGCACTAAAATATCTGAATTTCACTATGAAGCAACAATTAATAGTTGACACCACAGCCAAAATGTATTCCTTACCTCAAAGACGTCAAATCTCATTTTCTTCAAAAAAGTTTTATGAGCTGTCTTATTTAAAAAAACACCCCCCAGCACCCCAAATGGCTCGCTTATCTGCCAATACAGTAAATCCCAACGAATTTCAAAACCTTAATGTCTGTATTCTGAGAGCTATCTCGACACCGTTTCCTCTCTTTAATACCAGTATAACCGTCAGAAAAGTTTTAAAAGAGATCTATATGTTAACAGCACGTCACTTGGCTAATTATTTGTGTTTCTACAGGTTTTTATGCTCACCTCCCCCCCAACAGCACAGATATGTGTACTCCTCACTATTTTTATGAGTTATTTAGGGTGTTTAGCAATTGGTCTTTACCAAAACCGGTAATTTTCCGTTTTTACGTCGAGCACATCCGCAGCCACCCGCCCGCCACGCAGGCCTGGGGACCCACCCAAACACCCCCCTTCCCGCGGCCCGCACCCCGCGGCCATCTACCGCTGCGCCCCGCGCCGAGCCCAGCCCGGCCGCAGAGGAAATGGCGGCACTCCCGGGCCGTGGGGCGGCGGGAGCAAGGCCCGCGGCCCGGCCAGGG
>Ga0065711_1042128_pt1 | contig 15627 bp, 14 predicted proteins | sample Hoacrofraction12_FD_59098 | JGI IMG/M metagenome (GOLD analysis project Ga0065711, IMG submission 59098) | Hoatzin crop microbial communities from Cojedes, Venezuela - Epithelial fraction 12 v2 (version 2) | ecosystem: Host-associated > Birds > Digestive system > Esophagus > Crop | place... | reverse complement strand
CACCCTCAGAGGGAAGAAGTTCTTCCTCATGTTCAGACGGAACTTCCTGTGCCTCAGTTTGTGCCCATTGCCCCTTGTCCTGTCGCTGGGCACCACTGAAAAGAGTTTGGCCCCATCCTCCTGACACCCATCCTTCAGATATTTATCAGCATTTATTAGGTCCCCTCTCAGCCTTCTCTTCTTCAGGCCGAACAAGCCCAGCTCCCTCAGCCTCTCCTCGTAGGAGAGATGCTCCAGACCCCTCACCATCCTCGTAGCCCTCTGCTGGACTCTCTCCAGTAGCTCCTCATCTTTCTTGAATTGGGGAGCCCAGAACTGGACACAGCACTGCACAAGGGGCCTTAGCAGGGCAGAGTAGAGGGGAAGGAGAACCTCCCTCGACCTGCTGGCCACACTCTTCTTAATGCATCCCACAATACCATTGGCCTGCTTGGCAACCAGGGCACACTGCTGGCTCATGGTCAACTTGTTGTCCAACCAGGACACCCAGGTCCCTCTCTGCAGAGCTGCTTTCCAGCACGTCAGACTCAGCCTGTACTGGTACATGGGTTTATTCCATGGGTGCAGGACCCTACACTTACCTCTGCTGACTTCATCAAGTTCCTCTCCGCCCAACTCTCTAGCTAAACCCAGTCGCTCTAGAGACTTTGACTCTGCCAGCAGAGCAAAGTCATTAATTCCCAGTGCTGTACCTCTCCATCAATCACAGGACCCCTAGGACTCCACCACAAACTCTGCTTCAGTATCGGATTTTTGTACAAGAAAATAAAGAAAGCTGAAGTGATTCAAAAACGCCTTGGGACTACTCTTTTTCTCAAGCTATCTAGGCTTCTCTGCAGCCCCTGCTAAAACAGAGAAAGCCAGCTCTAACACGCTGCCCAGCTGCAACTGGCACTGCCTGGTCCCCATCAGCAGAGGACCACTGGGTAGCTCCCACCCAGCCCTCCCCTAGTACTGCAAGGACCGCGAGCAGCACAGCGGAGCAGCACTGCGAGTGCTCGACTCAACTCCATACGTGTAGCGCCTGACTGCCCTTGTTACGCAGCTTATGTTCAAACAGCACAGAAATGGGATAACTAAATTAATTTCACTGATAACTTCCAGCATCTCTCTTCTCAGAGCTCTCTTATGAGGGGTCTCCACCTGGTTTCTCCTGTCATGCTCCCGGAGGTCAAAAGCCAGGCCAGAGCACCCGACTGCTGGCGCCTGGATGTTAAACCTGATCAAATGGCCTCTGCCCTCAAGGAATCTCTGCAAATCCACAAGGTAAAAACAGGAGAGAACTTCATAAACTACTTTCCGTAGGTTGGCAAACATCATCTCATTATCAGCCACTTCTTTGCACTTATGCTTATAAAAGCAAGACTGAACTTCGTATTTTACCTCCGAAGCAGAGCAGAGTCCTCCAATCCAGCAGCATTACATTAATGAGTTTCACACCAGTGGGGAGAGCCTAATAGATTTTGTAGGTTAGTGCTTCCAGCAGATATTTCTCTAAAGACTGTTCTGAGCTCAAGGAAAAAAAAACTATCCTTCAACTAGATTTTCGCAGGCACAGTCGAGTAAAAGTTAGTAAGAGTGGGGGAAAAACAGGAGGAGGAAGGAGGTCAATTGATTTGTTATAAGCTGATCTGAAAGTGTTTCAAAAATTCAGGGCATGTGAGGACAAAATAAAAAAAATATTCTAGCAGAGAACAACTCAAAAATAAAAATAGCAGCACTGGCTACGAACAGTTCTTCAAAGGAATGTCAGACTTTACAATACTTTGTGCAGCAGCAGTGACTAAAGAGGCTTCATGTTGTTGCTACATGGTGATATTAAAAACCAGCATTCAATTCTTTGGGAAAAAAAAAAAATAACGAAAACACATACAGCAGAATAACAAAATGCAACCACAGGAAGGTTGTTTTAAATCCTGTTTATAAAACCCTGGGGCATTTTTCCTTGTTTAGTGCAGTCACCACAATGTCAAACTCTAATTTTCAACACAGGTCAGAAATGTCATAACCAGCAACACAATGGATGGCACGGGTAACAAAAATAATTTCTAGGAACTTAGCCTTTAAAATAAACAAACAAAACTGGTGGCATTTTTTTATTGCCTTTTTTAAACCTAGGAGTTACACTGAGTATTAAATTTGCTAACAGATGATCTTCTATGATTTATATGAGCCCTCTTGTCCAGCAATGTTTTCTTTCCCTGGGCTCTTAAGGAGCCAAGATGTCTGAAATGACTGCAGAAGCCTCTGTCTCACTAAGCAGCAGGAGAAAGAGGGGGAAGCTTACTTTTCCTTCTCTGGGCACCATGACATATTTGTGAGCCTAATAACACCCTTGCAAAGAAGGTAAAATATTAAGTATTATCTCTACATTACACCAGCAAAGAAATAGAGGGCCAATAGTCAGCCACTGGTTTTCTGCAAATACAAAATTAACCTTGGATTTATTATTTCAAATAAGAAGAGATGATCATCATGAATATTTTATAACATTTTCTGTAGCCTTAATAAAACAACTACTTTCTCTCCATTTTTAAAGCTGCAAAGGGTTCACAGCCATCATCTGCGATGCTCTACAGACCTTTACCAATAGCTGCGGTTCTGCAAATTAATCTTTTATTCATTGAATTTCAGACCAAAACCTGAAACTGTCCTGCAGAAACATTTTATTGTTTTTACTACATCATCTCCAAGTCCCAAACAAAGGCAGGTGTACCCTGTGAGACTCCTGGCACCCCAGTACAGCCTGGAAAAGCAGCCAAACATCATGAAGCCGACACCTCTCCTCCCAGGCTAGTATATGATCTGTGTGCTAGAAGGAATTATGAAATAAGAGATGTGTCACTGGATGTGTCACTTATTCACACTGAACAGGCCAATGTTTTGTTTTCTTTCTCCTCTTCTCTCTCCACATATACTGAGGGTTAGGCAGGACCTGACTCCACAACTTCATGGGAGTTACCCTCATTTGTCAGCTGCAGATCCATATCCAAAGAACCAGCAGCAACAGAGGCAAGCAATTCTACAATGGCAAAATGGACAAAGCCACTTTCCTACAGAATTGTGTCTTCTGGCCAGATTCTCTGGTGTATAAACTGCAATTGGACAAATTCATGGAAGAAATATCCATAAAAAGGTAGTAAAATATACATACACCAAGAATTTCCCAAGGCACAGATCAATGAAGGATGGAAGAGCACCAGGAGCCTGCATTATACCCTTCTCCGTGCATCTCCTGTTTACCATTGTCTGAAGCTGGATGTTAACTAGATAAATCATTGATAAGACCTCAAAAATTTTCTGCAGTACATCACATCATCAGGACTGAGCTAATTCTACAGCTTTCCCACTGTGGGAGAACCACAAGGGCCACCTTTTTCTAGCTAGCCACATGTTTTTGTAAGGTCCATGAAAGCTCCATGCCTTTCACGCTCTCTGACTCCTGGTAAGTTTGCTTGGATTTGGCCAATAGATTCAAAAGTTACAGAGGGAGGGAGTAGGGACAGTGATATGATGTTCACATAAGCCTTGTTTCCTTAAGAAACCAGGTTAAAAAAATCAACAGATGACGAGTTACAAGACATTCTGTAATCTGCTTTTAAAACACCCAAGAATGAGGTGCAAAGTCCTAACAGAGCATACAAGGATGCGTTTGACAAGGAGCAAGTGCTTACATCAGTCAGAACAACATTATATTTTAAAAAATTATTCCATGATAAAAGGGAGACCCAGCAGCAACTCCAACGAGCAGAGACCTGCTCACTCACAGACCAACCGCAAGGCACAAGGCTATTCTTTCCTTTCTAAATCATCCCTTCTACTCTCTTCCAGGTCTTAACAGACTGCTACAAAAATACCATAAATTATAGAGTACGAATGATGTCAAAGCCTGCTCTCAGGGGGAGGCTGGGAACAGCAATCATGTATTCTTCAGTTTGGGAATACACAGACACAAATTTTGTTTGTAGCCTATAAAAAAAGGCTCTGCACATCAAAGGCACCAAATATATTTCCTTTCAGATCTTCCCTTCAGCCAGCCCAGTTTGATGCCAGAGACACAGGGAGAGAAGGGAGGCTGTTAGGCTGAAAAGGGAAAGTCAGGAGAATGGCTTAAGCAGCTGAAATACACAGGGAAAGTGTAAATGCAGCACAAGACCCAGCATCTACATATTCAGGTCAAACTGCACTGTGTTATTCCAGCTGGCTTCCAGAGAGACCTGCTTCTGAATACCTGAATGTGGCAGGAGATGATGACCATAACCCTCAAATGAAGACCTTTATCTTCTCTTTGTGTGCATAAAGGATATTTGGCAGTTCAGGCTGTTCTACGGTACCCATCCACAGCCCGAAGTAGGGAAACAGAAGAACTTGGGGAACATCAACAAAATGGGATGACTTGTTTTCCCCAGCCACACACCATCCATCACCCACAGGGAGGACGTGAGAGCCAACAGTCACTAATCCACCAGAGGATTCTCCTGCTCTAAGACAATCTTTTGCCAGGTAACACATCATTAGGACTGCTTCACCGCGGGGAGCAAAAAAAAAAAAAAAAGCAGCACAAATGATCAGAACCTTGATGTTGTTCTCCAAAGTTGTATTCACCAGAAAATCCAAAAACAAGGGCTTAATTTTTGTCTACAACTAAACCAAAAACATCTTCAGTTGTGAACATCCCACATCTGAGAGCAGCTTTGGAATTTAAGTAAATCTGAACCCGGACAACTGAGGTCTGTCTCTTACTAGTCTTTGTAGTCTCAAATCTGAGACCCCAGCTAAAATAAAAGACCAAAACCAACATCTGTTAATAATGTGCACAGTGATAGTGATGGATTTCTTCTGCCCTCCATTCCCCTACCTAGGATAAACCCAAGAGCTGAACTCCCATTTTGTTTAACTTCTTAAAGAAGCAAACTACAAGGAATGTCTTATCTCCCCCAAGTGCTATGAAACTTCACTACACTGTATAAATATTTTACACCAATAATAATTCCGAGGTTTTTCAAAGAAGTGCCTTTAAAAGTTACGCATACAAAATTTGAGAGCACTGCAGCTAACTCATGTGTACACACTCACCCGAGTGGTATTTCCAGGCAACTGCCTTAGAAACTTTGGCTCTCAGAAGGACTGCTGCTGCATCTGTGCACAGTGTGAATATCTAAGTTTAAGCAGTTCTCTAAAGTCTGCCCACATACAGACTTCTTTTCTTCTAGCTGACTTCTCTAAGCCCGTAGCCGAGGATGCCTATCTTCTACAAGGATGCTCAAAACAGTTGCTCTGAATTCACTTCAAAGCAGATGTGCACAAAGACACTGCACAGACCCTAGCTAGAAATAGAGTTGCCCTAATTTGATGTAATTAACCTCCTTTCCAGCACTGAATGTGCAGAAACAAACAGGATGCATTGCAAAACCCAGATAAGAAGACTCTTCACTGCTTTCGCCTGCCGTTGTGCATCTACAGGTGATGTACAGCCTCAGCCTTTCAAGTCAACCTTCCGAACAGCCAGTGAGGTCTGCATCTGAGAGCAGATGGCCTTCAGAAGGCGTATTCCTGGACCCACACCTCCATGAAGACCCTAAGTCAGATGACAGTTGGGCACTTAACCGCACACTGAGGCCAGTCCAACGCTCCCTGCAAGCATCAAGCTTTGTGGTGCACAACCACAGGCAATTTTGTGCCCACTGCCAAAGGGTCCCCCAAGAAGAGCGACAGAAGGCAGGCCTTGTACTGGATGAATCACCTCGATGGGACACATATGGCTCGGCACACCAACAACAGGTCAACTATGATTTTCAGCTGAAAAATGTCCTTTGTTCCTTACTCCAAGGTTCTTTTTTCAACGCGTGTGAGAAGTGGCACTTCCTCAGTGACATTACAGACACTTCACCAGTCTGAAATTTGTTCTCAGAAGAAGTGTGGTCAAAATGTTTAAAGTTTTCTTCTTATCTAATTCCTCACCTTTTTCCCATTCCATCCCACCCTGGAAAGAAGCAAGAATCGACAGAAAATTAGGAAACTGCATCAGATGTCGTCTTCTTTTCCATCTTCCCGCTACATGCTAAATTCAATCATTTTCCACTTGCTCTTTGTGTTAGCAGCCTCACCGAATACTGAGAATTGAGCAACTGCTTTCTTGCACATAGAACCAATCCCTCCCCAGGTAGAAGGCCAAACTGTGGTACAGAAACACCAAGAAGAGTTCACCTTCCTACCATCCAGGCTGTCAGCACTGAAGAATTTCCTCTGGTGGAGCACTGCGAAGCATCCCACTTGCATACAAGCTGCTACACATTCTAGCCCCTGTAACATATCACACAACAGGTTATTTCTGGCACTGCAGAGAAAAACCCCAGTCTGCACCCACACAATTCCAGGGCTGCAAAGAAGTCCCAGGATTTAGACATATAAAAGAAAAGGGTCATAACAACTGCACTATCAACTTCACTACAACAGCTATGCTGTCTTACTTCAAGATGCTGAATATAAATCACACCGTGTGAACTAATGCAATTACTTTTCTGCCCCAGAGCACTCTGACGGAGAACATGTGTTCCAGGCCTGTTTCACACTTATCTTACACTGGCACAGCAGCACGTGGTTTCAGTATTGTCCTTAGACATTCAGGTATATGATGCCCATTAGCTGGAATGGACCTGCACGGCTGTGTTTCGATGAATCATATGAAAAATCAGTCCCCAATAGGAAACTATTTTTTAGTGAGGTGCACAGCATCTCCAACTATCCCATTAATAATGAAGGTGTGTGTTAGTCCTCACCAAAAACGTCCCCCAGAAGACTAAGCCTCTGCAGGAAGAAAGATATCTGTGCTATATATTGCTTCAGCAGGCAATTGCTCAAGCAGTGCTGCTTCAGTGCCACAAACAGCCACTTTCCAGTCATAATGCAAGCACAGAATGCCTGAAACAGGAAGGAATAAAACTGGAAGCATTGCCAGGCTGGCCTCAAGCTACAATTTCTTTCTCACTCCAGATCACTACCAGGTCTATGACTGGTCTAGGAGTGGATTTGGTGGAACTGCTTTGGTGGAGTCATACTGACCCATGAACTGCCATGCATTCCTCCAAACCAAAAATGTAATCAGAATCTTGAAGGAAACTCAGAACAGACATGGGAGGTCTTGCATCAGACAAAGTTGACAGGACAGCTTTGAAACAAGGAACAGCTTTAAGATTGCCAGAAACAGCAGGAAACATCATCTTCCACCCAAGACCTGAATCCTGCTCCCGTGCCTTAGGTCATAAGTAAACCAGAACTGGAGCAAATCTGTTTCTCATTCCTTGCCTCTAGAAAAGGACAGCAGAGAAACCTTTCTCTCTCCCTCACCCTGCTACCCCTGATCCAGGTCAGCCCAGCTGAACGCAGGAAAGGACAAGTCCATTTTATGAAGAGTATTTGCAAAGGAAGTCTAGGAAGAATCAATATGGTTTCAAAGTAACAACAGAAAGGTCTTTGTGTGGCAGATACACTGAGAGCCTGTGTCTTGAACACATACTTCATGCCTTTGAATAAAGTCACTGCTGCCACTCGAAGTGCCCAGGATGCTCTGACAGCTCTGCCACCACTGTGTAAGCCATACCCTGGGTATCAGCTCGGTATAAGGTTACAAATTCCATCTTCATGAAGTCAAATTTGCAGTTCTGCAGAGGGCTAGCCCAAATTTGTAGGGTCAGCAGGGAACCTCACCTTACTGCAAGAAAAAAGATTTTCAGTCTCACTCAGTAGACCTGGTCCACTTACTTTTGGCGAATAACTTAACCAGTCAGTTAAGCACTTCACTTTTTTCCCCAACCCTGTTTTCACATTTGCCACAAAGAGACAGTGACTTTTTTTGTGGGCATTTTCATTATGCATTATTGTGATCATCCAGCAGCAGGTCCGTGTAAAAAAATTCCTGCCATCAGTTGTTGAGCAAACAGCAAGCCACAAATTCACTTTCATGGGTGAATTCCCATGAAGGTAGCTGAGGAAAAGCCCATCAACTTCCACATATGCAGAAGAAACAATTGCAAACTTGTAAAACCACTAATAAAAAAAACGAATGCAAGGTTTGGAAGGATAAAAGTTTGCTCAGAACCATCTGTCACATTGGAATATTATTTTTACCACATTTAACCAAGATCAGATATACAGCTGCCTGAGAGGATGGGGAGGACAACGTAAGGGAAAGAGTGCTGGAAGGACAGCCAAAAGGAGGGATATCGCTTCTGTGCACTCCAGAAGAGTGCCACAGCCAGAAGCTCAGCAACTCTCTTCAGAAAAACATGGAGAGAAGGCAGCACGCAGCTCCATGCTGCCATGACGACGCCAAGGTGAGTGAGCCTACAGCCACCTCCAGTGAACCAGTATGACCAAGGCGAAGTGGCAGGCTGCTGGAGAGCCGGGCCACCATCGCTCAGAGGGCCCAGCAGTGAGGGAGCCTTTCTGCTAGGAGGGCTGGAGCAAATGAGCATGAGAAGGCAGAGGAACTGAAAAGCAGGCAGAAAGGACACATAGAAGGCTACCACATTACTGAGAGCACCTCTGCCAACCTCAGCACCAGGCCAGGTTCAATGCAAGACCTGCTGTGCAGTCACCAGTGGGGGAAGAGATCGCTCCAGCAAACTTTATGGATTGTTCCGTGCAACCTCTGGAAAATTCACAGGCCTCCCCCAACCTTACTGTCTCAACTTCCCCTGCCAAACAGGAGTAATTTTTCTCAAAATCTTGGCAAACTTCTTTACGAGGCATCTTTAAAGCCTGAGAAATAATTCTTACTTAGATACATAAGACTGGTAGAGACTTTCTGGCCATTAATTTCAGCCTTCTGCTAATTTCCAGCCTTAATTTATTCATGGCCTGTTCATACCCATTTGTCTGCGTGCCAGCATGCCATTTGGGTTTAAATAACTCTTCTTTCCCACATCTCCCTGTCCACCCTCCCAAGATGTATTAGGAGCAGCAGCCATATTCCCATCTTGGCGAGCCTACGCAAGCCAAGCTCTGCCAGGCTCTCCTTGCAAAGGTATGCTCCCCACCACCCTGGTCCCCATGGTGTCCTTGATGATTTAAATTCATCCCTCCTACCCACAACTGTTCAGAACCGTACCCGTATGTGGTGGTGCATTTTCCATACAAGACCCCTTTTGTTTTTGTATTCCATTTATTTAATAAGTAATAGAGTGAACTTTGGCAATGAACTGTGTAAGACCAAATTTTCTAAAATTTCAGTAAAATCTTGTCTTGCAAAACCTCTGAGTGATCATCTAAGTGACCTAACCTCTCATTCACGACACCGTATCCTATGGCATACTCAGGTACCACAGCTTCATGGCTCAGCTCCCCACGGATTAGACCCAAAGAGATCAAATCAGTCCTTGACAAAAGGCCAAGGACTGAACCCGTTTCCTCTCCTGCCAGCTAACGAGGCCCCTCATCCCCCAAACCCCTTTGAGTCCCCAAGTGAAGGGGAGGTCCCACACTCCTGCCACGAGTGTCAGGATGCCGTACTGTCCCTTCCAGCACAAACAGAAATCTGCCCAAAGCCTGGCCCTACTCCATTAAAGAATACATACCCGGTCTTGCCAAAATTAGTGGGCAAAGGCATATTTATAAAATCTGGTTTGCTGAAAGAAATTAGTTTGTAAGTTATTGCTACCAGTGCTGACACACAGCCATATATTTATTTAATTATTTTTTTTCCTGAACAGAGAGACAAGCCTGCAAGGAGAAGCAACTACAACAGGACTGCATCCTATGCCGTGGCATCTGCTTGTGCCCCCAGAGCTGGTGGGGAAAAAGACTGTTAAACCCACAGTTTGCAATCCAGCCCCCATTGCAGCACACTCTCCCTAAAACAAGGGCCAGGAATAACTCTCTGATGGAAAATCTCAGCCCAGCAGGGAAGGGAAGGGCTTTGAAATAAAGCTTATTCCAGCCTAGGCCTGCTTCTGGAGTCCTTGCCGCCCAAACACTATCAGGTGGCACAGGGGCAGCCGCCACAAGTGTCACAGGCTGAAGGAGCCCTGAGACTTCAGCTCACACAGGGGCTGACTCAGACACCACTGCCTCTCTCCCAGACCCCCTCATGACAACTCGATGAAACCAGCCTCACCCACCAAAAATTTCAAAGCACCTCTCCTCGACTCCTCCTTTCCCAGTCTCTCCCGTCGCGTGTGCTCTGAACGGGGAAACCGAGGGCCGTGCGAACGGCTGGAGAAGCAGCCGGGTGCCTCCAGTAAGCAGGCTGAGACTTTGTTCCTCTCGCTGGGAGTGACAAGCCGCCGGGAGGGCACGGCGTTCAGTAAGCACGGAGATGATCTGGTTTGCCATGTGATGTGCACTGCAGCAGAGCTGCTGGCACAGCTGCTGTAATAACCAGGAGAAAATTCCCTCCAACGTTTCAGAGTTAGCTTTCCCCTCTACAGCCTTTTACGCTGCTCAGAGAGCAAGAGAGCCAACTTGCCAAGCCACTGATGCTGGCTCAGCGTGCCTGTAATCCCAGTCTTATTAAGCAAACCAATTAAGCACGGATTTAACTTTAAACACATTGTCAAAGCCCAGTGGCTTAGTGCAAGTTCAGGCTTAAGCAGACGCTTATTATCATTGCCGACTTGAGGCTTAACTTGCCAATTTAAACCCCCAAATCTTGCTTGAACCGTTCTAGTGAAGTAAGAAAACACAAAGCTTATTCTCTTCAGCAACTGTGCAAATGTTAAGGACCGGTTCAGCATTTCTTCCCACGTACCAAGTGCCGGTAAGGACAGACAGTGCTGCAAGGGCTTTCCAGCTCCCCGTCTGACCACGCAGCTGCACCCGAGGGGTGGGCACCCAGCGTCGGGAACACAGCCGACAGCCCCGCTGCTGCACGGACACGGGACAGAACCCTCCACTCCTGGGAGCTCACGCAGCCCCAGGGTTTCAAGGCCGGTCTGAAGGAGAGGGGAAGGGGAGCTCGAAGCAGCATGGGACAATGCACAAATGTTTAAAAGTCCTGCAAGTGCCTGCTGAAGGCTGACGTTCATGGCTTGCTGCAGTGGGAATCAAACCCTCCGGGTCTCAATGAGAGACACCAGAAGGGTAGAAATAAGCTTTATATATTCAGAGGAGCTCTCTAAGCGTGATGATAAAGAGAAGGTGATGGTCCACATGAAGAGCAAGGAGAACCACAGCCACCGCATTTTCAGTGCAGTTATGCTGCACTCATCCGGGCCTGAGAAAACAGCAGTGCAGAAATGCAGATCTGCAATGCTGAGAGCCAGGACAAGACATAAGACTTTGTGGATGGTGGACACCAAAAAGACATTACACAGGCAGAAACTGCTTGACTTGGAGGTGGACTTGGTGAAGCCAATGAAGCTTAGAGATGCGAAACTTTGGCTGGAGCAATTTTAGTTCCGTGGAAGGCACAGAAAAAGTGTTAGGACAGACGTGAAGGAGAGGAACTTTGCAGTGTGAAAGTAAAAAAGCTTTCAGTACTGAGATGGAAGGCAGATGGGGTGGCAGTTGGAAAGAGTGTAAAAAGAAAAAAAAACAAAACCCAAAAACCATACATGCTCTTAAGACTGGAGACGCTAAATATGATTGTATTACCAGCAAAAAGTCAGAGAAGAATGAGAAGTTATGGCAAGGATGGGGAGGGGGAACAGGGTTTCCCGCTGCTTGTGGAGATGGAAAAGCTGGATCAGACCAAATGAAAAGGCACACACTGCAACGTGAAGCCAAGAGGTCACAAACACGGGAGCACCATCTGCAGCCCCAGGTCAAAGGCTGGAGCATCTGATCTACACCAGCATCATGCCCTGGGAAATGATGGAGTAACTTTGAAGAAATATTCTGGAAGAGAGACACGGCCCCTCTTCCTTCCCACAGAAGCCAGAGGCCTCATACATACTCTGTACATTTTAAATGCAGGATTTGAGGGATCAAGCCACGCATCCAACAGTATAGGATGACCAGGATCAGGAAGAGCCCTCTTCATCTGAGGAACAGGTCGGGGAAAAAAATCCCATCATGTCTTGCTCCAACTCCTGACTTATCACGCAGGCTAGGAGGGGAGGGGGTTGCAATATGCATGGACGCAAATACCAGCCCAAAATGCATGCTTCTGCTTAACCGGATGGCTTACAGAGAAATAAACAAGGTATTTCCCTTCTCTAACAGCTTTTTTTAAGGATAAATAAAATTACAAAAGTGCCTGGCTTAAAATTAACAAAAGAATCATGCTATGCTCACTCCCAAGTCTGAAGTAGGTTAGTGCACACAAATAGAGAAGATGAAGAAAAAGTCTCTAGAAAGTACTGCAGTTCTTTGCAATAACAGCTCTTGAACACTACAGTCCTCTGACACCAGATTTCAATGATTTGTGACCAGCCTTTAGCCTTCGCACACAGAATCCTAGGCATTATCTCCAGTTAAACCATGGAATACACGCCAGTGCACTGAGGGATGTACATCACCAGCACAATTCACAGAGCCTTGAGCTTTTTTGTCATTTTCCGGGACCCCTCAATAGTGAGAACAGCGACCACTCAACCCCTGCCTCCACCTTTCCTCATCAAGAGAGATCTCCCCATCCCTAGCTGGGCACAGCAGGTCGGGGATGAAGAGGAGCCTCAAGGAAGGTGGTGACCATCAGCAGGCTGTCATCACCCACATAACATCCCCATCTGGTGCCAGGCCAGCTCTCTGATCACACCCGAGAAGCAGACAGCACAAAGCCATCCTGGGGATGACAGCTCATCCCCAGCTGCCCTCTTCCTCAGGCACCCTCCAGAGCCAGGCAGGAGCAAGGTAACAGCGCAAGGAGATGACTGCACGTGCTACAGGTTTGGGCACGAGACAGGACGACGGCTCCTCTGCCACTGGGGAGGTAGGGACACAACCTACCTGGAAGTTTGGGCACTTTGCGTGCCACCAGCACGCTGCTCTCCACCAGCATTGTTCAGTTGCGCTAAAACTGTATTTGGAAAGCTGTGATAAAATCATGCCCTCACCAAAATGAACTGAGATATCAAGTACATTAATAATTAGTCATATAAACTTCCCACCTTGAGCGTTTACAGTTTGACGGTGCTGTAGCTGTACCGAACAATTAGCTAAGAGAACTATCAACAGCACATACAAGCAACACCACTTCAAGGTGACACTTCAGCCTAGACACAGGAACGGAGTAAGATCTCCACGCCAGGACCTCCAAGAGTGCCTCTCGCTGCCTCAGTACCAAGAGGCTGTGTGTTCAAGATGCCTGAAGGATGCCTGTTGTTTCTCCAGGTAGGGGCAGGACATCTTTGTGAAAATCCTAACACACTGAAGTACTTCATAAACTGAAAACACACAGCCACAAGGATAAGGTAGTCACTCTCCAACTGCAAGCACTCCAAAACTTATGAGACTGCTTTAGAAAGCATTCATAGCTTAGAAGCAGTAAATGCTTTTCATTTACCCGAGGACATTTAAGTATCAAGATACCTCTGGGTTACGCACTTTCACTTTTCCTATTTAAGCCTGATAACTGCAAATTTTGCTTATTTTCTTCAAACAGCAAAACCTGAGATACAAATCACTTCTGCTTTGCCTCAGCACCCAGTCTTCAAAGCTACCAAAGGCTCAGAGATTTGCAGTAAGATCCCAAGAGCCAGCACTTCTGCTCTAGGTGACCCTGCTTTGGCAGGGGAGTTGGACTAGATGATCCACAGAGGTCCCTTCCAACCCTGAACATTCAGTGATTCTGTGAAAGCCTTGGCCTCTCCCGGCATGCTTTATCTAATTTTAAGCAGATGCAATTTCCAGCCTCTGCAGAGCCGGGTCCTGGACTAAGAAAGCGTCCTCTCCTGGCCTCTCCAATGCACCCATGCAGAGCCACTTGCATTGCCAACAGTGAATTCAGGTCTGCATTTTGATAGAGAGCGGGAGTGTTGCTGCAGACTGAAAAATTGCATTCTGCCACTGAAGAAAACTTGTGACAGAGTATTAAGTCAGTATCCTCACCTTTCTCTGCTAAATCACACTGTAGAGATCCTCTGGAGCTACTGCAGAATGTGGGGCACAGGTCCCACCTGGCTCAGACTTCAACAGTGCCTGGACTGCCGCGCAGCCATTCCTCCAGACCGCTCCGAGCTTCTTCCCAACTCCTCTGACTACGGACAGACCAACTGACCTCACCAAAGGATCGTAACGCCTGCCACGCTGGTAGCGTGCTACAAATAACAGCTGAATAAAACTGCTGGGCTCGACTGTTCGCTTTTCCAGCTGACCATCACACCAAGGAATTCTTCTTTTCCTGGTTTCAATGCATGGCTTTCCTCCCTCTTCCATAAGAAGCCCACAGGCACGTTTTATCTGATATGAGCCGTTCACTAAGTGTGTTTTGGTTTATTGTCGTAATAGAGCTGGAGGGCACTGCGCCGTCTGCTCTGGACAGCAGTTCACCGCCTCCGATTCCACGGGGAGTTTAAACACGCCGGAAAAAAACCTGCTCCTTGGTGCTCACCTCGCTAAGGTGGGGGGTTCGCCTTGCCTTTCTTTTCCCCCCCGCTTTGCCTCCATTCCCCTCGGTTTTTTTTAAGCTGTGGCACGCCAGGGCTTTTGCAAACTGCAGACGAACTATTAGACAATAAAACCCTGATGCACCCGCTCCCTGGGTGGTAAAAATGAATTATTTCTTTCATTAGCCTAACTTTCCCCATTAAATAGCTCTACAGAGCACTGGGACATCCACAATTTCAGAGAAGCCCACAGATGCTCTCCTGGCTGCTAGAAACCCCAATTAAGAACTTCCAAATCAAAAACAGTGAATTTCTGCCAGGACCGACTGCGTTAATTTCAGCTGCTTCTTTTAAGGCAGAAATAAACCAAACCTCCAGCAAACCCCTCAACCACAAGCGTCTCGCATTAAAACGCCACGAAAGGGAAACCCGTCTCGGTCCCTCTCCACTTTTTCTGGAAAAATCTAATTAGTTTGGTGAGGAAGATGAGCAATCTCCTCATTAGAAGATGCCGCCCGGGGCGGGGGGGACCCACCGGCACCGAAACTTTCCCGGTGCGGCGCGGAGCACCCGGTAAGCAACTACCCCTCCCCTGGCGAAGGGAGGGGGGGTTGGAAATATGGGGAAAAAAAAAAAAAAAACTAAAAACGACAGCGAAAGGTCCCCGCACCCCTCCGGAGCGCTGGCTGCGGGATGGAGCTGCGGGAGCCGAAGTTCCTGCCCCCCCAGCCCCGCTCCTCTGCGTCCCCTCAGCCCGGCGCCCCCCACACGCACCCCCGAGGGTGGGGAGGGGGACACGGGGCACCTCCCGCACCCCCCTCGTCCCCCAAGGGCCGGGCGAGGCGAGAGGGCTCCTTACTTTTCTGGCTGGAGTAGCCCGGGTAGTATCCATAGTAGCCCGTGATCCGCAAGATCCGGTCCTCGATGGTGGCCACGCCGTTGGGTGCTGCCTTCCCATCCATAGAGGGCGGGAGCGGCCGGGCGGGACGCCGAGCCGAGCCGGGCTGGCGGGAGGAGGAGGAGGAGGAGGAGGAAGGAGGGAGGGAGGGAGGAAGGCGGTGCGGGCACGGGCGCCGCAGCGTGCGGTGCCGCCGGGCCGCTGGCTCTGACTCCGCCGCCTGGCGCAGGACGGGCTCCGCAG
>Ga0065711_1042127_pt1 | contig 15627 bp, 11 predicted proteins | sample Hoacrofraction12_FD_59098 | JGI IMG/M metagenome (GOLD analysis project Ga0065711, IMG submission 59098) | Hoatzin crop microbial communities from Cojedes, Venezuela - Epithelial fraction 12 v2 (version 2) | ecosystem: Host-associated > Birds > Digestive system > Esophagus > Crop | place... | reverse complement strand
TTTAAAACCATTACCCCTCGTCCTGTCACTGCTGTCTCTACTAAAAAGATTGTCCCCATCTTTCCTGTAGGCTCCCTTTAAGTACTGAAAGGCTGCAATCAGGTCTCCCCACAGCCTTCTCTTCTCCAAGCTGGGCCATGGCACTCGCTGTCAGAAGCAGCACAGATTTAGCCACCCCTTTTATTGGAACTTTCGGAACTATTTGTGCTGGGAATCTGTTTAAGTACGTTGCTGATTTGGAGCCAAGCAACTCTTATAACTTACCCTAGCAGTGAAATACACGTGTAACATTGCAGTCCCTTTGACTTCATGTAACCAGACCTCTCATTCAAGACCATACTTAATCAAACCTCTTCCGCCTGTTCTGCAGTCTGTCAATGCAGTATCTTTCTAACTTGTTCTTAAATACCTCCAGAGCTAGCTTCATGTGATAGCCTCCCCAAAAGATGTAAACTTCTTGTGGCGCAGTACGATCCTTATTTTAGACTGGTTTTTTTTTTTTCTGGGTGTCATGTTGAAACTGATCTTCCTCAAGTGTTTCTGTGGCTACTTGCTCTTAGGTGTAGATTTACCTCTTTGTAGCGGCCTTCTGCAAATGTAACTTTTTGCAGTTTCAGCCTTGGACATTCTTCTGTGGAGGCTCTGCAACCCTGACTCCTTTGAACTTTCTTTGTAGAGCTTGATTTTCAGACCACTTGATTTTTTGTAGTGCTCTCCTCATATATTGCTAATTGATACAGAGCATCCAAAAGTGGTTGCCTTATTGTAGGATGAGACTCGCGAACCTTGGTAACAGCAGGAGTACTTGGTTTCTTTGAAGATCCTGCTGCTTTTCATGTATTTTCTACATATATGTAATTTTTGCTGATTTTTCCTGTTTGTTGATTTGCACTTGGCCCTAATGAGTTGCACCTTGATCCATCATTATAAGCTGGATGAAATGTAAAAACAGTCTGAAGCCTGTCTGATGCCACACGGGCACTCTGAGTGTGGTGTAATAAGGTCTGTGGACTCAGTGAACGTGTCACAGAATGGTCGGGGTTGGAAGGGACCTCTGGGGATCATCTAGTCCAACCCCTCTGCCAAAGCAGGGTCACCCAGAGCAGGCTGCACAGGACCTCGTCCAGGCAGGTTTTGAATATCTCCAGAGAAGGAGAATCCACAACCTCTCTGGGCAGCCTGGTCCAGTGCTCCGTCACCCTCGGGGTAAAGAAGTTCTTCCTCATGTTTAGCTGGAGCTTCCTCTGCTTCAGTTTGTGCCCATTGCCCCTTGTCCTGTTGCTGGGCACCACTGAAAGGAGTCTGGCCCCATCCTCCTGACACCCACCCTTGAGATATTTAGAGGCATTTATAAGGTCCCCTCTCAGCCTTCTCTTCTCCAGGCTAAACAAGCCCAGCTCCCTCAAGCTGTCCTCACAGGAGAGGTGCTCCAGTCCCCTCATCATCTTTGTAGCCCTTGTCCTGTTCTGTCAAGCAGGTTATCACTGAAAACCCAGAATGATGCTGACCCAGGAGTGCAGATGAATCATGGCTGATTCATGGCTCCATTTTTAAGTCAAACCATTGATGGCTACCCACGTTAAAGTTATGTGACCTGTTTGCCACTCCCTGGTAGCTTAATCTAGGTGAAGCCTCAATAATTTGCCTGAAATATAATATAAAAGCACCAGAAGTACTATGGAAGTCAAAATGGACACTGTCTGTTGCCAAGTCCCGTCTGTAGGCCCTGCTGCCCTGTTGTGGAAGAGATCAGATTGATGGGATACAACTTGTTGCCAAATCCATGCTTGCTGCTACTCGTCACCTTCTCCACTCATAGATGCCTGAAAATTGTCCGTGTTCCTAGTTTGTCTTGAAATTGAAATTAAACTGATGGATATGTAATTCCTGGATGTTCTTCCCACTCCTTCCCTGAACATATTTGCTTCTCTTCTGTTTCTCACCACCACCTTTTTTCCTTCTGGCTGTGTGCTGTACAGACACACAGACAGGAGACAAAAGATTACAAGCCTTTAAGGGATCGGTAGTTCTTTAAGGAAACATGACAAAGCACTAAGCTTTGCTATAACGTGAGTAACTGAAAACAGCAGCTGGGGGCAGAGAAAGATACTGTGTTCACTGTCTGTCAGTAAGACATTAAGGGAGAAGAAAACTGTGAACATGTTACTTAAAGCAGTTTTACTCATGATTCTGAAGTTGCCAAGCAAATAACTTTTTTTTTATTTAGTTAAAAAGACATTGCCCGAGACCTGTGATAGGAGCTTCTCTGGCAGTTCAGAACGGTTGTTGTTGCCTTTTAAAGCTTGCTCTGTGTTCAAGAAGCCCATGCTGCTCTGTAGCTGTTCGCCTGAGACTGCACCACGTTCATCCCTGGGAATGTTGTTGTGTGGAAGAGGCTCTACCTTACTTCTGCGCTGTGATGTCTGCCAAAGAGGCTCAAAAGTATATATAAAAAATTAGGTTTAGGGCTCCCAGTCAAGTACCTTTCATTGCATCAGTACTGCTCTAATTCTAGGAAAAACCATCTAGCTTGCTCGGCCAAGGTGACAAACTATTGCTCGTGTGGAGGTGTCTGCTGCTGTTACTCATATGTGTGGCACTGTAGTTCTAAGGGTTGTGCAAAGAAAACCTAGCGACTCTAAAAACACTTGAACTTCTATGAATCTTTTGGTTTTTTTCCTGTGCAGTTAATAATACTTTTTTTTCTTTCTTTCTTTGTCCTTCCGCCGCCTCTTCTGCAGTTTCAGCTTCTTGCCTCAGCATTATTTAAGTCTGGCTCAGATTTCACCACTCTTGGTGAGTATTGCGTATCCGAAGAATTACACTAAGTCTGTTCCCTCTGACAATTACTGTTAGTTTCTACTGGGTTTTATATCAAATGTGATAGTTCATGTAAGTATTGTAGGCCCTTTTTAAATATGCAAAGTGCCACTACATAGATATTTGAGAGATTATTTATAATGACCGGTGTCCAATGCCATATTTAAAACATCTGTCACCAGCGGTTTTAAAGCCATGCCTCCTGGGATCATTCTGTGTCTCTTATTACATCTGCTGCTTCACTGTTACCCAAATAAACAGAAGCTTTGGTCAGAATACAGCACCTCCTGTCATGTCACTTTGGAATCTCACAGCATGGCTACGGCTCTGTTTGCTGTGATAACTGCAATTCCTGGAGTAGTTTGGTTCGCTCTGTTCTTTACAAAACTAGTTCTTTGGGCAGAATGTCAAGAGCAAAGAAAACAGTGGCGTGTAGGGCTGGAAACAGGAGGTCTGAGCCAAAACCATAATTTGTTTCACTATTCTATTGCAGTTAACTCTTTTAAACAGTTGAGAGATTAATCCTGGGCAAGCTACAGGAAGGCTATAAGGCGTAACTTACATTCTTGTAATAACGTGGTGTCCTCAAGTTACTGAGCTCTTGCTGGGATCATGGATGACTTCAGTTTTTGATGAGCGTGTAATTCCCAATTTAAGGAATTGGGGGAAAGTAAAAGCCTCCTGCCCCATCAACCCTGCTGGATAAGGAAGCTCTGCTGAGCTTGTGCAGTTTAGAAGACGTTATCTAGTTCATGCTATAAGACGAATTTTTTAACGGAAGAAAACCTAAGTTTCAGAAAGCTGTTTTTTCCCTAGTTTTGAGTGTTCTAAAAGATGAATTAGTTCTTGACACAATACAGTACTCCATTTAGATGTTGGCTTTACAGATAGGAGGATGCATACATCAAGTGGTGCTTCTAAAATAAAACAAAAAACCTAAGCCCTCCTTGATTTGATTAACTTGGTTGACTTTGATTAACTGAAGAGTAAGTTCACTGAATTAAAAAACACTCCTTTGAGATACCAGTGATTGAAGTAATACGAAGGAGAGGAAATCATTGTATGTCCGCTCTATTGTTCTGGCTGTTGGTGGTCTAAGTGTGGGGATTTGGATAAATAATGCTTCTGCTGAGGACTGAGCCCTTCCATGTTGGAAGGTGGCACTTCACAAAACTCAAAGGGGGGATGCAGCCTGGGTCCTTGGTGCAAGTCCAGCGATTAAATATTGACTTGTCTCAAGAAAAACTGCAAGCAGCACAAGTACCAGCTCTTGTTAAGAGAGTAGTGAGGATAATGAGGAAAGCCTGAGGACAGAAGACATGAGGCACCAAATAAAAATAGCTACACAGATTTTGTTTTCTGGGACATCAGAGAGTCCCCTGAGGACTCTTGCTTCCCCTGTTTCTTCAGGACTGTCAATGAGCTTGACAACCATTTGCTTATTACTTTTCATGGCGTTTTGATTGCAGTATTGGCTTGGAGTGACATGATCTCTGTGTGTATATGCACACAGTAGTGGGATGGAGAGCTGCCAGCCTTGTTAGTTGAGGCAGAAGCAGCAAATAGTTAACATCCATCCTAAATGGACAACTGGCATACTCCACAGATCAACTGAGCTTTTAAAGTAGCAAGGACTGACTTGCTTTCCCCATTTCTTCTTCCCCCAGGATTTTCAGACGTCGACCACACGTACGCGCAGAGAACTCAGCTGTTTGATACACTAGTCAACTTCTTTCCGGACAACATGACCCCTCCTAAAGGCAACTTGGTAGACCTCATCACGCTGTAACAGAGCAATCACTGGACATGTGGAAGAGGGGGAAAAGCATCCATTTTCAGTATTTTAATTTTTTTACTGCATTGATTGACTGCTGGGATGAAGTAACATAGTAACCCCTAGGTGTTTGAAAGGGGTTTTATACTTGTATGGTGGATCCCTGAAGCTTTTCCCTTGGAGTAGGTTAATAAAATGTAACTGACGTACTTCTGACTAAATATATATATTTTTTCTGACTTTGGATTTTGAGTTAGCAGATGTAAAAGGTGGGGGGAAGGAAAAAAAAAAATAAAACCCAGTCATGCAGTGATTGTTTTTGCCTGTAGGGGAAAATTGAGATTTGTGGGTTGTCTGGATTTAAAGATGATGGGTTTTATTTTGGGTTTTGTGATAAAGGGGAGGGGAGGCTGTTCTTTGCTCATTTGTAGCTAGTCATGGTATATTGCTTTATCCTACAACTCCATCCACAGCAACTGAATGCCTTGGTGGCAGGACACTGGCACGCGTTGAGGTAATAGTAATGTATGTGTCTTGAGTCTTGTAATCGCAGTGTGTCGTGTGAAGCAGAGCACGTTACAAATTATCTGTCTCCTCGTCCCCCCCAGAACTGGGCTGACAGTAGTATCTAGTTGCATCTGATATCTGGTCTAAACCTAAATGCCTATCTTCCGCTCTCTGGAGCCTTCCACCAAGGCCTGACAGGCAAGTGGGAACCTCAGAGAAACCACTGGCAAACAGGAGTGCAGTCATCGTCTGCACAGGCCCCCTTTTGGGGATCGCTCTCTTTTTGCTGCCGTGCTCTTCCCGTGAGAGACCGTGCAGGTCCTCACAGAGCCCGGCAGAACTGGGTCTTCCACCACACGCACCCCCAGCCTCTGCAACCTGACACTGCGTTGGGTGTAAGATTTCTGAAGCAGATTGTCTTCGTTTACGTGCACCTGTGCTTCTGTGTGCGTTTGTCAGTGTGTAAATGTGAAGAGGATTGCTCCGAACAGCTTGTCTCCTCCTTGTGTAGTGCAGCTCATTCACTTTTCAATGCATTTTAGACCTAGATCTGAATGTGAGGGAGGCCTTTTTAGCATAAATCTCTTTGAAAGCAAGCTGATGCATATGTATAGAAATTATATTCTTCCTCGCTGAAAGCCTTCTTTATAAATAAGGTAAGGGCTTGGTGCTGCACTGTGAAGTGTAATGAAGGACACGCGTACCCAGCATTAGAAACCTTTCGCGTTCGGTGTCAGTGAGCATTCAGTACAAACTGACAGATGTAAATATATATATATGAGACTGCAGAGCTCCATGTCCAGAAATGTTCATGCCAGTAGGGTATCATTGCTGCAGACACTGTGGCTACGCGACTCCTGTTGAGCTTGATGGAAGTCTTGTGTGTGCAAAGATGATTTGGCCTCTGGAAATAAAGAGTTAGTGAAGTGTCGTCTTCAGAGCTCGAGCGTCTGCTTGCTTTGATTGCATTGTATTGCCTCTTTATCATGTTCTTCGTGTGACTGTTGTAGTCCTGGTACGTTAGAAATAAATTTAAAAACTCATACTAGCGTTTAATCGCTTAGAAAGGAACAGCATGTTGGAGGCTGGGCTTGGTTTCATTTTCAGGGAGGACTATACAAATACAGTGTTTTGAAGTAACCTGTAACTTGAGACTGTGGAGACATTGTATACTTCAGTGGATGGCAAATCAGCTGTCTGTGGAAGAATCCGCTCAGTACAAAGTGCAGCGAATGAAATCTGATTAAATTGTTTCTTGGAAACATTGCATTTTTTTTTTTTCCCAGTGACATGGAAAGTTTTACGTCATGGCTAGGCTTTACGATGTGCTGCCTACCTTTACTGACACTTTAACTAGTTAAAGTAGAGCTCAAATGGTACGAATGTAGATACCGACGGTGCTACACCGGGGAATATTCCAGTTGAGGCGTTGTTTCCTTTGAGATTGAACTGGGCACTTTTAATGCAACCAGCCAAAATGCTGCAGCCCTCTGGTACTTACAGTTTTAGTGCTGTTGTGCTCCCTTATCGTTTGACCTCGTTGCCTTTGTACTCTCCGACTTCAGTCAGATGATTAATTGCTTTTTTGTGACAGTTTCCTAATCAACCAAGCTCTTTGTAACCTTTTATGCATACGTACTTCAGTGACTGCCCGTGAGGCTGAACCCGACCGACACAACTGGACTGAGGAGCCCCGGCTGGGAATGCCAGAAGCTGTGTGACTGGGGGTGGTGCTGGGCAGTGCATCGTGTCGGGCTTGGCTTGTGGTGCAGAAGTTCGATCAAAACTCGTCGTCCTCTGCGTCAGGGGTGTGTGCAAAGCCTGAGAGCCTGGCTCAGTTCTTTGCAGCGTAAATGAATGATTTGTCTGAGCGAGGTGAACATTGCTTCTGCAGGACTGACGGTCCCAGCTAATGAGAAGACTTCAGGATGATCAGATATTGACCTGCCTTTATCCCGAGCCGACTGATTTCAGCTCGCACGAGTACAGTTTATGGATTACAGCTGGTGATTAACCAGCAGAAACTATTTGCTCAGCTTCGGCGTATTTGTTGAGCAGCAGAGGCACCCTGTGGCCAGAGAGGTTAATCCAAAGGGAGGGTTTCTGGTGGCTTTGCCAAGTATCTTTCCTGGTTCTGCGCCCTTGAAGCTAGGAGTCAACATTAAATGATTTCTTTTGCGTTGGTGTACGCTACATCATCTGCTTTAAAAACAAATTAAAAATTCTGAGCAGTGAAGAACAAATTCTCTTTCAAAATAAACCAGTTATTGACAAGCAGTTACAGGGAGAGTTTGATTTTAATTACATACAGATCTTTCCTGGAATACCACCAGTATCTTTAAAATGTTAGATGTGAGCACTGCAGAAATACTGAAGTACAAACAGGAAGGAGACCCACTTGATCTGCAAACAGCCACCGGAAAATGTTTCACAGCGCAGTGCATGCAATGTTATAAATTTGCAAGCTGTACGTGAGAAGTCTTCGAACCTCACCCTTGCTGCTTCCAGGCTGTAGCAGAGATGGCTTTTTAGCTTAGATGAGACAAACGTGCTATATTTGCTTTTACCTTGTATTACAAGGTGACTTTGTGTGTGGATTTAACACCCCATAATCTTAGCAGTACTGTAGTTTATCTCTAAATTACGTGTTAACTTGTAAAGAAGGTATTGCCAAAGAAAGCAGCATTACTTGTCAGAGAGACTAGTTACGGTGACTGAGGTCTTTATAGCCAAAGTTACAAAGTTCTGATCTGTCTTTTAAAGTTGTAGGAAGTCAGGGTGGAATAAACTTGATAGAGACATCAAGACTTCAGTCCTGATCTAGCTTTTTTTTAAAAAAATCCTTTTGGGATCCATAAGTTTTGTTCTTTGCTGACGCTGGCCTTCAACATAGTTGCCCTTGCAATATTATTCAGTAGATCATCTCTTTGAAAAACATGAAATTACTCTTTATGCAAAGTTGTTCCTATCAAGTGACAGGTTTTTCTAGAGAAATAAAACTCTTCAAATTTGATTTTTGGTCACTTGGATTAGGCAGAATTAAGTGAGTTTCTTAGTATTTGTCTTATACAACTCCTCATAGTAGCCACGAGGCAGAAATCCTGAAGAGTTCTCCCAAAATGTCTTCTCCAAGAAAGTACTGCTATTGCAATGTGGCCTAATGCGTTTTCATGTGGCAGAAGGACCTACTTACATGGTGTTACAAATGAGGAAACTGTAGGCACCTCCTTGCCTTTTTATTTTTTTTTTAGGACCCCATTAATACTGCTCCTGGGGCCACCTGAAGGGTGATGCGAAGTAGTTATTGAAATGAGATGTAGTTTTTCCTCTTCTGGCTCTTCTGAAGATAACAGTTGTGATGTATTTATCCTTAAGCATCTCTTCTTTTTGCTGAGTGTAGTGAGAAAGAACTTTGTCTCGGAAGAATTTAGTTTGCCCTTTTTCTGGACAGCGTCCCGTATGTGTCGCTGAAGTAATGATTTCCAGTCGTGTAAATAAATGTCTGAGGTTTGGTTCTGTTTGCCCGGGATGGCTCTGTGTGCGTGCCTGGTACACGCTAGCTCAGGGCTCCAGCTGGAGCTTCCTACCAGAAGATCAGTTGGCAAAATCACGCTCTCATTTGGGAAAATCAGTCTGTGAAGACCCAGCTGGAAGGGCTTTTCTGAGGGATTTGCCTTGTGCAGTGGCAACTAGAGTGAAAGTAGGAAACTTGCCCAAAGACCACGCTAGAGCTTACCTGCATGAAGATTGTACTGGAGTAAGGATGCAGCGAGAGGCTTAAATTAGATGGCTGACATTTTCTGGTCATTGATTATAATAGCCTAGCCTGAAATTTAATGAGTGAGGTCTCAGCGAGAAAATGAATTGGACTGCTTAATTGGAGGGGAGCGGGCTCTTTGTAGAGCCATTGGGGCTAGTAGCAAGGGATGGTGATAGCTTTACCTGTAGTTTTTCTTTAATCAGCAGCCACAAGTGTCAGGGTCTCCATTAGCTGTTTCTTCTTCCGGAAGAGGCTCCTTCCAAAGCAGAGCAGTGACTCTGGAAGAGTTTTTTCCGTAGGATTTTGTGGAATGGCTGTTTGCTGAATCATTTTCCTGATGTGTGCAAATTTGTAGAAGGGAGTTTTCTTTATCACAAAATTGTACACCGCTCTTGCCCTGCTGTGCCAACTTGCACTTGTGAGTTGCTGCAGGCAACGAGTGAGAAATTCAGAGCAGCGTTCTGAGAAACACTTGAAACTTGTTTGCTGTTCTTACTGTAAGGAAGATCAGCATTGATGCCACTGGTTTCCAGTGCAGAAGGGTGGCAGGTGCCTGTAATGCTCATACTATTAATTCTCTTGCTGCCTCTTGTATTTCAGAATTGAGAAGGAAATGCTTTTGCAGACCTTATCGAATGAAACATTGAGTATGAATTAGCGATGTGCGACCTTAAACTTGAATGCTCCTACATCTCTGTACATGGAATAATTCTGTTGGTGTAATGCTGTGCTGCTTCTGGGGGGAAACGGCAAAAATTATTAGTTACATTTCCATTCGGTACCTTTGTTTTTAGAAGTGGAAAAATGTCCTGTGAAACCTTGGGTCCCAGTGTGTGCTTTGAATTTTATCTTATTAGTTGTGGTTGGCTCAAAGTTAAGGAATGTTTGGCTATTGTCAAGTGAAGTCCTGACAGTAAAAGCAGTTCGTGTATGTCTCTGGAAGTGCTTGTGTGGTTTTATAGCTGTAGTTATTTCAGCCACAGAGGTGTGCCCAGTTTAAAAAATATAAAAATTATTGCCGTTCTGATTAGGGGGAAGACTATAGAAACTTGGCCAATTTTCATAAGTACATATGATAATTTGGAGATGGGTCTTGTGACAGTTTAAGAACAACTATATGACTTGTTCTTGATATAGACTGATAGTAGTATGTAAGCTGTAAATATTGTTGAAAAGTAAATGTACTGTCAGAAGCCTGTTAGTGTGTCTAAATGCCGATGGGTATGGTAGACCTGATCATATCCTGTCGTGGAAAAGATTACGCTGGAAATTATTCAAGTAGTGGTAATGACTTATAGGCAAAATCCCTGTTTTACTGAAAGCCTCTATTATAATGAAAAGTTGGAGTGGAAAAAGTAGGTTTACTGTACTGGAACCATCATAACAGTACATGGCTCAGCACTTGGATAAATTGACTCCAGATGCTTTTATCTGTAGGCAGTGGGTCCAAACGTGGTTTTAGAGTGGAAGCTAGTTAATGACCAGTTAATTTGAGTCGCACAAGAAAAGGTCGCAGTTGATGCCGCAGGTATACTTCTGGCGTTCCTGGCAGAGGTCAAAGAACTGGATGGAGTTTTGGATTATCCACGAATGCTTTGGCTATATACATAATTCACTCAAGAGGAGGGTGATTGCGTGGGTTGTATATAACGCCAGCTGTATGGCTTAGGTGTAGAGGTCTGCAAGGCAGCGCCTTCCCCAAGTGCAGATCCTGAAGATAACATATTGCTGCTGTCTGCTTTGCTTTCGTATATTCGAACTCGATTTGTTAGTGATGAACTCCAGACACTTGCTGTGACCCAAATTCAGCGCTCTGCTGCTGACTATCTACAGCCACAGACTTGCTTAAGCTGCTGTCAGTGTATCACTTCAGTAGCCTGAAATCTTAATTTATACTTGCTGCAGACAAAGGTACGTGTTGTCTTGGCTTCCAGCTGTTTGCTGTAAGTCAGCACAGCTTTCACTGGCGACCTGGAGGCTGTAAGTATTTGAGTGCTGTCAGAAATCAGTTGACTCTGTTCGGCTCTAGCGTGGCATTGCAGTTCATTCCTGGGAAAAGTGGGATGAGTGACTAGCTCAAAGCTGGCTCTGCCGGGTTAGATTTTTGGTTTTGCTACGAATTTGAAAGGAAAATCTATCACTAGTGTGTAGGCTGTCTAGCATGGTGGTCAAGGCATGGTCCTGTGGGTATTCACCCATTTATTCTGACTTTTTCTTTCCCTCTGTCACTGTTCACTGCTATTAAAATGCTGTGCCTTCAGACTTCCATCCGTTTAATGGAGTACCCGCTGAAGAACTAAAGGTTAGAGCTGTGTGACTGAGGCATCAGTTTCTCCATGTCACCTCATATTCTGGTTGCTTCCTCTTAAAAAATCCTTCCTGCTGCTTTTGAAACAGTCAGGGAGGGTTCTTGTGATTTACGTTGTTCTCCCCAGGGGCTGGCCTGTTCCTGCTCCAGGGTGGGGATGGGGAAGTGTGGGAGCTGGATTCCCAGCAGCAGCACGGTGTGTTGTCGGTGCAGTGCTGCAGCAAACACCTATTTAGTCGTTCCCTGCCACGACACAGCCTTCAGGGCTGTGATAAGCCTTCCCTCCCATCTCAGCAGGGTTTATTTTGTGCAGCACCAGGAGCGTGGTAGCTGTTTGACCGAAGGCAAAGACGATTGTACCAACTCTCAAGTTCATTTAAATAATAGTCCTGGGTTTCTGCCACCTGCTTTCATAATCCTGGATCTTTCACCGGTGGAGGCAGACAGCTGGGAGTTGGGGGTTTGGCTTACTTCTGCAGTGTAGCAGGGCAGAGGACATAGGAAGAGAAATAGGCTTGGGGATAATGCAGTAATAGCTCGTGTGAGTATGTGGTTAAGATGTGGTCTGTTTCCATGGAAGGTCTTTGAAGACTCTCCTAACAAGCAGGTCTGCTATTTAGAGCTGATTTTGTCATGCAAGATGGATTCTCTAGCTCTTTTTCACATGGGATTGATGCAATACCAGGATCTGCTAGTCCTGGAGCTTCACCTCGTGCTTTCCACCCCAAAGACCCCAGAGAGACTAATACACTTTTATTTTCCTCGCCAGTCCCTCTTCAGTGATGGCAAGGAACCCAACCTGGGCTTAATGCTGTTCAAACATATTGGAGGTTGTGCAGCACAATCAGCTATCAGACCAAGTCTGGCAGTCTTAAGAGATTGTTAAAACCTAAAAACATTCTGGGCTTTCTGATGAGAGCTGCTGGTGAGATTAAGGGAGATGAGCTGCTTTTTAATTAATGTGGTGGTGGGGAGGCTAGACCACAACAGTGGCTCCAGCCTTCTCCACGTCCCAAGTACCAATGGACAGGTTTTTCTCCCCGATGATGAGCAAATATAGTTTAAATATCCTGACTTTGTATCTAGCTGCCCAAGGGATTGAAACAATTACTTCGTGTTTCACTAAACAGAGGAGTGCTGCGGTGCGTGAACAGGGTCTGTTCGTTGAAGATGCCACTTTGAGGCTGAAAACTGGTTGGTGGTTTTTTTAGTTTTGAAGTCTTGACAAAAATCTCAGCTCTTGAAAGGGGAAAATGGCTCTTAACAGCCTGTGCTTTCTCAGTTGCAAGTCAATGACTTCACTGAAAATATTCCAGTCTGAACATTGGCTGATTCTGCTCACCCTGCAGTAATACGCGCTGTTCAAAAGGTGACAGCCTGATCTCCTTCCCCAAGCAGTGCCGAGAACTCCTGTACTGGAGAGGACTTTTATCTAACCGTGGAGGACGTAACTGTTGTGCTGCTGACTCGTTTTCCCCTCTTGTCTGCCGTGGTAATTGGGAAGGCAGACTAGCAGTGGAGGCTGAATATTTCCTTCATCTCTTCCTCATTCCTATCCTTCCTCCCCTCTCTCCCTCCCATTGATGTTTTGATGTGCAAAACACTTTTCACTTCAGAAGCTACTGTGCTGGGTAGTGGAAAAGAAAACAAAACCCTAGTTATTAGTAGCTGTTACTATTTACTAAAGCTGCATTTTCTGCTGTCTTTCCAGCATACCCTCCTCCACAGCAGGAAATGAGAGGTGCTGGGGTGATGGTAAGCCAGAGAGAAGAGCTTAATTATACAAACAAATGTGTTTATGGGAGTCTTGAGTCTTGGAGGCCCCAAACCTTGCAGATCACTTTGCCTAGGGCAGAAAATTAAAGCCCGTGGGCTCGTGCTCTGTTAATGGGAGACAGCTGTTCCCGTCCTTGTGGGCCGGTGGTCGCGTGCAGCTTGTATGTTTAGATGCTGCCCGCCTCATTTTAGAAATATCTGGTCTCAGTAAACATTTTCCCTTTGAACATTGTACTTTGAAACTGCTGAAACAACCTCTGTCTTCTAGACGCATTGATAGCGTCGGCAGGGTCTGGGTGGCTTGGGGTTCAACACTGCTGGGCTGGCTGGACGCTGTAACCTGGTTAGGGATGCTTTTTCAAGCTGTTTTTTTGAGCTGTTGCCTCTACTCGTCCCGTAGCACTATACAGTGTGGTGGTTTGTTTGTCTGGACCTTTGGTGTTCATTATCTCGTCCTTTACACCCTCACGTTGTCCCCAAGAGGTGGTTATTCCTAGTGTAGTGCTTGGAGTTGTGTCTGCTCCCTGTCCAGAATTTGGCCCTTTTTTTTCTGTTTTGGCATCCGCAAGCGTTTGCATCTCTACAGCAGTCCCACAGACTCTGGTGTCCATCTGAATTCCCTCTGGTGTCTGTCCCACTGTTGTTGTCGTGGATGCCTGGCCACAGGAGAGCTGAACCCAAGAACAGCCCTGGGCTGGAAGGGAGCATCTGTGGGTGACCAACGCTGTGAACCGTGCACGCGTTGTGATAAGCAACTCAAGCATTGACTAGTCCGGTGTTGAGCCCGTGGTGGTTACAGGCAATGTTCCTGGACTCTGGTCATTCCCCATCCTGCCCTGATCTTTGTTCAGCCCGGAATGTTAATTTTCTTCCTTGGCATAAATCATCTTTGATAATTTCTGGGTTGATATGTGAGCTCCATGCTGTACATAAATGAATGAGTCATATGAGGAATATCTACAAATGTAGTTATGTTGTATGTAATGTACATAAGGAGAGAATGTATTTTGTTCATTTTTTTTTTCTTAATAAAAATGTATATGCTAGCAAGGGTGTTCATTTAAGATCTGTTCATTTTAACATCAGTTGCTTCCGAGAATGGAAAAATGTCTGTGAAGGTCTCGTAGTGGTGCAGAAGCTGTGAAACCGGTGCTGCGTTACGTCTGGGCGGCAGGCACTGGTCCTGCTGGAGGAACCTGCCGTGTCCCTCCGACTGCAGAGCAGCTGAGAACGTACCCCGTTCCCTGAGAACCGTGATGGGCTGGGTCCGCATCCCATACACCCAGGGTGAGCCTAGAAGTTGCAAGAACTTTACTGGGGAGGAACATGGAGTTAAAACATAGGCTGATACAAACCAGCGACTTTTAATATTCCAGTCCTTTTTTTTTTCCCCCTCCTTCTTCCTTTACAGAAGTGGAAACTTAATCTGGAGCAAAATGTTTTATTTTGGGCACTTGGAGGCAAATGGAGATGCTGACCTGCCCACGCTGCTGCTGACCCTCCTCGCCCTCCTTCATTAGGGTGGTTTGGCTCCCTCCTCCACCGCCTGTCCTCAGCGCAAGGAGAGCTTGCAGGCGAGGACTGAGTGAGGAGGAAATGCAGAAATAAGGGCAAGGTCCCTCTCCCTTCCTACCCACACGAGCCTAAAGCCACGAACAGTTCAAACAGGCGCTCTGGCTATAGTGGGGCTGCCCTCACCCACATCAACCGAGCATCCCACCCCGCTGGGTTTTCTGCTTTTTTAATTCAGGGAAGTTTTTCACCACTATCGTACTTCTTTCTGCATGGGGAAATGCAAGCTTCTCCATGGGTGGCTACCTCTGGTGGTCTGGGCTGGTTTTACTCCTGCCCATCCAAAGTTTTCACATGTTCTTCCTAGCAGGAGCATGCAGAGCCTGTTCTGGGTTTCCAAATAAGCTCAAACCACGGCCAGTTGTAACCTCTACACAACAACTAGTTGTGGCTCTTGAGCACAAGCTCTGCTCCCCCCTGCCCCTTTACACTCAGCCAAGAAACAAGGCTTTTACGTAAGAATGTTTATTGACAGAAATACATGATGCTTTCAAAATATATTTGTAGGAAAATGCAAGAATAATCTCTACAATCCAGTTCCTCAGTAAATTCCAGTGTAAATCAGACTCCTGTCCCCGTGAGAGATGCTGCTATACAGTACGTAAGAGCTCTAGTATATGTGCAGGGTTCAACGGGTAGCCGCCTTGGGAAGCAGGTTCTCCTCCAGTCCCTGATGGATTATGTCTTCTCCTGCATGTCTTCTGGAGGCAACAGTTACAGTATCAACCTCGTCAGCTGGGTCACGGCACTCTGAGCGGGAGATAAATGGTCCTAGAATATTTACACATTCCTTGTGAATCTGAAAATAGAAAAGTCTCTTGCAAGGACGTCTGAGCTGGTTGTAAAACTCTCGCCGAAAGGTAAGAGCAATAATCTCTTTGTACGACGTGTCAGATGTTAAAGCTGTTTTAGGGGAGAGAAGAGGAGCATGGGGAAGGGAGGAAGAGCAGGGAGGGAGGAAATGCTTGGGTAGATTTTTTTTTTTATTATTATTATTTTTGGTCTAACAATTATGGCTACAGTCTACAAAGGGAAGGATTAAGGCCAAAGATGCTCATCACTGCATTTCCTACCTGATTTTTTTTTTTTTTTTTTGCAAAAAGAATGTTC
>Ga0065711_1042126_pt1 | contig 15627 bp, 5 predicted proteins | sample Hoacrofraction12_FD_59098 | JGI IMG/M metagenome (GOLD analysis project Ga0065711, IMG submission 59098) | Hoatzin crop microbial communities from Cojedes, Venezuela - Epithelial fraction 12 v2 (version 2) | ecosystem: Host-associated > Birds > Digestive system > Esophagus > Crop | place... | reverse complement strand
CCCCCGCCGGCGTGCGGAGGAGAATGGAAAGAAACAGGCAGAAACCGGTGGGTCGGGATAAGGGCAGTTTAACAGAACAGCAAACAGAGGGAAAACAGTAACAACAACGGTACAAATAAGGAGAAAACACGACAAAAAACAGACCCGCTCTCTCAGACCGCACCGGCGCCGCACGCTCCCGAGCCGCGAGAGAGTTCTCGCCGAGCCGCCCCCCCACCGAAGTGTGACTCACAGGGTATGGAACACCGGGCTCTGTTCGGCCAGGTGGGGTCAGCCCCCACCCCCCGGCTGTGCCCCTTCCGGGAGTCTGGTGAAAATTAACCCTGTCCTGGCCAAACCCAGGACACCCAGCCTTTCTCAACCCCCAAGCAGTCTCCTCCTGGAGAGGTCATTCCCTCCACTGTCCCACCCCAGCTGATGGATAGCCTGGCAGCTGGCACTGCAGACAATGTTTCATACTCTGCTATCTGAGTTGCTACTGAACAGAAGTTACCAGGACTACTATAACATCAAGAAACTCAAGAACAAATTTTACATTACTTATTTCATTAACTCTTATTGAGGCATTTCTGTTTAGTCAAAAAACGCCTCAAGTTTTACAAAATTGAGCATGCATTGCCAACAATATATACAAGTCCACATTTCCCTGTGAACAAAGTATCAAAGGCTCCTTCAGAACAGGTCAATTTCTGCTCCATTGAAGGTATCTATAAGGAAGTTATCATACAAATATATACGAAAGAAACATGTATACAGTCAGCCACTCATACTTCATTGCCTGGGAAGGACAGAGGAGCACGGTCTGGCTGTATGGGCCTTACTAGGGATCAAAGGCTAAGCTCACAGACAGACAGTTTTGCACTATGCAAAAAACAGAACTAATCCATTGTGGTTCCCTTAACCAAGGCATCCAGATGACTCTTGCCATTTCAGAATCAGCCTAAACTCATGGTTTTTAAGAAAAGTGGAATCTCTCCATTCACCTTTATTTCATCGCATGGTTTGAAAGTGTGTTCTTTTTGGTCATTAATACTATTCACATCTTTACTAGCATAGGAACAAAAGAGATCGGTTTTGATGGAAACAGGGAGTATCTTTCTGAAAGTCAGGAAAATTGTGTTTCTTACCTTTGCAGGCTGAGAGGAGAGGATGAATTGAGACAGTAAGCAGACAGCATTAACAGCTGTTGAGAGCCTACAGCATTAAGTAGGTAGCTCGTGATTCCTGTAACATTTGTTAATTTAAAGAACATTTCTGCTACATTTGTATGAACGCAGTAGCTGAAATTCCTTATCTGCTTTTTTTTCAATATATAGAAGATTTTATCTGGAGGAAAAAGTACCCTGTTCTTTCTACACCTACAAGGGATTCTGGATACACAGACAGAAGGTGATCTCTGAATTGAGTCGGGAACTCCACCGGTAAACAAAAAGAACTTGGGTTTATGCCAGATGTCCTGACATAAGGACATCTTGTGTCCTTATAGAAAAGTTATCGCTCCACTTTGGCCGGATCTGCTGGATGAAAAGTACTGCAGTGCCTTACCCACCTTTGGTAATAAGGTATTTATTTCTCAAGAGAAAGGAAACAGATGTTATCAGGTCAACTGGCCCAAGCATAATGAACAACTTATCAGTCATTAACTCAATATAAACACAGGTCTGTCGGCAAGTGGGCAGTTCCTCCACAGCCTCGTTTACAGCCTTGTGTTCCTACCACTGTCCCTCTTGCCTGCATCGGCACCCTTGCAGTAACTTACTGAGCTGGATACTCCCGAAGATAAATTTCCAAAAGAATTGGCTGGTAACAGAATCAGTTCCCCAACCAAACTCCTTCACGGCCACTAGTCATACTGTAAGGGAGAGGGAAGGCAGGACAGTTATTTTAATAGGATGCTACACCTAACCAGGGATCCAATTAACTGATAAATACTGGATCTTCAGTCCTAGCCAGTTGTCTTCCCTTTTGTGCTCAACTGAGGTCACCCACATTCATCTACAACCACTACAGCTGACACACTAAGGCATCAAGAATTACTACAAGCCTGATTTCCCTTCTAGACTTCAAATAAGAAAAACTAGAAGGCACACATTCACCAAGCTCAAAAAAAATCACTGAGCAGCACCTAAGCTGTGCTTCTCCACTACAGCCACATCTAATGAAAAAAAAGACTTTGTTACTGCTGACTGCAGATGAGATCTTGTCACAAGCAAAAGAATTCACACAGCCAAAATCCAGTTCCAGATCTGTTCCAGCACACCCCTCTAACCAGTGTAACGGCATCAATGCTTGCTTAAGCCAGCAGACCTCTCTCCTCCAGGATGATTCTGGACTCTAATCCAGCAGCACTTCTGAGCCCTGGTCTGTTTTGCACCCACCCAGCTTCAAAGACTTGCAATTTACCTCCATGGGGTGCAGTTCCAGATCTTGCTGTGGATGGGAACTCTCAAAACAGTGACTGGTGGTTAAGCTGTAAGGGTACTGTAGCATACACTAGCTACATTAGAGCCACCCTCTTCCAAAAGCAACCCCTCTGTCTCTCTGCAAATTCATCTAAAACTTTTATCAGTTCTTTCAGTCCTTTTATATTCACAAAGGAAAGTTGTTGGGGTTTTTTTTCCCAGTATCACTGCACTTCCCCAAACATGAATAAACTGATCTGGTAAGTACAAAAAAAAAAAAAAATCTGAAGCACTAGGATAAGAACAGCTATTTGAAGATAATCCTTCCCTCCTTCCCCCAGTTGGCATCTTTTGTTTATTTCCCCAACACAGACACGGAGTAAATGTTTTTACTATTTAGCTACACAAAGAATTAATAATTTATAAAAACAAAATCAACAATCCTTCAGACCTCTACTGATGATACCTAACCTGGAAGCCTGTCTAGACCATCTCCCGATGCAGTAATTGGATGGATCGGTGAACTTGGAATGATTAGAATAAGCAAAGTCCAGCTAGATACCAACATAACTCAGCCAATCTAGAGGAAGACCAGCAAATGTGCTGGACAAATGAAAAATGTTCATTTAAGAGGCTCTATATTGAACAGGGCCAAATTAGAAGTTATGAAGCACAAAATTCTACTGTTTCAGTGGTGCTGGGGTTCATTTATTTGAAACTAAATCTAAACAATAGACTTTTATCCCTGACCATTAAGTCTGTGTCATGACATAGCTTGTCACATGCAGCACCTTGAGCTCCAACATCTTGATACACATTTATCACTCGGTTCAATTTCCTGCTGTTTCCCTGCAGAATCTAAAAATCACCTTTTTTAAAACATCACCACACTGTACAGCCTTAATTTATTCAAAGGAAGATGGAACTGAGTTCTCCCATATGGCTCCCAAATTTCCTGACCATCACGTATGGCAGAAAGCAACACATGAACATACTGGTGGGTTGCTTTTGTGGCTTGGTAGGCATATAAACACAGAAGGAATGCTTTTATTGAGTCAAATTTAATTGGGAAGTAAGTGGTAGAAAAATTCTATCCAGCAATGCTATATCTGCAAGTCTCACAGTACATTATTATATCTACGACAGCAAAATGGACGTATGGGCTTTCTGCATGCAAACTGAAGACGTGAAAAAGTAGGTTGAGGTTGCTTTACAAATCTTGAAAAGCTTCTTGGTGATCAGCCGTAGAAAGAATTAACCAGAATACTTGCACATCTGCCTTACAAATGGACACCCTACTGAATGAATACCACCATGCAACTGTTAAAGATGCCCAGAACATTCAGACAAGCTGAAGGGGCAGAGTCATGCCCTGTGCCTTCTCTCTATTCTGCAGCACATGGACTCTGCCAAAACTCTCAGATCCGAATTACAATTATGATCAAGCACTGAAGAGCTACAGTAACTAGCCAGCCTGGATGAAGAACCAGACTTCATGAGTTTTTCAGCTGACAGAGGTAGATACATACATTAAGAACTGAAAGGCAAGTAAAGATGCTTATTCACCTCAGGATCACAGATTCAGCTGCAAACAACCTAGTTGCTTGAAAACACACACATTTCTGCTTTACTGAGGAACAGGATACAGACAACAGCAATAATGCATATTGGAATGCATACTCTCAACTACTTGTCTCTGGAGCCTAGCCTAAAGCAGTGCTCTGACAGAGGTTTGTTATACAAACTCTCCTTCAGGACACTAATTGTGGAGTTTGAATGTTTCCAGATGCTTACAAGTCTTTATCCAGTAGTGCATCATTTAGTAATTTGGATTTTGGTAAGCTACCCCAGGCTGTAGAGTTCAGGTTCCTGGTGCTGGCCTACCAGAAAACTACATTGTATTCCTAGCAGTAAGCAACCTGAGAAAGAGCTGTATGTAAGTGAACTACTAGCAAATAGAGACTGCATTATTTCCAGGTAAAAGCACATGGGAATTTAGGCTCTGAATTTGGAGTGTGGGCTCCAGAGCAAGAAAGGTTTTCACAGTCTGTCTTCCCTTCAAACCATATCAAACCTTCACTGTGTTTACACATACGGTGGTGTTAGTGTCAAAAGCTTTGTACAATTCCTTAGATTAATAGCTCAGCTTTACAGTTTTTGCATCAAGGAATACGCTGTTACAACTGTTAGGTTGGTTCCTTCTGCCACAACATCAAAAGTCCTCTTTAAAGCATCACTCCAGAGTGCATTAGCAAGACGCAGGTAAATTTTTGGAATTTGTAACAATCAGTTTGCATCACCCAAGTATCCAGGCTCAACATTTATCTCTAGTTCTTCGAATATAGAAAGTGACAGATTTACTCTATCACTACATAAATAGTTAAGCTGAAGTAAGCTGCTAGACATCTCCTATTATTACCCAAAACATAAACCAGCAGTTTCTAGCCCAGAAAGCAATCCCTGTTTTAAGCAGTATTCCATACACTAATAGGGTAGAGCACATTCTCCAGATTGATAAATTGCACGATGATAACATTTTCTTGTCTGGTTTCACTTCCTGAGGTTAGGGACCTGCCTTTCATAGTCCAAGATCTATTAAGTCCTCCGAGCTTGGCACGGTTTTCTCATGTACTACCACCTTTTCCCCTTAAATGGGGCAGTTACCTAATCCTAAATACAAGCCTTAAAGCAGGGCAGGCAGACAGCTCTTCAGTCTCCTCAGAGGAGGAAAACAAGACTGTGGCCTGGAGTGGAACATGTTCTCTGTGTTGCACAGCAGCTCATCCCCAGCTGCGATTCACCTCCCCTCCAGGCAGCACCACAGCAGCCCTTGCACCATCAACCCAAGCCCATGTTCAGTCAAGACTGGAACCCAGAAATCTCTGCACAAGCCCAAACTGCTGGATTAAAAAAAACATAAGTCCTACTGGCACCCAAGAAGTTGGGTCAAGGGCACCAACAAGGGTAAGGAATCCACTGCAGGGTACGGGGAACCTCAGCTCTGACAGAGGCTGGAGGACAAGAGCCATTGACTGTTACTCAGGGCAACTGAAGAGCAATATCCATGCAAGAAAGGCAAGCAGCACAAAACACAAGCTATTAAAGTACAGCCCAAACTTTAGAAGACTTGTCTACAGATGTTCTCTACAGCTAGCACTGAAGAGAGGAGGTTCACCAGTACCATATTTTCACATTTATAGCCTTCAGGTGATGTGTTTAAGGAGAGAAAAAACAACATTAGATCAGCAGTGCAGGTTATACACCAGCTCCCAGAGATAAGACAGGCTCAGTGTCAGAGCCACTCAGACAGCATGACTGCTTCAGCCACAGCAACTGCCAAGATATTAAACATGATCCTAGGTTGTACCAGGGCCAGAAAAGTATTAATGTCCTTTCATAAGGCTCCTGTATAGCTGCATGTTGGAGCTTGAATGCCCTACAGAAGTCTTACGATGGGCTACCCGTGACTTCTGATGCAGCCATACAGCTTGAAGGGGTGTCTTGCAACACTATGCATTCCACTGAGTACTTGAATGGGAGTCTATAATCCAAATTATTGCATCTTTTCAGGTTGCTAATCTAACATTTTTAATAGCAGCAGAGAATCTATGACAAGAACATGCATTTTTGCATATTCTGCTTGCCTGGGGGCAAGGAAAGCATCAATTCACTTCCCTTAAATCCCTCCGACATTTCCAACAAAGTAAAATCCTACACAGAACCTTCTTAACTTGATCACTTTTATGAGTATTCCAAAAATCAGAGTTAATTTAAAAACAAGTTCTCATGTCAAAGCAGCCCTTACAATCTGTACACCACCACTTCTGCAATATATTAGGTACTAGATCCAGTGACTGGTTTGTGTTAAGGAAAAAGATGAAAGTAAGTAACAAACTCTATTTCTTACAGGTTCTTTTAATACCAGCTTTCAATACTCAGCAACATGAAACATTCTCAACTAGGCCTGCAGGAAAATTAAAGCAATTATTACACACAAGCTTATATAATAACACAGATTGTTCTAGGTTACGCTCTGGCCTCAGAGGAGGCAGCAGCTTACAGCTTATAGACAGCTCCTCAAGCACCGTTTTATAAGAGCTTCCACCCACAGAAGATTCTGGAACCAGGGACTACAGCATATTTCTCATTCTTTCCCTCTTATGCCCCAACAAAATAGAAAGTACATCAAAAAGTGAAAGTAGCATAGGATTGCAGACTAATTACAGAGATAATACTTGTAATTATCAAAAAATATCTGCTGAAGTATTTTTAATTGCACAACAGTAAGCATGTTTTCTTTTTTATTGGTAGAAAGAAAACCCAGTAGGCATATACATGGAGAGCAATAATTAGCAGCAAGGTTCCAAAGCTTTCAGCCTTACATAAGCAGTTTCCAACCCTTCTGACAAAGTCTTAGCTAAAAAAAAAAGTGGAGGAGGGGGCAGGGAAGATGACACATAGTTCATAACAGCTTGAAGGACTTTGAAGTTGAATCTAACCCTTTCCGCCAGAGTGCTTTCACCATCTTTTTGTCCCTCCTCAAGGAACAGTAAAACGAGTCATCTCCAACTTGACTTCACCTACAACAGGCTGCACCAGAGGAATATCCAACACAGTTGCACCGAGGCACAAGGCCGTCTGGATACTGACAGGGGTTAATGGAAGTCAAGCATTTGAGAAATTCCATTAATTTTAATCCTTTTGACTGAACAAGGTCATGAAGCAGTTAAGCAGTAATTGCAATGATTTATGGGGGTATCAGCACACTACATACAATCAGCTGTGGGCAATGGACTTCCTCCAGTAGAGCCAGACTAGAACATGTGTGGCAAGGGCAACATTTTTTTAAACAGATTATTGTAAAATCCATTGGATTTTGAGTATCTTAGTTTTTAGTGTAGCTTAATTACACTCTATGTTTGAGTAAGCAACTCCTTCATCCCATCTTACTGCACCTGGTACAAGAATGGGAACTTTTGACTGCACAAGACAGACTTTCGGTCCTGTAATACCTTCTTTCAGTTTGATTATCTTTTCTAACTCAAAACATTTACAGACCCATTGAGTCCACAACATGCCATTTATCTAGGAACTTTTCAGATATCGGTCTGCACTTACCGGTCACACCATTAAAATACAGCCTTCTACAACTCAGATGTTATACTTTTCTGGAAAATCAGTAAGGTGTGTCCAGCCCTTACAGAATCCATACTATTAGTGTTTACTAGTGCATTTAGCAAGAAACCCATTTGGTTTAATAAAATATTTCTGTTAACGAGATGAGCAGAAGGTTATGTTTTCACACTCTATAATAGAGTATGTAGGAACATCTAGACATTTAAAGTATGCTTTAAAAGATAAATGGAAGGGTCTTCCTTGCCATCAAAAGAGGTACGGACACAAAAGCAGAGCTTTAAATGGGTGGAATAAGTGTCACCTAGCCCAGACTTAGAAGTATCAACAGTCATTAGTTTATTCATTCCAATTCCAGCCAGTGTATGCAATACAAAGAACATACTGCTTTCCCTTTAAGTAGAAATGTAGTCTTTACATTCCTGATCTATGCAACCAGCTGCATTTTGATTAACTGAAATGCTTTTAATAGATTTAATAATTCAAAATACTATGAAAATTATATCCAGAATGCTGCCTAACAAACCATTGAAACACTATTTAATCAGGAACACTAATCAATTCGCTTTTTGCAATTCTAGAAGTGGTATAGCGTATCTCAAAATTTACATTCAGAGTTCATAAAAAAGGAGAATTGTCTTGCTCTGAAGTGAAAGAAAAGGACTATCAAAGCGCACACTAAGTAGCCACTCACTCTTCCAAATGCAGAGCAAACAAAATGGTAAAAAATAACAAATATTCTAAAAGAATACTGATGCAGTTCTTCCCTTCAGATCAGCTATATGAGTCAAACTGTGTAGTAAACTGAGTAGAAGCCTAATTTTGAACATAACTGACATGCCTATATATAAGCTTTCTGAATAGACACTGAAGGTAATATGTTGTTGATATTGCAGTGCATAGAGAGCCAAGATGGAGAAAATGCCTCTTGCTACACCAGAAACTCCTTTGCAGCTTTCAGACCTTATTTGTAGCTTTCCATCAAAGCACCTTTCTCCCCTCTATATTGCCAAGTGCAGCATCTGTCCTCCTAGCACTTTATTTTCAGACCAAATCCTCCTTCATGTTTATCTCCCCTGCCACTCCCCCATCCCTCACCACCAAAACCAGAGACCCTTTTCAAGCATCTCCTTCACAGGGCTCCAACTGAATGAGACAGCTATGGCTCAGCCAAAGCTACTTCTTCAGCTGGGCTTCACACACTCCCCACAACATCAAACTGACACCACAAACCTCTGAGCCATGAACAAAACTGCTCCTCAACCTCTACAGCTTACAGCACAGCAGCTTAAAAACTGCAGTCAGTTATTTCCTACATGCAGATACCATGTTGGACCATGAAGGGTTTGGAAGCTGGTTCATGAGAAACCCCAAACCTCATGAAGCAGTGACAAGGAGAATTACTGGAGCAGTAATCTTGCCTATCATAGCTTGTCACAAGGCATTAAGGCAACAGTGGTCTTAAGAACTTAGCAGCATTCAAGGCTGATGGACCCTTAACATCCACTCTTTCCAGTGGCTATCTACATTTCATTGTCTGATTCAAAAATATCTTCCCCCCCCGCCCCAATGAAACCAGGGTTCACTGACATGACTTAAGCAGAAACCAAAAATCTAGGGCTGCTTTCTAGAAACCTTCACAGTGATATTATACATGCAGGTTATGTAAAAATAAAGATGTTTCCTCACTCAGGCTATAGACCTTGGTGATACAAAGCCTCTGACAACTAGACGCCTTCCTTAAAGCAATGCCCCCAGAAAGATATCCGGTAGTCACTTCATCATAGTATAAGCATATTCAAGAACCACCACAAAACTAGTCTAAGCAAAATCATGTTTATTCCACGTCTTCAAAGGACTGCCTAAGCCTTTGGATATTCCTCCTGGGTACCCTTACAATGAAATAACTCCAGTTTCTGATCTACAGCTATGAAGGATATTACTAAATACACACTGAAGCTAGTGTTAAAGCTGACCACTTTACAGCAGAGCAGGCAGAATACAAAGCTGAAAAATTAACAGTTAACAAGCATTTAAGGTAAGCAAAACCCATGAGAAGCTGCCATTACAGCAAGACATGAGACTAATTCAGAGTATTAGCGACTCAAATGATACATCCCTGCCACAAGAAATGCCAATATCCCTAGAAAAGCTGTGAAATACAAGGAAGAGTGAAAGCTCCTACCAAAGGCAGAAGTAATGAGAAAAAACTGCTGTAGACAGCTGCACCTTCACAGAACCAGCACTTGCACTTCATGAAAACGAAACCTTAAACATGAGCAGAGATCATCTCGGGGACTCTCAGATTCTGCAGGATCATGTTTTGTCATTGATGGGTTAAGAAAAAGTGCAAGAAGTCATAATGATAATTTGTCCCATTCCCAGGGGTGAATATATATATTACATACTAAACACATTTGCGAAGATAGTACAGCTTCTCTAGGAAAGGATATATTTTTTTTTTTAAACATACTCTTCAGTTACACTCAAAATTAACCTTGTGGCAAGAAATTGAATGGATGACATTAAAATTGGAGTAAGAAATTGAGTTATTTCACCTCCAGAGCAAAACTGGGATCACTGTAGTTTACACTCCAACCATCTTCCCAGCAGCTCTTGTACAAGTCCTGCTGCCTTTCATCTTCTGTGCTGTCGTGAACAGACCAGAAATAAAGGCAAGACCAAGCATTGACATCATGCTTTTAGAAGCCATGGGTCTTCCAAATTCTCCACTTGTGTCCATCCCCAACAGCACAGCAATAATGCAACCGAGAGGCCAACATCATGCCACTTGGCAGACATTAGAAATGCTAGAAGTTCCAGAAACTCCTCACCATCCCTACTAACATGTTACTTGAAACTCTTCTTGATGTAGTGAGCATCACTGCCCGGGTCATGTCGACTGGCACCAGCTAGCTTTAGTCAGCCCTCCCTATTCCTCCAGCAGTGTCATCTTGAAGAGGCAGATTATAGACCAATGACTAGACCCACTGGCCAAATCCCTCGGCTTGTTTGTTTCCTTTCTAGGGATTGAAAGGAAACATGTATCTACTTCAGTTGACAGTCTTTCACCTTCTACTTCCTAGAAAGGCAACACTGCATGATGCCTATTGTGAATTAAAGGAAAACCAAAACAGATTCACCACCTCCATCTTAACTACTTCAGACCAACACCAAAATATAAGATTTCAGTTTAGTTATTACAAGAGTACTATCTGGAAATCAAAACATACCTTTAATCAACTCTTGTCATGGCCAAACCACCATCATTCACTGGATCAGCTCAGTTAACTTCAGCTCTTTTCTTTACACCAAGGGAACATAAGCAGGTTACGCAGGCAACAGCAATTGCTCCAGGCTGTGCAGCCAGCAGCAATCACAGCGCCACACGCAAGAAGTTTAGGGACCCCGACAGAGACTCCTACCAGAACCTCATTAAAATCCCCACAAACTCAATTTCTCGATGAAGTTTCTCTCTGTGGCCTATTGATCTTTGCCAGCATTCAGCCTGTACTCTAACAGTACTCACAACTGCTTTTTCGTCCCCTTCAAAAAAACAAGCAGAGTTTTAACTTCAGAGAAGACGACAGTATTACATCTGCATAAAAACATTCCTGGTAACAGCAACATCCTCCAGCAAGGTTCCTGTAACTCAGACCTCCAGTTAAGGCCAAGAAATCCATTAGCTTCTTGATCCTAACCAACTTCTTCCAGCTCGGGGCGGAAGAGGTCACTAGCAATATACCGATGCAGTAATCCTCCTACGTGACAGCAGTATCTCAATACCAAGGAACCAAGTTTTAGAGACTGCCTCAACAGTTAAAGAACAAAAGCAGAAAGGGGCAGCGGGTATAGAAAGAAAAAAAAAAGTCATCTATAGGATATCACTTAAACTCCACATGTAGGATAAGCCAGCCCTTTCACGTAGGGGAGTCTTTTAATTTGTCACTCATCCAAAGAAACACAGTACTGTATCATCTGTGTGTACAGAAGAGTGACAGGTTCTCAACGCCATCCTCCAGCAGCATTTCCTGCTATGTTTACTGTACGGGGTCCTTGCTCTAAAGCTTGCTTTGACATTCAAGGCCTTCAGCTTTGAACTTTCATAATGAAATACAGTTATAATAGTTGTAATGAAATTCATAACAGCTAGAATTACGATTGATACATATACTGAAAACTTTTGACATATCAACTTGTTTACTTTTAGTTTTCAATCCAGTCCTTACTAATTACCCAATTAGTTTGCTTATAAGCTTGCAGGAAGCATTCCAGAAGTATTTTTTGCTCAGCTCTGCTGTAAGGGCCTTGGAAGGGTAAAAACCAAAAACCCTCATAGTAAATGGACAAAGAAGCACAAACATGAAGAATATTTTGAAGTCACGCATAATTTTCAATAAGTCTAAATATTACCAAGGGCCAAGCAAAAAACGTACCCCATAATACCTAGATGGAAGGGAAAATGCACCAACTAACTAGCAGAACTAAGTAAAATGGATTTAAGCTTTAGAACAAGTGTTTATTAAAGTGAGCCAAGCACTTCAGCAGATGTTCCAGTTTCTTTTAAGATAGAAAGTCTACTTGTAGCTCTTAACGATACTGTGACTCAACAAGTCACTATGCAATCGGTTTGCCAAGAGACAAGGACCTACTCTGAACTGTACGGCACAGACACTCATTTAATGTTGTTCAAGGAAGGAACAGGGTCAAAAGCAGCATCAATGGCACTGCGTTTTCTAACTCTATAGAAAGACAGTGATAAGCCAGATGTTCCAAACGGTGCTTCAAAACCACTGAAAAAGAAAGCTTTATCTTATTGGTTTATTTTAAGCACTTGAACACATTCTTTCCTGGCCCACTAAGTTAATATTAGATTCCAAAAAGACATTTTGCATTCCTAGCACTCTCCAAGTTCAGCTTTTAAATAATAGCATAGCCTCTTATTATCATTCTTAATACACAGCAAGTTAAAACAAGATACATGCTTATTCATATGAACAATTAAACAACAGTAATTCAGCAAAGTTAGGTTTTGTAATCTCTCGCCAGCTCAAACAAGCCATTTGATACTATTCACTGTATCAGTTAAGCATGTCTGAGGCAAGTGCTCTCATGAGTGGCATGAGCTAAGCACCCAGAGTTGCCATTTAGCCTTCTATTTTTGAAAGATGCTTGTAGTATTAGTTCCATAGGAGAATTTTTTATTATTTGTTCTATGACAACAGAGTTCTTGGCCTGTACACAGCATGGAAAAAGGACCCTGGACTATTCTAAGTGCTAGGGACACAAAAAAAAAAAAAAATCAAAAATCAGAGACAAGACCCTCTTCCTCCACTTCAAATAGGTAAAGGAATTGGAATCAGGTAAGTTCAGCTGAATTAGTTCCCATAATGAATCTAATAATTAGTACTTACATAGATGAGCCCAGAGTAATACCGATCCTTTAAATTATGTAATACAGAGGCCTCATTTAAACAGGTTAATTCTGCCATGTCTTCCACTTTAGAGAACTTGGGGGGATTCATCTTCTGAATATCATCTTTGTTGACCAGTGCTTTCTTTCCATTCTCTGCCAGTTCGACCAACACTTCATCCCCTTTTTCCTCTTTGATGCTGGCTGCCTCAAAACCATGGCGCTCTGAAGGAATCCACACCAACTTTTTAGCAGTCCAATCAGCCTGGGTGGCAGGGTTGTAGATTACAGCCCTATCCACGAAGAGGTATCTCTCTGGATCTTCCTGTCCAGATCTCTGTGCCATTGTAGGAAGTGAAGGTGTCCACTGTCAGTTACCCTGTAAATTGGAGAGGAAAAAAGCAAAGAGTATGTTACATACCATATTCTTACCAATTAAATGAATGGAGCTATGGCACAGCCACCTAATAACCTATCACTAACGTGTATCTTCTCTTGATGAAGAAGCATTGTTAGTTTCTTCCACAGTCTAAAGAACCTGCTATACAATTGAGAGCCCCTATTCACACAGCCACCCTCTGAATAAGCCAACTGCCATACAAAAGTTAAAATGATCTGTTAGGTATAATTCCAGACCCAGTACAGGAAACCCAGTATAAACCAGTTCTAATTGTACACCAACTAGAGACAGACATTGCAACAAACATAGGAACTGCAAGCGGGAAAAACACACATCTGTCTTCTGTACTTAAATAAGGAAGAGAAAATTTAACAAAAGCTTGCCAGTAAACTCACCTTCAATTGAGCAGTAAAAAAATACGTATATAGGTATACAAATATTCAAAGTGTTCAGTGGATGGCTAACTACAGTAACCAGAAGAACACAAGAATACGGTTTTAAAATGTGGATTTGCAACTACAGACAAGAACTTGAGACACTTGGGGTTTCTGCAAGCCACTAAGCTAGCTAAACCTTGCTCATACTCTTCTGAAAACACAAGACACTGCATTTCTACAGCCCGCTTCTGTTCTCAGTCATGAGCGCTGACATCACCAAAAAAAGTCTCCAGATCTCAGGTTTACCTTGAGGCTCACGAGGCAGCAAGGACAGATGCTAGATTTCCCAAAAGCTTCACAGGTAATTTGAAGGGGAAAGAAAAACTGCAGACAAGAGCTCCTGCACCCTCCTTTTACGTCTTCACCTCTAAGAGAAGCCACTGTATCTTTAGTCAATAATACTGTCACATCCAGGATTCCCAGAGCTAGCAGCTTCATCTGTAACTGCCCAAGGAGCAACAAAGTCTAGCCTGACACCTAGAAAGCAGGTCATTAAATATCTTGTGTTTTCACACACTAGATCTTCCCTGCTGAAAAAATGTTACATTCGCTAATGGCAGCCTCTTCCAGCAGGTAACCAAAAGGTTAGCTTCAAATGCAAGCAAGGTTTCGCAAACTGCATTTGTCACCTTTCATACTATGGCATGCACCCTGATGGAAGAAGTTCTGCAACACACCCATCCTCAGAAGAACACGCAATTACATACAACAGTTGTGTCTCCATCTACAGCACGGATATTCGTTACATCGTCCAACTTCAATGTAAAGTAAGCACAAAGTCACTGAGCCCTCCAGATGTTAGAGGAGCAGTCCGTTTACCACAGACGGCTTAATTCAAATCAAGAGGTGATGACTCAACATTCAAAGTATTTTAGCAGAGCCTCCAAGAGAAAACTTCAATGAAGAAAGAGGGAACCATTAAGGGGACACCTTAAGTGATAGCTGGACTCCTCAGCCAGGAAAATGACAATCAATTAGCCAAGGAATGTTATGTTTGGCTGAAGAAGCCCACAAATTTCATATCCGAGCCTCCAAGCCCAAGCGAGAAAGCTGGTTGTCTCCACTGTGCTGGCCTACAGCTGAAGTTCCAACAAAGACCTGAAACACCAAGGCCGCCCTCATGTGCGAAGGCACCTCGGTGTCAAGTCTCCGAAACCTCCCTGGCCAGGTACAACCGGCAGCCAAACGCTTTTATGATAAGCTTGGTCTCGGTTTTGCACACCAAGATATAGCAAAACCTAGAGGTCAGATAAAACTCATACAACAAAATGAACCGGTATTGTTCCCAGGCGGAATTAAAGGCTGAAGAAATGAATGTGTGGCCTGACTTTATACCGGTTCCTGAGGAATATACCTAACATCAGGGGATCACAGGTGATTTCAGGGTCATTCTTCCACTCTGGCTTTTCAATGCCAGAGAGCCCATCACAAAAGACCCTCTGCAGCAGGAAAGCAAGTCGCAGCTCACCCTACCCACGGCTCCTCCGTTAACAATGGCATTCAAATGAAATACACAAATGAGCATGTTTCTCATGCAGGAATCCAGCACTCCCAAAAGAAGACTAGTAAAAGAAAAAAAAAAACCCGCACTGGCCTTGCTGCTCCACACAAAAGCGTGGTGCGGGAATCCCGCCCTGCGGCCCGCGTATTCTCAAGGACGGGGGCAGCCCCGGGAGCCGCAGACCCCGCACCGCCGAGGGCTGATGCTCGCCGCCGGGCTCCCGCGGGCGCGGCTGCGGAGCCCCCTTCGCAGGGCCGCAGGCCCCGCCGCCCCGAAGGACAAAGGAGGCGGTCGGGGCCGCTCGGCCCGGCGGGGACCGGGAGCGGCCCTCCCCGCCTCCT
>Ga0065711_1007122_pt1 | contig 15627 bp, 14 predicted proteins | sample Hoacrofraction12_FD_59098 | JGI IMG/M metagenome (GOLD analysis project Ga0065711, IMG submission 59098) | Hoatzin crop microbial communities from Cojedes, Venezuela - Epithelial fraction 12 v2 (version 2) | ecosystem: Host-associated > Birds > Digestive system > Esophagus > Crop | place... | reverse complement strand
CAGGAAGTTCTTTCTGAACATGAGGAAGAGCTTCTTCCCTCTGAGGGTGACGGAGCACTGGAACAGGCTGCCCAGGGAGGTTGTGGAGTCTCCTTCTCTGGAGATATTCAAGACCCACCTGGACAAGGTCCTGTGCAGCCTTCCGTAGGTGACCCTGCTTTGGCAGGGGGGTTTGGACTAGATGACCCACAGAGGTCCCTTCCAACCCCAAACATTCTGTGATTCTGTGATTCTGTGACCTCCCAGGTGATCAGACAGCAGCGCTTGTACTTCATCTCCACCTTCTACCTTTAGACTGGTACAGACAGGAGATGGCTCAGGGGATTGCTCAGGAAGGACTGCTCTGTCTGCACCCTGGCTGGCAGAGTAGGCAGTGGTGCCCTACTACTCCTCTGATGCTGTGCCATGGAGAGAGGAGCAACCTTTCAGAGCCCTAGCTCCTCTGATGTCGTAAACTGAGTTGCAGAGCTAAGGCAGCTGGCTTGATTTGGTCTCTCTATATGGTGAAATGCAACAGTACCATTTAAGAGGCCTGCAGGATCTGCTCATTAGCAACAGAAGATTCCTGTTTTCTCTTCTGGGTCTGCCACCCACTCCCACTGAGCTGTATAACCAGTTGTGACCATGCCACACAGTACTGTGGAAGTTAATAGCTGTCAGAATACGAGCCACTCATCAGCCTTTCCTCGGCAGCACGCTGCCCACCAGGCTGGGACCAGAGGGTTGTTTTAGTTGCTCCTGTTTCTAAATGAAGTGGAAAAGAGACAAATGGCAGATTGCCTATGCCTGAAGCATCATTATTAACTGTTGGGTCAACGTACGATGTTAGTGGCTGACTGCACCCTTCAGGCCCTTGAGATGTTTTCCAGTGTTATATGACGTTCTCTATTCAACACTTACTATTGCATGCATGATAATTTAAACTGTCACAGCTCTTGCTGATTTCTCGATCAAATGTCTCCCCAGATCCCAGTAAGAGCTTGCAGCGTGGCCTCAGAGACACACCTGCCTAAGAGCAGCCATGTCCTCTCCCCTTATTCATGCAGTTACTTGTAAGGAAGGTTGCAAAGGGAAGAGAAAGGATGAAAGCCAATGTCACAGTTCTCGCTAGATTCATCTTTTGCTTAGTCAGATCTAACAGGGGCTCTGAATCCAGGATAATCTGAATACTACAGATTATTTTAGCCCCAGCCTTCTTCCTTGCTCCTGGTTCCTTTAGTTGTTCCTGAGAACTCACAAATGTCCTGCCACAAGACAAAGAAGAGGTCTCCTGCACACTCACCCAGAACAAGATAACTGCCAGGTTTATGACACACCACTTTATTTAGACATATCAGCATTTTTGCCCAAAAATTTCTGTTCAGGCATAATTTGAAGGCTTTGTGCATTTATCCAAAATTTACAAGTGCATGAACAGTTATAGAGCAGGCACAGGTCTACAGTTCGTGCTTCCAAGGTCTGGTAACTCATAACTGTGCAGTATTTTAAACATTTGATTTTAAAGACCTAAAGGGGTGGAAAAGAGGTCTTGGATTCATTAAAGTACAGTACATTTCAGATAGATTCAGTGGCCTCTGCCCAGCCAGGGTTTTAGAGAATAAAGACCAAAACTTTGCAGAAACAGATAGATGGCTTTGGAGAAAAGCTCTGCTCTCTTCCACTGTTTGACAGATGCAGCACAGAGAACAGAGAGTTAAGGATTTTACTCTGCTACACTGCAGCAAAAATGAGAGATTTAAATAGACTGAAAATGTAAATCCAACATTTACTCCACAGACAGACTGAAGCAGAGCGGAGGGGAGGGGAGTGAGAGAGGATAGATGATCATTGGATGTGTGAGAAGAGAGATGCATCACATAGTATATATTTTATATGTATTAATATTCATACCACTTCTTTCCTTTCTCCCTCTGGGCTCTGTCTGCTGCTTCAGTTCATCCATCCAGCTTCAAGAGGGAGATGGATCTTTCAGCCCTTTCCTGGAACTCTAAGCTAGAATCTAAGTGTCAAAGTAGCATGCGGTTCCCTTCTCAGGAACATTGCAATTAGATGTTGTAAGATCATCTACAGCCACAGGTCATCCTAAGAGAAAGCAGAGATTGCGAGAGGAGTTGTTTCATGCTCCCTGGGAAGATCAGAGATGTGCCTGAGCTGAGACATTTTGGAAGAGGAAGCATGGAGAGCGACACAAGTTCTTCCTGAGTCCAGAAGGAGCATGACCGTGTTTAGGGACGCACAGAGCTTTAAGAAATGCCGTCCCATATCTGAAGGTCTGGAACAACACGGAGGCAGAGTCAGCATGTGTGAAGACTTCAGATATGGAATTGGGGAATGGAGATAACCGTACCTTTGGAAAGAAGATACGCTCTGTGACTGTGGACTGATGGTAGTCAAGTCCTGTAAAAAGACAATATTGTTTTATGTTGGTCTGGAAACAAGGAAAGCCCCGGTATTGAGGAAAGATGGAGTCAGGTGGCTGGGACACTTGGTTGGGTCTAAAAAGACATCCAGACTCAAGGTAACAGCATCAAGATCAAGAAGTAATATACAGATGATAGTGCACGAGAAGAGAGTTTCAGTCTGCTGAAAAGAAGATAAGGCCAAAGTTTATGTTTAAAGGCTGCTGCAGTATTTTCATTCCAACACTACTGAAGATTGTCATGAAAAAACCCATTTTCCGAACTGTGTTAGAGAGACAGTAGCAGCCCTGAAAGACTGATGTTTCCCTCAAGACTCAGGTGCTTCAAACTAAGAAAACTTGATGGCAGTGCTTAAAAAGCACTATGTGCCCCAAACAAGCATCACAGCAGAGAAGTAAATTGCTGTTAACCAAGTCAAGGAAAGGTGAGACTTAACAGCTTTCTCACTGGTCTTGCAAAGTACTTCTACCTGTCATGTTGGTATTCATGCCTAAGGACTCTCTTGGGAATTCTTCCGTTCTATTTGAGAATCAAAAAACCCAGACTTTGATGAGGAAAAAGCTGCAGAATATTTTTCACAGAGAGCAGTTTCTGGAGGAAGAGACAAGTACTGCATGAAGCCCAGCGCACATGTTTGTAGAGTCCAACACTGAGGGACAGCCCTTCTGGAAGCCATCTCTATGTGTTGAGTGGAAGCAGAGGCATGACATCAGCTTTACCTGTGTTTCTCCAGCTGAGCACAGGAGGTTTGGACATGCAGTGTGTATTTGCACTGTTCTAAAACGCAATGAAAGGAAAAGCCATTTTATATTTGCAGGGAGGAGGATACCCTCCCTTTTTCTTAGCAAACATTGACTCTTTTATGTACTACAAAGTATTGGCCTTCCACTGTGGAACAGCCTCTCTGAATTTTGGGATGCAGAAGCTGGATTTTGGTAATCCGGAAGGGGTAAAAATCAGTGCAACTATTTATCTTTGAACACAGCAACTGACAGATGTATCCTTATTTTTTTGGAAAAGTGTACAGAAGATTTACCATCTTTCCTCCCACAGAAACTGACAGTGCTCATAAAATTAGCATCCAGGAGATAAAAGTTCAGACCACAACCGGCTGCCAATTCACATAGCACAATTTAAGTCGGTGCCACTTTACAGGAAGGCTTTTACAGGAAGTGCTCAGGAAGGCTTTTGATCTATGGATGTAAAGTAAGTACTTTTTACCCTTGCCATTATTTGGTACAGGAGGAAGAGATTTTTAGCCTACCATGGAAACATGGATTTGTCAGTGTTGTTTGTATTACAGTCACATCCGGGGCCTCCCACCGTGTTAGATGCTGAATAAACATGCAAGTGAGACGTCCATGCCACCTAACAAAGATATCTATAAGGAAAGAAATGAAACAGCTTGTCCGAGAGCAGGGACAGAAAACAGCACAGACTCCTTAGTCACATATACTACTTTGTTTGTGGAAGATGGGTATTTACTGAGGTTACAACATCTTTACAAATGCACGCCTTCAGACAAAGGCACTTCCCTTTTGCTGCTAGTGTCAACCAGAGATGTATTTCCTGGTTACTTCCTTACTCCCAATGGATCCTTTCAGCAGTGTCATCCTTACCTATAACTCCTAGACTCCATCCTAATTTAAACATATGAAATCAGAGCTGGGTACGCAGTCTTTCTTGCAGCCCCTGAACACCATATTCACACATTTCACGAGGATTAGCAAAGTCTGGTTTCCTCTGGGCTTTGCTCAGCTGCAAGCAGTTTCTCTGGCTTTTAGTAACAGGTGCTTCACAGCCTTTGTATCAAAAGAAAGCAAAGTTTTTTTTCTCCACACTGTTCCACTGAAATTGGACTAGTTCAAAAGTTCTCAGTGAATGAGAGGAAGGAAAAGGTTCTGCAGAGAGAGCGTGCTCTGTTTGTCTTATATTCTAAGCATGCAAGATAAATGCCATGCTGATTAATTTTTTTCCTCAGCCCAAAATTAATAGGAATTTAATTCTCAAATTAAATTGGAATTTAAAATTCTGAAATAAGTTTTACTGAAGACGTTTTATTTTAATCACTTTTAAAAACTGTACGAAAAAATCAGTCCTTTGCTGTAGTTGGCATATGCTTTTACTTTGACAAAGACTTCTAAAAATCTCTTTGAAAATACATTTTCCATGAAATTTTTAAATATACCAAACCAATCCCTTGGATAAAGTCTTTTCCAAGGTGGTATTTTCCAGCAGAAAAATATTCCCATTTTAACCTTTCATTAATAAAATTTCGAGCCTGACCAAGCACTTTTAGCCGTGTTGTGAGTAAATAACTTGCTTTGGAAATCATTAAGCCAGGCCTGATGCACGCTGGCTTCTTTGCAGCCTGTGGCTGACACCGGATCAGACTGTGCCTGGAAAGAAGGTGTACCTGTATCATTTCACTGCTGCTGAGCCGCGTGGTTTCAGCGGGCATGTTGGTGGGGGGGGTGTGAGGGCAGGAAAGGGCAGAGCATTCATGCTCGGGGAAGAAGCACAGTTGAGCAGGTCATGCGCGCGTGTGGGCTGGTGGGCAGAGTGACAGAAGCTAAGCTGAAAATGATGCTGATGAAATTACAGCTAGCAGAAAACGCTTCTGAGATACAGTTTGCAGCTGTATGGCTAGATTCCTATTTGCAATTCCTCACTCCCCCGGTGTTTGTGAAGCAAAAATCAGCTTTCCTGAGATGCTGGTGCTTGCAGTTTATTTTGAGTTCACTAGTTAGGGGCAGTCAACACTTCTAAAATACATGGCTACTAATAGATTCAAACAGATAAGAAAATAAAATCTAATTTTGTAAATCTGTGGCAAGCCTGATTTTTAAAATATTCCTTTAAAAAATATTCAGCCTCCTTGTAAAAACTATTTCTCCCCATGCATAAGTCAGAAACAGCCAGATCAATTTTGTCAAAAAAATCCAACAATTCCTAAACAAATCCTTTGGGTTTAGGCTTAGCGTGAGCAATTTCGTCCTGAAAGAAGAATCACTGGGGGAGTTCAGAGGAAATGGAAGCAGAGGCTTGGACGCTGCAACTCTTTCAAGCTCTGCATATGGTGTGCGCTGCTGGCAGAGACACAAAGGAATCTGCAGCTGAATTGGCCTGTTATAAGGGGATGGGATTTTATTTCCAGTGTTGTTAGTACCACTACAAAGAAGAAGACAGAGCACCAGAAGCAAGCCTGCATGGGCGCACAGAGGGGCTGGCTCGCTCGCCACACAGCCAGTGATTCCCCGGGTCGGGGACTGGCTGACCCTGGAACCCCAGTTTGGCAGGGGTGCTTGCTACAAGGGTGCCTCCCCCTCTGCCAAGAAGCATTGCATGTGCATGGTGAAAGTTCCAAGCCCACCGCCTGGATGGTTGCCCGTCATCGGACTTATTTTCTCCGAGAAGTACCTGCAAACTCTTGGAGTGAGCAGACACGGCTGCTTCCGACTGCAGTAACGGGGTTTTCCTTGCTTCCTCTGCTCTGTGTGTCTGGCTTGGCATGACTCATTCACAATAACTGTAAACAAAACACACTGCAGCAGAGTTCAATTTTGTACTACACTGAATGACGGGTCTCCTGTAGATGGCCTAGTGATGTACTACAACCAGTCTTAAGCAAGTGACAGAAAGCAGCAAGACAGTGCTGTTGAAACCTCATACAAAGAATTACTTGAAGCCTTCATATATCAAGCAAACAAGAGCAGGGGCGAAGAGAGGGTTATCTGAGCAGGTGTTTTCAGATTAACTTTGAAGGGAGATGGAAATGAGAGATTGCAAAGCAGTTAGCTCTCTGCAGCAGCAAGATTACGTGAATAGGTCTCTGCTTAGCACATGCCCCTCACTGTCCCAGTATGAAAGATTTCAAGTCTGGGGAGATCTCGAAGGGACAGCTGCAGCCATGCAGCATGTTGTGCACAAAGTCTGCTCTGTAACATCCGATTCTTATCTCAGAAGCCCAGATAAATTTCCTCCCAGTTCTCCAGACTAGCAGATCTTGATTATCACAAACCCTATGGCTTTTCTCGTAAGCTATGCTCTTACCTTTAAGCATGGCAGTATTTGTGTGAGCTGCTGCTGGGCTAGTAACAAGAGTTAGATTGTTCAAGCCTCTCCAGTATAAGCAAGTCCTAGAAAGCTACTGAGTGTATAACAGGTTCGAGCCAGCCCCTACTCCAACAAATCTGTACACCTCAGTTTCTCCTATCCCTAAATTCCAGATCTGAGCGTCTGAGACTGCAACAAACAAAGCCATCCTACCCGTATTAAGACAGTGCTCAAGAGAGGAATTCAGCACTTGTCTGAGGCCTTTTCAGCATTCATTGCAGGATTATTCTTTACATCCATAGCTTCAGGGACTGTAGGATGTGGAAGAGCTGATACTTGAATGAAGTGCTTAGTTTTGAGTGAACAAAAGGCTCATTTGCCTAAAGTGGGCGTGTTTGTGCTGCAGATAGTTTGAAGGCTTTGATGCAATAACTCCGGAACAACTTGTTCTGAAACCGTTCACTTAGTGGAGTCACGTGGAAACTCAGCATCCTTGCTCCCACTGTTTGCTGTTCTTCCCATAGAGCAGTGAGCACTAGAAAGAACTGGAAATACTGTTTAGTGTCTTGCTAGAGATCTCATTCCTCCAGGGAAATGGGTCTATCCCCATTTTCCTGCATGTGTGCGGAGTACAGAAGGCAAAGGACCAGAACATCAGTGAATAGCCCCACACCATGTCACTGAGAAATAATCATATTTTCTGTGTTAGCCGCAAAATCTCTCTCCTCACAGTCACTGGAGGAAAAGGAAGCGGTATCAGTGGGACTAAAGCAGCCTCTCACTGTACTTAGAGGACTTCAGCAAAGCCCTGCTCACGGGCCAGTTCTCAGAGAGCTGGAGCTTTGGCAGTGGCCCATGCTGCGGTATCATGGGGCAGGCCCACGTTCTTACACTGCAGAGGAGATGAAAAAGGGCTGAGGATATACCTGCATGGATTTCTTCTTGCTGTGGAAACTCAGATGCACCAGTCCTCTCTGGGTATTTTCCAAACAGCCGCTCTTTCCTTGTGGTGCAGACTGCGTGCTGCAGAATCCCTCTCCTGTGCCTTTGCAACTCCTGAGCCATGGAATAGGGAGCTGCGGGTGGGAGAGCAAAGGAAGCTCTGTGCAGTTTGTGAGGAGGAGTGGCTGGGTTCTGCAGAACTTCTCTGACATGAGAGGAGGGACATGGAACAAGAGATTGGAGTTGAACCCTCCCTCCCTGCCTCTCCGTGGGACACACTGGGAGGTCAGGGTGAATGAGGGAAGAGACCACCAACAGCCTCTGCATCTAGTATATCTTTGACCCTCCAGGAGGTGAGAGCTGTGGAAGACACTCGATGATTCACAGAGTTGCATGTGGTAATGAGGAGGGAGGCAGTGGCCAACCTGCTGCATTAGCCCTATTTACAACACGCAACAAATTTGTGCTGATTTAAGATCAACAGGAGACAGTGATGAGAGACCTGGCTGCCCTGAAAGCACTCTCACTTTGCCTAGACCACTGGGGGAGTGTCACTCGGTACAGCACAAAAGATACACAGTAAGTCACTGCAGATTACAGGCTAATAATACCACACCTTGTGTGTTGTCAAAGATATTGCCACTCCGCCTGCCCTTAGGCAGAGGAGGCAGGCACGACCCTATCTGCATCTAGCAAATACACCCACTGTCCTCTTCTATCAAGGACAGGCAGCAGAACTAAGCAGCTGCATTCCCGGCTCAGATAAATTGGATCAACTCCTCTCTGCTGCTGCTGGCTTTTGCCTACAATATTAAGATACTTTGGACCAGAAATCCATTCTCCCCCTCCCATATTGCTCCCACTGCTGCATCCATGGCAATATTAGGAGCTTAACCACAGACAATTCAGCCAAGGCCACCAGCCACTTCAAAGCACACTCTCCCCTTGAGGATTCTTGTCTACTTTAGAGTTCGCACTGTTGCTATCATCAACGGGACATCATGAATACGGACAACAGAGAGCACAAGGAACAAAAAGCTTGATATCATTCCTGTGTCAGTTTACTGCTAGTCCCCAGCCTGAAGGCAAACCACGATTTCATCAAGGAGGAAGCATAGAAGAAGCAGCAAACAGCACTCCCTTACACACACTCCTTTCGGCAGGAAATGCGAATGAGTAGGAAAAGACAGGGTCAGGAGAGAAAGTCTGGTGGAACAGATAAGAGCAATAAGTCAAAAGCTGAAGTAATTTCATACGAATAGTCCAGGCTTGCTCCCAACTGGTGCAAATGAGTGTAAGGACTGTCTCCTTTCACTAGCAAAGCATTAACTCTTTAGCCATTAGTTACCATCATGCCAGCCTGCACAGCTGCCAGACTCCCTCAGTGAGGAATTATGCTAATGGACTTTTCTTCTGATGAAGTGGGATGCTCTCAAATGTAGGTGACTGTCCCAAGCCCAAATCTTTACTACTGCTTTACAACTTCAGGCATCTTGTGTAGCTATGATACTTTGGGACACTATCGGTGCAAGACAGTGAATAGTAAAGGATTATATGCTGCAGAAGGACTCCAAGTCCCTCAAACCCTGCAAACAAAGAGAACCAGGCACCAGATACCAAACTTAGAAACATCCACAAGAATGAGTATTTTCTTAGTATACTACCCTATGCACTAATAGCCCTGAAGCATAACTCCCATTCCCCTCAAAAATACATAAAGAAAACATGGAACCAAGGGTGCCAGCAACTTGGACCTTCGCAACTGTTAGACACATAAAGTGTAGAGGCCTCCAGCAAACATTTTCAATACCTTGCAGTAGATGTGTGACCCCTGTGTAGCAAGTCTGTCGATACGGGTTTGCATTTCTCAGTCACTTTTTGCAAATCTTTCATAGTTCACAGATCTCCACCACTGAGGCTTTTCAGGCCAGGATCTCCCCAAGGCATCTCTCCTAGGCATCAAATCACCTCACTCTACATGGCAAAAAGAGAAAGGGGTGAAAAAAAGCCCCTCCTAGGCCTTGTCAGTGAGTTGGATTAAATCTTTCTTTCAGTCTCTAATTATTGCTCCAGCTCTGAAGCAAAACTGTAAGAATCAAAGTTTTTTTTCCAGGAACATTCATGTGCTCCAAATAAGCCACGAAACCTCAAAGCTAACTCAAAAGCCAAGGAGAAAAAAAAAAAAATAACAACACCCAAACTACTTTTCTTTTTCAGGAGAAGGACAGATTAAATGCAATAAGTACAGTTCAGTAAAGTCTTCCTTCAGACCTCTTCTAGAAATTAGCATATCTGACACTGCAGTCTTCACATCACTAGTTTTAACTCCAGGTTTACACCTGTGCTGTCACCATTAAGTCCACAAATGTGTCAAAATCCACAGTGAAATAGCTGAGGTTCCATACCTTCTCTATTTTTAGAAGTCCAAGCCTCAGAGACATTTTTCTGTTGATTAGAGGTTTTTCTGTTCAGCTCATTGATCACAAGGACCATTTACAAGACTCTGAGTTATCTAAAGCTGATTTCAAGGCCACATAGCACTATGATGTTCTGAGGTGATATTTCACATTGACTCTGAATACAGACAAGATACTCTGGGAACAGTGGCAAGGAGAAAAGTAACTTGTCTGGACAGACTTGTCGTCAAGTGCAAACCTAACCAGAGTGCTGAGCCAACCTTTGAGAATGTGTCTGACTTGTGCCATTGAGCCAGGCAGTCACTCCCAATAAAATCAGACTAATTGTTAAAATCAAGACCTTGATTATAAACCCTTTGAAACCAGTTAATGCCTGGTGCAACTACAGCAGCCAGAAATCTGCTAAGGGGTGACCTTGAGCAGAATTTGCACATTCTTTGGTGCCAATGCTTGTGACACCACAGAAGCAAAAAGACCTTTTCATACTGACTAGCAGGTCACAGTTAAGCTAGTGAACTACAAAGCTCGCAGCCCAGGGCATGCAGTGGCTGAAGGTGCCGAACTATTGGTGTGCTCTGGGACTGCCTTCTTGGGAGTGAGCTCAGGCTGGGGACCATCCCCAAGCAGCAGGTTGGAGGCAGTCACCCTATTCTGTATGAAAGCTGGCCTTGCCATGCCAGATGATGTCAGAGGGGACTCTTTGCTCCTCTTTTATTTTGCCTATCCTACTTAAAAATAATAGTTTTTTAAAACCACAAACAAATAACATCATCCTAATTTCCCTTCTTAGATAGAGCAAAGAGGTTTCTTTGGGTTTGAGTTCTCTTTTTCTGTCTTTTCCTCTGTAAGTGTTGGCAATACTTGAAAGTATAACCAAATCCTCAGACAAGATCTAAGCAGACCTAAAGCACAGCTAAAGCATTAAACCCCTAATACTACAGCTCCATCTTGATTTGGTGTTAATTCACAGATATTTCCTATGCATAGCCTATAACTGAAGATATTGAGGTCTATTGTTGTTATTATTTTTAATGATAGTTTAGTAGATTTCTAATGGGGTAGTAGAGCCTTTCATAGCCCGGGCACAATCCACACTGGACATAGAAGTGGCTGAAAGTCACTAAAGTCTAGTATATGGAAGGAAGGCACAGCAGGGTTAGAAAAGGTATCAGAGAAGATCACCCACAAAGCTCAAAATCCTCTTGCCTTTTTTCTCCATCACGTCTCCATGAGGAGCTATGCCAGAATACAGAGATTGGAATTACAGCCTTGATTGTAAATAATCTTTGAGATTTTTGCCATAAATAACTTTTCAGATTTTTGCCATTTACTTTCTCATTTATACCTCGCAGCTGAAAGACCATACTGTATACTATGCCTGGTAGACACCCTGTCCCTAACATCGAGGCTGTTTTTGTCAGTCCCCTCTGCAAAATATCACCGCTGGGACAGCAACTACTGGCAGAAACTCACATACATACTTGGCGACTTTTGTCTGCTAAACCAGAAAGATGATCCAACCATCAGAGAGAAGAATAAAGCTAGAATAAACATAGCAATAATTTTAGAGAGAAAAGACATATCTGCTAAGCCTATTTATCACCTTTCCTGAAGAGCTCTGTCCTCCCTATGCCTCACTGCCCCACAAGCAGCAGAAAGTTTCCTGAAGAGGTTAGCCCCAAACTAATCTCACAGCCTCATTACTCTTTCCCTTCCATAATCCAGTGGGCTCTGCACATATTGCCTTCCTGCAAAGCCGCCCCAGACCCAATCAGTTCCTCAGAGGAAGAGGAACTCACCCGTACCCCTCCACACCTTCCCTCTCAGCTGTCTCCAGGTAGATTNAGGATCCACTGTAGCGGCCTCCTTGGGCTCACTCCTCTGCCTCCAGGATGGCCATTCACTCAGTTACAAACCAGTCAGTGGCGAGCTGGGCTGAAAAGCCTAAGTTCCCTCAAGAAAAGCAAGAAAAGGCCTGTGAGCTCAGGCTGTGGAGGCTACACCTACAGTGCAGATCTTCATCCCAGAAGAGCTACGCTGGGAACTTCTTTTAGAAGACAAGACTTGTATCTTCTGGCAGGATCCATGCCCAATTATTAACCTTGTAAATATTTCAGGTTACACAGCATATTATACCTTTAGCTTATTGATATGTTCATTGACTATTAAAATTAATCTTTCATTACACTAATTAATTATGATAGTGATTTAGCAATTATCTTCTGTAAAGTTTCACTGAGACCAGTTGCAGTCTCTCTCAGTGCCTTTAAAATGTGCTCCAGATCCTTGCAGAGAGCCAGATGAAAGATACAGCTTTATTAGACCAAACCTGGGCTGCTGACAGCTCTCCCAGAATATGTATTGACAGCCTTGCTGTCTTAAAAGCTACTGATTGTATGGCACAGCCTATAAAAACTTTGGATGCAGGAGCTAAGATATGCGTAGGTTTAATACATACCTCTATGCTCTTTTTGTATTCCCACAGAGGCTGGAATTGAGGCAGAAATTTCATCACAGAATCTGGTTTATGGATGGGCTGGAGAATTCATGGAGGCATTTGTTCCAGAGACACGACCAAGTCCGTTCTTTTACTAGAGAAAGCTTATGTCATGCACTGCAGAATATGGTTTACTAATCACCAGCACTGGTTTGAATGGCTCCATGGATCAAAACTGACTTTACATAGCAGTGCCGAGCTCATTTGCCATTCTCCTGCATTGATCATTAGGACACTTTACTTGCCACGATCATACTGGGAGTCATTTCTTTGATGTGTGCTAACACTGGAAAGAGCTGAGGCTTTTACAGGAGTTGCTTGGCTACAGGTGAAGAATTCCACTGCTTCGGTGAGGGCCATTGCGAGACAATTAGTGTCTGCTTGTTCTACCGTCCTATTTACAGGAAGAGCAAAGCTCATGTTGTTTCAGCAAGGTGGAGATTTTGTTTAGGTGCTTTGGAAAATCTCATCCAAGTGCAGCCATCACAGATCCTTTCATCAGGACCTGACTTCAAGCTCTGTTCTGTTGTCCCCTATCACCACCCCTTTCTTTTCTGCTCTCTTCACTCTCGCTTAAGGTAAGCTATAGCCGCGCATTTGTGACGGTCAGTAATCACTCTGAGGCAAACATCTAGTCATTTTGAAATCACTGTGATCACTTCCACCAGCTGAAATCGGAAGAGGATTAGACTCCTATGCAGTCAGCTCCATTGAACCATAGCAGACATGGTCTGCTCCTGTTCACCAGCTTCTAAAAAACGTGTGTGTGATAATTCAGCTGTCTGTGATTGCCTCATTCTGTTGCAAAAGGCATGCCCCAGGGACAACTATGCACTCCCATTCTTGCTTACCTTTCTACAACCTGGTCATAAAGAGGGCTCTTGCCTTAGTCCTTGGAAGAACAGCCATTGACTTCAGCAGACTTCAGGCCAAGTCCTCAGCCTGAGTTTTACTCCTGGCAGTGTCTGCATTGCCTGTAAACACTTGACAATGGATTCACTATGGACTGACCACCGGACAGCCTTTGCAGTCCTGCAGTCTTTAGACCTTCTGGGCAACTGTTCAGACCACCTGGAGGGTATTTATCTCCTTTCATGGCTGATCAACATATCTCCTTTCATGTCTGATCAACAGAGAGGACACAACTGTTTAAATTCATTGTTCTGTGCCCATATGAGGTGGCTAAAAATGAAATGTGTAGCTCCATTTCTGGCTGATGACTGAGTTCCCCAGTCTGCAGCCAATTGATTCACTGCATGTGCACCCTGCACCGCTCCTGTCCCTATGGCATCCTCCTCCTGAGTGTCCCCCGGCATCATCCACCCCAGTCTGCACGGCAGCACACTCATACAAAGTCCATGACTGAAAACTCACTTGGCTACAGCGAATCAAAGGATCGGCCATGAGTGCTGGAAGAGGATACAACTGATATCTATGGTGAGGGTAACCTGAGACTGAGTTATCCGAGTTTCTGGCTACAGCTTTTAATTGTGAAGCACACAGCAGCATCTTGGGGACAAAAGGATGCTGCTGGCAGCTAAACTCCTGGCTGCAGCTTTGTGCTCTGTAAGAGAAAATAAAATCCCTGGGAAAGAGAAGAGCATTGGAGAGACTTAACATTATACTGAGATGCGGTATTTGTCTTCAGCAAAACTTATTCTTGGATTTCACTTTTTCACTTTGGTAACAAAGAAAGTCAGGTGTGAACAACACTGTCTGGGACCTCCAAAAGCCAGTGCAAGTTAACAATGACTGCTTTGTCTCTACAAAGTTGGTAATGGGGTTTGCTGGCTCCAGTCATGGTGAGCTGAAGTTCTCACTGTACTGATGTAAATATTTGAGTGGCTTTGCATTTTCAGATGAGATCCCACTGCCCTTCTTCATTTTGGAGGCAGAAGCAGCACATCTGGCATTTGGAAAAAAACCCAACATGAACAAAACCCCCACATTATTAATATTTAAAAATTGTCTCCTGCACATGAATACAAAATGTTTATTACCTCTTCTAATTGCATAGGCCTGTGTAATGGGTTTATGTAACATGCAGGCTTTTCTACTGAGCTCACTGCTATAGGCTTTGAGAGCCTTGGAAACAATAAATAATTTAGCCTCAAAATACCCCCTAGTGGTGTGGTTCAATGTCATTTGTCTCCATTTTACAGATGGGGAACCAATGTAAAAAAACTTCCAGCGCTTTCTCTAAGGCCACTCAAGGAGCTTGTGGCAAAGCTTCAAAATCTTGTGCCTCTACCATTTTTATTCTTTTTTCCTGAAAAAAAGACTCTGGGCCAAAGTAAAACTCACAAGTACTGCAACTGGGTTTTGGAGGCATTATAAACCACAGTCAGATTTCACCTGGTTGCCTAGAGCTACAGAAGATCTATACAAAAGAACTCTTAGACTGGACTAAATTGTGGTGTACATGGCAGAAATGCAACTAGGATTTAGTGCTTGAAAAGGGAGGACCCAAATGACAAACAGGTAGTCTACCTTAAAAGAGGAAAATAACATCAGAAAGAATGGTAAAATGACTTTCAAAAATAGAGACTAGGGAAAGCAGAATACTTTCCTGTTTCATCCTGATTTAGCAAATAGTTTTGACTAACCCACCTTTTTCAGTATTCTACTCTGTCCTTAGGGGAAAATCCTTGCAATAAATAAACAGAAAATCTGGGTAATAGAGGAGTTCTAATGAGATATTTTCATAAAAAAGTTTTTAATATACTGAAATGTTTCACTTTGACATTTCCTAAACAAACCTTAACCTTTTCATACTATTTTAAGAATTGATCAACCCTGTAGAGAAAACAAGAAAATAAATGTATATGTTTCAAAATGGAATTAAATAACTCACAGCAAAACAGGACATTGACATTCAAAGGAAACACTGGCCACTTAAAATTAATTTCTCAAACTACAGTGAAATAAACAGCTCATTTCCCAATCCATGCCAAAATTTCTGCTTTGATCCAAACCAGACGTTTCTTTCCCTGCACTTCTGACTTGGCCACCAATCCAGAAACCACTCGGTTGACTTTGTTTAAACTCAGTTTTAACCCTTCAAAAGTTATCCAGTCATGTCCATACATTTCATAGGAAGTCTCTTTCTTCATGGCAGTTTAAACCGAAGGCTTATATTCATGAGGAATATACATGAGGAAGAATTTCTTCCCTCTGAGGGTGACGGAGCACTGGAACAGGCTGCCCAGGGAGGTTGTGGAGTCTCCTTCTCTGGAGATATTCAAGACCTGCCTGGACGCGGTCCTGTGCAGCCTGCTGTAGGTGACCCTGCTTC
>Ga0065711_1007121_pt1 | contig 15627 bp, 21 predicted proteins | sample Hoacrofraction12_FD_59098 | JGI IMG/M metagenome (GOLD analysis project Ga0065711, IMG submission 59098) | Hoatzin crop microbial communities from Cojedes, Venezuela - Epithelial fraction 12 v2 (version 2) | ecosystem: Host-associated > Birds > Digestive system > Esophagus > Crop | place... | reverse complement strand
CGCCTGGACAAGGTCCTGTGCAGCCTGCTCTGGGTGACCCTGCTTCGGCAGGGGGTTGGACTAGATGACCCACAGAGGTCCCTTCCAACCCCTACTATTCTGTGATATTCTGTGAACAGACAATCCAAAGAGGATATCCAAGCACTGACAGATGTACAGCAAGTGCTCTTTTGTCCAGAGCACTGAGGTGGGTGGGAGAAGAAGCAGGTGAAAACAGGCAAAAGAAAACAGGACCTAGAAAGCAGACTTGGGACTTATACTGCACCAGTACAGGAGCTTTGCAAGAGCCACTGAAGGTAACAGTCTGCCCAGGCCCTGTTGGAGAGGTTAAAGATGATCCTAATTCCCTCCACTGTGATACAGAACAGAAAGTTTTCCCCCAGGCATCCTGGCTGAGCTCCTCTGCTGGACACCTGACCGTCTTGCGCATGTCTGTGGAAGAGAGGGGGTCACCCTGCCACTGTACTACCACTCTGATCCTAAGCTTATGTTTTCTTGGGTGTTTATTTGGTGTTTCTGTAGTCTGTATGTCATTTCAGGGTATTTTAGGAAACCTTTAATGCCTTTGGTAGCCTTAGCAAACAGAGTAGCTTTGGAAACAAGGTAGAGAGATGGTTTCCCATACATAGGCTATTGTATATCATGTACAGCAGGATCACCCAACCAAAAGACCTTGTATTTCAGGAGACCCTGTTTAATGGGACTACCAAAGGAACAGCTGTTGCTGGCCGTGGGTGGGAAGAGTTGACTGAAGTGGGCTTTGGAAGCAAACTGCTAGAGAAGGCCTGTGGAGCTGAGGTGGCACGGGCATCTGCCCAGCATGAGTCCTGTCTGAGGGGGCTGCTGGCTCCCCCAGCCTGGGGTACGGTGGGCTGACTCACATCAGGAGGTCCGGGAAGATGCCCTGTGCTCCCTCGCTGTGGGGTTTGGCAGGGATCTGGCAAGCCAGTTGGGAAATCCTTTTATTGTTTCCCTCTGACCTGCTGAACCCTCCTGGCAGGATGAATCATTTGCAGCAAAGGATGTGACCCTTTGCTGGAAGCACTCCTCCTCTGCTCCACTGATGCTGAGCAGCCTGGGGCATGCCTGTTGCACCCAGCCCTAACGAAAGTCCTGTTTTCTGAGAGAGGCTGGTAGTTAGAGCTAATATCAGGCTTCACAGCCCTGTGAGAAGAGAGTTCCTGACTTGATGCACAAATGCCTTATCCTGTCCTCTGCTCACCAGATACTTGGTTGCTTTTGCAGCAGTGCACTGCTGCTGCTTGCTGAAGGGAGACCTTCCCAGCTAGCTCATGAGCAAGAAGATACGAAGAATGAAAGGTCTGGGAAGCTCAGTATTTTCCTCGGAGTCGCTGACCAGAATACATGCCTTTCACCTCTTCTGTTCCAGTCAAGCTTAGGAAATACAGCCTTGTCTTCTTCCCACCCAGCTCTCTTTCTGGGAGATGATGCTGCCAAAGACTTTTTGCTGCCTCATGGTAGCCCTGTCTCTCGTGTCAGTCAGGGTATTTTGTACCCACGAGTGCTAGCCAAAATAAACTCGGTGCAGATGAGTGGTACGTCAGCCCCAAATGGGAAGTATGAAGGCTGTTGAATCACACCCCTGGTTTGGCATCGTATGCCTGAGCTTTCTGCTTGGGTTTTGGGGAGATGTGGGACAGAGCGTGGCTTCTTGGAGGAAGTCTGCTTGGATTGAGAGAGCCAAGGACTGTGCAGCGGCAGGTTAGGTGCAACTCCAGAAGGCAGGAGAAGGGATGGCCTGGTTGGATCAGACAGGCCATGTGGAGAGGTCTGTAGCCTTGCTGCAGCAAATACCACTGGACTCTTCTTTTCCTACTCTGTGGAGGCCTGACACAAAGGTTTCCAGTTGCTGGTGCCTCTGTATGGGCTTGCCCTTTGTTTGAGGACACACTTGGCTTCAGAATGCTCTGGTCTAGATGATGGTGCTGGAATGCTACCACAACCAGGGTGCTGGTCCAGGGCTGAGCAGTAGTCCTTCACACTCCTCCAGCAGCTCTCATGAGCCTGTGCCCTCCATTGCCTGTGAGGAAACGCGTTGCTGGCCCTGGTGTCGGTCTGTCTGCCACCAGAGACATCTTCCCAGGATGGAGTGCTGAGTCTGTGCTCTGGACTAGCCTGGGGTGTTCTTCAGCTAGGAACGCTCTGCAGGGTGCTGGGCCGGGGTCTTGGCTGACCTCACGCACTGCCAGTGCCTGGCAGAGGGGGACAGAAGGCCAGGTCAGGACCATGCCCTGTCCCTGCCAGGTAGGGAAGGGACAGTGTCGCATCCTGCTGGGTAGCAGAGATGAGCGAGCTGTGAGAACAACTTTACACCGACGAACAATGAGCAGAGGTTGAGCTGGCAGCAAGCAGCTATTCTCATTGCCTCGGAGGAGCTGAGCTGATTTGCAGCGTAATTAATATGCATCAGATCTAGGAAACCTGAGATCAGGGTTTTGGCTTGCTCAGAAAATACCTTTACCTGCTTCATTATTGCTCCCAAATGAAACTCTTTGCAGCTGTGGAGAGTATTTTTGCCACTGACAACATACCTCCTCCTTTTTATTTATGTATCTTTAAAGCTGAATATTTCTAGTTTCCTACCTGAGGTTTGTTTGCCAGGCACAGGAGGGAGGCATGCACAAGTGCACATCAGCAGCAGAGACATTAATGCACGCAGGCGTTCTCTCCAAAACCACTGAGGAGAAGCCAGAAGGATCACGCCCACCTAAAAATAAACATTAACATATGTACAGGCCTTTCTGAGCCTGAATCACTGCTGGATACCAGATCTCCACAGACTCCTGCCCAGAGATGGTGCAACAGTCTGCTAGGGAGCAGCCTTACTTCCCGGCACTGTGAGAATGGTGCAGCTTTTGCTGCTGCTCACAGATTTCCAGGCCCTTTGTGTAATGGAAGGCAGCACCAAGATGAGATGCTGACACCGGTGTGTGTGCACTTAAACAGCTAGGTGTGGTGCCGGTGCAGCTGCAGACAGGAAAATGCAGCCTCTTAGTCCGTGTCAGGAAGTTTAGGGTGCTAAGGGAAGTTTAGGACAGAGCGTGGAAACAAGAATTATGTCTTCAAGGGCATTTCTCTGCCTTGTGTTCCTTGCCATGATGCCTGCTGGGCTCAGGACTGATGTGGTTTGTTTTCATTGTGGAGAGCCAAGCTGGAAAGGATGGTAGGCAGAAGAAGAGGCAGCGTAGGGGTTTGCACGCCCACACCCTCTGCAGTAAATGTGTTCAGGGCTTGTGAAGTCACGCAGCAAACAAAACCCATGGGGCACAACCTGAGAAACTGAGGCGTGAATTCTGGTTTGGATGTCCTGACCTTGCTCAGGTTAACTGCTGTCCTGTTGCGTGCGGCTGCACGGCTGGGCACAGCTGCCTCTTGGACAGTTTTCGTGTGCATGTTTCCCAGCGTGGGGATCACAGGGACTGTGCCGGTCGGGAGTGAGTCGCGCTGACGAGTCCCAAGTGTGGGCCTGGAGAAGGCTGGCAGTGGGTCGGCAGGAGGAGGTGCTGGATGGTGTTAGCAGGTCTCTCCTAGCCCCAGCCATGGTGCTGTCTAGGTGTACACGGTGTCTGTAATTGTCACTCCCTGGTGTCAGGGGGGCATCTGCTTAGCTGGAATAGCAAGGAAATAGCATGGGTCAGGAAAAGGTACCCTAGCATACCTATGTGGAGAAGCTGATGGTTCCTGCTTGTACCAGCTGAGGAGCGAGGCAGAACTGACAGTTATACATATTGTTGGGAATAAAATTTGCCTGAAGTTTAATACCCCTGACTTCTGTTTGAAAACCAGTGGGAGATACCTGTTCTAGATGTGCATTCAAATTCCTGTTGATCCTGACATCAGAGCAGAAGGCCTGAGCGTAGAGCAGGGCTTGGAACTCCCAGCCTGGTCACTGGTACCAGCACGCAGCCGTCTGTCTCGGTGCCGGTGCTCCAGCCTTTTTGTGTTTCAACTGTGGAGTCCCCATAACGGAATTAGGAAGGCGCTTCTGCCTACCAACGTGTGCCTCTTATTTAGGAGATTGTAAAGCTCCCTGGAACTAGAAATGGGAATAAAGGCATCCGGGTTGTGGAGCTTCTTTGTGTCTTCTAGGTTTGGGGAATTTTTATATGATATATAAAAGAGATTTAAATAGGCACGGGGTGGGGGCATATCCAGATGGTCCTGTTTAACCACAGGCTGAGCAGGGACTGCCGAGAAGTTTGCCAGACACACATTTTGTTCAGGAATCATCCCTTAGCAGCGCTGGTAATAAAGAAGCAGCGATGGCATTCGTCTGTCAGTGCTGATAAACTGCTGTTGTGAAGGGGGAGCGGAGGTGTTGGCGGGGGTGTTCCCCCTCTTTCTCCCCTGTGGGGTGGCTTGAGCCGAGCGCGGCGGCCGGGTGGCTCTTGAGAAAAGCGGTGTTTGCTGCTCTCTGCTGGTCTGTGGCAGGGTGGGTGCCGTCAGGGGTGCTGGCCCTCGGGTACGCAGGAGTTGGGCAGTGGCTTACAACGGATTACGCTTGGGCTCAGGGACAGATAATGGAGTGAACCCTGCAGCCTGACCCAGAACCAGATAAGAAAGGACATGCACGGCCATTTCTGGCTCTGGGAGAGAGGGCAGCAGCAGGGAGCAGAGCTTGCAGCAAGGAGCATTTAACAGGCTGTTTTCTTTTTTCTGAATTAGACCAATTTACTGAATTGGCTCTGGTAGGAGTCGTATAAGGAACGTGTTGCCCCAGTGCCAAATCTGGGGCTCATAGTGCACTAACTAAAGCATTTTTTCTGTTTCATCACCAGCACCGGCAACTCCTGAAGGACAGTTTCATGGTGGAGCTGGTTGAGGGGGCTCGCAAACTACGTCACGTCTTTCTTTTTACTGATCTGTTCCTGTGTGCCAAGCTCAAGAAGCAGATTGGAGGGTGAGGTTTTCCTTCTGGACTATGTGCTTTGCATCTCAGCTTCAGCAGAATCCTGCATTTAGCCAGCAAATTTTAGTTAAATATGGATACCCTAGACCTGGGTAACCATAATCCCTAAGATGTAGTCAGGCAAGGAATGATCAGCAAGGTAGTACTGTCTGTTACATGAGACCTTGGCCGAGTCCTGATCCCCCAGCAAAGGTTAATTCCTCCTCCCCACCCAGAACCTTCCTAGGAAAATAGCATATGCTGTAGCTGCTGGTATTCTGGACAAATGCCATTCATTTTCTACCCCGCCTTGCTTTTAATAGGTGACATTCTTCACTTTCTTTTGTTACTAAGGTTATTAACTTTGGCCTTGCAGCTACAGCCAGTTAACAGTTTTGCAGAGAAATGGAAAAGGTACAATAAACAGACGATGTATCAATCCCAGAGTGCAGCTATACAAAGAGTTTTGTTGACATTTTTCATAAAAGAGGGGGAAGGAACCATTCCTGATGTACCTGCCTCAAACAAGGCTTCTCTTCATTTGGTAGACATTCTGCTCTGGGATGCCCCTCTCGTCATCTTGCCCTCCTCGATCAACAAGTTGTCCCTGCCCGTTTTGAAGCACATGCTTGTGAGGAATGAACCTTCAAAAGAGAGGGACGTTCCCAATAGTGAATGTTCCTGGCAGGAGAGGTGGGGAGGGAATAAATCACATGAAACATTTAAAACATTGAACTGGTTATCCTGGTGAAAGCACTTGGAGAATGGCAGTCAGGAGCCGAAGTTTCTTTCTCATGGCTGGATTACACAGAGGTTTATACACATTGGCTCATCTGCCCCACTTGGACCTCCTAGCTCAGGCAACAGAGACCTGGGTTTAGACCACAGATAGCAGCCAAGTCAGAGGCGTGGCATGGCTTTTGAACTTTGCCTCAACGGGGGCTTCAAAGAGAGAGAATGCAGGACAGAAAGGGTTTGCAAAAGATCTTTGTGGTTTCTTAGCATGAAAAGAACCGGATCACAAGACAAGTTGCTCTGTTACGTGCTGTACTGGCTGTTGGCCCCAGTGGAATGCAGCCCTTTACCAGACTTTTTCCACATAGAAGTCACCGTGAATTTGTGCCCATTTCTGTATCGTATCCACCATAGTGGGGAAGGGGGAGTGGGCATTGCCGAACACCAATAATAGTAAAAGGTTTGGACCTTCTGTCTTTCAGAAAAAGCCAGCAATATGACTGCAAATGGTACATCCCACTCACTGACCTCAGTTTCCAAATGGTGGATGAGTCTGAGGCAGTGCCCAATATCCCACTGGTACCTGATGAGGAACTGGATGCCATGAAGATCAAGATATCCCAGATCAAGAATGACATCCAGCGTGAAAAGGTAAAAGGGGTTGAGTACTCCATGCCAAGTCCAGACTTGGTGTTTCTGTTGAGATGAGGCGCTGATGATGAGCGTTCCCAGAGCTGCACAGCATGAGGACTCATGCTAAAACAGACTGTTCAGCAGGGGCTTGGGGTGCAGCTCTGTTATCAGTGGCATCCGGATGCTCTGTAGCCCATCGTTGCTTGTCCCAGTGCACAGTTTGAATGATGGTGTCCTGTGAGAAGGCAGAAATAAAAAGACCCTATAGTTGTATCCAGTAGCTCTGCTACTTGCATGGGACCTCCTGTGACTGCTATCCCCGAGCATCCGTGTGGAGAGTGGGACTCTAACACTGTGGACAAGAGAAGGACTGGGAGTGTGGCATGCCAATTTCTGGCTGTTAAAGTATAATTCTGCAAGTGATTTTGGTCAGAAGCCATGTACTTCTGAATTTTTGCAGGCTCAGTTATGCTTCTGAAGCTTTTTCTGACTTCACCAGTGTCAAAACATCAGCAAATATAAGGAGAACACCAATTATACTGACTGAACAGTCTGACACAGATGTGGTGTGTCTGGCCCAGGCTTTTCTTTGCTTGTAAGACATGTTTTCTCGGAGGTGTTAGACTCCAAACCTTCCTGGAACCCAAAACAGAAATTAGAGTTTGAAAACAGAAAGCCTGCTGGTGTGTAGAACAGAATATCAATAACATTCCTTGTATTGTGAGAAGACTATACCCCACACTTCCAAAGAACATGCTTCTGCCTGACTGGCTTTCAGAGAGGGCTTCCTGGAAAAAGTAAGATATTAGGAGGAGCACTGTCTGGAAGCGTCCTACTCACAAGGTGCAGGCATCTGAGATATGCGCTGCAGTGCATCAGTGCCAGACATGTTATGTGATTGGGTTTGGGATTGCGTTTTATCCAAGAAAAACCTTGGTTTTAGCTGACCTCTGTTGAAAACAGATTGATGGTAGGTGGGAGAGAATTTTGGCGACAGAGTTCTGGACAGCTTCTAGAGAAGTTCCTTACAGTCTCCTTAGGTCCTCCACAAGTATCCTTAACTGGCAGGACTATGGCTGACCAGTGACATGATGCTGCTGCAGCCTCTGGAGCAGAAAGTATGGGGTATAGCTGGGACAGTGGCCATGCACCTCTGTGCCTTCGCCTGGGGCAGATAGAATTGGGGAACAGCCAAGTCTGGGTGCAGAGATCCTGCAGGTAACATCTTCCTGAGCAGCTGGGAGCCCCGTGGGTCCTGTTGACAGCATTACTCCTGCCTGAGGCCATTTGGCTACTCACAGAGGGAGGGGACTGTGGAACTTAAAATGTCTGTTAGTGTAGATGGGGACAAACATTGGAGAATAACACGTGTCCTCTGCCTCCCTCTCTCCGCCACCCTTCAGAGGGCCAATAAGGGCAGCAAGGTCATTGAGAGGTTGAAAAAGAAGCTCTCGGAGCAGGAATCCCTCCTACTGCTGATGTCTCCCAACATGGCTTTCCGGGTACACAATCGCAATGGCAAGGTGAGTGGCTTTTCTGGTCTCCCTCGGTGTACAAGACCGAGGTCAAGGCAGGTGTGTGTGCTTGTGTACACTGTTGTACAAGGAGATCTTCATGCCCTCTACTGTCTGGCCTGAAAGCACTTTCCAAGGAGCAGACACCTAACCTTGCTACACCAAAGGTTATGGTGACATCTGGTAAGGCTAGGACTAATTTGTATGCAACATTGACATTTGAAAAATAACATTAGAAGTTAATCCCCTACCTTAGTACCTGCCCTGGCAGAGCAATAGGAGCAGCTTTCTTCACCCAAGATAAAACTCTGCAGCAGCTGCCTTTTAGACTCCCCTTTAGGTCCAAGGCTTGGTGGACTCAGGGCTGTCTCCCCAGGACAGCACTTGGTACCAGGGATGCTGAATGGTTGTCAGCAATCTCCTCCAGTGCTGTGGGATGCTCGGTGTGCCAGAGGTATCCCCTGCTCTGGCAGTGCTGTGACCTGTTGCTGCCGTCTTTCCAGGCACGTGGCACAGGATTCTCACGAGCTCCTGTTAGTGCTCAGTGAAAATCCACAAGCTGGGCACTGCTTCCTCAGCTTGCACCAGCCTATGGTAGAGGCTTTGGGGTTTCCTGGTGCCACTGTTGTGAGGAGCAGCACAGAGCTGCCATGGGACCTCATGCTGCCATTCGCAGCGTGGAGCTCTGCGAGAGCTCTGACTGCAGGAGTCTGTGTTGGTACCACTGACACATTGCTGAGAAGGCACATTGCCAGAGTCCTGCCTGTCACTGGCAAAGCCGTGATGTGGGGCACCTGGCAGCATTTCTAAAAGGGCAGTGTGTTAGAAGGGCAGTAGATCCAACTGTTTCCACTGGAGGAGGTGGGAGGCAGGCAGGCCTGCTCTCAGTGGTCGGTCAGACTAATCCATACCCTATTTCCTTCTGTTTTCCTTGGTAGAGTTACACGTTTCTCATTTCTTCAGACTATGAAAGGGCAGAGTGGAGGGAGAACATCCGGGAGCAGCAGAAGAAATGTGAGTGTCCCTCGGCTAGGCATTGGTACAAATATTGTGGTCTTATTGGAGAGTGAGAGTCCAGAGGATGGGGTGTGGGGCAGGGAGGGTTCCCTGCAAGAAGGGGGATGTGTGTTGAAATCCACAGCACAACATGGGTGTCTTCTGTCTTTGAGCATCTGAGCCTGTCTGGGGGACTTTTTCTTGCAGCAACATGTAGGGAATGTGTAGGGAGAGCGCTCCGTAAGTGTGTGGAGAGATTCTCCCGTATTCTGTAGAGCTCAGATCTCTGCGCAGTGCCAGGTAGAGGGAACAGCTGCACCCTTTTACCTGGTTCCAGTCCAAAGAAAATTATGTACTTTTTTGACATGGGTATTTTTTCACTTTGCAAGAAAACAAGAGCCCCTCTTGTTTCCTGTGAACCATCCTGAGACTTTTTACCCCAAAAAGTAAGTAAGTATACCCTCAACAGAGAGGGGCTGCAGCAGCAGCACAGACCTGAGCACCACGGTACTGTTGCTGAGCATTGCCCAGGGAACAGCTATCTCATGTATGCCCGGAATGAGGGAGCATGCATGCAGCTTCTGCTTTGAATTTTAATTCCTCCCTCTCTGAATCTCCTTGGCAGGCTTTAAAAGCTTCTCACTCACATCGGTGGAGCTCCAGATGCTGACAAACTCCTGTGTGAAGCTTCAGACAGTCCACAACATTCCCCTCACTATCAATAAGGAAGGTGAGACGTTTGGTTGATGCTTTCACGTGGTGCAGCTGCAGTGAAAACCTGCCTCTGCCTGCCTTTATGCATTTCGCCTAGAACTGCTCTTATTGTTTCTTCTTGCTACAGGCTTCAACCTGGTGCTGAGTTAGATACTGGGAGTTCCTGTAAAACAAAAGCCGACACCATATGTACCCAACTTATGTGGTTTAATTGAATTAGATGATAGCATACAAAACGAGAGCAGCAGGAACAAGAGCAATTGGTCATCCCAATGTTATTTGCAGCAACAATAAAAATACAAGCTCCAAGTTATATGGTTACAGCTAAATTAGTAAAATATTCCTGGACATCCTCCAATATATATTCATTGACTATTAAATGGTCTTTATGTGCAGCCATCGTGCCAGGGACTGGAGTGCCTGTTGGAGTTCTAGCCTGAGACAACTTTTGAACTATGGCTGGGAATCCTTTGGAATTGGCCAAAATTGTGTCAGAGACCATCCTGTGTAATCTGCTGGTATAGACTTAGCCTCTGTATTTTACTTTTTCTCCTTTGAATTTCTTCTGTGTTCTTGCTGACCCTAGAAATGGTGTTGTAAAAGCCACACACTGCCAGAAGGTGTTACAGGTGAAACCGACACTGAACCTGGAGCAGTCTCTTTTGGAAATGGCTAGATTACGTGCTCCTGCCATCCTTTTTAGGGACAGTTTGCTCTCTGCTCATCAACCTGCATAATATCCGTCTCGTCACTTTGTCTTTCTCTCTTGGCTCCTCTGAACGTAACAAAATTCCTTGGGTCTTTTGTACAGATGATGAATCCCCAGGCCTCTATGGATTCCTGAATGTCATTGTCCACTCTGCCACAGGATTCAAGCAAAGTTCAAGTGAGTTGCAGTTCTGTAATACCCAGAGGTGTTGACAGGCGTTGGGTAATCCAGGTGCTGTGCGGCTGGGCACGGTTCAGGATTGCAGCATCTGGGATGATGATGAGGAGAGGTGATCTGGGGAACTTGAAGTGAAATTGGGGCATTGGTGTACATTTTAGGGGAATGCAATTTTTTAATGCTACTATTAACTCTCGGAGAGATACTGGGATCAAGGATCAAGCATGCATCATTATTTTTTAGGCCTAGTCTGTTGTGGGTTTTTTTTAAGCAGTGTTTGCTAGTCACCCAACAGTTTTAGATGCAAGTCAGCCTTTACCCTGAATTCTTTCCACTGTATTTTGTTTTGCAATGAAAGAATGAGAAGCATTCTCTGACATCCAAAATTTTTGGTGTGAAGAAAGAGGTGTTAAAATTCAGGGGAGTGATTTGACAGAAGGATCAAAAAAGGTGAAAAAATAGAGTGGAGAAGAAACCGGTAGAAATAAAGATGCTTCTCAGCCACTGATGAGGATAATCTAGGAAAAGCTGCAAATCTTACCTAACTGTGTGGCTGGGGATCCTGTTCCGAGCGAAGCTGCGTGTGCGGTCTTGGGAGGAAAGGAGTGACCCAGACGTAGACGCTTTCTGTTAGCCTTCTGTGCTGAGCCCCTGCCTTCCAAGGTGCTGGCTGACATCACTTGCAACATGACTTACAAACCTGGGCAATGTCTACAGCTCATTGCTAGCCCTTCAAAACCACCGGATACCAGATATTGACCACTTTGTGAAGATGATGGGTTCCTGATGGCTGGCCCCTAACGTGCCCTCAGGGATATTATATGGGTGCCGTTCTCGGTGAAGTTGGTTCGGATGTGTTGATGGGGTCCAGTATCTACACTGGGAAGCTTCATTTCTCACTGGTGTACAACTTCTGCTCAATGTGGATCGATTTGGGAAATATTGGATAGTAGCATACAGCTGACTCTTGATAGATGTGTCTGTGCTGAGGTCATTTATACAGATGTGCTGGCACTTCAGCTTCATGAAGGCACCTTTCCTGGTCCAGGTGATGAGACTTGTGCTGGGTAGTGTTACTGGTACACACTGGTATACAGAGAAGATACAAATGAAGACATACCTTGAAAGTGATCAATGCAAAAAATTTGTAAAAAGTTTCTGTCCCTGTCTCCCCTCCTCAGATTTGTACTGCACATTGGAGGTGGATTCTTTTGGGTATTTTGTGAACAAGGCTAAAACTAGAGTTTACAGAGACACCATGGAGCCCAACTGGAATGAGGTAGGTTGGATTTTTCTTAATGTGACTTGTTCTGTGTACTGAATGTCACTGCGTGATGGGCGTAAACCTGCAAATGGAGGAACCTGCTGCGTGCTCAGCACTTGTGCTGCATGTGCTGCCTCTCAGAAAACACATTTATTCCAGGTTCATTTGGCTGTCAGGGCTTGCAGAAGATTTTCTCTTGGATTAGTTATGACTAAATAAACATTTTGGTACAAACGAGTCTCCTCCAGTGTTTCATCATTTAAACAGATGGATGTTTGAATTTTTTTTTTTTTAAAGACACGAGTGAAAATATGTTGAAGAAGGAGGTGGTTTTGTTTATTTGTTGTGAGGGGGAAGAATTAGCTATAGACTTTTTGCCTGTTTACAGTCAACTCAAACCTGCTGGGGAGAAAAATTAAATACAAGGAAGGTGGGTGAGTTTGTTTCTTTGAATGATGCTTTGCTGAAACTCGTAAAACCTGACTAAGGAGTCAACCACCTTAGTCTCTGATGTGACTACCTGATATATACAAAGTGCAATTTCAGTTTATTTCTGGACCACCTCCATTAGGGAGGAGATTTTGGTCAGTCCTTAAGTGCTCCCTCCTGATGAGGTTCAAGGAGACTGCATTGATTATTAAGAGACCAGTGTCCCGCTGTGACGTGTTCATTGCTCTTTCCTTTCCTGGTGCCCTGCAGGAGTTCGAGATTGAGCTGGAAGGCTCACAAACTCTGCGGATTCTGTGCTATGAGAAGTGCTACAACAAAACCAAGCTCACCAAAGAGGATGGAGAGAGCACAGATCGCATAATGGGGAAAGGACAGATCCAGGTAAGGCTGTGCTTAACTCATTCCTGCTACCCTTACTGCAAAATGTAACAGGACTTTTGAATCCTGGAGTGCACCAGGGAGGGTTTTTTCCTGCCGTCTGACTGTCTCAGCATTGGAGATTTTTCTCTAAACAGTGAGGGATACAGTGTGATTCACAGGTGGGAAGTCGGCAGCTTTTCCCCTCTTGCCTTGTCCCCTGTGCCTGCTTCACTGCCCTGATGGAGTAGATGCTTTTTCATGAAAACGTAGTCTCTGATTTGCCTGTTAACTTCAAAAGTTCTAGCACAGTATATAGGAGCTGCGTAGTCACTGAGCCATGTGCGCTGTTGAGGATGCTCCGTTGGTGACAAAGGAGGAAGCAATGAATATAGTGTCCCCTCTGTAAGCCACGTGAAGAAGTGCTGCCCTATGTACGTGCTGATCGATGTGATAGCAAGGCCCTGAGGACAGGCTTCTTGTCCTCATAACTGCCATGTCCAGAGTACAGTGTCCATGGCAACAGGCTGCATGTGAGAGAGATTTCCACCCCTGAGAGTCAGCATGGGACACTCTGTCACAAACTTGTAATACAGTGGGGGAGGTGATGAGATGATTGCCAGCAGATGCTGCTCTCGGGGAGCTGCTGTGTGATGAAGCGCTAAAGCTCCATGCAGGAGAAATCGGGCCACTCGGTGGATGACAGCATGGAGAACATATGTCCCTCCTCTTCTTCCAGTTAGTTGAACTGTCTGCGCACAGCTTTGGGGGGTGTTTAAATGCTTGCTCTAAGGACACGTTCTTTGTGTTGGACTGGCTTCGGTACAGAGAAGAGACCCTGCCCAGATACCCTTTTTTCTTTCTGGCACACTGAAAAATACCACCAGTTCTCCATTGACCTTTGACTCTTCATCACTCCGTGGATGACAGCTTTCCCCAGCATTTGAGTGATGGTCACTCAGGCTGAGGCCATTTGTGGGATTTCAGGAACAGCTCTGCTGGAGGGCAACCTGCAGGACCATCTCTCACCTTTACTCTAGAAGGTTCCTTGGCTAAATGAGTTTCATTAGATCTGTTCGTTTTCCCTCCCTCTTTGCAGCCCTGAGGCTGCTGTGCCATTTTCAGGGAAAGCTTTTGCCACCAAACGCGTAGTGGGTGTTGGGCAAAAACCTTGTGCACAAATCAAAAATGGTAGTTCAGGGTGGGTGCCGCCTCTGTATGTCTGTCAGGCTAAGCAGGAATCTGTATGTCCTTTCTGCTAACAAAAGCTTATTTTCCATGGAGCTGAGCAACTACAAAAGAGCAAGTTTTCAGGCTTGAAATGCCCTGGAGATTTGCGTGCTCATATTGGAGAACCCTGAAGTCACTGACCCTCTAAATTCTTCAAATAGTTTACACAGAATGATTAAAAAAAAGAATAAAGTATTTCAAATTTGTGACAATTTTGTTTTTACAAGAGTAGGCATTTTTAGGCACAGCACTTGTACATTCTGTTAAAACATTTTTTATACTTAATAAGTAAAAATACTCTTTGGTGACCCTTGAATACACTTGAATATTAATTGCTTCCTGCTTCTTTTAGAGAAACCTAAACGGTGGAAAGTGGAAGAAAAAAAAACCCACCGAAAAAAACCCACACACAAACAAAATAAACCACACACACACAAAACCCCACACCAAAAAACTCCATAACCAATAAAAACGTTTTTGATTAATATGCAAAAGTTGCATTCTGTTGTATCATAAAAGACAAATGCAAAAGTAAACGTTCTCTTGCTTTCAGTTAGTGCCCCTTGCAATTTATAAAGAAACTTGGTGAATTCTCAGAACATCCTCTTAATTCTCAGTGATTTCTGTCCCATCACACAACTTTTTAACGCCGTTGAATAACTGCAAAGAGAAGTCATAAGAGAGTCTGGTAAGATTTGGGGTTGATAAGAATTACTAAAGTTTATTATTTTTGTTTTAGTTTTAATTTTAAAACAAATGCCATTTCTCTATTAAGTAATTGTAATAATGCAACAACAAAATCAAATTACAACCTGTGGATCAAGGTTAGCTGTATTAATGCTGTCAGCATCTTTTCCAGTCGCTGGTTTTATAGTCGTGTTCCTTCAGGGTTCTCCCAGGTGCTTTTACATTAAGTTTTGTTTACTTCAGAGTTGCTAGTGTATCTGGGGCTTTCTGTGGTGGTGGTGTGTTGTCATTAGTCAGCCAACGTCTGTCCTGTGTAAAGACAAAGTCTGTGAAGTTGGATGAGGCTTTTTTCCAAAATTCCTTTTGCTTCAAACCTCTGGGAACATCAGGATTTGTGTCTGCATCCTCCGCGTGATAAAAACGGAAAATTCTGTGTTGGCTAAATTGCAGTGTATTGTTAAGCCATGTATTATTGTAATTCTGCAGCTTCCCACTAATGGGACTTCTGACTCACCAAATTCTCTTGAGCTGCAGTGATGAAGACAATTCATCAGGGGGACGAGGGCTGTTTTGGCTGTGAAATGTTTATTAAATCTCTCCGTTACATAATGGCTCTGGAGGAAGGAAGACTGGAAATTGGTCCATGTGGTCAGCAGCTTCCAGGAATGGGCAGCAATTTTAATAGCTCCCATTGCTCATATTTTCTTTTCCTATGGAATATTTTATTTACCTGTTTTTATAGCCACACGCAAGAGCTTTGTTTCTTGCCTGCCTGCAAGGTTTATCCCTGAAAAATAAAACCACGAGGCTTTATTATGGGGGAACCTCCTATAAATGTAGAAGTGAAGTCCTCATCAGACCTACTGGGAATGGCAGCACTGGATGTGCAGTGGTTAACTCGCTGGCACATGTGGTTGGGGGCTTCTGTTCCATCACAGGTGTGAGAAATACATGGAGAAGGTGCCATTCCTGGGTACCCTGTGAAACTGAAATTACTGGGGGGCTTAGGGGAGGGAGAAATGGACATCCTCTTATAGGATGCTTGTGGTGGTGAATGGAGTTAAATCCAGCTGGCGGCTGGTCATGAGTGGTGTTCCCCAGGGCTCAGTTTTGGGTCCGGTCTTCTTTAACATCTTTATCAATGATCTGGATGAGGGGATTAAGTGCTCCCTCAGTAAGTTTGCAGATGACACCAAGTTGGGTGGGAGTGTCGATCTGCTTGAGGGTAGGAAGGCTCTGCAGAGGGATCTGG
>Ga0065711_1042125_pt1 | contig 15628 bp, 15 predicted proteins | sample Hoacrofraction12_FD_59098 | JGI IMG/M metagenome (GOLD analysis project Ga0065711, IMG submission 59098) | Hoatzin crop microbial communities from Cojedes, Venezuela - Epithelial fraction 12 v2 (version 2) | ecosystem: Host-associated > Birds > Digestive system > Esophagus > Crop | place... | reverse complement strand
CTCCAATAGCTCCTCATCTCTCTTGAACTGGGGAGCCCAGAACTGGACACAGTACTCCAGATGGGGCCTCACTAGGGCAGTGTAGAGGGGAAGGAGAACCTCCCTCGACCTGCTGGCCACACTCCTCTTAATGTATCCCAGGATCCCATTAGCTTTCTTGGCAGCCAGGGCACACTGCTGGCTCATGGTCAACCTGTTGTCCACCAGAACACCCAGGTCCTTCTCCACAGAGCTACTCTCCAGCAGGTCCAATGTCAGGTTTCAATGAGTTATTAATGTTTAACATTCAAATTAATGTGGAACTGAATTTCACAGTATTTCTTAATAATTTCTGATACTTTCTGTAATGAGAAGGACTAGTTCCAACTTAGTTCTTATTCTGTAGATTTGAAGGTTCTTTCCTTTCCTCTCTTTCTGTTTTTCTGTCTTTCTCTCTGCCTCTCTTTTCTGTAAAATTCATTTTCTCAGAGGGAAAACAAAGCAAAACAGATTTTTAAATAGAAATGAAAATCTTAATGAATGAAATGCATAGGTTAGGGTTCCTAATTTCTATTATCCAGTAGATCTGTCTTTTTTTTAATGACATGCAGTGTAGGATATTTTCATTGCAGTCATTTCACAACATCATTTTATTCCTCCAGTTTATTTAATATTTTTTAAAACAGAAAAATAATCACAGTCCCACATCATTTGCAAAAAAAAAAAACCAAACACAAAAACCTACATTGTACTGCAACAATTTCTACAGATATTAAAAGAGTGACCAACGTGAAAAAAAAGGTATTCTTTCAAATATTTTGATGTGAATGTTCAGGTTCTCTGCTGGCACAGCTAGGCATAACCTCAATAATTGTCACTTGAACTACCTCAGTTTACACTAGCTGAAAACATGGACCATGTTACCAGATGTAGCTTCATGCAAGGTTTCAACCTGTGTGATTCTCTGCCTGTTGCCACTCCTTTCTGGTTTCCCCAGCATCACACAGGCTGATGATTTCTGCAGACAACACTCTTCTCTTTTCCTGCTTTTCTGTCTGCTTTGGAATGACACCTCGCTGCTTCTATACCCTCTGCTGGTTCCAAAGATGACAGAGGCATCCATTTCCAGGGGGACATTCCCATTCTCGTGGGGATACATTCAAATACCTTTGAATTCTCACTTCAGTCTGGTGTCATCCTGCTCAGGGAGTCACCATGCACTCCTGACTCATTCATTACACATCTGAATTCCCAGTACGTTAATAGGAATTTTATAAAGGGCTGAAGGATTATTTCAAAAATATAATACTCCTGGGTTTATCAGGTCTGTTTCCTGGGACGTTCTAGGACATCCTTGAAAAATGCTAGACGTGCTCAGATTACTGGGAATTAATAGTGCTCATGATCATGTAGGATGTATCCAGCATCTCACTTCAATGCTAGACAAAATTTAAATGGTGTAATGCCCCTTGAAATGCTAATAATGTCTTTTCTTCTTTCCTGTTAATTCAGTTCCAGACTGACGTACAGCTATATAGTTCCATAAATACAGTATACATTTGGCGGTAGGTAGCCAGTGCTTGTTCACAGAACCTTGCTGTCTCTAATAAATCTTTCTACCAATATTATTATTTCCATGTATTACCAGCTGCTCTGCAGCTTATGATAAGGCACTCAACTGTAATTAGCACCAAAATATGGAGTTAGTATGCAGGACACGGACAATTCTTTTGCTCCAGATGCTGTATTCAAACTGCAGCGGTCCGTTGAAGAAGTAGAGATAACCTAAGGAAAAGGAAAGTTAAAATTAATTAAACCTGAGAAAACTGTGTTGCCACATTAAAATTATCCTTCAAATAAAAATTATCTTGTCTTTTTTCACTTTTTAATAACTCTTCTAAATGCAGTATTTTAGTATTTAGTATACTGAGCTACATTTTCAAAGGTCCTCGCTTCATTTGCCAAACCTGGATCACTGTTTAAAAGTAACTAATATTTTAATCTAGTGTCAAGTTCTGCATTTTATTACTATACAGTACTTGCTTAGAAAAATAGAAGGTTTGCCTGTAAATGTTTAAGACCCTAACCTTGAAGAGCTGGATAGGAATGGGTTCCATCTGAAGGAAGGGACATGTGGCAATACTTCTATATTAAGCATCTCACTTTAGGTTCCCTAAGCAAGGAGGCAGGTCTTTTTTGGCTCCTCAAATATGTGTGTACACAGTTTTTAAGAGCATCTTGGCCAGAGGACACTTTAGAACAGAAATCTGATTTAGTAGAGAACAGAAGTGTTGATGTAAAAAATCACAATTACAAATGACAGAATTTCCCACAGGACGTTAATCTCAACTTTCAACAACAACTGATTGTAATAAAATTTCATTGTCTGATTATGTACCATTTCTTTGATAGACTGCATCCACTCTGTCACCAATTCCTGCGAATTCTTCCTCTATCAGCCTGGGGTAGCCTGCTTCCATAACCTCCGCCTCTTCGTCATAACTATATTAAACAGAAAATAAAATAAAAATTCAGAGGACTTAAACAGCCCGGGAGTTTGTTCTGTACCCTTTATATGCTTTGAAGTTACCCACATCAGGAGTAGCCAGTAGCCTTTAGGTACTTTGTGTCTAGCACAATAATGAAACTTTTTTACCAGAAGTACAAGCTCAATAAACACGAAACTAACAAAGCTATGTTTTCAGAACTGATCTACAAAGTATGTGTTATATGGAGATGATTGTACCTGGAATTATCGGCACTACAAGCCTATCCTGAGGCTGTTTGGCACAGAGATACTGGGAAGAATCATAGAATCATAAGTTGGAAAAGACCTCTAAGATCACCAAATCCAAACATCAACCCAACACCACTATGCCTACTAAACCATGTCCGAAAATATCATATCTACACGTTTTTTAAACACCTCCAGGGATGGGGACTTCACCACCTCCCTGGGCAGCCGGTTCCAATGTCTGACCACTCTTTCAGTAAAGAAGTTTTTCCTAATGTCTAATCTAAATCTCCCCTGACGCAGCTTGAGGCCATTTCCTCTCCTCCCATCGCTAGTTACCCGGGTCAAGAGACCAACACCCGCCTCACTACAAACTCCTTTCAGGTAGTTGTAGAAAGAGATGAGGTCTCCCCTCAGCCTCCTCTTCTCCAGACTAAACAGCCCCAGCTCCCACAGTCGCTCCTCGTATGATTTGTTCTCTAGACCCCTCACCAGCCTTGTTGCCCTTCTCTGGATGTGCTCCAGAAACTCAACATCTTTCTTATAGTGAGTGGCAAGGTAAGGAAGGGATGGCAATGTCTTCATTATGCATCAGACCTGGCTGTAAGCCCTACTCACGGGCAGCAAAAAAACCAGCCATCCTAGGATGGGATAGATTTCTTACTCTCACAGCACTCACACCATTTTGTGTCACAAAAGCAACTCAAGGAAGCAAGATGGGAATTTTGTGTAGGAGACATGGCCTTATTATAAACCCTCCTGGGAGAAGGCACTTCATCCTCCTTTCCTTTCTTTCACTCTTTCAGCTTTTAAAGGCTGTGCCCATATGTTTATAAAAGTCTTACATGCACCTTTATGACTTCTTCTACATAGATATAGCACCAATGAAAACCACAAACTCGAAACATGAGCCAGAATCAAGTGCCTGGTTTGAATCAATCCGCTGATCTTTTCATACTTCTGGACAGGTTATGGCTGAAAAGCAGCACCAATCTGTCTCCAGCTTACCTCCAGTACTTATTTCCACTAAAAAAGAGAGTCTTGCCAGTGTCTTTAATATGGACGGCTGCATCTATTCTCTTCATTTCTTTTGGGAACCCCATTTCATATATCTTTTTAGGAAAGTCTTCAACTATGTCGTAGCCACTCAAAGCCCAGACTTTTTTACCTGAAAATAAGAACAAAGCACGCATGAGTCTTTTGTAAAGGCTCAGCTTTGAAGGCAGACTAAAATGAGGATGCCATGATCCTTATTTTCATACAAGTAACAGATTCTTATGCCACATACTCATCAGGTATTAAACTATTTATGCTAACTTGAGCTTAATGCTACATCTCCTAGTTCACTAAAAACTGTGTAAGTTTGCATGGGATGAAACCAACAGTGTTTGGTTTTTGAGCAAGGAAGGTAGGATATTTTTTTCTTCCATTGATTACATCACTCATTGAGCTTAACTAAATATGTATATTCTTCTGCCAACAGCAAAATTGAAAACTCACCTTTAAACATGAACACAAGATCTTTGATAGGATTTTCATAAGCTGCATCTATTTTATTTGGAAGCTCTGGCCAAAATGATTTAAGTAACACCAGTTCTGCCTCAACCACCTGAGGATGCAGTCGCCAGAAAAACCTAGTTCAGAAAAAGAAAATATATTTTATGTTTCTTGTCATACTACAGAACAGCAATATTTTTGATGTGCTATACTAAAAATCATTTAATGGAGAACGAAATGGTCTGGCTGCAGACCATTTCTGTCACTCACAGAGTGATCACCTCAAAAGACAACAAACTTGAATCGTTTTTTCATTTAGAATAAGAGAAACTCTGCTGCCCCATGGAAGGCTTCTGAATGTAATATAACTTCATTGAAATAAATTTTAGTAGATTTGTACACGTTGAAGAAAGCCCTGTGAAATGAAAAATGTGTACAAATGGTGTCAGTCTTCAGCCACATTTTCACTTCATATTATTGGGCAGTCAAGTCCACAGTTGTGTTATAAATCTTGCGTAAAAAGATATATCATACAGTTTCTTAAAGGGATCTATACTGATTTGTGATTTTTTAAGTTTATGTTTACTCTTATTTTTAGTAAAAAAATGAAATTGTATTTTTACTTGCTCACATTTTATCTAGTACCCACCATCCATGACACGGCAGTCTCTTTACCTGTCCTTGAAGATAAGCATTTCTCCACGAAGTTCTGTTATTGCATCAAGTGATAAATCTGCATCACATTTTTCTGGTGTTTTGGGATGCTTTGGGTTGGGATCTTTCTCTCCAGCACCTGGGACCATATAGTATGATCAAAATCTGACAACATTCATTTCCTTTCTGTGGATCATGGTATTGAATAGGACTTGGAAGAGTTCCCAAACAGTATGATGAATGCAAGTATGATGGGAAAACCATTTGTACTGGAGAAAGTCTGTTCTCTCTTTCTCTCCTTTAACCAAATACATTCATGGACTTTGTAGTTCATCTGTGCTGCAAAGATGTTAAATGTACTTACTTTCTTTATCCCAAGTTTTGAAGGTCCCCTCAAAAGTTTTATTTCCATGACGAAATATGGATATTTCTGTTTCTCCCTTTAGGATTTGTTTTATCTTCTCTTTTAAGGCAGGTCAAAAAGTACAAGGACTCTGCCCTACACCCATCCCGACCAAAGGAGACAGCACAGTGACAAACTGTCTTATGCATGTTACTTCCCTATGTTTTTCTTTTTTCCTCTGAACTGTTAAATCTAAGCATCTTCTGTTCCTGAAGTCTGGTTGCCAACAATCCAATGAATTGGACTTAATCAGCCATAACTGTTGCTATTGAACATCTGTAGCTCTTTAGTAACTGAGCAGTGCATCTATAAAAGGTTATATATACTATATATATTTTATAGATGTAAAAATATATATTATACATTATAGACACTTACCATAGAGCTCTTGGATGCCTTGCACATCATCATCAGGAAGCACAAAACCAGTTTTTCCAGTGTATGTGTAAATTGGAAACATCAGAGCTCCAGGGTCTCTAGAGTGTTCAAGTCCCAGTGAATGACCAAATTCATGGGCAGCAACAAGAAACAAGTTATACCCTACAACAAACCACAGTGAAAGTAAATGTATAGCTTCTTGTATCACCAAAGTGGACTTGGAGTAATTAACTAACCTTAACATTGTGCTTTAACATATGGGACGGTGAAGGAGACAACTGGATTGATAGAAAAATTATGTATAATTACTTGTCTTTTTCAAACTACCATAGGTTTTGTTTTAATAAGGGCCTCATTGACTGAGTATCTCATAGCTGGTGCTCAACCTAAATCTTATTTGACAATGTTGTTCTGCAGGTGGATTTAGATTTCTTGAAATTTCTTAGCAACACTGGAAAGCTCCAGGGTGAAATTAGTCCTACTCAGGTCAAGAACATTTTTGTCAGGAATTGACCTCTGCTAGAGAGTCCATATTGTTTTAAGTATTGCAGCAATTAGCTTTAATGCCTGGAGAGTGAAATTACACAGTGCTGAAAAAAATAGCGTTTTGTTCTATTAAAGCTCTGTCCTTAATAGGCAAGGTGAAGAATTTTCAAATCAGATGTAAGTAGCGGATTTGCAGCTGAGTTAATTATATGCATTTTCTGTAGGATTCAGTAAGGTAATTCTTATCAGCCTGTGATCAGAACTATCTGCCCTTGAGCTCAGTGAAATGCCAAGCTGACAAAATACCTTATTTGTGGCATTTTTTTAATCACTGCACTTAAGAGATGTGTATCTTTAAATTTATACTAGTCATATGTTATGTTTCCATTTACGACTGGAGATTAAACCCAGCTTCCTATAAGTAGACAGTGAACATAATGACTAATGAACAGTAAACAGGAAAAACAAACTGTTTACAGATATCAAACAGGATGAAACTGCCCATCTACCATCATTTCAAATAATCTCAGGAACTTCTGTTACCTCTAGAATCATCTGACCAAGCTTCATCATCATCAAAATGGGCATCTCCTCCGTAGTCTGGACCAGGGGGGAAAGCATGAGCCAGTAATCCAGAGGGTCCATCAAAGGGGTAAAAGTCACCATGTTCTGTAAAACAACATCCAAAACAATGAAATCAATTATCTCATTTTACTGGCAGCAGTATAAATATAACATAAAAATAACGGGTTCCCTTTTACCTTTAGTGCCAAAGGAGATCATGATATCAGCTATGCCACTTCGTATTCTGGTGAAGTTAAGTGGTGTCACATCAGACCAAACTTTGAATGCTTTTTTGAAAGCTCTGTCTACTTCGGCACGTCTCAGATCTGAAGTGTAATTCATAATTCTATCAAATAGATTAATATCTCCAGTTAAATTGTGTGAATTGAAGAAAATGTGTAATACACTTTTATCTGACTGTACACTCATTAAAATTTTTTGCATATTTCTTCTCTATGTTCTTACATAAAAACAACCAGCTGGGCAGCTGCATATAGTATTTGAAAAAATAAAAATAGTCATTTCCATTTTCATATAGTCATTCAGACACATATGAAATGATCCAATAGCATTCTATAATTGCTTTTATACACACCAGAAGATTTTAAAAATTAAAGATATATTCCGTATTAAGACAAATCATACCACTAACTTTTTTTTTATGCCATATCAAATATCTTACCACTATTGCTTCCTGGAGGAGCAAAACATGATTAAAAGAGCTTTTTGTAAGCTAAAATAATTCCCATTAAAGTAATATTTATCACCAGATTCTGAAGTGATACCTGGGAAAGAGTTTGGTGATTTCAGATTTGGAATCTGCTAAGGAAACTCAGGTTGCAGCAGGTCTAAACCCTTGCTGATGACCTTGCGGTACTAAGGGAGAAGGACCTACCATGTGACCTCACACCACCATAGCTTCCCAAGGCCAATGTCCTGAGGTCATGGTGCGGGGATTTATCTGACCAAGCATAAACATCTACATCTGGACTGTGAAATGGATGAGGGAGAAGGGCCAGTCCCTGCTCCCCGTCACATCACATGGGCTGTTTTGCATCTACACTGCTTTGGGATAACCCCCTCTCCAGCAGATTTGTCCAGGACAAGACCTAGATGAAGCAGACACCAAACGAGGTTCAAAACAGAGCTAAGGAGTGACCTGAAGATCAAGCGCTGTGTGGATTAGTGGTGAGGCAGTGCATGATCTTAGTCCCTACCGCTCTTTCATTTGGCACCATGCATGTGCCCAGAGTGTTTACACAGAGGCCAGATGAGGAGCTTATATCACACCAACTTTCCCATACATCAAAGTTCAATGGAAAAAAAATCATATTTACTTCCTTGGCCTGTAAGGTGGGTCTGGAAGACCTTTCCAAAAGTGGGGCTGTAAGGATTTTAAACTGCAACATGAATTTTTTGAAACTCAAACGCACCCTCCTCCCATCAACATCATCCACTGAGCACCCTATCGGACAAAGCACCCGGAAAGAAGGAACAGCAATAACACTGAAAATGCCATGCATTTACCTGTATGTCAAATTAGTTTTTGACCATTTGAGTTTTCTAGGGAAAAAGTTATATTCCCCCACATCTGGGACACCACATCTCGGTTTCCGCATCAGCTCATATGTCTCTTCATCTAATTTGCCTGTCACCTCCAAGCCAAAAAAAGCTTGCATTTCTCGAAGTTTAGATGCCACTGTGTTGGCACTCTTCCTCATTATGCCAGCAGGATTCGGACGGAGATCATAGTGAGTCCTGAGATAGCGCTAAGAAGGGGAAAAGAAGTAATAAGCCTAGTTTCCAAACAGTAGTAACCACTAAACTTACTATGTATAAAACATGCAAATTAATCATTTTATACCGTACCTCTACAAACTGAAGGTCCTTCTCTGTGAATTCATGGCTATCTTCAAGGGGAATAGGGATTGTCAGGCAGAATGACAAACCCAACAAGAAAAAGAAGACAGCTGAAAGTCTTGATTGCATCATGTTGCATTTGTCAAGTCTGAAGCCCTGATGTTTTAGAGACCAGTTACCTTTACTTTTATAGTCCCAACCCACTGAGTCACCACGTAGGGACAAATTAGAACTTCCTTGTCACTGAAAAGTAAACATGCTTAGACGGCTACTTTTTCTGTCCTCCTCAAGACTGTGGTTTAGGCATCTGTTGTCCCACTGAGGACTCTGAAACTGTATCCTCTTATAAACACAGTCTCTGAATATTGACATGGGCTGTGGGAAGCAATGGGCAGAAGCAAACCACACTTTTTGATTATTTTGAAATAACGTACACTGGCAATAACTTTGCAATAACTTGCTCTCTGCTAGAAAAATTGCCTTTCAACTATCTGATAGACAATCACACAGAATCACAGAATGTTCGGGGTTGGAAAGGAGCTCTGTGGGTCATCTAGTCCAACCCCCAAAAATCAAAATACATATAACAAGCTTCATGATTTTTTAAATAAATTCTGCAATTTTCCAGTAGTTACATTACTTAAACAGCAATTTTCAACAGTTGGAATAGATCATACACACTTCAATTGTTAATAAATGTTGCCTTGGCTGACAAGAAACAACACTATGGAGTATAAAATATTTATATATTACATTTCCTTGTTTCTGTAAAGAAATATAACTCTAAAGCATTTACACAAATTTTACTTCAGAGATCCTTAAAGTGACTTTCTATAAATCTTTCAGAATAATTTACTGGTTGAGATGTACCTAAAACCAGAAATGCTAAATGTCAGGAAATATTTTCAAATATTTTAAAATGCTTTTTATTATTAGCAAAGCAGGTCATGTAAAGCAACTAGTCCACACAATCTGTCTTCTTTGAAAAACATCAATTTACTTTATGAGTGGAGCACAGCCACAGATCAATGACACAGCTAACTACTCTGAGAGAGTCAATCTGCCAGCTACAGGTGGGCAATGAATCTGTGTGCCTAGAATGGCAGAAATATGTGATTTTGACTTACGAGGTGGATAATAGCATAAATCTGGCATTGTGACAGACATGGGCATTATTATACTTCAAAGTTTATAGATGATTTCTGTCTCCCCAAGGTCACTCCAATCTCAGATACTGCTAAGACTTGTGTCGTATCATGTGCCCACAAGCGTGGGTCCCAGGGGAGGTCCTGTTTCTGCTGAATCCACCTTCCTCTTTCATGGAGGCTGCTCCTGTCTGGAAAAACTCAGGCAGCTTTCTGGTAGACACAGGTACACACTTTCTGGAATACATTACGCTGTCATGGGTGTTGCCATGTTGACAAAACAGGAAAAGGACAATAATCAGTGAAGCTGAACGTCTAAAAGCTCAATTTGTTACTCAAACAATATCAGCCTTCTGCCTTACGATGACAAACAGCAAAAGCAAATAAAGCGGAGAGGAATTTATTACATAGGCTACTTCCACCTCATTGCCCATCTCAGCCAGTGCTAAATATGGTTACAATTAGGGATAGACAACATTTGCTCAGACAGTTTGTATATTTTTCTTTACATTGTCCATCACCAGCACTGAGGCTATTTTGTTCAGCAACGGTGGCATCAAGGCTGTTCAATATCCCACCTTCTTATGAAGTGCTCTCCCCTGCAGCGCTTCAGGACAAGCACTGCAGCTATACTGCTGCTGTTCTCACTGTGCTGCGCTCCTTGCTAATGCAGACTGCCAGATTATGCATATGTCTTCTTTCTTTCCCTCCAACATTTCTGCACTGATATTTGCAGCATCGCTTTCATTAATGTTGGGGTATTGAGTTAAGCAGTAAGCCGAGCTCACAGTGTATATTGCTTGCTTTATCTGGAGCTTAGGAGTAGTGGTGCTCCCTTGCCATGGTTTTTGTGGCTGTCAGGAATACGTTCTTGAGACCATGAAGCCATGAGTGTCACTGCTCTGCAGAACAGTACCAGACATATCTCAGAAATCTGTGAGTAAAATGAATAGCTTAAAACTCCACAGGCAACACTCCTGTGAGTTCCAAATTCTCTGAAGTTAGCTTTCTTGTACTTGAGGGAGAACAACTGTATACTACCATTTGTATATCACTGCCCTTTGCCAGGCTTAACTTAAAGTTTTTTATTCTGTGTCAGGCACTTATACCACTACTGTTTCTCAGCTATGATTTTGGAATCTTTGCTTCTGAAATAGGGGAAATGAATTTCCTAACCAACTGTTACTGCAAAAACGTGATCAGTCCACCACACTTTGTGAGAGAATGATTCCAAATTATTCCTAAGTGGTTTCAAGGTTGCCTTAATATTTTCGCTAACTGGTAAGTAAAGGTGAAACTAAGTAATCAGGGACAATATTTGAATGATATAAATGTAGAACAGAAAAAAAATATTTAGCTAGGTACAAGAGCAAAATTCAAGAACAGTGTTAGCCTATGGAACGATCCTCCAAGAAGTTTTGGAGCCCTGTTCTTCAAAACACTTAAGCTGCAGTAGTCAAAGCAGTAGTGAACAGAATTGTCTTGCATTAAGAGAATGACAGACTTGGTAGGGAAGAATGATTTTCACTTTCTAATCTCTGTGATGTTTTTTACACAGATGCTCTGAAGTCCTTTGAAGATCACAATGAAAACTCCTTCAAAAACTAGTGTTCGGTGCCCTTTACAGAGCTGTCCTGAGGCATTCCCAAGGAATATTTGAAAAAATGGAGAATGTAGTTATAGCAAAAAAATAAAATAGGCAACTTTTCTGGGAATAACTTCTCTTGTTAGATTTGCATAAGAAGAGATGTATAAAGCTGGGTCTTTTGCTATTATAACACAAGGAAACGAACAAGTGAAAACGCAGCCCACTGTTTTCAACAAATTCTGCAAGTGAGTAGAAAAACATACAAAGAGGAAAAAGGCAGGGAGTCTGTAACTATTTTATCGCAGGGAGTAAATCAAAATGTTAAAGCAGAAATTGATTTCTGAAAGACTGTGTGTAATGAGCTGTCTGAGAGTGGACTATGGCTGAATCGTGTTTTCTGCACATTCAGTTGACTCTTTGGGAGCCCTGGCCATGTAAATATACACGATCCAATATGTTTTCTTACACATTTTACTGCTATTTATATTACATCAGTGGCTAAAAGCCTATATTGAGGCATGGATTTTTATGTCCTCTGTACACAAACTGAAGAAACACTGGTGAAGGACTGTGCAAACAAGCACTTAAAAGGGCCAAGGAAAATGAGCAGTGTTCCCCCTTTTTCTGAAACAGCATCACAGATGTAGCATGTGATTTTTTTTTTTTTTAAGGGGAGACAAAAAGCCTTGAACGAGCTGGGAACTAAGTACAGATCTCTGAAGTTGCTGTATATTACCTTAATACATAAACTCTTTAAAGCTTCAAGCAAGTTTTTAAAGCTGGGAGTGATAAATGACAACTTCAAATCCTGCCATTGTTGGGCAATGTAAGATATAAGATCTACGGCTCAGGCTTAAGTGATGCCACTGTCTGAATTTTAAAAAACAAAGGAGTCATAAACTATGAAGAGAGATGTAAACGAAGGCAAAATCCATCAGCAGTGGTTCATAGACCTTGCGCTGACCCCAGTGCAAACAAGCAAGCATGGAAAGTTACATTCTAAAAGCACTGAAACCCACAAAACTGCTCAAGAGTAAGATTTCAACAAGCACTGCAAAATTTCTGCAGTTCTGGCATCTTGTGGGTGTGAGTAAAGTTAGCTGGGCTGATGGTAATTTTCACAGGCACAGCAGAGACTGGAACAGTCATGCCAGTTTTCCCCCAAGGAAAAATGGATGAAGAGGAATGGAAGATGTGGCGAGAAGAAATGAGGTGCCTTAAAGCAGCATTTAGTTACTAACTATTTGAAAACAAGAATTGTGCCAATCATATGGTTTCACCATACATTTTCACCATACTGCAAATAATTGAAAGGTGTCATGTTTTGATTTACACTCTGTGTTTGGTGCCCAAAACAGCACAATGTAGTGAACGCAGCGGATGCCCTGTGACCCTGAAACAGCAGACACTTCACTTAAGACAAATAAACAAAAGTCAATGGGTCCGTTTGTCAATGTTTCTTACCACAAGTTGTATTTCAAGCGGAGAGTCTCCAGTGCCTAGGGCTACGCCATCACATCTAGACCAGCTTCCTCTGGGAAGAAGGACGGTATTCTGAGGCCCATTGTGCTGGAGTCCCAGAGTAATTAAAAACACACACTCTGGCTCTGCCTCTCCAGGCAGGCCTCCATCTGTGGGACCTGTTACAAGAAGGGGGTCAAAGACAACTGAGAACAGTTTCCACTAGCAGCTCTTCACCTGGGATGGCAAGGAGTGTCACACCAACCTGACTGCTTTTTATGTCAAACAGCAGCATCCCTGTGCCATTTGCTGGCAAAAAGATGCAACTGAGGTGCCCAGAGGTGTTCAGCAGCGTCCAGTGCCAGAGGCAAGGAACATACAAACAAGTCCCAAGAGGCAATGGCTTTTGTTTGAATGAGTCCCTGCAGACCCTGTGGACCACTAGGTCACACAGAGGCAAAGGGCACTGTGGATCCACTGCCTTTCTGTCTGCCTGCAGTGCAAGACAGCTTGCAGCACAGCACCTGCATGAGCTGGGCAGGACCTGGGGGCTGCTGCCGCATGGGGAGCTGCCCATCAGCAGTGCCTCTCTTCTGTGTTCATTGAGCTCTAAGGTAAGATTCAGCTGTAGATTAAAAGAACTAAATCTAAGCACCTCCCTGGGTGCTGCGTGTCTAAACTCCCGTCATGAACAATGAAGCCAACACACTCACTAAAACCCAGACAGCAGTTCAGCTTACCCTGAGGTAGACACCTTTGGATTATTTCAGCTGCCCACAGATAGATACCTAATGTTGTCTGAAGGACAGAGACCTCTCATCAGTCTTGTGTCATATCGGACAGTCTCATGAAGATGTCTTGGGTTCCCTCCTGCATCTCAGATGGCACTAGATGCTCTTCTTCAGGCTGCTGTGCCGAGTCCCTCACAGATGGGCTCTGTTGACTGTAGCAGAGCCCCACCACCTGGTGCACACAGAGATACTTCAGTCTAGGTGACCTCTTCTAGAGCTGAACTTCAGGCCCGTTTTCTGCTGATGCCTGAACAAACCAAGAGCCACCATGTTGCAGCGGTTTGTTGTGTTGCTGTGCAAGGTGGCAGTGCTGCAGCTGAATGGCAGCCGGGCGCTGTGCACCTACCAGGACAGTGCTCCCGCTCACAGCTGCATCTGGCCTTGGAGGAACAGGGGCTCCACCTCATCCGAGAGCCAAGCTGAATGAGACAAAATGCCTCAGAGAGGTGCAAGAAACCAGGTTTTCTCTTTCCAAACAACTTCTGCACACGTAGAAACTTGCGGGATTCAGGAAAAATGCCCCAGAGAAATGAGGGTGTCCCAAACAGCTGCTCCATGCTAGGCATGGAGGTCAGATCATGCTCTGCTCCTTCTTATCACTCTGAACGCTCTCCAGCACTGGAACTGCTCCTGTTTCAGTCTAACCATTCTACATGAGCTACCCACAATTTTTTCTGCTTCAGGGTAAATGTAGGATGCTAAACTACCTGTTTTAACTCAGCAGCTGCCATCATTTTAATGGCAATTTATTTACACATGCAGTGGTATGTCACTAGATACTAATCTGCTCAAGACCCAGCTCATCTGTTGTGCTTCTTACTGCAATCAGAACAGTGCTCCTGTATCCAGGCTGCACTAACTGTTTAAGGAAGACGTTCACAATGGTCGCTGTAATTGAACTTTATTGATTCTTGAAAGAAATAGATGGAACCTGTAAAAAGAAAAAAGATAATTATTTGAAGAATAACTGCAGCCATTATGTTCCAAGATTGCAGAAGTATTTGTTCTTTCATTATGGTTACTTTATTATTTTGTAAAATGTAATACCGAATTGTCAAAGTCCAATACTCTTTGACCGGGCTCCTTCAGATATTCCACATGCACAGGGTTTAAAGCTTAACACAAAGTTTACATACTTCAGGTTATTTGAAGTTACATGGATTTATGATTCAGTAGACTGATGCAGCATTGTACTTAAATAACAATTTAAGTACAAATTGCACCTATCAGAGCATAGCAAGTGCAACATACAGCTGAATCACAATGCAAATGTTACTACCAGTCTCTATTATATGCTCACTGTAATGACACTGGGTGTCCACAGTCCCAAGAAAGTAACACGTAAGTTGAAATCAGCTCAAGACCCTTGCTCTCTTCACAGTTCTTTGTTTGGTTTTTACACTCAGCGTGGGGCTGAGCCACCCATACGCTGCCCCCACACATACACTCCCCATGCTGCTCTGGCTAACTCAGGAATATATTTTGTACTCTTGATTAACTTGGGGATGAATGTTTATGCAGCTGGTGGATCCACTAAGCAGACGTAGTCTCCAGTTCCTTCTGTGTTGAGACAAGTTCAGCTTTCTTTGCAAAATCCACAGCCAGTCCCTCCTATTCTTCCTCGAGATTCATGTGCGCATCACCCTCGCCTGTCTCCTTGGAGCCTTCTTCCATTGTAAGGGTTCCTTGATTGTTCACATCAGGTAAAAATATCAGGTACAAAATATCCAGTTATCTCTATTGCTAGCAAACTGTAGGCAAACAATTAGTTTGTGTCCAGACAACATAATTTTTCTCCTAATGGAAAGGACCTGGCCAACAGTACAAAAAATGGAAAATGAAACCCCAGGAATCCAGTTCAAAGGTAAAAACTTAATTTTCTATATTCGTTTTTCGAGACATCCACCACCTTATATTTCTGTTTTCTAAATCCTGATGTTTACATTTGCAAACACTCACAAAAAGATATTTAAAGACTACCTCACAGAATCACAGAATCACAGAATAGTAGGGGTTGGAAGGGACCTCTGTGGGTCATCTAGTCCAACCCCCCCGCCGAAGCAGGGTCACCTACAGCAGGCTGCACAG
>Ga0065711_1042123_pt1 | contig 15629 bp, 6 predicted proteins | sample Hoacrofraction12_FD_59098 | JGI IMG/M metagenome (GOLD analysis project Ga0065711, IMG submission 59098) | Hoatzin crop microbial communities from Cojedes, Venezuela - Epithelial fraction 12 v2 (version 2) | ecosystem: Host-associated > Birds > Digestive system > Esophagus > Crop | place... | reverse complement strand
AGATATTCAAGACCCGCCTGGACAAGGTCCTGTGCAGCCTGCTGTAGGTGATCCTGCTTTGGCAGGAGGGTTGGACTAGATGACCCACAGAGGTCCCTTCCAACCCCTACTATTCTGTGATTCTGTGATTATAGTTTATGGCAAATAGGATACACAAAAATAAAAATATATAGTGTCCTGTGTTAGCAGATTTTCCTGTAATAACCATAAGACAGCAATTGCTGCACTACTAGTAAAGTATATTTTTATTCTTCCTTCCTATTATATTATGTCTTGCAATACAATCAATATCATTTGCTTGCTCAGAGACTAAATTTGTGCATATTTATGAAATGAGATCTGATATTATAGGTGGATTGTGTCAAAGGGCACAAGTCAGTGTGCATCACCAAAGCAGTGCATCAGAAGGGTTCGGTAAGGGAAGGTTTAAGAGGATACCTCTTTTCTCCCAGGCCAATACTGTCAATGTGGAGAAAAATTTGCTTTTTAGACTGTGACAAAAACACATTTTTCCTTCACCCTTGCCCATCCCATTCCAGAAGCAAATTCAAGTAGAAGCTCTGATCTTCATTATTTTTATGTACGCTGGGGAAATTTCAGAAGCATGGCTTTAAAACTGAAAACAAACTTGGAGAAAGTATAAGCTCTGGTGGAGTGACAGTGACTGGAAGAAGAACATAAGTGTTATTTCTTCGCAGGCTGCACACATGGGAGTTGGTAGCTTTTCGTACACAGAGGATTCGGCAGTTTATCATCAGCACCAGAGAGGCAAGGGGGAGCCCAGCTTTTTCTGCCTGAGGACAGCTTCCTGCAGAAGAAGTTTAATTAAAATGTGTCCTCCGCTGTATTTTATCTTGTGAAAGGCTGGCCAGTGTTTCAATTAATATTCTTGTAAATTCGTTTGCCAAATGTCATTAAATTGACAACAGCCTTGGGAAGCAAGAGGTCCAGAGGTCAAATATATTTTACCTCCCCGGGAATCTGGGAGTGCCCTCAACAGCAGTAGCTGGAAGGAGAAGAGAGTAAACAGGAGATATACAGAGGATCTGTAATGACAAATATTGAATAACTGTTCTTTATAGGACCATTTTCAAAACTTTTTAATGTCTATAAAGAAAATGCATTGTTCACCCTAAAAGGTCTTTTATGTCACAAAGTTTCTGTTTGGGAAACCAAATTCTGCTTATATCTGATATACACATATTTACAGCCATAATGAATTTTATGTTAAAATAAATTATATGTTCATGGAATTTTATATTTACTGTATTGAAGTTAAAACATATGTCAAATGCCAAATGACAGTGTCAGTGCTCCACAGCTAAGGAGCTTCTTGTGATGATGCATTCATGCCAGATCACCTTATATTGATTGAAGTGAATGAGACTTTGGAATTATGTACCAAATGAGAAGCTGGGGTTATATATTTCCTTCTGACTTGAGCAACTCTCATTTAGATTATAAAAAGAGGGAGACACTGATGAAAATGCGAACAGTTGAGTAATGTCCTGAACATGAAGCCCCTGTAAAGGGGAATAAAATAACTGAAGCTAATTAACTCTAGCACTAAAAAAAGAAAAGAAGACATTTGCCAATGAAGAAAGTAGCTCTTAGAAAGCAAAAGGACTCAGCTTGTTAACTGCATGGATCTGAGCCATGCCTGGAGAAAGCAAGCTCCCTTATCTTCTCTGGGCTTCTGCCCCATATTTGTCCATCCTCTTCTGACAGAGTTCTTTATCCCTTAGGAAAGCTGTGGAAGGGAACAGAGGCTTAATTAGAGACTGCCATTACTCTGAACTTAGTGAGCATGATGTACTTTACTTGCTGCAAAATGATTTATTTCACTGCCTATTACTATTTCGCTTAATTTCCAAAATTTCTTGTTGCCTAGTAGATTGTTGGAGCAGTTAATTTTATTTGAGCAGCTGAAGAAGTAACCTTTAAAAACAATCTAATTTCACAGTTTATTTATACAGAAGAAAAAAATCCTTTTTCAATTTAGTTCCCAATGTGTTACTTTTGAAGGGTTTTCTCTAACTAATATAATTTCATTTTTGAGATGAGAATAAAGCATAGAAAATTTAATCTGGAAAGAACAATTTGTCAGAAATAAATGAGCAAATAAAATTAATATGGAATTCCTAAAGTAGAGCGAGAAAATTTTGACAGATAATGCTACAAAACAGGAAGCAGAAAATTTTTCAAAATACAAAAATACCCTAATTTTTCAAACTTCTGAATCAGATAATGTGGGATAATTTCAAATTTTTCGAGTATTTGTCATTGCCTGAAGATCCAATTTCAGTGAATTCTCATCAGAAAGGTTTAAAGAACTAGTAATCAGACCTATATAAAGCCAACTATAAAGTCAAATTAACTTGTATCTCACATAATGGTTTGATAAGTAAAAAGTGAACAGTTTAACACAGTGAATTAGCTAATACAGGAATACTTGTGTACTCAGATTATTTAAATTGAGTGTAGTTTGCATGGATTTATTTCAGTACTTCAACTGTATTGCAACTGTAAGATGACAAATCGCCTTTCAATTTTTCTTTCCTTGGGAGAAGTTCCATTGTTCAGACAGAGCCACAGCAAAGCCAGCTGGCAACTAGACTAAGAAATAATTGCCCCCAAATGGACAAAATAACAACAGTAATTGTGGGCTTTACTAAGAGTGAGATGTAGTATTAGTTACATACAAATCTTACACAGCTTGATCTTGAATCTAAAATACTCCTGACCTTATGAACTTGTCTATTAAAAGAATGTGTGAGCCTTTGAACTATAATATGTGGAAGTTTACAGATTTTGATTATGATTAAAAGCAATTGCAGATTAAAAGCAATTGCAGATAGCTGTTAAAACTACCTTAATGTTTCCTCCCATCTTCAGCTCTGATTGTCCAAATAATTCCTTTTCAGCAAACCATTTAAGCATGTGCTTTAAATCTCTGCTAAATGCATACCCCTTGAAAGCAACAGAAAATATTCTTGTAATACCCGTATGTTCCTCTTGACTTCAGTATTGAGAAGTAGTGAAATTTGGTCCTCAGAACATGCTGAAGTTATGAATGTGTATCCCGGGTCACTAGTGAAGACTGTCTTGCCAGTTAACACGAATTCTCATAAAGGTTTCACGTTGCTCTTAAAATTAGAAACCTTGATGAGTGCTGGGTGAATAGGCAAAGAAAGGATATTTCACAGAAATAATGTGTCTGTCTACTTGCCTAGATTGGAGAGCAAACTTGGTAAACCAAGTAACTTACTACAGTTACAAATCCACATGCAAATATGACTGTAAGGTATTGCACCCGCATCATCCAACTAGACATTTTGTTGTGATGCTATTATTATACCAGTTCTACTGCAATTTCTAAAAACTATTTTAAAAGCAGCAGTATTGGGCTGCTACCAGATAAAACAGTTGGCAACACTGTGCCGTGGCCATTACAAGGACACAGGGCAGAGAAGTGAATAACACAATGAAATGTATTTCCTTTTAAAGACAGTGGCTTGCATCAGGTGTGAATGATTGTGTCACTGCTTCCTGTGATCCTTTTCACTCAAATTAATGTAAAGTTATTAATGGGTATCATATATATTTTGACTTCAGCACCAAACTCGGGGGAAGACCATTGTGCCAGTGTGAATATTCTCACTGGCTACTGATCTCCATGCTTTAGCTAATTCATTATCCCTCTTCTGTCTGCTTGGCACTCAAATTGAGAGATAATAACTATGATTGTAGAAAGACTGAGACAAAGGATGTTAAAGCCAAGCTTCCTCAGCACAGGAATACAGTTGTTCTGCTACTGTAATGGTACTTCTTTATTTTTCTTGCAAGATTTCCCCCTCTCAGCAAATTCAGACACTATATCCCATTTTTGTTTAATCATGATGTGCAGAATTATAAATAGTCTCTCACAGAAAATGGAATTATTATTAGACAATAAGATTCAGATTGCTTGTTTCAAAATATTTGTACCACAGGTAGGACAAAGGTAATGTAAAGTTGATACAGAATCCTGCTTTGAGTCATTTCACCTGTCATCCAAAGATTAGGTTCAATGAGAAATGTATGAGAAAAACTTCAGGCTTTTGGAAACGGTTTTCATAAACATCAGGAGGATGAAACAGGGTGATGTATTCAAGATCCATTTTGTTAAGGTATTCAAAGCTGTAGAGTTGCGGTTCAGCAAGTGAAGTATCATTTAGTGTAAAGTTTCATGAGGGCTTAAAGATTTCATTTTGATTAAACATAAATAAATAGCATGTTTAAAGCATGCTGTTACAGATTCAGAGACATAAATTAGAACTGTACTTCAGACTCCAAAAGCTACTGTCAGTCATCCTAATTGTGAGTTCATAGCTGGCCATGGAAATCAAATTCCTCTCCGGAATGACTTCAGCAATAGAGAGTAATCTCGGGATCTCTCCAGTTTTAGTTTTGGTTGGGGATTGAGGCTGGGTTGAATTTTTAAAGGCAGGATGAACAGTGGATTTCCAAGAGGATAAATACTCAGCTTCTCATGGTTTTGTGTCAGCTCATGTGGACAATCAGAGGGAAGAGGGGCTGGAAAGGAACTTAGGAAGTCACCTCAACTATGTCAGCACTTCTTCAGGTTGACGTAAGTGTGGTAAAAAGCCAAATGCATTTCTGAGACATGTCAGGACAGATCCATTTAGCTCTTGCAGAAGACTGAAATAGGGTTTCTTACAAAAAAAATCTGCCCTGTGATAGGCAGTATCCTAGCTCTGTCATGATAGTTTGTAATTATCTCATCCTCCTACCAAGCTTTGTTCATGTGGCATCACCAATGAGATGGGACACTTCCAGATTGTCACTTAGAACCAGGTGATGTAACACCATGATCACTCCAAGAAGTAAGCATACACTGTTGTTCTACTGAACGTTTTTCCCTGTGGGTACACGCCTTGTTCACCAAGAAGAAAACCTTGTGTGCAGCCCTGGGAATCATCGCTATGAATGGCCTATAAGTTTTCCCTGGAGCCTTTCTTCAAGACTGTTCTTGACCTAGAAGCATCCTTAATCAACACGCCATGTCTTGGGGATTAGCTCCAAGTACATGTCCAAATGCTGTACAGGACCTGCTTGGCTCTTTGCAAAATGTAATTGCTTCACAGAACAGGACCATGGAAGCAGGAGGGACCATATGAGCACTCCTGTAAAAGCCTACAGTATTAGGTAGTAAACCACCAAACTATCATTAATCAAACAGTGGTTGCAAGTGTCTTCCTTTCGTTGTATGAAAACACAATTAACAATATCCAAAGCCAGAAGAAAATTTTGCAATATTATTTCCATTTCATTTTTTCTTTTCTGTTTTTTAATATTGGCTTTTAACTTACGCTAGAGAAATTTGTACAAAACAGTTAGGCATCTAACAATCAGTGGAATGGCCTTCTTTGGACAAATGGCCCAATTTAATGCCACATTGCTATTGTGTTATTCTTTCTACTAATCATTTCCAATCGACTGCAAAGCAAATTGACCTCTAAAAACTAGGGAATCACTTTTATGATAATCTATTATTCGTGCTTTGAATATCCCTCTTTGAAACCAAAAAAGAGAACTCAGGAAGAAGGAAGTGCTTATTACTGTGAAATTCTATTCTAAAATACTGTTTAAGTGACATTCTAGCAATGATTCCAACCACTGAATGCCAGAATGATTAGCTTTTATCTTATGGAAAAACTCCTTAATTATATATTCCATAATGCTCTAAAATTAGTTGGATGGCCTCTTTTCTGGTTAAGTATCATTTTTCAAAACATGTTCTCTAGTATAATTCTTGGTGTCGTAATGATCATGACTACCTGTTTACAATGAATTAGTGGAACAGCAGCAATCACTGTCAGAATGTATAGAATTTTCCCACAGTAGCAACTGAAATCTCAGCTTTACATTAGCTACAGCAAAGAACAGTGATGGTTAGGAGAGGTACAGAGCTTCAGTCCCCTCACCATCCTCGTAGCCCTCCGCTGGACTCTCTCCAGTAGCTCTTCATCTTTCTTGAACTGGGGAGCCCAGAACTGGACACAGTACTACACAAAATAAACACACCAAGTGAAAAGATTATTTTCAGAGGGAGGGAACAGTTCTTTGTATCCAGTGGCAATAAGATAAGGCGTGGTGGCTTAACACTGCATCTCTTCAGAAATGTCAGCAAAGCCCTGCCAGAGACCAGGAAGGTTGTGGTACCATCATGATGGGCAGCTTGAAGAAGGATATCTTAAGAATGGTGGAAATATATCTGACGCTATTCTTCTGAGGTTCTGTGTTTCTGAGTACAGATTTACATGGGAGTAATCCCAAACTCACCTTGTTTGAATCAACTTCAGCTCTTTATTTTCATGATCAAGGTTCTAGATTGTCACTTCTATGGGGTAGAATCTTTTTCCTCCTATTTTTCCTACACGCACAGCAAAACATTTGTCTGAGGATATTATTCTCTATATTCTTCTGATTTTTTCCTTTATTTATGAGTGTATTTGTGCAATTTCTTCAGGTGTCTAGAGCCCTCTGCCAGTGCCTGACCACTTTGGGAATATCTACTGTGGTTCTGGCACATCAAACACCGCCTTGTTAGCCTAAGATTGTCACATGTGTGTGATTGGTTGTCTGTGTATTGTACTGCATAGTTTGTTTCTCCTGCATACATAAATGTTTTTTTAAGAAGCTAAGGATCATATAACTTGAGAACAGTTGCTATAATATCTATCCATATAGTCCATAGTAATGGGTTTGTGGCTTTACTTCTGCAAGCACAGGGGAAGTGCTTTACTTCATTTCTGCAGTCACCAGGGATTCCTGGGCTGCCTGATAGCTCCAGAACCATTAATTTGATCTGCGCTTGTGCCTTTCCTCCCTGAAAGCATCCTTAATGAAAAGAATGTTTTGGGAGCTATGAAGGAACTCCTCAAGAAAAGAGAGAGCACAGGGAGGGAGGGAAGACTGAGGAGACAGTCTTGGCAGGATGCTGAGAAGAAGTGAAAAAGCACTGCTAGGAGAGGAGAGAAATATGATTATGCAGCATCAGAACTGCAGTAGCCTCTGCAGAACAGAGAATGGTAGAAGCAACACTAGAAGACAGAATTTTCCCTTTGAAGTCACAGATGGGAGACTCCCTGCATGGGCATGCAGATCTTTCTCTATCTTTCACAGGTGAATTATTAATTGCAGTACCTTTGAGAGAACTTTTGATGGAGGGAGCATAAATCCTACTTTTCATTTTGTTTATTGAAAGGGAATGCCCTGTATGTCTATAATCAACTTAATTTTCTTATTAATAACAGTGCCCAATTCAGAAATCCCTTAGAAGTCTATAATGTTAATTTAGCTGGGTAAATCTTGGAATTGTTTTGTAAGATGAATACTACAGACTTTTGTGGGTTTCCTTATAAGACATTTCCATTGTCTACAATAGTTAATGTTTTCACAGTAGTTCTATGTCTCAAGTACAAATTCCTTGGCTCATCTATATACTACGAAAACTGGAAACCAATACATTTTGTTAATCTTCATATTCACATTAAAAGCAAGATGATAATTTCTGATAGCCACTTTTAGAACATCACAAGTTCCTAATTTCTTCAATCAGCACAATAATTCTGAAAGTAGAGAACTCTTATTAGATGTTTTCCCCAAAAAGGCTTGAACAAGAAATTCAGAGTGACACTTCTGAGTTAAAACAAGTATTAAAGAAACAGTTATTATAGCACATTGGGATGAAGGCTTTGTCGTAGGCGCATGCACAATTATTTGGCATTACGACCTTGATATTTGGAGTTCCTTTATCCTCTGCCGAAAATTGTAAATATATTCAGACAGGAAATCTAAACCTATAGTTGGAAACAAATAATGGAATAGTAATCTAATATCCTGGCTAACTGGTATTACACATAAGCTCCAGGACAGATGGTGGTTTGTTATCTAAATCTGGCATAAGGACCATGGCATGGACACCAACCTGGCAGGAGCCCAGCAAAGCATTTTGCACCATGGGGATGCAAAAATCTGTCTTTATACAGAGGGTGCACATCCTATCAGTCCCTCGCTGGAGATGTCCTCTTTTGCAAGCTGGTTATACCTGTGATTCTGTGTGAACAGGGTAGGTTTTCCATCACCTCACCTTTTTCCCATCACTTCTCAGAGACAGCAATTCTAACGTGGTTCAGAAAACAATGAGATTAATTTCTCCACCTCTATTTGGGAATTGAGAGAAAGGGATAAAAGAGAGGAACAACAGGATTTTTGCCCACATGTCCCCACAAGGTGAATTATTTCTCTCTCTCACTAAAGCAACATTATATACTGCAGTTCTGCACAGTGGACAGTTTTTACCGGAGTTCTTTGCAAAGTTTATGCACATCCTAAATCACTTTTTATTTCATATATGAATCCAGAAAACTCATGTGACTGGGGCTGATTTCTTCATGAAAGACCGTGTTTATACCAAATTTATAGGTTGTTCGAATTCTGAGTATCCAAAAATAGGTCATAACCTATTTTTCTGGTAGAAGTCTGTTTTCTTCCTATAGCCTGAACAGGACTGAGCCAATTTTGTTCAAGCATGGTTTTAAAGACTCTCTGTAAATGACTTAAGTTGAAAATTTTAAGGACCTATTCTCTTCTGAAAACAGGTCTTTTTTATTTCTTTTTGTGTTTTCAAGAGGTGTGAGAAGTTAACGATTAACACTGAAAGCACCTTAATGATTCACAGATGTCTGAAACCTGAGGGCATGTGACTATGCTAAGAATATGAAAACAGATAACACTGAAATTTCTGTACTTACTTCCTGTGATGAACAAGATTAGTTGCGATTTAGGACTTCTGGTGTAGCTCTTTACTTCCAGAAGAAAAAAATGCATATCTCACTATTTCTCTGGCTCCTTTTGTGTTGGTTTACATTAGCCGTCTTCTGCAGAGACTGCAATCTAATGTCTTTTCCAGCAAAAGCTTGACTTTCATTGCAATTGTTAGTCTTCTCTGTTACTGAATTTTCCACTTCATGTTTTTTCATGATATTGAGAAATAACTTGACATATCCTTGTGGTGAAACATTATGTTACTTTAAAGAATGCATGATGAAACCGTGCCCCAGAGCTGCCGCTTCTCTATTATTTATACTTGCATTCATTTTGTTAAGCCTAAGCCAGGTGTGATAAAACGTCAGTGTAGACAAGTCCCCAGACCTGGATAATAAAATCTTATTCCTCACCTTTTCTCCGGCTTCCTCACATTTAGTATTTTACTTCAGGAGTAATCCCAGTTAAATTAATGAATAATGCTCCATGAAAGTCCCATAGACTGCCCACATATGAAAGGACTATTTAGCTCAATTAAGAATGAAGGTTTTTGATCCATTTACTTTCTGTTTTACAGTGTAGTCCAAAGAGAATGCTTCCAAAGCAGTCCATCTCCTCCTCCCCCACCCCTTCCTCTCTCTCTCCTCAACTGGGATAGATACAGCAGTAAGGCTCTGAAAAGATAATTTAAAAGACCAGAAAAACAAGCTTCCTAACTGAACTTGTCTTACTGCACTAGACTGTACAGAAGTGAAATAATTTGTGAAATACGTGTGTATAAGCATATATATGTAGGGGGTTATATCTAAACGTATGTGCATATGTATGTACACACGTATCTACATATCATATGTGACTGCATTATGACATGGAGTGGTATGAAAATTTTACTGTCCTGTTTCTTTTAGCATTTCATGGACATCCTTTAGCTATATATTTCTTAATAACTTTTCTCTGAAGTTCAAATGTCTTGTGAATCCTGATTTAGGATCCTGCCAACTATATCAATTTGTGTCCTCTGATTTAGGATCCCTTAAAGTACCACTGTCAGAAGGTATTAACAAAGTGGTTTTAATATGATATTGTAAAAAGTGCAGCTTAACAAAGTTCAATGGCAAGGTTCATTCTCTTAATTACTCCATGGAAGGAAAATACAAAGGAAAATTGAGCTACACTCGAGTTAGAATGATTTGCAGAGAGACTAGAGACAAAAGGGTAAGGAAGACCCTCCCATTGAGTCACAAGGTTCAGAATGGACCCCCTTGCTTTCTAAACTCCTTCTCAGAGAGGAGTCTAGGTGTGGCTGGATCCAGACTTAGACCCAACTTGATCAATGGTTTATGTCTACATGATTATATATGAATATTTCATTAGCATTAATTCAGCATCTAATCAAAGTTACCAAGGCAAAATCAAAGGTATCATATTACAGGGTTATGTGCGATACTGGTCACTTACCAAAGATCTGCTGTTGGTGAAAGATCTCACTGCTTCAAGGAGCAACCTTGAGTGGTGTCCCAGCTCAAGGGGAGATGACTACCATGCAGCCATGCTGCCCAGCTGGAAGAGCTCACAGAAGGCTCACTTAGGCTGTCATATTTACGGGATGAAGTTGTTGGCTCGTAGTCAAGTTACATACCTTTGGCAGGTACGCAGGAGACTCCTTGTTCTGACAAATTTATTTGTTCCTTGATAAATGAGTCTTGGAAAAGTCACCTGTTATTCGTGAGTTAATCATATGATCAGTGTTCCAAGCTCATATGCATCAATGTTGACTGTGTAACTCCACTCCTTTGTGGGTTTTCAGAGAACAGATTGAAACTAGAGGAGTTCTTGGCCCGGCTACCGGCCTGGTCAAGGGGTCGAGCACATGAGTCACAACATGAAACAATTCCTCTCAAATACTAACATAGCTTTTCAAATTATTATTATTTTTATTATTTTACAACATGTTATTTTGGATATACTTTCACGAAGTGAACTGGGTGATGAGTACAGAACACAAATAAAAAATCCTATGCAGGTTAAATGTAAAGTTTCAAGATCTAAGAGTGTTCCTACTCCATCCCCATGATGAAATGAGACCTGTCAAAGATTTTTGTTTGTTTGTTTTAGTGAAAAAAATAATCATCCAGTATGTTCAGCAGTCCTTGGTCCGGGGTGTCCCTGAGATTCAGGAAACTGAGGCTCTAATTTCAGCCTAAAACAGAGTGCATGAGAACTGTAATTGTCCTGGGTCTGCTAGGTGAGTATCAATGGATGCTGTCTCTTAAGATCAGTTGCCTCTCAGCCAAGCCTTTCTTGACAAAATATTGCCAAGAAATAGTAGATTTCTATAAAAATTGCAAGTTTAACATTTGCTGACAACACCAATTCCATCAGGAATTTTCCAGATGACTAGGATCACTCTATATAGCAGAGAAATCATCATCACAAAACTGCTAGTTCAATACATATTCAATTTATTGTCAAAATTTTATATAATTTTTTTTTGTGATAAAATATGATTGTTGAATGCTTCCAAGTGATGGCAAGTATTTAAAGGTAACAAAGTTTAACATTCTGGCATAAATTTGGGGATAACTTACAAACTGAAATGTTTAACCATTTAGTCATTTCAAAGCATTGAAAAGGAGTGCTAAAATGCTCAGAATATAGTCTGAATGATGTTTTTATCTAGTGATCTATTTCCCAAACTACTAGTTGCTACTACAGTAGCACTGTATGATTGGTTCTCAACCTTTCTGTTTGCACTCCTCACTAATATACTCACAAAACCATTTAGAAAGTGGAATGTAATTTTTCAATATATCAATTTTTCCCTGTTCATTAAAATTTAAACATGATGTTCAAAGCTGTTATGGGGTTATCAGGGTGCACAAGACATCTGACACTAAAGAAATACATTCCCAAGCTGTGTCTTCAATGCCAAATCTAAAGCAGAAGAAAACTTTTACAGCTGAGTTTTAATCCTTGAAAAACTGGATTTACAATGGAAATGCTGACAGACCCTAAAGTATCACAGTGCTAGCGGGTATCTATAATTATTGTATGAAGTGTAAGAGCATTAGATTTATAGCTGTGAGTAGTTTCATTAAAATGCCAAATCCCTCTTTCCAGATTTTCCCCATTTCACTAGTTCAAAATTCTCAGTCTTCTCCAACAACACTTAGTGAAGGAAATATAAAAATATAATAATAATTATAATAAAATCTAATTTAATCTTGATATTGAGAATGTTTTTATCATTGTTCTTATTACTGAAAATTAAAGTTGTGAAGCAATGTGATTAAACAGGTGAATTTCAGAGAAAAAACCAGGCAAGTTTCTGTCCTATTTCTGGGCTCCTGTCAGTCTCTGAGGACCTGAAACCTGGGATCAGTTCTGATCTTAAAGTAGGTTAGGCAACACTTGTTCTCATTTTATCCAGGAAGTAACTATCTACCAAGCTGGTCTATTTATCTATTGGAAGTAATTCCTTAAGAAGTATTTTCTGACATATAGAAACATTTATTTATACAATATTTTCTAAAGTTTTCTTAAAATGAACTCCAAGCATTTTTATATCTCAAAAATAAACGTATTTTCCAGACTGGAAAACTAAAATTCTAGTGAAGATTTATGTGGCAAGGTTGGTATAAACTGTGAAGATCTGATTTTCTGAGGTAATTTGCTCTAACTATCAACAACAATTAGATCCTATAATTCAATTTAGACGAACTTGTAGATACTGCATAAGTTAGTGTGAAGGTGTAGGTGAGTACAGTTCACATCAGTCACACCATATTTAAAAGAAGATGTTCACAAACATTCTTGCTTTTATCTCTGTCTTGCTTAACCAGCCAACAACCATCTTTGGCTCAAATGCAAGGAACGAAAAAAAAACATTGGCTTATTAGTTTTGGCATAATTTTTCAGTTATAGGATGTTTTAGTGTAGGTTTGCCTTGTTGCCTTGAGGTAGGCTCTATGTTTTGGACGATTATCTGATTGTCCAAAGCTAAAATTCTTTAGACTGTAGGGTAATATCTGAAGTATATTGGTAAAAAGGCAGGAAGGAAGGAAGAGAGAGAGGGAGGGAATGAGAAAGGGAGGAAGGGAGGCCTTGAAGGATCTGATAAACCTTGCATTATTTCTACATTTATCTTGGAAAGCATTACTTATCTATAAGTATTACGCAAGAATTCCTCTATCCTCATCTTGACCTACTCTTGGTCAAGTCACACTCTTCAACATAGAATAATCTCCTCCCTCATTTTGTGACCTCCAGTAGTTTCAACCGTTCTAGAAATTTGCTGCTTCGGTCACATGTTGGCCGTGATTATTCCTTCTGCTGTCTTCCCATTCACCTTTTAGCCAAGTATTTTCTTGTTAGCTGAATCCTCAAGCTCAGTACAAGATTACTTCAGCTCCTATTCTGAAATGTGGTAATATCAGAGTTGTGTTGTGGTCTGCATTGGTAAAAATCTCATGCTGGTGTAGCCAGTTCTCTCCCTGGGCCTTTGGAGCAAGCTCCTGGGCAACTCTCCAAGAGATTCACTTTAGGTGGTAGGCAGCCAACAGATAATCATTACAGCACTTTATTCTACCATTTCTTTCCTTTCTGTCCTCTAAACTTTTTCTTGGTCTCATCATAGTGTAGCAAGGATTTGCAAATAAGTTTTATGCTTTTGCATTAAGATCCTTACAGGTAGCCTTCCCTTCTTCTGTCTTAAATCTTAGTTTTAGATGCCGTATGGGGTGTCAGTATAAAGATACAAACAGTATGCAGTTAAACCACTAATACTTTCACTGAATGATTGTTGGGACTTTTGTATTCACTCTGCTTCTGTTTTTCCAACTGCAGTTGGAAATGCTCTGTCTCTTAGACTTTGACTTGAACATCATGCAGATGATCACAGTGCTGGCCCTCGACAAAAAGGCTGACACAGTGGGAAAGGGGGAGAAAGCCCTGTATGTTTCTGGGAGACATGGGGGGCACCCAAAACTCCAAAAGGGCCTCTGCTCCACACTGATCACACTAAAGTAGAAAACAACCATCAGCAAAATTGAACAGCAAGCAGAGAATTACAAAGAGATTTCTGACACAGCAGCAGCTTGCTGGAGAGGTAGCAGGTCAACCACCCCTTGGGACATGGGGCTTTCTCACCAGCACATGGGTTAGTGGGTGCAGGGTACAGCACAGGGACAACACATGATGAAAGCACCCTTGGCCCACACGACAGGTGTGCACAGAGGTGACCCACTCCTGGGTAAGGGGTGAGCTTCTGACCCCCACAACTAGGGGGACTATAACCAGGGTCTGGTGGTGTAGAACTGCTTGGGATGTATAAATCATATTTAGAAATCTGAAGATACGTATTAAGATTTTGCAAGTGTCTTTTACTGTTTTTTGTTGTGTTTCTGATACTGGTCCTGAGCATAGTGTTTGCTGGTTAATAACATATGATTAGTAAAGCAATAAATTCCTGTGATCCAGATTTGATTTAAAGTGCATGAATTGATCAGTTTTCCCCAGAGTCAACATCTAACCCATTAAAAAACTAGCAGTGCTACTTCAGGCTGATGAGTGGGCTAGGTTAGTGAGAGGGTTTACTGGATCATCTATGGGAAAAGGAAAGAGAAAAAAATTGTTTTTCTGATGATGAAACAGGTTATTCTTCCAAATAGGTTATAACTCCAATTTGATCAGAAAATTTAAATATTTTCATATTTGATATTCCACAAAAGGTCGTCCATGCAGTGGCAGTTCTTTCTTTCAAGAAAGTTTGTATATTTCTTATAAGCAAATTACAGATAAAACTCTGGACTCATAAAAAAATAAAAAAAGACAAAAGTGCTTTCCCAGCCTTTTTAGGTAGGTTCCTTAATCTCGGTTTTTAAAAATGCAAGTTTGGTATGAATCTGATCTTTCATTCTCTGTGGACCATTTTAATGATTAATCATTAGGAAAAGGACTGCCTTCACTTCAGAAAAAATATTTCCTGTTTATAAAAGATCTGGAGTACCCTGGGGTTGGCTTAATAAAATGTTATAGCTCAGACAGAGTAATAAAAAATCACAAAGATGAAGCACAGATAACTATCCCTAGTAGTCTCCATAGTAGCATTTTTATTGTTTATATTGTTTTGCAGTTTTTATTAAAGCTCCTGAAGAGCTTTGTTTTGACATGTTATTTGGTGTACCATCCTGAAAAAGCTCACATAAAAGAGAGAGATGTCTCAGACTTTGTGGAAAAAGATTTGTATATTTAAGTAAAAATGGAGATATGCAAGCTTGGAAAATTTGTGGGGAACGTCAAAAATTATTGTGGTCACTTCCAGTTACATACAACCAAAGTCTTTAAGAACAACATGTGTACCTGTACATTGTGGACATCTCTGTTACATAGATTTCTTATGGAAGTGAATGTTGCTTTTTGGATACCTTACCTGCAGCAGGGCCACAACTATCTCAATATACAGGGTTTTTTCTTACAGAGTGTTGAAAATTGCCTCAGATAGTACCAGTATCTTTTTCATGGGAATTTACTAGACTACAGCTAGTCAGTTTTGTCCACCAACTGTGTAATATAGCCATCATACGTTATATTTATATATCCTTAAAATACACACACACACACAAACAGGTACAGCAACAAAAAATTTCGCAGGCTTTCAATATACACGTTTGGGGAGGAATAACCCCATGCACCAGTACAGGCTTGGGGCGGACCTGCTGGAGAGCAGCTCTGCGGAGAGGGACCTGGGTGTCCTGGTGGACGACAGGTTAACCATGAGCCAGCAGTGTGCCCTGGCT
>Ga0065711_1008890_pt1 | contig 15629 bp, 17 predicted proteins | sample Hoacrofraction12_FD_59098 | JGI IMG/M metagenome (GOLD analysis project Ga0065711, IMG submission 59098) | Hoatzin crop microbial communities from Cojedes, Venezuela - Epithelial fraction 12 v2 (version 2) | ecosystem: Host-associated > Birds > Digestive system > Esophagus > Crop | place... | reverse complement strand
AGAGAAGGAGGCTCCACAGCCTCCCTGGGCAGCCTGGGCCAGGGCTCCATCACCCTCAGAGGGAAGAAGTTCTTCCTCCTGTTCAGCTGGAGCTTCCTCTGCTTCAGTTTGTGCCCATTGCCCCTTGTCCTGTCGCTGGGCACCCCTGAAAAGAGTCTGGCCCCGTCCTCCTGACACCCACCCTGCAGATATTTGTCTTTGGCAGGCATTTACTTTCTCAGCAGGAAAAGCAATACCTCCAGCTTTCCAGTTATGGAAGCTGATGATGTATCCACGCCACAAGCGCCTACAGAGCTTCCCACCCCAGCGGGCTCTCGGCGCGGCCAGGCACAGAGGTTCTGCTCACCGCGGTACTGCGGCCTCCCACGCCTGCCAGCAGCTCAGCAGCTGGGGAGAGCTCCGCTCCGAATCTTCCGAGGCACAGCCGGGGACGCGGCACAGGCGCTGCAATGCGGCGTTCACCCAGCTCCCACACCGAAGACACACACCCTCCGCAAGCACAGTTCTTTCTAATTGGGGTCGAGCTAAATTTAAGTTCTGTTTGGTTTCCTTTGAGAGAAAAAAATGAAGGGGGGGAAAAAAGTCTCTCTGCCTACGAAGGGAGCGAGGCCTCTTCAGAAGTCAGGGATAACGCGGGATTTGCTGCATCTTGCAGCTCCCTGAAACACACTAGCGTGGCGGGTGTCAACAGCACCAAACCAACCGGGACCATCTCTCTGGGCGACGCAGGAACAGCTACTCCCTGCCGAGCTTGGTCTGCTCCCAAACGGCGCTTTGCTGGCAGGGGAAGTGTTCAAAACGCAGAAGGAGCCAAGAGATGAATAACACACTAAAATTAAACAGAGACGGGCCTCTTCAGGCAGGCTCCAGGGGGTGGCTGGAGAGGTATTGTGCAAACCAACGTACCTGAAGGGACCACCACCACCTCTGCCAGATTTAGAGCTGGTAGAGAAGGCAAAAATCCCGCACATCAAAACTGGTTTTACTCCTACAGGTCCCAGCCCGTAGTTCAGATTGGATACGTGACCGGGAAGAGGAGCACCAAAGGAGAGACCGCTGTTACGCTCACTGAAGCAACACACCCACGTACACCCCAGCCCAGTGACCAGGACTACTTGTGGCTCCTCAGGCCCACTTTCCAAAGCAGCTTAGAACACAGATGATTCTGAAGAACAATCCTGTGGTCTGCCCACGACTCAGATCCTCACCTAAGGAACAGGACCGTGCTGCTTCCTTCCCCTCACCGCTGTCTGGCCAAAAAGGGCCTTTGGGAAAGGGCTGATTCCCACCATCCAGAGGTGCAACTCCTGCCACAGAAGGGCCCCACCAGTGTTTGCAGAGCTCCAAGCGTCAGCGCGCTACGCACTGGAATTAAAACCCCAACCCAACCAATCCAAAACCCAACACGCTGCCTGTCTACAGCTGCCAGCCCAGCAACCTGAGTCACCAGGCGTGAAGATCTGAAGGTGCAGTACTCGCCCCTACTGCTCCTATTGTAAACGGTTCTTAAAAACCTCCCTTCCTATACCCACTCACAGCGTTACTTCTCAGATCCACGCACATCAATTAAAAAACGGGCAGACTGCATCCTCATCAACAAGGACCAGGCGGTGGCAACACCAGCCTGCCTGCTCCACTCCGCCACCCTCCCCTCCGGGCAAGCTCCAGCAAACACGCGTCTCACACCCTGCAGCTTAGCGGACGCGAGTTCTGTCACGCCAGCCTGCGAGGAGCCTTCGAGAGGAACGAGCACCCTGCCTCGGCGCAAGACTGATCTCAAACTCGGGTCAAGCGAGACAAACGCGTCGCTAGTTCAGGGCCCGCCGCGTGCCGAAGGTGAAGCACGTGGACGCAGCTTGGCAGGACGCTATCGCCGGGGCTCTTGCTCTCTGACAGTAAGACAGGTCATATTTGTCCTTCTCCTCCTCTNCATCTCANGCTGCTTTACTCTNCTTTGGCAAGAGGTGCAGCGGGTGCAGCAGGAGCTGCTTACTTGCTGAGCCCGCAGAAGGACCACGTACGGCAGTGGGTAGCACGCGTCCTCTGCACTCGTAGGTTCCCTTCTGGACACACAGGCACCCGATGGCAAATGCACGCTTCTCCTAGCTGAGCAACCCGAGCCAGCTGCCTCAGCACGGTGTTTGGTAAGAAAACGTCACACCTGTGCCAGTTTTTGTCCTTCCTCATCCCTTTTTATTCTCTCGGGCTGCTCCTCTCTCACCGTTTCCTATCTAAAAGACAAGCAAAGCCTCAGGTGCTCACGACTGCGAAGCCGGGACTGCCCGTGTTGTTGTACAGGGATTTCTTCAGAATTTCAGCTTTGTCAGCTTCCCTAAGCTGATGATTAATAAAATTCTTAACGTAACTCCGGTTTGGTTCAACACTGCATTTCGGAGGAGCACGTGAATGCCTCGCCACTCGTTTCTAACTCTGTGGACAGTGTCATTTTCTCCTTCAGTCCTGCTGAATCTTTGGGGCATCAGGCAGCAACCCATCAAAACTAGCATTAACCTCATCGACTCTATGAATGTACTGGGTTTTTCTTCGGCTTTCTGAACGGAGATGTTTTATGGTCGTAATCCCAAAGCGTTACCAGTAGGTACCACGCACAGACTCCACGCTCCCACAAAAATACCTGTTTATGGTCTGGTTACGAGGTGAAGGAGCAGGACTGCATCTTTGCTCTCCCTAACTCGACTTTGGGTCTCCTGCGATGTCTCAGGCCCCTTTAGTTGGCTCCGAGACTGAGGAACGTTAATGCTAAAGAACAAGGGACTCTTAAAACGCTGTGCACGCACGGAGCTGGATTCACAGGAACCCAGAAATGTCTCCGCAAAACCAGTCCCGGGGATTACTTCACTTGGAATACAGGACAGAGAGCTGAATCACACAGGAAAAAAAACCCCAGTCCTGCTGCGTGAGATGGAGACATGCCCCTGTTAGCAACATTCAAACTGGATCTGCCTCACTCCAGGGAGTTAGGAAAGAGTTATTAAACCTAGGGTGAAAGCAACTGGTAACTTCTCAGACGCAGAGACCTCATTCGCACAGCTCAGTCAGAGCCACCCAGTCGCACGCGATGGGAGGGGAGCGACCAGAACCAGAAGTGAGCTCCTGGGGGCTGTCAGACCGGAGCCTCCAGCAGAGTTAGAGCAGTTCAGTTCAGCTCAGGACGTGCCTTTTAATGCTAAATAAAATGCGTGCCCCTTAAAGCCAGGGGAAGAAGCCAGCGCAGAGGGCAGGGAGAAGCTGTAATTCTTGCTGACTTGTGCCTAACTCAACTGGACGGGGGAGGGCTCGGGGTAGAAGAGAACTCTCTCTTTCCCATTAATGAGCTCATTCTGCTGGCATGTCTCCTGCCCTCCAAGACTGCTCCCACAGCATGAACACAAAACCAGCCCTCCAGCTACCCGGTGGTGTAAATTACCTACTCCTGATGTAGTTCTTACATGGGTTACTGGCTGTTTCTGTCTCCAAACCATCCAGTTTCTGGCGCTCTGATGCTTTTCAAGCCCCAGCAATAAAGATCTCTACTGGTTCCAATTAACAAGCCAATGAGCCTTGCCACAGTCCTGATTCCATAAGAACAAGTTCATATTATTCACCAACTGGTAGTAAAACACTCCACGTCAGGCAAGGGAGTGCACATTGCTGTTACTAACTGAATCCGCTGGAAAAAGTGCATGCAACAGCTCCCCACCCTTTACCAAAAGGCAGTCATCCACACCAGGAGTCTGAAGGACCCAGAGAAACTCCTTTTCTACCCCACAGTCACGTTGCTTCTCCTTCAGCCCGCACGCAAAAGCTGGGAGACATCAGATTAACAACTTGGGCATCAGAGGTCCGCTGCAAAACCTCCCGCATTAGGCAACGAGCAGAACCACGAAACAGCTCAACCAGCTGCCCGAGCCAGACAGCGATGCTACACCCATCTCTGATGTCCTGATGGCTTCAACTCCCGGGTAAAGTGGCTGCAGCCCGTGGCTGCTCCGTGCCGCTTTCCTAAACAACCCTCAGCACACGGGAACGACCTCGGCTAACGAAGTGCGAAAGAACGCGAGCCCTCCGTCTGCTGCTCGGCAGCGCGGGTACCTCCCCGACTTCACAGCCGAGACTGGAGATGTCACAGCGAGAGGGCAGGGAAGAGCGTGCCCAAGGAAAGTTCATCCGAGGAAGAGTGGTAATGATTGCCTGATTTTTTTCTTGGAATGGACAGCTCTTCTCTGCTACCTCCCTAGACTGCTGATGGGAGTCTGCTAGGGAGTGGAAGACCTACAGAAAACTCACCATTAACAAATTGAGAGAAAAGTAAGCTGTGACAAAAGATAATATCCAGTTAATTCCTGTAAATGTTGTGAAATCAAGGGAAAAGGCGGACGGAGGATTTACACTGCAAATGGTGCTAGAATCATACAGAGGTATTGAGTCAGAGAAACATATGGATTTAACACACCAGTTAATTATTCATTGATACCGACACATGAATAAAGTTTATTTCCCTGCAAAAAAACAATTTTAGTATTTATTCTAAGACTTCAAGAGGTTGAGAGCTCACCTTCAGTAGTTCCGTCCATCGTCAGCGCTCCCACGTCGAGCCATGATGCTTCTGATCAGCGTTAGTCTCAACTCATCTCTCAGCCTTCGGCTTTTGTTACGCATTTCTCTGCTAGTACCAACTACCCCTTCGCCAGACACGATCACCCCAAAGCACGATTCCCAACAGAGGCAGAACCCCAGAACGGATTGTTTCTTACCATCATGGCCAGAGTTGAGAAGATGCTCTCCCAGGTCACAGCCAAACACCCTTTCCTTCAGGATCCCCCGCTGTTTCAGCTTCTGTTTCGTTGGGCGCGACTTCATGAATGTACGAAGGAAGGTGATGAGCTTGCCGTGTTTTTTCGACACTGCGCAACAAAATGGAAAAAAACCACTTTATTTGAGATTTGACAAGGCCAAGCACGACACGTTAAGAACTGTAGTGACATTACCACCAACTATTGACAGAAACAGATTTTCCAAGGTCCGATACTAAACAGAGACCTGGCTTTCGTTCTCATTCTTGCCTAGTGCAGAAATGACAGGACTCAGCTGTAACGGAAGAATTTAACCAAAGCCACGTTTATCCGCGAAGCAGCTTCAGGTGGGAGTGCACGACAGGACTGCCACGGGGCACTGGCTGACGGGCAGCACCTCAGAGCCGCGATTCACCCCTCTGGAAAAACGAACAAGGCTGAACTAACCAACCCAGTAACCTCACGTACATTGACAAACACGGTATATAATCTACAAGCAGAAAGAAATGCCTTGTTGCTGGCTCTCATTCTCGCAGTCTTAGGCACCTCCAGAACAAATGCCTGATAATACCTGAACTTTGAGGACATTTAGCTCCAAGGGCCATAGACCGCCCTTCCAGCAGACCTGCAGCTGCAATGAACGTGGGGCAGGAGTGGGTGACACCAACAAACCCTGCAGATCGGGAGGGGAGGCTGAGCGCGGGTGTGAACGGGGGGCTGAGCAATGCCCTCCAGTGTCAGCTCCTCTTCCTGAGGCCCGCTCTGAAAGCGAGAGGGCTCCGGCCTCCCCGACAAAAGTGCCTTTGTATACATGATTTAAAAGCAGTTTAACTTCAACAGAAGAGCTCTATTGAAAAGAACAAATCACTAGGTATAAAAGGCCGTGCTTTGTGAGGAAGCCTTCACAGCTGTGGAAGCTGTAAAGCTCCTGCAGCACCCAAGGCAAGATCAGCAACCACCCTGCCCTGCTGCTGTCTTGGGTCCCAGAGAAAAAAGACAACCCTGTATCCCACCCGCATTAAAACCCCAAGTACTGTAATCAAATTTCAGCAGGGCAATGCTATTTTGAACACAAAAGAAAAGCAGTGAAGACCCCTGATGACAACGGTGCCTCTCTGCGGTGCCACGGCCGCACCCCTTGAAATGCTGCGAGCGGCTTTGGAAGCTGGGGCTCGGCAAAAGAGAGATTTCGGCCGCAACGCTGCGTGCAGGCAGACAGGGTGTTCTTCAACCAGACGACAAGAAAAACCTTGTCCCGAGAGCAAGGTCGTACCACGCTACGCTTCACGATGTTTTAATCCCTTTAAACAGCTGAGCATTCTCCCTTCTGTGTTACCAGGTATTGATGCAGCCCGTATTTACACCAAACCCGATTCCAATGACCTTGTTTCTGTCTATGTGAGTAGAGGAGAGTTCTGCTTTTGGATAACGTCCCTTCTAGATGTGTGACCCCACACTGATCTGCTGCAGCCAAATACATCTGAGCACCTGAAATCCTAAAATTCTCCAACAAACCCCATGCCTGCATTCTCACCAATCAAACCCACACCACTCACCAAAACACAGAGCATTGAGCATGACAAACTGTGGCTACGGGGGCTTTAATTAAAGGCATGCTTTCAGTTTGACGGGGTTTTTTAATTACACACAATAAATTAACAGACTGTGCTGCCGTGCCAAACAAAGTTAGGATAGATTTTGGTTGTATCCATCATCGCAGTAAAGTAACGGCTCATTTATCATCTCCTATCAGCCCCGCTCAAGAACAAATGGAGACAGAGTCCCATCTTGACTCGGGTGGAATTTCAGAGGGTTGGCACCCTGGGGCTCCTGTGATAACGCTATCGGAGGTGACAGACCTGAGACAGACAAATAAAGCAATTACTAATACGTATGTATCCACGTGAATCGTTCCACAGACTCCCTGCACAGTTCTTCATGAAGTATCTCGCTTGACTTCATGAAAAACGAGTCCATCAGATAACGGATTTACAATGGAGAAAAACGCATCCAGTCCCAGTACTGCAGAAATTCTCCTAATGCTGGTGACAAGGTCAGCAAGTGACTTCTGGGTGTCACCTCCAGCATTAAAACCAGAAAAAGGTGCAATGGATACACTTCCACGATCCGCGGCTGCGCTCTGCTCGGTGTTGGTACTTGTTTGCATCACTAACCAGAAAGGAGACCTGAGTTTTTAAAACCCAATTATCTGCCCTGCCTTTAAGCCACTCTGTACTGGTTAAAATAATTGTCCTGTTTTCTGCATCGTTAAGCAGACTCCCACAGCCAGCGCAGCGGCACAAGAGTCCAAGGCGCCGTCAGGGCGATGCCCGAGCAGGTCCAGTAACCAGAAGTTCACTTCTCGGTGGCCTGCTCAGAGATCTGCAGGGTCCCTTGGTTCACCAGGTTTTCCCGCACTGCTCTCCTCCGAATCACTGCTTACTTTGGCAGAGAGTTTCTCAGGTTAAAAATGACTTCAGAGCTTTATACCTACGCAAGAATGATTCACGGATAGGAGTTAGGCTTCTCCTGGGTGGGGAAGAAAAAGAGAACGGCGAGAAAATCCGAGCAGTCATCTCTTTGCTGACAGGTTATAAAAAAGAACAAAAAAGCAAGTAGGTGTCTGATAAGGATTAGCCACCCTTCTAAGCTGTAAGAGCTCAGGAGGCTGTCAGGTACGCTGTCCTTCTGCCAGCAGCAATAAAGGTGAAATGCTTTCTGCCCTGCTTCCACGTCCTCTGGCATCACTTGAGCCTCAAACCAGCAACGCACCCGATGAGAGATTTAATTTCCGATGCGTTTCGGTTTAGGAGAAGCCAGCACCACAGCAGGCAGGTGTTCTGGATGAGCACCAGTGCAAACCACGAGCTCCACAGGGTAAATATTTTTTGCTCCAAACCACCAAACCTTTGCTGTCCCACCGGTGACGCCACCAGCCATAGCAAGCGGTGGCCCTGTGCTCCTACACCCACCCGCCGACCTTGAAAAGAACGGCACTAGCGAACGACGGGAGTTAGGGAACCAAGGCACAGGGTTCAGAGCAGAAAAAAATCTAGGAGGGGATGTGAATAAATTAATTAGCCCTTTTCTACCTTCCTCTATCGTCCCGCCACCAGAGTAGGGGTCTGATAAATGTGAACCATTCACAGTTTGTGCCTCCGTGTGCGGTGTTCAGGTCCACAAGTGTCACAGAAGCCAATTCAGACGATAAAGCAAATTATTGATTACTACCACACCATTTTACATGGTTGCCACAGAGATGCTGCTGAATTACCAACTGAAAGGCAAACAAAACTAAGCAAAAATCCTAACATTTATCCGTATTGCTTCCCATCTCAGATTTAACAGCTGTGAAACAAATTGTTCACCAAGAAAAGGAGGCTTTCCTAGAAGAAGCAGGGACCAGTTTTCCTCAGAAAGGCACGTTTGGCTAAATATCCTGGCCTGATCAAGGAAAGGCAACTTCTCCATCCAGCACAGTGAGACCGGCTGGGGGGGCGGAACCACAATCCAAACCCAAACAACAAAACCCCACCTGAGGCTGGACACCTTTTAAAGTTCTGCTGGCACGAATGAGTCAATTAGGATTGAGAAAAAAAAATATCACACCCTTAGCTGACATAACTACGCTGGCCAAAGCCTTTATGGGGTGGGAAGGGAAGGAAGAGAAAGGGAGACTTGTGCCAGGCAGTTCATTGTGGTTTTGGGAAACTGCCATAGACTGTCCCTCCCCGAGGAACATTTATCGATCCGACCACGCCGTTGTTGCTACACCGCCAAGCCTTTGTAGAATAAACAAGGCCCGAAATTCCCCTGACGTTGATAAAAGCTATTAAATAACAATTACTTCATTAAAAGCAGGGCTTGTTCAGCCCAATGCCGCGGTCTGAAGAGGCACTTCAGGATACGCTTCACGCAGCTTGCTCACTGGAGAAACCTGCCAGCCATCAGCCGAGTCCAAGTAGTTTCATGGCTGCTGAGAAAGGAACCCACCGAAAGCCCACGGGGATCTCTGGGGATACGCTGAGGTCTTCTGCCTCCTCTACCCTCAGCCGCCGGCGAACCAGCTGAATGGGGCAAGGCACGGCCGAGCCACGGAGCACCGATTTCTGACCCCTCCTGCGCCTGTGCAGATTTGACAGGGACGCAATTACTCTGGGTTTACACCCAGAAGATGAGAGCGCAGCCCAACGGCACCACGTGTCTCAGCCCAGACTGCAGAGGTATCACGTCTGGGCCAGAAAACTCTACCTGAGACCACTTCTAAAATGTAATATTTAGTTACAATCGCCCAAAGGGTTGGCATCAAAAGGAAAAGGAGTATGGAACAGAGCACTGGCTCCTTGGCTTTGAATCGTGGTGACCAAACAGGAGAGTCTCTTAATAAACGCAGCCCGGCTGTGTCCCCAAAATTATTTCGTGCAGGCATCTTCTTGCCCTTTTCAGTAAGAAAACTCCCAGGATGTGAAGGCTCCGAGACCAAAACACGACACAGTCGACCCTGCAGCCCTGCACAGCATCTCCCATCTTGCACGCCTGGCCTCTCTTCAAAGACCAGAGGAAACAAACAACAGAAAAGCAAACTGCCCATTTCAAATCCCGCACATTTACACGGAAAAAAAAGGTAAGTGCTTGCTCATCCAGGCGTACGGTGCCCCAGCAACGTCTTTTGCAGGGGATACTGGCAGCTTCCTACAGGACAAGCTCACAAACCCACTGCCTGTCCCCCTGCAACCCTACTAGGCTTGGGCCGAGGGAAAACAAACCCGTGCTAACCAAACAGAGAACACCAGCTTTACCTCCTGTCGCTATGGCTAATATTTTGCTTTGGAACTCAGGCCCGGACAAACTCCTCTTCACAAGGAAGCAGCACGTTCTCCAGCACAGGGTCAGTAAGCGCTGACTCCAGGGGAAAAGCTTGGAGGGCGGCTGCGACCCGCGCTCCCCGCGCACGGCCGGCGTGTTTGTTTCTCTTCTTATTAACAGCGGTTTCACGCGCTACGGAGCCCGGCTGTGCCCCGCCGCGAGGACAGCGCGGTGCTAAGGTCGAAAGCAAGCACACGCGTGGCCGCAGGGTTTAAACCATATAAACAAACGGCAGCGTCCAGTCACAAAACCAAAGATGGAACACGGTGTGGAAACACCGTCAAAAAAGCTCAGCTAGGGATCCCAAAACCAAAGCGGAATTCGTCCTCTCTGAAGAGGGATTTACAGCAAGTCAAGCTAGACTTTCTCCAGGCTATCAGCCCCTCCAGACCCATTCTCCTCTAAAAATAAACTCTACCGCAGGAAAAGGACGAGCAGCAACAGGCTCTGTTGAAGAAAGAGCAGTACCAGGGACCGGGAGATGAGACGCCGGGTTTAGCTTTGCCGTATTTCCTACGCTCCTGATGCTGCAAACACTCGGGAAGACGTCTGAGTGGACTGAGTTCAACTGGCTCCCCACTCAGCATCAGCTACCTCGGCCCCTCCTCAAAACCTCAGTTAATATTTTTAATATCCATCCCTTCCCACTCAGAAAGACACGTTCTGTGGACCCACACCGCACTGAAGAGAAATTACACAAAGCCAAGAACTGAGTCACATCTCCCACTTCTCTGTCATGTTCCTTAGCAACAAGACATTTTACTCCTTTCCTCCTGCCACAGCAGATTCTATTTTGGAAGCTAATTTATACAGCCCTAAAAACCCGACCAGAAGCTGGAACCACGCACCACCAAGCACCGTCCTTTAGTCCTTGAATAGGGTGCTGGTTTTGAAGAAGGACCAACCAACACCACATCAATAATTGCACTCATCACTACACTGGGCTCCCTCGTTGGTCATACAGATTTTCAAAAAGATTTTACAATTCCATAGATGTGAGGCTTTAAAAATGTCCTTCTATCTCAAATAACCTTCATAAATGTGTACTCACTGATTTGCTCTATAAAAAAATAAAAATAAACACGCTGCATGCTTTTAGATGCTGCAGCATTTATCTTGTGCCAGGCTGACACCAGTTAAGGCTGGCCTCCGTGTTACAAGAAGCCATGAAATATGTTAAAGGTGATTATTTTCAGTGTCATTAGATAAAAACCACTAAAGTGATGACAAGAAGCAGCCAAGAATAAGCACGTATGTGCAGATATCACAAGAGCACCATACACGTGGAGAGTAGAGCAGGTCACTGAAACTGGTGAGGTTGCTGTTCTTACTGCCAAAGTCTAGTGATAAGGAAGCTGCACTTATTCTGGTATCTCCCAGGCTTCTGGAGCCATCCTTTGGGCAGTGGCAGTAAGCAATCATCCCAACTAAAATGCAGCTCTTCCTTGTCCTTGCCACCTTCAGCCTTTGGCTCCAGTTGGGGTACTGGCTTAGTTTGGTTAGCGTAGGAACAGCTGGCATCAGAGATCTCCCAGCCTGGCAACGCAGGGCGTTTTCATGCCCAGATTATACAACCACCTCTGTCAGCTTTCGCTGCATTTGGGTCTAATTAGTCCTCTTCCAGGGAGAGAAGCCTGCCAATTCAAAAGCTGATGGCGTATCTGACCGGCAGCATCGCCTGCTTTCAGCATTCTCCGTTCGACCGAACGCACACATCTGTAACGCTGCGCACGAGGAGGATCTCCAGTTGGAACTGTCTGCAGAGGGCTTCTTCACGTCGATGAGAAAACGCGTACTGGAACCACGCACAATTTCCACTGACAAAAACTGTTCCCATGCTCTTCATTGCCGAATTTGCTATTTACGACCGGGTAAGAACAATAACCGCGAGGTTAGCCAGATGTCACCACGGAGAGCAAAGTCTGGTACCAAGAAATCCGCGATACCTCCCAGGCCAGAGATACTCCTGGATCTTTTCACTGACTCTCAGGCCACAAGGGAGCGTTGAGATAATCCGACCTGACCTCCCGAACAAACCGACCCCGGGACATCTCCAAACTCGTTCCCTGGAGCGCAGCACACCCACCCTGCGGGAAGCAGCGCACGGGCAGGAGATACCGATCAGTCAGCCGGAGGCGAACGGAGAGGTTTCAGAGGTGCAAGGGCTGACAAGGTCAATCTATTAATTCTATTAACATGTTTGAATTGTAGCTGGAGAATAAAAGCAGCGCTAATACAGTCTGAGCGACAGCGCAGCAGGGATGGGCTCTGGTCAGGTAAGGCACAGGCCTCAAGGGCTTGCAGCCGGAGGTGAGGAACAACGACGGAAGGGGCTGCAGTGCAAAGGAACCAAGTTATCAGAGGCCAAAACTGGGAAACCGGTGGGAGCTGGAAACAAATCGGTAGAGATGAGGGCATTTAGCACACGAGGCAGCAGCGTCAGCAGCTCAGGTGACATGAAAGAGGCCACATGGCCAGCAGCGCACTGGGAGACAAGGGGAGCAAGCTGGGAAATGCAGAGCTAGGAGAAAAACAGCAAAAGAGACGCTTGAAGTATCTTTTTCCTCTTTCATTCACGCTATGCTTTGCCAAACCCCCACAAGCCCTAGCTGTGGTTAATGCAGTCCTTCCGCTTATCTTGCTTACCCTGGAGATTAACGGTCCCCTTGAAAAACAATGTTCAGACTCAGGTGACTGTCACGAGCAGAACTGAACATCAGACGTGTCCGTCAGGGAGGCAGCGTCAGTCGTTCACCTGTGTTCGCTCTGGGATATCGCGACCGTTTGACCTCGCACGCCCGAGGACACGCTACACCCACAGGTACGTGAGATCTTGACACCACAGCGCGCTGAGGCCTTCGCGCAACACTAAATCCGGGATGCTGTAACCTGAAAGTGTCTCTGCTACTTCCACGACTCGCACAGCTTGAGGAGAAACCCTATTTTAGAACAATCCCAAAGGCGGGGCACTGTGTCCCGTGAAAGGTGTTACCGGTTAGCAGATTTCTTATCCTGAACCTCAAGCGGTGCGGTAGCATTAAGGACAGCCAGGTAAGCAGGAACATCAACAACCAAGCCAGCACCAAGACCAACCAGGTAATCAGGTATTAGATACTCTCCAGATACTTGCAAATAAGGAAGAGAGGGGAGAACAGTCGAGAGCCAAGATGCCACCTAACCCATCAGGTGACACCAGAGCAGGTTCAACTGTACCTCAACCATCTCTGCCAGAAGTTCCATCAACCCAACAGTCTCCAGTGATGAAGATGCCACATGTTCTCTGTCGGTAATTGCTACCTGTCCTTACAGTTGGAGTTTCTTACCAGCTTACCTCAACCTCCCTTTAATACAATCTAAACCGTATGTCTGTCTGTCGCAGCCATGGCTTCAGAGAAGTCAAGAACCAACTGTGCTCAAACTCATCAAACTGCCTTTGCCCTCCCTTATTCGCACCCCAGCTGTACGCTGCACGCAGCATCCTTCCTCGACCAAAAGCCTTCAGAACGGCCTAAATGAAGCTGCGGCACGGCTGCTTGAGCCTCACCCACACTATTTCTGCTTCTGTCACAAATGCTACCAGTGCTGCAGGAGATTTTCCAAACACTTGACAGTAACCCAAGCCAACCCTGACAAACGTCAAGTACTTTGGACACACGCACGCAGCCCAGAGCTTTCGCCAGTCATTCAAACACAAACAACGCTTCAGCCCAGTCCTGGCATCAGCTAAACCAGGATAACCGGAGTGACTGCGGCAGTCAAGCTACGCCAGTTTTGCGTGGCAGCACGCTCCAGCTTGGGTGGTGGGAGGAGGCAAGCAATGAAAAAAGATCTGACATGAATCAACAAACAACAGAAGTTGAATAATCAGGAGTTTGGCAGATGGAGCCCAATCCTGGAGCGAGCGGGTGTTTGCTCTTATGCAAGGCCTTGGGAAGACACAGGGAAGGAACCTTTTTATTCCATCAGGAAGGGACGCGAGCAATCCACCTGGAGTAAGGAATAAGGAGAAGACTCAGGTCAAAGCACACTGCCTCCCTTTTCTTGAGCCACACGACACAGCCGCTACTTCAATCCTCCCGTACAGATCTTCTGAAGTATGCGGTACTCCCAGTATGACAAGCCACATTCCCGCTGCTCTCCCAGTCCCTCCACAGAAGATGCCTATCTCCAATTTCACTAGCCAGAGGGCAGCTGTTTACAGCCCAGACCAGTTGCTGTTGAATTACAGTGAGTTACTCTTCCAAGACTGATATCATTCTAGTTCTTTTTCTATTTACAACCCTTACTAAACTGTTTAGCTATTAACCCCCGTGTTCAGCCCGGAGATGATTCTTGCCTTTGGAAGCAAAATTCCCACTCACCTGGAGTGGAAACAATATTGAAGACAACCGCCACCAGCCTCATTCACGTTACAGTCGCTTTACGCAGCACCGGCAGGATACAACGGCTTTAAAGAGGATGAAGATGACATCTCCCCATACACCCTCCTCACCCAGCTAAAGAGGTGTAAAACAGCTTTACTGAAAATGAAAACCGGGCCCAATACATCTGGGGATTTGCGGCGAACTAAATCTGCTTTCTAAGACTTAGGAACGCAGATACCGTATTGTTTCGCCGGCTTTATTCTTTTCCTCTGTCTTCCCAGTCCAGAGCTTTGATTTCAAATGAGACTCTTTCAGCGTGCCTGTGCGGTGCCCGGAACAAAGGAGGCCGGGGAAGAGTGGAAAGGGCAGGCCTCCTGTCTTCTCTGCCATAAATAATACGATCCTGCAGGGCATTCAGGACTCTAGCTTCCAGGAGGTTTTCTGAACAAATAGGAACAGACGTGCCATGGCTACTTGCAAAGTGTCTGCTGTGATCACGGTAACGACTCTCCCTGGGAATTTTATTTTGCAGAGTGTGCATTCACTGCCCCGGGGCTCCGGCCAACAAAGGAGCAGCATTTTTAACCAGGAAGCCCCCTTCCCCTGAACAACAGCCTCAATAATATTAACGCTTAGGAATGCATCCTATGTCCTCCGAGTGCCAGCCTTCGACCCAGGGAAACAAAAAGATAAAGTGATATGCAAAAATTTATTGAAATTCAAACCCCAGACACTGCCGTCCGCTGCCCCTTTGGGAGCGAGGTATAAATCTGAGCGGGAAGCACCGATCTCACATCTCTGCTACCCCGATCTCACATCTCTGCTACCCCGAGGACCGTGCCAGAGGGGGCTGAAATTCTTTCTCCTCTGGGATTTGGGTGGGAATCCTCCCACAAATCATCCCAGACATGAAAGAGCCTCCCCTTTAACAGCTCTGGGCTTGCTACGCACCCGTGACCGTAGACTAAGCCCAATAAACCAGTTCGCAACCACAGACCTAGCGAGCAGAGAGGTGAAACAGAAACGTGAAGTCGGAGGTTGGCAGAAGGGAAACAGAAATAAAACAATTAGCAAGGGGAGGGGGGGGAAGTCCGCGGCGTTAATCGGGCTTGGGTTGGCAAGAGAAGCCAACCGCCAAGCCAGGCAACCCGCCCAAGGGCACGGATCCCTCACGGCGGGAACAAGCGGGGCGACAACCGGCAGCGGAGAGAGCGGCACCGAAATTCCCGAGGAACGGGTATTTTTTTCATCTCCCCCCTCCACGGCAGAACTCACCGGAGAACCTGGACTGCACGGCCCCTGGGGAGGAGAGCTGCCCTGCTCCGGGCACGGGGTCCGGCACCGCTGCGCCCGCTCGCAGCCGCCTCACCAGAAAAGAAAAATCTTAATTGGGAGCTGCTAATTCTCCCACCCCGCAAATTACACAGCTGGCAAGCGACTGAGCAACAAGTGGGCTCGGGAGCCCCGAAACGCCCGGTCAGCCCGGCAGAAGCAGGGCGGGCAGCAGCGCGCTGGCTTACCTGGCCGCAGGGCAGCTCCCGGGGCCGCGGCCGGGCTCTCGGGCTCCGCCGCCCGGGAGGGGCCCGCTGCGGTGCGGGGCAGCGGT
>Ga0065711_1042122_pt1 | contig 15630 bp, 4 predicted proteins | sample Hoacrofraction12_FD_59098 | JGI IMG/M metagenome (GOLD analysis project Ga0065711, IMG submission 59098) | Hoatzin crop microbial communities from Cojedes, Venezuela - Epithelial fraction 12 v2 (version 2) | ecosystem: Host-associated > Birds > Digestive system > Esophagus > Crop | place... | reverse complement strand
GTCCTGTGCAGCCTGCTGTAGGTGACCCTGCTTCGGCAGGGGGGTTGGACTAGATGACCCACAGAGGTCCCTTCCAACCCCTACTGTTCTGTGATTCTGTGATTCTGTGATTCAGATTTTTGTGCTGTTCTAAAGGCTGGCAGAATAGGTCAGCTGTACAAGAGCGAGTACATACAGTATTTAATATCTGATGCTTGATTTAAATGGCATTGATAATTCTGGCTTTAGAATGTACAAAAATTCCTATCACAATTACATTGCATTACATCTAGATTGCAACATTTCCCTTCCCTCATGTTTAAGCCTTGGCTTTTTTTTTTCTTTTTTTTCTTTCTTCTTTGAGAGGGTTGAATTCAGCAAAACACTGTCACTTTCAAGTCACCTGAAGCTAGCTGTGATTGTTGATGCTCAGAGCGTGACTGATGATGCTTAGCACCAAGCAGAATTGGCTCCCCTGCATGTGCTAAATGTCCACATGGACTATTTAATCTGCAAACAGAGGAGTTATCATTCAGCAGGAGTTTTCTCTAGGTTCCATTGTTAAAAGCAACTGTGAGAACAGATAAGGAATGATACCAGAGAGAAAAAAGAAATGGGAAAAGAAAGAAATGAGAACAAAAAATGGGATATGTTATAGAAGGGCAGATAAATATTTGAAAGAGAACAGTTATAAAACATTAAAATTTTCATTCTTATTCTCCTAACTCTTACAATCACAGGAGATCATATGCATTTCTGTTATTTTAACATATAAATTATAATTTATAGTGGCTTAAAATGAACTGACGATCTTGCTACTTCAGCCAATGTAGTATTTACCTTGAAGAGTTTGCAAGCTAGACCGACTCCATCAGAGAAGGTGGCTATTTCAAAAATTGATTTGTTTTGGTTTATTTTATTTTGTTTTATTTTAAAGTAGAATGATAACGGATGCCTCCAAGAGGTTGGGTTTTTTTAATTGTCAGGAGCCCTGGTGTTACACCTTTGTTTTCCCAAGTTGGGAAGAACAGAAACAAGAGGGTTTATACCAGATAACCTGCTATGGGGAGATCAGCATAGGTCTTTCACATCCTTGGTTGGTGCTTTCATGTTCATCTCCTGTTCAGTCCTGATCAACAGTAAAGAACCCGCAACCTTACAGCTAAATGTAGCTCTGAGCCTCCAGACTGCCTGCAGCTCCATTTCACTGGCCTACAATACTAAGGTGTGACTTAACATGAGGCTCATCAAAAAGCTTTTAATTTTTTTTTTTTTTTACTATTTTTTCACTGCTTCATACTTCAAAAAATTCTTTTTCCTCACAAGGAAATGGTTCCACACGTGGAGATGGCTGGTCTATTGTTTCATGCTTGTGTACTTTCCCACCTGATATTGGGATTCCTCCCCCAAAAGCCTGTGTCCAAGGACAAGGTGAATTGATACATTAATTTCTTGTGATGACATGAAATATGATTGTGATTATTCCCAAGCAACCTTACTAAAGGCAATGTGGAGGAAATGTGGTTTAATCTGTCATTGGGTTTTTCTCTTAATTTTAAGGAAAAACATTTCTCCTATCAGTAAAGCAATAGTTTCTGGATCAAGGAATTAAAATATTAGCATATTCGTGTGTTTTATGAAGCAGATTTTGAGGTCAGTTTGACACTCCAGAATTGTCCAAGAGTTTTGTTGTTAATTTCAGTGGAACGAGACTGAAGAGTTAAAGAGTAGATATTCCTACTGACAAATTGCTACCTAGAAAAGCATTTTTGGACACTGAAATTGCACTTTATTGATTTACTGATGTATTGACTTACATTTCTTTAGCTCTGGACGCTCTTTACTTCCAAGGCAAGATACATGATTTAGAAAGTACTCTACTACACTTAATCCTCTGTAGCAAGGAATAATGCAAGCCACTAAAAATAAGTTAGTATAGTCCTTCTTCAACATCAGATATGCTCTGTGTCGTAACAGGTGAATAATGGGGAAGATCAAGGCAGCATTTTAAAAATTTATTAAGACAGCGAAGACACTTAGCAAAATTTATCTAGGGAAGAAAAGCAAAGTACAGGAGAAGGGTTTGGAAGAGAAAATTAGTGAAAGTACAAAAATATTTTTCTGTACTTTTTAAAGAGTGCTCAAATGTTTATAGAGTTGTTGTATGTGAATGTTAGGTTTATAAAGAAATCTATATGTGTTTCCTTCACAACACAGAATAAAATACAAGATTTCCACAATTTTAGCTGATTTAAAGCATCTTTACTCAGGTAGAGGTCTTATGTTTTGGCTTTTCTACAACAGTTGGTTGTGAAACCAAAGCTGTCACTTTCTTTTTCCCCAAGATCAGTGCTGGAGGCAGAGAGGTATGTAGTGGTGGACACTGTTTCTGAATGCTAGTTAACCCCATGTCAATTCTGTTTCCTGGCATAAGATGGTTAAAATCATATTGTCTTGCTTGTAGATGCTTGTTAAAAGGAATATGAACTCCTGATTCAAGCTGTTGTGATTTCTCAGCTTGATGAAGAGCCTGTTGTAAAAGGGGCAATACCAGTTGCAGAATTAAACAGTCTGCTTGGAACAACTTTCCTGACACTTTCCAGTCTTAGGGAAAAAAATAATTTCTTGTCTCATTGCCACCCTTGGATGTCTGCAGTCTCATCCTGAGGTGGAGTTGTCACATGAAAGTTATTTACTTTTCTGTTGAAAGCTTAATGCTTCAGATGGTGAATTCTGAATGTGAGTTTTGTATTCTGTTAGCAGAAAAATAATCTGTTGATTGGTTCTCCTTTTTATTCTTTTACTTTTAAAATACATGTGATTTTTATATAATTTGTGGGTTTGTGTGCAGTGTTGGAGAACACGAGGTAGCTGTATTTTGAAGTCTTTTATGTGACGTGTTTGTTATTTGCAATATGCTATAGTTTTGCTACCACTTCCTTTGCATTTTAAGCAAGAAACTGTTCATAAAACTGCAACCTTGTTAAATATTTTGATAGACAATGCTTTGCATCGTGGCAGAAGAGTTTAAGTGCCTGACCTGCTGGCCATTGTTCTTATCACATTGTCAACAGAGTCCCTCATGATGTTCTGTTCAAAATCTGTCTTCTGATCTAATAATAAAAGAATTTTGTTAATATGTACTCTGTTCCCTGAAGAAGTGAAGTGTATGATGATTAACAACCTCAAACATCTATAAATATGTCTTCTGAGTGTTTTGCATTGCTTTGCAAATAGCAAGTTCCACAACATTTTCTAACATACTTGGTTAAGTATCTTCTACATATCTTTTGTATTTGAATCCTTCTGCAATGTTTTTTACTTGTGGCTGAAACGAATCACCTAGCATTACCTATGACCTAAACCCCCTGCATTAGACTTTGGGCACGTCTGTGCAGAAGGTGAAGATGACTGCCCTACAGATGGACATGCACAACATTAATGTAATCTCACTAGCTCCCATGCCCGCAGAAGTGCAAGTGTAGCAAATGCTTTCTGATCCAAGAGCAAATTGATCCCAAGCACGCCCTTGTAGCTACCTTGTCTTTGACAACCAGATGGGCTAGATTAAAGCTATCATTTTCCACAACTGAAGATAAAAAACTTCATGCTTAGAATTTATTTTCTGGGTGGACATTTTACCCAGGTCAGCTCACATACACCATTAACACACACAGAGGAAAAGTAATTCAGATGCTAATGTTTTCCTATCTATTATTACTATTATTGTTATTGTTATTCAATTGTTTTGCAGAACAATCTTTATCATTAACTTAATACACCTGGCTCACAAGCATTTTTGGACACCAAATTGGTTTTCATTCTTAATATAATTTATATAGTACTGTGCAAGTATTCAAATCGGTGTCAGAAACAGAATTTCTGGGGTTTTTGAGGATAGACATAGAAATGAAGAAGATAGCATAGACTCTTGACTGAAGTACTTTTAAACTGATGTGTAAGTAAAATCTGAACTTACTCCCAGGCATCAGAACAGTGATTCTAGATTTTAAATTCAATATTAATAAAATTTGAACCTTAAAAACATGTCTCGATTTAGAGCCTTCTTAATAAAGTTAATCATATTTTTCACATTTTTAACAATACCCTAGGCCGTGCTATTACTTGAAAATCTCAAACTACTATTCCTGAAAGGAGATTTTTTTTTTTTACAGTTTGGATTGCAGTCCCCAAATTGGAAAAAGGAGAGCCTGGGAGAAAACGAATGAGGGTGGTACATTTATGTAAACGTCACTTTTGTATTGTAAAAATACTGTATCCGTGCTGAGATGTATGTGTCAGACAATCCATTCAGCTGTTAAACTTGGCAGCACGTAAGAGTAACAGCTCAGAAAATTGCTCTTGTTTTACGCATTTTTTTTTAATTATTCTTTTTCAATTTCAAGCACAGTGGTCTTGTTGCACTTGTGTTTCAAACTGAAGATTAAGTGTGTGGCTCCAAGACAGGCAAATGGGTATCCTAGTTTTTGATGCTTGGGTCCTACATATGCCATGAAGGTCAGACCTTTAGATGTCTGTAATGCTGAGTCAGGGTGACTGCAAATAGTAATCTAGGAAGAGCCTTGGCAATATTCATCATCTTAGGCAATCGTAGGTAATTAAATTATTCAACATGTTTCTCTCACTTTGATGCCCAGAAATCTGCGATATTTATGGCTTAGAAACTATTTCCCCTTACTTTTATTTTTTAAAATATAATCATTTCAATAAAATGTATATTCGTATTTAGTTCTCTTACTGCCAGTGGAAAATACAATTCCACTGTAAAGAAAATACACAAAATAGAATAAGATTACTTACCTGCCTTGCTGCTGCTAAAAGCAGCATGCAGTGGAGGGGTGCCAGCGAACGGTGTGAAGGTCTCAGAGCTGTTGCCAAGGGAACTCCAAGTTGTACATTTTAAAAGCTGTTTTTTTCCTACAAAGAGAACAAATGTCTCTTGGGCACTTTCCCTGGATCCTTTGCTCAGGGTTGTGGTGAAGTCTTAGACTGGAGAACTCAAGACCAAGCAGGCTCTCATGTCAGCCCTGGAGTTAGCATGATTGATTCAAGATTGAGTTTACTGCAGATGCCAGAAAACAGCATTTCCAGTTCCCATCATCAAGGACAGTTTTAGTTTTCTGCCTCTGAATAAGGACTAATTATTGTTGATAATTAAAACTGATTAGAAAACCTGAAAGATGCATTATTTCTCTCTATGTTGTTTGGTTTTGTTTTACTCTTTCTATGCCCAAATATTTTCGTGTTTAGAATTCTTATATAAAATGGATCCATTTCTCCTTCTGCTATTTATTTTTTTAAGTAGCATCTAGAACTTTCTTATTAACTTTCAACATTTCAAACATCCTTTCACCTTTTGGATTAAATTTTTTTTTAATCTGTGTTGCTTGTGTTGGTGGCAGCTGTTTCTTGAAATAATCACATTAAAAAACAAAGTGGTTACTGTGTTAATTTGACCACAGCTTAAGTTTATATTAATGAGGGAGGCTCTGTCTTAAGCTAAAGGGAAGAGGGAGCCCTCCCTTGCTTCAGACACTTGCATTAGCATGGGGTGAGTCACCAGCCAGTGACAGACAGGCAGACCTGGTACGTGGTGGTGCTTTCCTAGTGGAGGTGTCATGTTCAGCACCTGAAACCACATCCAAATCTTTGCACGTACCTGGCACTGATTGTTCACATCCTCTAATTTGATTGAACTGTCAAAGATGACAATCCCTGTAAAGGGCGAACAGTCTGCTCTTTACTGCCTCCAAAGAATAAATTCTTTAGAGAAAAAAAAAGGAAGGGAATAGACATGGATGGCTCTGTAACAGCAGCAGAGAGGGCTTTAGTTTTGCATACGAAAGCAGTTCCTGGTATCTTAGTCGAGTCAGTTGCTTGCTAGGGAAAATGACTCCCTAGTCTGCTGCAGCAGTTCCTGTAAGGAAGTGAAAGGGAAAATGTTATTTTTAAGAGGCTTCTATGTCGTTGATAGATCAGGGAAGGTAGGAACGGAAATGAGAGACTCCAGTGAAGGAGTTGCACCTCTTCCTTTTGCTGTGTCACTGCCCCAAAACTTCTCTTCACGGATTTACAGAGCGTGAGCTGCATTTTCTCAGAGCAGTCTGCAGCATGCAGAAAGGTAGTTTAGAGCTTGCAGAGGTTGTTTAAAGAGGATTAGGGAACAAAGAGGTTCCTCTTCGTCTAGTGATTTTCTAGGAACTGATGGGTTAGTACTGCCTCTCACATGAGATATTTTGTGTGTGATATCATCCAGTTTTCACTCTGCACAAAGGGTTTTATTTTATCTTCCTTTGGAAAGATTCCTGAAATTGTCATGTGCAGATAATTAGAAGAGACACAGTGGCCATAACATCCATGCATACCGATTTCCATTTATAAAGTTACTCATGGACTGTTTGACACTTAAACGGTTTCACAGTGGAAGCCACTATAAGTGCAATCGATGTAATAGTGTTCTGTTAATTCAAGTGTTGTTTTTTGTACACTGCTGTATTAGGTGGAGAATTCTCCCTGAAATTAAATAATATACTTAAAATCCCCCGAGTAACTACAGCAACTACTCTAAAGTGCAGTTGTAGAGCACACATAATGATATATCTCTTTGTTACCTCAACGGTAAAAAGATTAAGGCATTTGAAAAGGTAAGAGCTGTAACTGAAGATCTTCCATGGCTGGACTTCACAGTGGTCACATATGTATGTAAAACTGACAGTACTACTAGAATAAAACTTGAGATTCATAAGCTACGGCAATGGAGGAGCATTTGAGCATCACTTTAGAAATCACGTTTCACGTAATTTAAGAATATAGGGCTAAAGTTTTTCTCATGGTAAATATGGGCACTAATCATAAGGCTTTCACAAATGTCAGCTTCCTTTTTGTTCAGACATACTTGCTCTAAAATTTTAATTTACTGGCCATGTCTCCAGCAGTAACCTTCAACTGCCTAGTGAATTCATGTTGTCTGGGAGCCTTTAAATGTTCCTTTGAGCTTACTATTAATTCTTATATTCTAGATGTGAGGCGATATATGTAGGTCATTTTACACAGCTTTGTTTGTAAAATATGGTTTCCCATATTCCATATTGAATAGAAAGATCGAGGTACCTCCAGAAGCAGTGTATCTCATTCCAAAACAGCTGAGAGAAACTTTCTAGACTTTCCCTTACCATGCACACTGATTTTATCAGATGTCTAGATGACTAACTTATGTTTAGAATTTTAACTCTGACATGTTTCTGGTCAGGTCAAATGACTCCTATTCGTGCTGTAGTTAATCATTCACAAGCTTTTTCCATTGGACTTGTTGAAAACATCGGTGCATTAGTTTCCAGTACACATTGTTTCCCGTAATTTTTAGGGAGGAATTAGTAAAAGGAATCTAAATTATAGCAAAGCTTTCTTCGAGCACACTAAAAGCAAAAATTCTACAAAAGTGCCTGCAGATCCAGTAGAATTAGAATAGAGGAAAAGGTGAAGATAAGACCATAACAGAAAACCTAAATGACATCTTTGTGTTGATGCTCACTGTAAAAAAGGAGCTGTAGAGATATTCATGATGAAAAGCTTGTGATTGAAGAAGAATGAAATCTTGTGGATTTCTGTGTGGAGGACGTGGTGGAGAATCTGTTGAAAATGAAAAGACTACAGAAGGCGTTATGGGACAAACTGACAAAAAGTAGCAAGTCTCAAGGAAGAGCAAGTGTTCTGCAAAGAGTTGTCACAGAACTCATGGATGAGTACAATGAGAGTACTTAACATCTTGCTTAAAACTGCCTTGGACTCTAAGGACTGGAGAGAAGCAAATGTAGTGCTGTTTTATAACCGGCTCTTGGGTACATGTAGGGAACTACAAGCTTGATGTCTCTGGTCGTGCAGAGACCAGAGATGTAGATGAAATTCGGTATAAATAAATGTAAAGTGATGCTTATGCATGAAAAAACAATGCTAACTTCACAAACAGAATGATAGACCTTGACCCGCTGACTGTTACTGCTGAAAAGCAGGATCTAAGGGTTATGGTGGATAGTTCTATGAAAGCTTCAGATAAATGTACAGGAGCGGTCCAAAACCAAATACAAATGTAGGGCTTATTAGGAAAGTAACAGAAAACTAAGCATGACAGCATCACTGTGCGATTGTAACATTACATAAGGTAATTGTATATTGAATACAATGTGCTATCCTCGTCTCCCCATCCCAAAAAGAGTGTAGTAAAACTCAAAAAAGTTCAGAGAAAAGTACCAAGGATAATCCAAGGTTGTTATGCTTGCTATTACATTTTCATTTGCTAGTGTTATCACAGTGTCTACAACAGGATAATAGATCAAAATGGACTACCTCAAAGCTAAGAAAGAGGTTATTGTCTAACTGGTGTTGTGACACATTAATTTTATGATAGGAATCCTTCTTAATATGTTGTCTAGATAGAGCTGACAATAAATAACTTCCTGCAGTAGCCTCTCAACTGAAGTATTCACAATTTCAGGTGCTGTGCATCAATTTTGCTTTATCCTAAACATGTTATCACAGCCCTCTCCTGCTCAAGTACGATGTTTCTTTTCATCTTTTTCATAAAGAAAGATACATTCCTCTTTTTTTTGCTTTTATCTATCCTCTAAGAACCTAGCATACTTCAATCATAAAGCTTCATTTTCATAATTTGGCTTACAAAAAGTGTTTCCTCTGAGACTCTGAGCTTTTAAATATCTGTGCTTGCACAACTCAGAGAGGTCTTGGGTGAGTGGTGATGGTGGTGGCATGTGCTTTTAATAAGTCTGGTTTTCCTTTTAGCTGTAAATTTGCTGTGAAAAGAACAAGCATCCGAACAGCACTTTATTGTCTATAGCAGCACATTGTTAGTAGAACACCTCAGGGGCAGGGGAGATGTGATTTTCTACTTAATAGAAGCACCAGCAGGCAGAATTCTCAATCTCTTTGGTTTTCTTTTTTTCTCCTATAGTGTTTTTGTCAGGAATAGGAAATGTAAAAGCAATTGCTAACAAACACTGCATTAATTGTTTGTTTTGAAGTTCTGAAACAGAGGTGAAAGATATGCTCTAGGTTTTTTGTTTCTTTGGATAGTCTACAAGAAATCTACTAATTTTTGTTGTTGTTTTTGTTTGTCTCTAATACTTTTGTCTCTGAGAAACATGGAAAAATTTGAAGAAATATGTGTTCTCCAGATGAAACATTGTATAGTGAAGGCTGCAAAAATGCTTATTCTGTCTTACATTCTTATAATGACAAACCATAAAATTGTGAGTTATATGGTCCTATGCATGAGTACTTTCTGAACATTTGTTTTGCCTAGAGCCAGTTCACAGCACACACACAAAAAAAAAAGAAAGAAAAACAACAACAATAAAGACTTATTTAAGCATACTATGTTTGAGGTAGAAGTTTTTTAGAAAGGCATCTGAGTGAACTGCTGGAAATCATTTGCCAATCATCTGAAACATAAGTTTGCTGAAGTGCAAAACCAGCTTCTGACAGAAATATCCTAATCTTCATGGGAAGTATTCTATTCTAGTTTATTCAGTGAGTTCTATTCAGTGATTTGTTCCATAAAAGTTAAGAAACAATTTGAAATTAGAAAAGCTTGAAAGTTGATCTGATTTTTAATTTTCAGTCTCTGGTTAAAATACAATGAGAGAGGGTACTGCTTACTAGTTCTAAGATTTTAAAGACTGGGCTAACCAAAATGGATCTATTTGAGTTGCAAATTGTAGATAATACATCCTTTGCATTTAAAATTATTTGATTTATTTAATACTGTAAGCTTTGGTTGGATTTATGATTTTGTTTATGCCTCTAGTGCACTTAAGTGTTTAGATTAAATAATATGAGTGAGAATCATTCCACCTAGCATTAGCTGTTGAATTCAGAGCAAAAAGTTTGCCTTCCCTTTCTAGTTAGTGGGAGAAGATAGCCATTACAGATGGCAAATCATTTCATTATTAGAAAGAGGAATTACTCACTGAAGTTCCCTCTTATCTCCACTGCCTATTAACAGGGCCTTGGTTACTGGCTGAGACTAGGTGCTTAACTTTTACATTAATGAAGCTAAGTGAGATTACTCCCTGACTAAAGTAGTTTAATATTTTTTTTCTGTCTGCTTAAACTGAGATACAATTTACTTTCCATATGCCCAGACCCAAATGAAAGAATAAGATTTAGCCATTATCCACTTAGTAAGAAATAGTGTATTCACTATTTTTACACTTAATAAAAAGTAAAAATTAAGAATTTTAATAAATTTGTACTAAGTGACAGAATTATACTGGTCACTGTTTGTGGGTATATTGTATCTAATCCTCCTTGGCTGCAAAAAGCAATGAAAATTATACCAGCCAAAAAGACTCAACTTTTCTTTAAAGGAAAAAAACCTACAAATTAAAACCAAAATTAAACTCAAAGTTTTAAGTCAAGCTCTTCTGCTTACTGATTTCACTCCTGATTAAATTTGGTGATTCTAGTCATTTTTATTCAAATCTGTAAACTCTGACATACAGTGAATTGTCCCATTAATTTTAATGAGTCTATTTCACGTTCCAAGCAAAGCACCTGTGCAGTTCTTTGCAGGGAGTAGTCCATGGAGCATAAGGTTTATGTTTTAATTATTAGCTAGTCATGCTTTTAGTGTTAATTTATAGGTTCATATCTTTTTAAAGAGTTGATACATATGTTAACCACTTCATCTACAAGTTACACCTGAGAAGTGGGATTGTTGAAGACGTCCTTCTCTAAGTGGCTGAAGTGAGTGACAAGAAGATTTTGCTTCATTCCTTCAATAGCTGGGCTGTGAACTAGGCAGAACTTAAGGCAAGATGAGAGGAAAGAAGTAGAATAGTTGTACTTTTATAAAACCACTGCTTCAACTTCTAAGACTGTTAAGAGGGAAAGAGAGATATATCTTTTTTCTAACATCTATCATATGGGTACCCAAAGTTCTGGTACCAAGTGGCTGTGGACATTCAAATTCAAGCTAGTACTGAAAGCCAAATTGATTGACAGGTTATTTGTATTGTATTTCTGATTCAAATAAATTCAGTAATGTAGTGCATTTTTCTAGATTACCCACTGGATTTCAAAGGTCAAAGGACTAAATTGATGACAGCTGACAAAATTGTATGATTTGTCAATATGCTTGCTAGTACTCCTAGCAAATCTGCTCAACTTCTAAGTCCAAATTAATCTTCTGAAATGTCAGCTCTTTTAAGAAACCTTCAACAAATGCATTCATTTGTGGCATTGTCCTGAAATATTTAAGGTTAGCCTTTTCATGCTGGCAGCGAATAATCTAACATGCTGCTTTATTATTCCTCTGAAAATAGGCACATATGCAAGACTAGGAATGAACAGATCACTTTAGCAGAAGTCCAGACATCCGGTAGGCAAACGTGTAATAGAATTCCCAAAGCCTCATACTTAAAAAGTAGGTCAGGAAAGAAGTAAGAATACAGAAGAAAAGACAGCAGTGGTTTAGTGTACAAGTAAAAAGTAACTGAAAAGCATCAGGTAAGGTTCGGCTAGACAGACTTACATTATTGGGCTGAGAAAGGCTGCAGTATGTGTGTATTCAGTATGTCAGCATGACTTTATCAGGAAAAAGAAAAAGAACCTTTAGCTCTTAAACTGACACAAAAGGGATGTTTTTATTATAGACAATAGGGTGTTACAAACTTGCTGATATCTTGGTGTGGCACCTGGCATTCCGAATGTTAGAAAAAGTAGCTTGAGCTGCCAGGACTTTGAAGCAGAATATTTTTTAAAATGCAAGAAATGTAATGGAGATTTCATTTAATTTCATTTTATTTATTTTATTCTATTCCATTTCTGAAAACGTCATTTTTTACAACACATCACAAGTGACTATTCTGAAAACAGCGCTAACAGAAGTTGATAATGTTTCATTCTGAGCCCACCCATGTGAATGAATGGGTCTTTCTTATCTCTTAGTTCAAAAGGCAGCAGCAGCTGATGTGAGGTTCTATATTTTCGGCACCCAGCTCTGCTCTGTGTGTGCTGTAGGAAGCAGTTATTCTGCTGCCTCACCAGCCCACAGCGAGTTCAGGTCATGCAGCAGTGCTCTGCCCTGCTTATTTTTACTTGCTGACAGGCCTTCAAGTGATTGAAAGAAAGAGGGGAGGGAAATGGTCCTCTTATTTATTTTCTTATAAATCCCTCAAATGTTCAATAACAGTGTGACGTTTAGAAAACATGTGCTGTTGAAGTGTGTGAATATCTTTAATTACTGGTGTTGTGGGATGAGCTACAGAGCTTCCTCCAGCAGCACTCCTGCATGTGAGGAGCAATGTCACCACCCCTACATGTTCGTAAAGGTCCTGATTTCGGGAGACATTTCTGTTCACATTTATGCCTGCTTTGCAACCTTCTATGCCTTGTTAAAGAACATAAGAATGTTCTGATGGTTAATCTCTGGCAGTTATGATCTGAATATGTGTCTGTATTTGTGTGTACGCACTTGAAATGCAAATCTATTCTGTGGTTTTTGGAATCCAGAGGTTATTTTATGTGACCAGCATTTAATCACTGTCATGCCTGAGTCTCACTGAAGTTGGCAGCATTACAGGTGTTATTTTATGTGACCTGCATTTAATCACAGATGATCCGTGAGTCTTGTTAAACATTGCAGCATTACAGAGATCCTACTTTCACATTCTCTAATGTAGTAACAAGAAACCTTTGTGCCAGTGGGATGTATACTTATGGTTCCTGATTTCCTACAGCTAGCTAATTAGTTTATCCTAGAAATTTCAAGGAAAGGATGCTTCTATTCCCTGTCAAACTCCTCCTATTTCAAAACTCGGAATGAAAGTATTGACTTTCAGAGCTGATCCAGATGCAAAGATTCTCTCCCTGCCTTTCCCCCTCTTGCTGTGCGTCCCTCCCACCCTCTCTCTCTCCCCTCCTCCCTTTCTCTCCTTCTCACCTTATATACGGCTGAAATCTGAAAAATTCTGTTATGTAAATATTTTTACATCTGACATGTCTAAAAAGAAACACACGTTTTTCTGAACACTTCAGAAAATACAGAAGTTTTTTTAGCGTTTACTTTCTTTGTTATATTTTGTTTATTATGTTACAGATATTCATTTTAACCAGGTATTTACTTTAGTTCATGATGACAATAAACCCCAGCATTTTCTCTTAATTGAAGGCCCCTACTACCTTAATTACCTGCCCCTACTTAAATGACCTGAGGATTATGACCTGAGGATTTCAATAGGAATATTATGATACTTATGTATTATACGATACTGCAAAAACTGTGGTTGACAGCAAGGTTCACTGGGGGTTTTTATATTTCTCTGTCACAAGCCAAGCTTAATATTATCTCTATAATTGCCATGCTCCAAAGATTTACACCAAGCCTACACTCCATGCTCAAAGTCATTTAACAAGTTCAGCAAATGCTAGGGCGACATTTACACTTGAGAAGAAGCCTGAATTCTTGGTGGCAGATGCCATTTATGTGTATGGAGTAGGACCTTTCACGTGTTGGGGTCCTTAGTAGCTAGATTAACAGTGGTGAGTAGTTATCAGCAACAAATTGTGATAAAGCTAGCCTCTCTTTCTCAGTTCAGAAAAGCTTGCTGACTTCTTGCTTACTCCTCTAGGCAAAGAAATTGTTTAAATTACTCACCAAATGTTTTTAGAATTATTACATGACATGGATCAACAGCATGTATTGCAAAATCAGAATATGTTGCTTATCTGTATTTGATCAGAGAACTTGCATAGCATTCAACCAGATCTGTGCTATGGTTTTTACTCCTTGGGAAATGGGATTGGGACACAATATTTCTGTTCTAAGTATGCACTGTATGAATATTTTATCAACCATATATTGCAGATCTTTTAACATCATCAGTCTGCATTTTTCAGCACAAAGAAAATATGCTTGAATTTTTGAGAATATTTCACATTCATGCAATGTCACACATTTTTAAGTCTTATCAGGAGAAAACAAGAATTTGTTTTAAGGGCATAATGATGAGCACAGTTTTAATCTTTGCTCATGGAGTGGTCTTTGCTGGCAGTAAAAAGTTTCATTTTGTTTTCCATGTTTTTCACAGTTGGAGGTGGAGGTGAAATGGTCAAGATGTTTCCAGAACCTGCTCCAATAATTAATCTTATTTATTTTTTTCAATATTTTTCTACATATTCTTTATTTGACTTTTCATAGTTTACAGCTAATAAAAGCTTGTGTAATGGTCTTTGACAAGCTAAATTAAAGATTCACCTAAGGTATATGCAGAGTACTTCATACATTCTCAGGTAAAGACAGAGTGTTGTTGAGAGCAGCAGGGTTCAGCATCTCTCCACAGCCTGAGGTACTCCTCAGTGTGTGTATGTGCACGTGAGCATGTTTGCAGCACATCTAATATCTGAAAAATAAGAGTCATAATGACCCTTCCTAAAATGAGAACAAATGTTTAAAACTGTGAGAGATCTTTTCTTTTAAGCAGATTACTTGCTTCTATTAAGCTATAAACTGTTTCAGAGTGGATAAGAGCTTGGAGATTGTTGCTTAATCTTATGCAGTTTTCTTTCACATTAAAACCTTGCTTTATTTTGGTTTAGTTGCCTGAATAATTGTCACATCTTACACCTGTATTGCCCTTTAGCAGTGGCTTTTTGTTCCAGCTGGACACAAAAAGAGGTGCTTCTTTCAATGAAGAAGAGAAGAAGCAAGACTAGTACTTCTAATTTTGAGCTTCTTTTTCCACAAGGAACACTCAGTTTTAAGTTCCAAAAAAGTTTCGGTGTGGCTTGTTGAAGTCATCATGAGGACCCTATGCCAAGAAGCATTTTTGTTCCTTAGTGGGGAAAATGGACCAGAGGTATATAAACACTAGAAAAAAAATAGTAAGCAGGGGAAATAGGTGAGAAGGAGGGAAAGAGAAGAAACAGGAAATAAAGAATAGGCTGCGAAAGAGGGAAGAAGATGGATGAAAATAAAACACGGTAGGACTTGTGCTATACAAATGGTAGGCAGGGGCAGCCATCTATCAATCTGCCATGGTCGGAGGCTTCACTAAGGGATGAGACCAGCTGGACTGTTTACATGTGAGGATGGCTCAATTAACACCACAGCTAAACCAAGTTCTTCTGTGAGAGAGGAAAGAGTGACCACTTTTATGCACATCTATGTTTCCATGAATCAATCATGCATATGTATGTCCTGTATCTACATTTTGATGTTACCAAAAAAAAGACTGATTATTTTTAATGATGGTTTTTATTAAAATTAATTCAATTTAATAACAAGAAAAATTCAGAATCAATTATATTTCACAGAATCACAGAATAGTAGGGGTTGGAAGGGACCTCTGTGGGTCGTCTAGTCCAACCCCCCTACTGAAGCAGGGTCACCTACAGCAGGCTGCACAGGACCCTGTCCAGGCGGGTCTTGAATATCTCCAGAGAAGGAGAATCCACAACCTCTCTGGGCAGCGTGTTCCAGTGCTCCGTCACCCTCAGAGGAAAATTCTTCCTCATGTTCAGACAGAACTTCCTGTGCCTCAGTTTGTGCCCATTGCCCCTTGTCCTGTCGCTGGGCACCACTGAAAAGAGTCTGGCCCCATCCTCCTGACACCC
>Ga0065711_1042121_pt1 | contig 15631 bp, 14 predicted proteins | sample Hoacrofraction12_FD_59098 | JGI IMG/M metagenome (GOLD analysis project Ga0065711, IMG submission 59098) | Hoatzin crop microbial communities from Cojedes, Venezuela - Epithelial fraction 12 v2 (version 2) | ecosystem: Host-associated > Birds > Digestive system > Esophagus > Crop | place... | reverse complement strand
GTACCCCCCGCCCTGGTGTGCGCGTTCCCTGGGAGCCCGGGCGGCTCCCGGCTGTGGCAGCGCGGGTTTGCGTTCGTTTGCGGTGCCGTGGAGGCGCTGCGGGCTTCCTGGCGGCAGGAGGCGGCGGGGCTGCACGCAGCGATGGCTCGAGCCGGTCTGCTTCTTTGTAGGGATTTAAAGCGAACCTCTCTCTGCTGAGGCGACCCGGGGAGAAGACCTACACTCAGCGTTGCCGTTTGTTTGTTGGGAATTTGCCTGCTGATATAACGGACGAAGACTTTAAAAGACTGTTCGCCAAATATGGGGAGCCAGGAGAGGTTTTTATCAACAAGGGGAAAGGATTTGGATTCATTAAATTGGTAGGCTTTCGTACTGTACGTGCATCCGTTTAATTCTCATGTAATAATAATTCACAGTTTGGTTTTCTAAAACTGGATGTTAAACTTTCCTTAGGAATCTAGAGCTCTTGCAGAAATTGCGAAGGCAGAATTGGACGATACCCCAATGAGGGGTCGACAGCTTCGTGTTCGGTTTGCCACACATGCTGCTGCTCTTTCAGTGCGTAATTTGTCACCCTATGTGTCCAACGAGTTGCTGGAGGAAGCTTTTTCCCAGTTTGGTCCAGTGGAAAGAGCTGTTGTGATTGTAGATGATCGAGGTAGATCGACAGGAAAAGGCATTGTTGAATTTGCATCAAAGCCAGCTGCAAGAAAAGCGTTTGAGCGGTGTACTGAAGGAGTGTTTTTGTTGACAACGTAAGTATTTTGCTGCTTAGGATTTTTAGTTTTCAGATTAATAAAATAGCTGTCTTCTGGTTTTTCAGAAGGGAGATTTTTGTGGAAAAGTAAAATGAGTATTTTTGTTCAGCACTCCTAGGCCAGTTATTGTGGAACCGTTGGAACAGCTGGATGATGAAGATGGTCTTCCAGAAAAGCTTGCTCAGAAGAATCCGATGTATCAAAAGTAGGCACTATATTTTGGTGTAAAGAGTATATAGATGATGTACATAGTAGTGTCCCAGATTCTGAAGGAGGTGGAGTAATTTTTCAGAAACATGCTTTGAGTTTTGACTAATACTTTCAGTTCTTGTTTTTTTCTTTTTTTGTTGTAGTTTGGTTTTAGATGATGCAACATGCTGATTTGTTTAGTATATTCACTGAGGATTACACAAGCAATTTTCTACATTGTATCAGAAAGAAATAGTAAAGCTGAAATAGCAGCTCAGGAACAGATGGTTTTTGGTATGTGTAGAAACTCAAAAATCAGACTTCAGCTGTTTGCTCATCCTGTTGTTTGCAACTGTCATCTCACTTGGGGCGTATCATGTTGATGATCCGATAGGGAATTTGCAAACTGATGTTTATGGTATGAAATGAGGAATTAAGTAGAATTTTAACCCATTCTGTGATTAATAAAAACCAGTTGCCTGTGGGTTTGCCTTATGAATCTGATGACTGGGCATAAGAGACTGTAGGAGTCTCTTCCTAAGTAGCAGTTTTAGTTTAGGATCTGTATTAAACCTGTTTGTTGTGGAAATGTTGTGTTTTCCCAGATCACAAAAGTGAATGGAGAGTGGAGATCAAGTCAGTGTTGTTTGTATGAGAAACTGTTCAAAATTACTTGCTTTGATCAAAAACTATAAATGGTTTAGAGGCAGTGTCTTTGAAAACAGTGTAGACAAGTATAATGTTCTTGAAATGTTGAAATAAATTACATTGCTAATGTATGGAAGCTTTTGAACTTTCCTAGTTTTGTTCCATTAATTATTGAGTCTTAGACTGCAGTTCTGTTGGGGCCCTTAGGCACTTTGAAAACTATTTAAGTTAAAGTGAAGATTGCCACTTGCCTTTGACACAGTGCCACTGAAAAAAATCCGTCTCTCCATAGGCTGTTGTTTTGAGCAGCTGCACCTATTCGGGCAAAGGCCTGTCTTGTTTGAGGATCTTGTACCTGGCACTTGCCAGCAGTGGAGTGTCTAAGGAGGAAGATAGGAATGAGGGAAATGTGCAGTAGAACTCTTAGGTGGGAAGATTTGCTTGGATGTGATAGTGCAGGAGTCTCCATGTTTGCTGTGGTAGTTGTAGAATTTTTATATTAAATGCTGCTGTTTAAGTCTGTAAAATGCTGTGCTGTTAATTGGTATTCTGTCACAGCAAGTTTTCTATCGCATAGTTGTGAGGTAATGTTTTCAGGACTCCTCTAACAATTCAGGTATTCTCTGGCAATTCTGCTATTCTGCTTGTGATCTTTTATTGACCTTCAGTTTCTAGGCTCACGCAGTCTGAATGGGCATCTTCCTTTCTGCAGGGAAAGAGAGACTCCTCCTCGTTTTGCTCAGCCTGGCAGTTTTGAATTTGAATATTCCCAGAGGTGGAAATCTTTAGATGAAATGGAAAAACAGCAGAGAGAGCAAGTGGCAAAAAACATGAAAGATGCCAAGGACAAACTTGAAAGTGAGATGGAAGATGCTTATCATGAGCATCAGGCAAACCTCTTGCGTCAAGGTAATTGGCTCTGAATTCTCTATCATCTTTTAGCTTTAAATGCTGGCTTAAATGTATGGCTGTTCAATGGTTTCATGAATAAATTCGTGCTTCCTGCTGCTAGCTTGAGAATTTCAGGCTTAAAAGAGCAACTGGTAGTTTTTCAATTTCTATTTAAGTGAAGGATTGTTAAGAATAGTGATGCTGCGAAGGTAGCTGTCTGCCATAGCGCAGATGAGGTCAGTCTAATTCAAATCTGAGTTTAAATCTGACATGAGTTTGAAATAGCTACTGACAAGCTTCATTTCGGCAGACCTTATGAGGCGTCAGGAAGAACTGAGACGTATGGAAGAACTCCATAATCAAGAAATGCAGAAACGCAAGGAGATTCAGCTGAGGTTGGTTTGGCTTTGATGGGATTTTTTCAATGTTACATTTGTTTCTTTTTAAAATGACTTATATGAAGTTTTCATTTTTCAAGAAACACCATTGCTGCTTCAGTGTGTGTATCAGAAATTGAACTGCAGTGTAAGTTTTTCTTTGAGTGGTTGAGCATTGCAGTGTATCTTACGCTCAAGCGTAATCATTCAGTGCCTTTCAACTTGCTTGCACAAGTGCTGTTAATGAGAGGTGTTGAACGTGTTACACTGAGGTTTAACAGTCTGCTTTGGGATGATCAGGCAGGAGGAGGAGCGTCGCAGGCGCGAAGAGGAAATGATGATACGTCAGCGGGAGATGGAAGAACAAATGAGAAGACAGAGGGAAGAGAATTATAGTAGAATGGGTTACATGGATCCAGTAAGTGAAATCATGCTGTTCTGTGGATACGTTACCATGTTCGGGAATTTTTTTGATGTATTTTCAGATTGACTTGTTTTGCTTCCTTTAGGTTAGATAATGCACTGTCTTTGTAGGTGTAATGGTAGTACATTGGCTGTACGTGTGTTTCATCTCCTGAAAGGTATGGCTTTCAGTAGTAGATAATCTGTGCTAAAAGTTGTTTCTTCTATGCAGAGGGAGAGAGACATGAGAATGGGTGGTGCCACCACAATGAACATGGGAGGTAAAGAATTTTTAAATAATTACTTTATGTGGCTAACTTAGAAATTGTCAGAATATGATTATATATTTCTCTTTCTTAGATCCTTATGCTTCTGCAGCCCAGAAATTTCCACCTCTCGGAGGTGGTGGCGGCATAGGTTATGAAGCTAATCCAGGAGTTGGCCAAGCAGCCATGAGTGGTTCTATGATGGGAAGTGACATGGTAATGTATCCTGTGGTGGCTTTAGTTTAGCACAAGGGAAATGTTGCAGTTGGGAATTGAGTTCTCTGCCAGTGTTCGGATGGTTGTGTACATTTCACTGTTAGCTGCTGACTTTCGTGTCAGGTATTTCACGTGAAGATTAGTGTGGCAGCGTGTAGTGCTAGATTAGTTCTTAACCATTATGGTAGCTTACAGAGTTGGAAGTTGTTTGTAAGTGAATTCAAATGTGCTGTTAAGCATATTTGCAATTAACTCTGACTTTATTGGACTTTGGACATTCTGCGTCACTGTTAGGCTTGGAAGGATTTTTTTATAAATTCTAGACAATCTGACATATTGCATAATTGAAATACATAATGTAGTAGCTTCTCAGTAATTTGACATTCTGTATTTACGGAGGAGAGATTTTTGTTCTCCTTTCCAGTGTGTAACATTGCATTTATTTAGCCCTTCCAAGCCTAGTTAGGATTGATGCATGTTGGTATGGGTATGCTGTTAATTCAAAAATCTGCGCTCATGTCTGTTTAAGCAGCAGATTAAAGTAATGAATGGTGAACAGCATATCACTTATTCTGTATGCTGCTATTTGTCATAGAAGAGCAGAAATGCTGTTCTTAGCTTTAGGCATGTTCCAGTGATCCTTGACTGTAGCCATTTTGTGGTTCCTATCTCACAAAGGAATGATAGCCCGTCCTTGTTTTCCCGTGTTGGGCATGAATGTATAGGTAGAGCTTGTTAAAGCTACGGCATCTCATGTTCGAGCTATTTTTCCAACCTGCACTGGTTTTGGCACACTATATGTGTGAATGGGCATTGAGCCTGCTTAGTGTTACCACACTGAAGCAACATGGATGTAGATTAAAAAAAAATGCTTAATGGGAAGGATGGAAATCTGTGTTGGCTAGGTGGTGATGCTAGTGTGCTTTCACCCTCCTCAGAGGGTGTACACTCTGTAGCACAAGCTGAAGTAAATGATTTTTGGGTGGGTTTAGGCCTCTGGCTGAATGTGGTGAGCTACCATAGTAGCTTGTCAGCTATCTTCTGTTTTTTTGGGGGGAACCATATCTTTGGAATGATACCTTTGCAGAGCATCATTGATTCAGTAGACAGTGCCGGTGGCCTTAATGTATCTATATAATCTACTGACATTTAAGCAGTTCCTAAGTTTTCCGTGAACAGTTAGGCAGTCTGTGGTGAATGCTGGGTACATTTTTTTCCTGAAAATCATGGTACAGGTGCATGCTGAACTTGTGTAATACTTGAAAACTTGATGTGGTCAAGAGGTGTGGCAGACAGTAAGAAGGTTTAACTGCCTTGAGTTTCTTAGGATGGGGTTCTCTGCCACACAGGGCTGTCACAATTACTTGGCTGTTACCTTTGAAACAGAATTGGAAGAGAAGCTGCCATGAATTAGGCAGAAAGAACCTATGTAATCTGTGGAATTCCTTTCTTGGAAGAATTGAAACTAACTTTCAGAAGTCAGGAACCCAAAGTGTTTATTTTCAGTTGCAGATACCTTTTGTAACAAGCAACCTACCATTGTTCTGTTACTTGGTAGTGGAAAACTTGCTTGACATGAAAGTTCACAGCTATCTTTGACTTACAGTTTGTCAGTTCTGTAGGCTGAATGCTGATCACACCTACTGATACAGTAACTGAATGAAGTACATGCAACGAGAGGTAACAGTAAAAACACATGAAGTCTCTGCTTTATTGCAGGGTAATTTAGCTTTTACATCTTGGTGTGAAACCTTTCAAGGCTGCGAAGTTGTGAATTTTCCAAGAGCTTGTGGTGAAAGTGGGGTGGGAAGGGAGATATTGGCTGGATGCACACAACCCTTTGTGCATAGTTCTAACTCGAAATGCTGAACAAATTGTAGTTCTTTGAACACATTCTGCATATTATACACCAGCAGTTCCGGAGTACGTGGGGTTTTAACAAATGCAAGTCTTTTGATTGAGCGATTGCGTTGGTTAGGTAAATCACTGGTCATTAGCTTTTTTCACTTTTTTTTTTTCTTCTTGCAATCCAGTAGTGCTCACAGTCAGTTTTGGGTACTGCCCAAGGCCTCTGCAGTTTAGTCAGCAGACCGTAGTCTTAACCCCATCTTGAAAAGCACATGGTCTCTATTGCAGCACATGCCATTAACTGGTGAGTAGGCATTCTGTTTACGATGACATTTTATGAATGTCAGCTCATACTTCAGTGAACTGAAGATTCTGTTCTCTGGCTAGGCTTATTTGGAAATGACAGTGATGTAATCTGAGCTTTTGCTGCACTAAAGGTGAGAAGTTTGCAAGCTGTTTGCATTAACTTGGTTGAAAATTGCTAGAGCTCATTTGGAAAAGTTGTTAATTCACATCTGCACTAATGCTTACATTTCTAGCACTGCAGGGAGGATCTGTTCTTTGTAACAGATGTATGAGAATGCATCAAGTGGGAACATACCTCAAGGCATGTATTACAATAAACTAATTTTTAAATTACCCTTTTTTCCTTTCTATGTTCCCGGTACCTGTGGATCGGCTCAATGGTGATTGTATCGACGAACCTTGACTGCGGAACCTTCTAAAAATATATACTTAACACACATGGACATCAACTACCTATAATGAACTGTTAATTCTGTTCCAATAGCGTCCTGAACGCTTTGGGCAGGGAGGTGCGGGGCCTGTGGGTGGCCAGGGTCCTAGAGGAATGGGGCCTGGAACACCAACAGGATATGGTAGAGGGAGAGAAGAATACGAAGGCCCAAACAAAAAGCCCCGATTTTAGATGTGACCTGTAGTTTCATTCCAGTTTGTTTTTGTCTGTCTTGTTTAGACACCAACTTTTTAATTCTTGCATTTTAGTAAGAAAGCTACGTTTTTATGGATGTTAGAAACTTACTGACCTAATATTTGTAAGTGGTCTGTTTGGGCGAGTACAATTTAATTATGTAATGCAGTGTTTCAAAACAAATTTAGCTGTTTTTTTGATGTATAACGTCCCTAACTTGATGGCAGTGTACCTTGTGCCACTGAATTCCCAAAGTGTACCAACTTTTTTTTACTGTGCTTCAAATAAATAGAAAACTAAATGTAGTAACTTTTCTTGCCATTCGTGGTTAAACATACGAGGCTAAATACCACACCTTCCGCAGTAAACCGAGAGTCTTGCGTAGAGGTCAAACTAGACCAGGGTGTGGAACTGCAGTGAAGAGCGAGGTCTCTTCCCATAATGCCTCTAGCTAAAGATTGGGTTAAATAGTAGACGAACTTTCCAGTAGGTGCAGATTTCTTGAGCATTAATTGTGCTGCAATAAGGAAGCAAATGGAAATCTTGCAAGTGCTGCGAGATACAATAATTAAAGCTACACTGCAAGCAGTGCAGTATGTAATGAATTCATATTTTAGCTACGGATAATGGGTGGTGGGATGGTAGCCCTTGCCACCTTGGCAGTTACTGCTTGGAATCTCTTAAAGACTTTAAGCAGAAGACTAGCAATGGTTATTTTGAAATAAATTCAGAGAATGACTTGTATTGGCTGACTTCCTACCTAAAGGATTGTTAATGTGATATTTATGTGCTCTTAAGCTGTCTGAGACTACAGGATCTGGCCTTGCTCCGTATTGTGTACTCACCTGAAATTGCTTGGCAAAAAGACCAGAAGTGTTACTAGTGATTAAGGTTAACTTGCTTATGTCCTCATTGCTAATTGAGTGGACTAATTTGCGTAGTTCAGAATACATCTATTTGTATTATGGGGACTGCAGGAACTATTCTTAAATCATGTAGCTGGTGGGCAAATCCTAAAAAACTGTATGTAAAATACAGAAATTAGCTTGCTTGCATGATGGGTATCGCTCTTTTATTATTGATGTTTGCAGATAATGCATCAAAAGTAGTATCTGAATCTGGAGTTTAATAGTTAATACTATGCAGTGCAAATAAACTCCCTTTTAAGGTTCTTTTGTAGAAGATTTGATGAATTCGTTAGCTTGCTGTTCATTTTATTAAGCCCCAGAAGAATTTGAAAGCATTCTGGACTCATTGGTAAGGTAGTTGCTCTGCTTATTATTATATTGTACCAGATAAGCTGGGAACGTGACTTCCCAGTGTGAAATACCTTGGTGTTAATGCAGGATCCATCAACCTGCTTGGCACAAAATAGCTTAGTTTGGCTGTACCCTCACACGATTCCCCAGCTACCAAGCATTCTGTGAGTAGCTTGAATTTTCCAACCAACAATCTTTCCATTCCTTGTGCTGAGCATTGGCTAATTCTAAATTCTGTGCTAATTTTTCTCTTTTGTAATAAACTTTAGTGTCAGCTTGCAGTATTTTAGAGTGCAGATGATCCCTCTTGAAGTACTCTTAAGTGCTGTTACTCCTTAAATGCAAAAATGGCATGTTGTGAAATGCTGATACCAGGTAACACTGACTTTGAATATTAAGCGTACTAAATAGTGACTCAGCTTGTTTGGTGAATGCTTCTTACTTTCCCAGGAAAGTTTGGGGGTTGATAACGTGCTACAACCATGAATTGTTCTTCAGGAAATCCGGAATTGGCAGTTCCTAAGCTCTGCGGACCAAGTATCTGGGAGTACTTGTATTGGATACTTAGTTTAAAAATCAGCAGTACCGATGCAATTTCTTTATTGAAGTAGTATTAAATAATGCATATGTTGTCTGGAGGGTGTTCATGGGACACCCACAAAAGGTGAAAGTGTCTCAGATGGGGAATTCTGAACATAAACATTAAATTAATTTTTTCAGTTTATTTTTCAGATTACATGTCATTCTTTATTAAAGAGATGCTGGTGTATATCCTAAAGTATGTTCTTTTGTAGTTCTGTAACTTTGAAGAGTGAAGGATGCTGATGTCCTTGTACCTTACAGAGGTTGTCTTTTGGTACCTGTTTTGTACGTAAGCTACTGTTGCTAGGTATTAAAAATAGCTTGAGTTGCAAAACCGTGATTAGTAAATATATTGAAAGATCTGGCAGTTTTCAAAACATCTGAAAGTTTGGTTAAATCTAGCTTTGTAGCTGCATAAGCAGAATTTCTAAAACAAGTTCTGCTTTGAGTTGCATGTATTAAGGCATACAATTAACTAGATACCACCTTTTAAAGGTCTTGAAGTTGTCTTAAAAGCTGTCAAACATGTCAACTTTAAAATCTGATAAAGTTGCTAAATGTGGGAGGCGAGAAAGTTATCTACCTTTGATCTGTTCCTATGAGGTTTTGGACTCTTTTTTTTTATAAAATCAGATTTATATAATTGAATCTTCAAAACCATTTAGAAAAGTGCTTTGGTCAGACCTGGTTTTGGATGGTCTGGATCACATAACACATTTTTGTACTGGACTTGGAGGACATTGGCTGTTGCAATTTAGTGTGATCAAAATTGAGCCCATTTTGACACAGATTTCTAAAAACTGCAGCATGTAGAAACTGGTATCGTTATACATTTATCTTCAACCCTTTCTCAGAAATGAATGCAGAATAATCTTCTGGTGTAGACATATTAATCATTTATACAGCTGCTGAGAGACTGAAACTGCTTTTGAGATTTTGTGGTATTTTTGTGGTAGAGAAATTCTTGGCTTCTCCTTGGCAACCATTTATTGTGGGAGCAAGTTTTTGCTGGAGTTTGAGACTGCAATTTACACTTAAAACTAGTGGCCTGCTACATAACTGCACTTAGCCAGCATTTCTGCAGTTCATAACTGTGAGGAACGTAGTACCACAAATGGCAATGGACATTAGGACCCGGATGTAGTATTCCTGCTTGCTCCAAGATTCTCATTGCCGACTGCGTACAGGTAGGTAACAAGCAATATAATATAACTTGGTGACTTTCTATGTAATCTTATACTGTGGGTATTCTGACATCACACTTCTGACTGTGGAATTACAGTGCAGCACTCCTCATACCTGTATGTTAAGCTTGCATCAAAGCTGCGTGGTTTTCGGTTTTAAGCTTTGTCTTGTTCAGAGTCAATAAGCAACTTACTGTGATTCTTAGATTAAGTATTTTCAGACCCGATTCCTTTGTACATACGACTCGGCTTGTGTGGGTTTTTCTTAGTTCCGATGTAACAAAGATATTCTCAGATGAGCTCTGTGGGGAAGAGGGAATGTGATCTTAAACTCACGCAACTAGTCAACTAGGCGCTGTCAGTGCCTAGAAGAGGACTGTTCAAACTTTCTGTGGTGACAGAATGGCCCATCTGCAGCGCATCCCTTCGTAGGCTCTTGGCTCGGTAGGAAATGCCTTAGTGATCGCTGCTATAGCCGTGTGTGCACTATGTGATAGTTGCTTTAAACTTGCTGATACAGTCAGCTTTGAGACTGATTTGGAATAGTTTTGAGGACGTACAACTGAGTACTTGAATGAATATCCCTGTGAGTAGTTTCATAGAGCTTATTGGACATTGCAGTTGTCTTTATTTTAATCTTTGACAAGCGTAATGTATTCCTCTGCCTTTAACTGACAGTGATGAAATTCTGTATTTCTGCCTCGTAGAGTCATCTTGGTAGTGTAATGCTCAATTTCATTTTTCATCAGTCTTGGGGATGTAATTCTAAACTCTTCATTACTAGAAATACTGAACGTAGTGTTTCAGGATTAACATGCTTGTGTTTCCAGACATCCAGACATGCTGATCTCCAGCTCTTTTGCATTAGCTCTCGAACCTGAATTTCAAGGTCCCTTGCTTCAGCACGTGATCTAGCTCTTGTCTGATGTTCAGTTTATTTACTTCAGAGGTATTGTAATGTGTTTTCCTGCTTGTTCTGCAAAGTTTTGCTTTGCATACTTGTTTCTGGTGGTATTGTCACATTGGGACACTTCTGTGTTATCTTCCAGGCAAGACTCTTGCTGGTGAACAGGGGATCTGCTGGACAGCCTTGCCCTCTGCTGTAGCTATCTTTTCACGTTCCATTGAGAGCTTGAAGTAGCAGCTGCACTGTAAGATCGTAACAGGTCTTTGGTTACACCACAGCAAGTGTAGCTGAACTCTAGCTAGTCAAGCAGTAGCACCACTTGGCACAAAGTCAGTTTGGCTTTTCGTGATGGCTTACTCTTACCTGTGAGTAGAATTCAGTTGCAAAACTGATGGCGGTATGCGTACTGTCATGTAGCAGAACTGAATTATTAATCTTTAAACCAGTGCTCAGATCTGACTGGTTTTTCCAGTGTGCTTTAGATACTTGACTTGATCCGCAGGAATGTCGTGGAGGGGTTATTGGCACATCTGCCTCGTTCTACATACTTGAACTAGCAGGTTTTTGACACTCTTGGAGCAAGCAATTTGTGACTGAACCGTGGGTCTCTACCAGCTCTGACTGTCCACAGTAATGAAACTTGGTGTGGTAGCTTACTTAAAAGCAAATAGTCACGTCTGCGCTAAGTCAGTCTGTAATAAGTGGGTACAAGAAATGGCATTGAAGTGCTTGCATTGTGTTTCATCTTGGGCTTATCTGTGTGTGAAATACACTTTTTCTCAAAAGCTAATCTGAAGCTCAGAAGTGTGGTGTCAGAATACATATGCGTACCTGCAAGGCCCTCAGATCCAGATACTGGTGCTGTCAGGAGAGAGCACAGCATAGCGCGTATGGGGGCTTCACTGTAACATTAAGCATACAAAGTGTTGATTTGCTTGCAGTTTTCCCCATAGCTAAACACTGAGGCCTGTGAGTAGTTTTAGGACTTGAGCAGTAATGGGGTTGCATGTCTCTGTTAATCATTGCCAGCTGCAGTGACATGATCAGGAAGGCCAGTGTTCTGTTCCATTATGTTAAATGAGGCTAAGCATGTTGGAAAGGATGCATTAAAAGTATGCTGTTCTGGGTAATTACTTGGCTTCTTCCACTACTAGCAAGTTTGGAATCGGCTAATTAGCTTCAGATTTTTTTTCCTGTCCATACCAGCTAGTGGGGCTGTTAAATAGCTGCTTACTGGAAAAGGAAAAAAGGGAGGATTGGCCTTCTCCCACCTCTGTCATTGCTGCTAGATAATGATTGACATGTTAGGACTTGGCTGTGCAATCCCGCAGTGGTCTGTGAATACCCCATCTCTGTAAATGTTGCTTCTGAACACCAGTACTGAAGAGCTAACTGGGGAGGGCTGGGAGGAGTGTGGCTAGAAGTGAATCTGGAGTGTTAAAAGGATGCACAAAGATATAGTATCCCTTATGCATGATGTTTGTTGCTATGGCATAGAAAACAAAATGTGCATACTATACTTCTGAGGGCCATGATAAAACCCAGGTGGTGGGTTTGAGACTAAACTTGAGCTTCGCCCTGCCTGGTCGGATCACATTGTGACCATGGTGTGATTTGCCTCCCAACTAGAGGTGTGCACAGAACCTCCTACTGCATCCCTAGCTGCTGAGCATTGCAGTTCGCCCTCAGTGTTTGCCCTTACCTATAGTAAAAGAGTGGGTCTTGGAAGGGAAGAATCTGTTGGCGAGCATAAAAGCAGCAGACTGACAGCGCTGACCTCCAGTGTCTTCCTTCGGCTGTTGAAGCACTTGTAGGACTATCGAACCTGAGGGCTGCAGGAGTCCAGGGACATTGCACTCCTTCATGAAGGGGAGGACAGAGGGCATTACTGCAGGAGACAAGCTAGTGTAAAATAGTTGAAGTAGCTTGACAAAATTGTTAATGCCTTCACATAAGGGATAGTATACCTCTGGCTGCAATCAAACCTCATTGTACTCAGACTGGTGATTTACGGTTTGTGCTCAGACAGGGTGCAGTTCTTCAGTCAACCACCTGCATATTCCTTCATCTCTTTACAAGTGTTTAGGCTAGACTATTTCTGCCCCTTATTCTTCCACTTAAGATTTTGGAATAATATGTAAATTCCCCCTCATAACTAATCAGTCCATGTATCTTAAAACCTTATCTTTAAGTTAGTTTTGAAATGGACAGATTTTTCCATGTATTACTATAATAACTTCTGTTGTTATCCTTTAGGTGAAGATGGAAGCTGAGTGAAACCGGAGTGCTCATCCGTGGGAAGTAAGGATAACTTCTGATCTTGTTCTGAATGAGTGAAATAATGAAGGCTTTTGGACGTTTGATAACTGAGTAACTTCGAGTTGGTGAATATTGAGAAATCCGTACAAGTGAGTACGTGAAGTGTGTAGGGTAGAACTTAGTACCTGCTGCCAAGCTGTGGGGTGAAGTACCCAGGCTCCATCTGGGCTTGATGTCTTGACAGCAGTGGTTAAAAATACCTTTCTAGGCGTGGGCTTGTACAAGGGATTACAAAATCGCTGTGAGTGTAACTTTGGAATGTTTTTCCAGCTCGGGAGCCGAGCATGAGCACATCCAGCACGATGCCCAGCGATCTGTGGAGGGGCCAAGATAACAAGTGAGCAGGTGAGTAGTTGGTGTCCTCATACTGCTGTGAGGGCTCGGTAACCCATCACCCTGTGGCGATGTATTATGTAGTTCCTGCCTGAAATCTGCTCTTGACTAATCTCAATTTTATATAAAATTTCTGAAGCTTTCTTTTGTAGAGCCAAGCTATAACCATTGTTTGAGGCTTTTCAGTCCTGCAGTGTCAGATAAACTCTGTCCTCTGAGTGCTGTGGGTGGTCGAACAGATAACCAGTTCTGCCTCCAGGCTCCAGTGACTGGGGTGGGTGGCTGGCACCAAGGGAAGAAGGGACCAGTAGAGCAGCTGCTTCTCAAATGTTCATCTGATTAAAAGTTGTTCAAAAGCTACTTTTCTTTAATACTTCAATGAAATTTCAAAATACCCTGGAATCGAAATTAGCATCTACAAGAGTACAAGCAGATAGTGATTTAGGGAAGTAAACTAACTTGCAGAGCTGGAATTAATGAAATTTTCGCTCTAATTTAATACTTAAAGTACAAGGGGGAACCTCAGATATTTAAAGTCTTGTGTGAGGAGCAACATGCAAAGTACCTTAACTCAGGAGTGATGGGTAAGTAACAGCTTGGATACGCCACAGCTGAACCTGTAAGACGTGAAGCTGGTGAGATTCAGTTGGTGAACTCCTGTTGGATCGTGTGTGATTTGTCACTGCTGCTCTTGTTTCCAGGGTAGTAAAACACAAAGCCATTTCAGATGTGTGAAATCGATGAAGTAGATGAAAAGGTGAATGCTGTTCATTCACTCTCAAGGCTGGTGTGTGAACTCGGGGTCCTAGAGAACATTTGGCAGGTGCTGGGCCGGTTGTGGTGCACTCGTTGCCTTGCCATGTCATTCTGTGTGGTTCTGCTGGTGTTTTTAGTGGTGTTACTAATGGTGTGCTTTGCACTTGCAGAAGAAGATGGAAGTCTGAATGCAGTGAAGAGAAGCCAGGAACATAGAGTTTTTAAAAATAAAATGCTTTTTTTTATAAATGACTTCTGTTTTATTCCAGAGTGTGTTCAGTGAGTAAGCAGCTTGTTCAGCGTAACGCGGTGTGGACGAATTTGAGAAACGCTGCCGCGGATGGGGCTGTAGAAGCGGGCACAGAACGTGCTGGAGCGAGAAGGGCTTGGGTCCTTGGATCCTGCGCTGTGCTGCAGCAAGCGCATGAAAGGGAACCACTCACAGCTGATCAAAGCCTGTCAGACCGAGTGTGGCATTTTTTCCTGCTGGGATGGTGCCGTGGGCTTCCTCTGGCAGTCAAAACGCTCCACTTCAGGCTGGCTGTGCTCCTGACCGGTGTGCAGCCGTAGGCGCTTTGGCTAAATGACGAGCTTAGGGTTTTAAAATTACACTTCTGCCTAAGGCGCCTGAGGTATTTCTCAAGTTTCACCCATTCCTTCTCCGTCTCGAGCCCTGTGTGCTGCTGTAGTTACGCGTGCCCGGTCGTCTTGGTGATGACTGTAGTAATTCAGCCTGAAAGGCCGAAGTTAGTTCTTTGGAAGCCAGAGAAGTGCTGGGTTTAGCTCTTGCAGCACAAATTACCGTGCTCGTATTGCTTCATTTGATTCCTTGGACAGCTGCACTGTGTGCGTACGTAGTTCATGCTGTCAGTTATTACATATGGTCCTTTGTTCAAAAATCCAGTAGTTCATGTGTTAATACGCCAGCAGTAGGCTGTCTGCGTGGAGCTGCGTTGCAGCAAGGTTTTCCCCTGCAGCAGCAGGGAGAGGCGTCAGCATTGGGCTGGGAGTTGCCGTGCCAGACTAGAAAGATGAAAATAGATTTGGCTTAATGTGGCAGGCGTGTGAGATTGTTGAGACGTGTCTGGGGGGCCAGGGGCGCAGGGTTAGTGCCTGGCTGGAACACTGCTCGCCTGTGCTTGAAACCCCAGCCAGCCCTGGCTTGTGTTCTCCTAAATGGGGGAAGCTTTCGCTACCAGAGCAGAGTTCGCTGCTGGAGCTGCGTTGCGGGTGCTGAGTCCATGTTCCGTAGGGTTCGGGGAGCTGAGCAGCCCCGGGGCTGGGCTGGCGCGGTGGGAGCAGCTGCTCGGGGCTGGGGCAGCAGGAAGGGCCCGGCAGGCACCCGCGGCGGGGCAGGAGGGGCTTGCGGTCGGGTAGAGGACAGGCTGCGGTATTGCGCTCTTTGCTTTGACATCACGATGTTACTGTCCGGATCCTGGAAGGCTCCCGAGAGCAGAGCTGTCGGGGTTGCTCAGCAGCCGCGCTGCGGGGGGCTGGGTTTCGCTGCCTCTCCCGCAGCTCCCGCAGGCTCCCGCAGCCTCTTCCTCCTTGCACTGTTACTCCCCAGTAACTCGTCCCGATTTCCATTCTGCTGTTCCTGCCTGAAGGCGATCCCAGCGCCCACCCCCGCCTCCTCCCGCACTCCGGGTGCGGGGGGTAGCAGCGCGGAGCTGCGCACCTCGCCCCTAGGGTACCGGCCTCCGGCTGGCGCAGCCCACCGCCTCCTCGCAGATATTTCATAATTAAAAACCGGAGGCGGGGGGCG
>Ga0065711_1042119_pt1 | contig 15632 bp, 7 predicted proteins | sample Hoacrofraction12_FD_59098 | JGI IMG/M metagenome (GOLD analysis project Ga0065711, IMG submission 59098) | Hoatzin crop microbial communities from Cojedes, Venezuela - Epithelial fraction 12 v2 (version 2) | ecosystem: Host-associated > Birds > Digestive system > Esophagus > Crop | place... | reverse complement strand
CCCCCCATGGGAAAAAGAAACCAGCTCTCAAGATTACCAACCTCCAGCACTAGTGTTTGTTAAAAATGAAGAACAAAGACAGCTAAAGCACTTTCCACCCTTAAAACAAGGGTCTGAAGCAAAAGCTATCCAACCCTACCATGGTCAGTAGTTGCAGAGAAGTACTGGGAAGTGAGAGTAGAGGTTTGGGGGTTTTGTTTTGTTTTTGAAGCGAAAAAGAATTAAAGAAAGATGATACACACAGGATTTGTTCTGCAGGGAACCCTTTCAACTTCGATGGAGAAGACATTGTAACATAACAGGTTAAGGCTCTGATGGGTTTTTACTGCAGATTAGTACTTGCAGGGTGACCTATTATTTTATTTGGGAGGTGGCATAGCTATTGCCCATAATACTCCAATTTCTTTGCTGTACTGGGCTAAGATCCCTTCTCACCAATCCATGTACCACCCAGCAATAAATCCTGCCAGGCCGTAATAACTCCCCAGGGCTTACTCACTATGCTACATTAGAAGAGCAGGGGATGGTGACTAGAACATGCATTTTATTAATCTTTTCTTGCCTGTTCCAAAGCATGCATCTGAGGTCAAATGATGCATCCAGGAACAGAGGACTTCCATTCTCAATAAAAAAGTAAACCCACCTGTGCTGGCAAGAATCTTTCAGTGATTTTATGAACTTCTAAGTCTGCATAAACTGGAACTGAACAATAAAATGCACAAAATAAAACATTGGCAATGTTTATATAAAAGCAGCGTATATAAAATCTGCAGTGAAAAGGAAGCAAACTGCTTTTTAAAATGCCTGTATCCAAAGCTCAAACTCTATAATGAATTTGTCCATGCTATTCATATTATAGTTGTAGCTGTATTCCCAAGAGAGGCAACTGAAACAAGGACTATACAGCTTTTTTCTTTTTAATTACCAAGATTACATTTGATATCTGTTTAGTTATAATTCAGTTGTTAGTTTTTGCTTGAATTAAGGTAGTTTCTCCAAACTTTTCCTGTGTTGTAATGAGCTAAATATCTCTGTGGGAATATCAACTACTTCCTACATCACACTTTCAGTATTTTCATTGAGATTTAGAAGAGAAAACAAAAAAACAACCCAAGACTCCCTGCAAGTAGGATGTCACAGGTAATGGAATTCAGAAGTATTTAATTAGGTTAAAGATAGTACTGCCTTCAAAGATAAGTCAATACTTTCATGTGAAATGCTGTGTTTTACATCAGGGAGGGATAGGGTTTTTTAAGTTAATTTGTACTCCTCTTAACGCATAGTTTACCATGAACTCCAGGGTTTAAAGTTTCATTACTTGCAACTTCAGACAGTTGCATCTCAGCTTTCAGAGATGATGGAACATGGCAAGTACACACTGTGCACAGACAGCTTGAACAAAGCAAACTAATAAAAAACCCCTGAAAGTTACAATAAAAGTCTGCTATGCCATATCGTGTCACTATAGGCATCTGAATTGAAAGTACTAATTAGATGTATTTTTTACTTACTAAACAAGCCACAGACTGATTAAACCACACAATTAAAAAAGTTAGTTCAATAGCACGTTTTTATCTTTTTGTACCTTGAATATGAATTATTTCCCTAGACAATCTTAGTACTTTCCTTTCTTTGCTCATTTTTCTAGCATAGCTCTATTTTCATAAGCCATTTAGCCACTTTCCTCGTTTATATGAGATAGAGCATTCATCTTGATCAGTGACAAACAAGAAGGCTACCAACAATACATTAGCTGCAAGCATTACTGTCTTTTTTCTGCACAAGACTTAGACTAATGTATTCTTAAGTACAACCACAGCATAACTTCTGTCCTCAGAGCTAACTACACATTTCAGGTAGAAGTAGACAAGCTGTATCTTTTATTAGCAGGAATACACATCTCAGAACCCCTCAGCTGCAAACCTCAGAGTCAGGGTTCTGGTTCTCAGCATCCAAGAGAAAAGAGGAAATTTACAAACAAAAAATCCACACACACTACAATAAACAAAACCCTCTAACCTGCTTGCATTAAGCAACAATATTCATTTTTTTTAATAGCTTACCATTTCAAATAAGTAACCACCACCTCTCAATAAACTAACTCATCCCTTCCTTCTCTAAATAAGCACAGCCAAAATTCAGGCCCTTGGTTTTTGTCACCTGTCTCTTTTATTCTTATCAAGGAGATTAATTTATCTATTTAAGCTGGATTTTTTTTTCACAATACCTCTCAGAAGACAAAGGAAGCAGTAAAATCAGGTAGCTGTTGTATGTATCTGCTGTTTAGGGGCCTCTATACTTAATAATTAATGCTACTTAGAATATATTTGTAAAACAAATAGTATGCCTTATGGTTGTTATGAAAAAAGAGTTGCTATTTTTATTGCTGTAATACTCTGGTACAACTATGTTAATGGCTTAAAGTAGTTCAACTTTAAAGAACTTTTAAGGACTCGATATTTTTATTGTGATCTCTACTGCTGCTATGGAATTCATATTGCACTTTACTAGTTTACTGCCCAATGGTGCTCAAGAATAGAAGTGGAGCTGAAATGGAAAACCAACCTAATTCTGCTTTTTGCCCTCTGCCAGTGGCTGCTACCTAATGGCAGGGAAAGCTGAACTTTGTGTAAAGTCAGTCCCCAAGAGCTGTAGCTTACAGCCTGCCATGCTAAGGTCAACCAGTACTTAATATGCAGTGTTACAAACTGTATCAGGCTAGAAGATGATTATTTGTGGCTCAGCAGTGCTTTCCCCAAGGTTGGGATAAATAATCAGCACAGAATTACTTCTGCTGAGTTAAGTCTGCCCCTGCTCGTGAGTCAATGAGGTGGCTGACTGACATCACTGAAGTGATTAAAGTATCTCAGGTGCTTTCAGTGAAGCAGGTGTTGCTAGTAATCCACTTGTCTGAGGTGAGGAAAGTGCTTCATCTGCTCTGGGTATGGAGATGGTGACCCAGGTGTTTTTTTTAGTTTTCTTCTGAGAAGTAAAAGCACACAGACTTTTATCTTCCATAGACACTGCTGTGTATGTAAACCATGTAGAGTGAAAAAAAAGAGGATTTTTTTCTCATGGGAACTCAAGTAGAGTGCAAGCTCCTCTTTTGTTTCTCAGGGACAGGAAAGTTGTGATTGACTTATTTTGTTTATTCTACCCTCTTCTAAGGAAGCTATTGTACCACTGTGATAGACTGGGAGGAGAAAGATATATCTGAAACTACTCAAAAGGATTGGGGGGGGGGGAAGGAAGGCACTTACTACAGGTATCAAACCCAAAGCACTTTAATAGAAAAATAGTTCTCAGGGAGTTTTTTCTACATGTTACTTTGCTTTTTAATGTAAGTTTTATTTATGATTATGTGGCTATGTTGCAATTTTTGTGGTGTCTACCTCTCTAGAACCAGGGCACTACAGTTCCTCTGTTCTGGATCAACCAGAGCACCCTCCCCTGGTTTCCCATACTTCATGGTAAATACTGCTGTGCTCACAGCAGAGGGAAATGCTCCTGTCTGAGGACAGACTTTTTTTTAGGTGAGTGCTTAGACTTTTTAGGGAATGGCTATAGGAGAGAACAGGAAAAAGCATAAATACCTAGGAAGAACACAGTGATCATCCTGTAGCATGTTCTTAGTATCTTAGGTGTAGCTTTCAGTTAAGCCTTTTGTTACAACAACAACGCACCTTTTTAAAGCAATATTAACTGTATACCTCAATTTTAAGTCAGGCTTCTTGCTCAGGAGAAAGAACTCTTCATTATGTTCCTTGTATATGAATAGATTAAGTTTAGCTCTCCTTTCCCTATGTAATTATCCTATGCACCTCCATGGAAGAACTGATGTATTTTTCTTCTCCTCAAAACCTAGCATGAACAGTATAGTTTGAAGTGCAATCTGGGCTTTTGCTAGCCTGGAAAGGTAAGGTGTCACACTGTGGTTTTGGGAATCACGTTTTGGGAGAGGCACTGTATAACTTGTAATGATGCTTAAAATAAATGTGCAGGACTCTTTCAAGACTACGCAATTTAGCCATGTTAATAATAATTGTAAAATTCATGCAAGTCATCTTTATTCCTTTACTTGGTGCAGTGAAGTTTACATAAAAATGGTCTCTGGAGGGAAACGATGCAGAGCTAGTCATCTGAATACTATGATTTTTGTATAGGCTGGCTTTGCTTTTAAGTACAGTCTAATTAGTACTGACCTGCTTTCTGAAGTTGTTCTTCTACTGTAGCATTTTCTTCTTTCAACTCTTCTCCAGGTCTCCCTCAAATCTGAAAGTCCACATCTAGTTACAGAGAGAACAATATGCAAAAGTCACAGCAGATGAAAACTCAGTCCTGATTTCTTAGTAGGTAAACTCCATGAAGGATTGCACTGGCAACTTGCCAGAATTTTAAGGACTGCTTGTAACTTGTGATACAGAAACTGCACACAATAGCATTTATTGTACCTTCCTTATTAGAGGAACAGTCATTGCTTGTTTTAGTCTCGCTAACTACAGAAGCATGAAATTTAGCTTTGCCCATGACGGATTCCTTCTGTTCCAGGTCCAGTCAATCTTTTCACAAATAGATTTGAAGAGAAGTCCTGGGGAATTGTCAACATCAGTTACAGTCATGCAGAGTCTGATCCTATAACTGGATGCCACTTTGTTCCTTTATGTAAAATTTCAGAGGATTGCTCAGGTCCATGAACTCAAGCTGACGATTTGATGATAGGTTTGAGAAGAATTACTGTACTGACTTACTAGGACCAAATTTTGTATTAAATACTTTTTCTTTGACCTTTTTTTTTGTTGCACTCAGGTCATCATTTGCCACACTACCATGAGATACCATCAGGCAGAAATGAGTAGTGTCTGAATTCCCTTTATTAGAACTAGTACTTCAATTATAGGATTGTCAGACCTTATTACGAAAATACCAGTGCTACAGCTGACAGACCTTATGCCTGTGGTTATAATGCATTTTATCCATGTACAGCCTCAGCCTGGTTACATTATATTCTAGTTTCAGCCCTACCTGATGCTAAATCAAGGGGTTTAGAGTTGTATAAAGATGCCTGACAATTCATCAGTGGTAACGACTAGGAGCTTTGAGAGGCATGTCTCTGCTGAGTGAGAAGCAGGTGTTATCCTAGTCCTTAGGCAGCCTGTGACTGAACCAGAGAGGTCCAAAAGTGAGAAAAATAAAGAGGAGGAAACCAAGGCATTAAAATTAAGAAAGAATGGATTTATGAAGGCACTAATGGACTGTTAGGTTCCCATTTTGTATCTACTTACATTTGGTATCATTTTTCCATAAATGACTAGGAGAAGAAAATACAGGGTGTCTCTGGCAGAGGTTGTTCACAATTTGCTTTTATTTCAGCAGAGCTCTGTACGAACACGGCGATTGATAGACAAAAGCTGAGTTTACAAGCTCTGGTCTTCAGCATGCAGAACACCCTGGGTGTAATCTTGTTAATAAACCAAAGCAAGTGCACGTAGACTTCAGCTGAGTTGGAATACCTAAACTGAATGAAAATAAATAAAAACTGTAGCTGAAGTGCAAATATCTTTCTAATAATCCGGCTTTTGATGTGGCATATACAATTAGCATAGCAGAGCAGTGTAAAAGTAAAGGCAGTCCTTTGTTAGTCTTGATCTTTAGCAGAATAGTGATCTTTTTTTTCTTTTAAGTCACTTCCACCTGTGGGAAATGGAAGGCGGGTAGAAGGGCTTTCTGAAAAATAAATGCACTCAGCTGGCCTGCTAACGTTGAACCAACCACGGCTTCTCAGCTGCAGTGTTAAAGCCATGCTACGGGGGAGGATGTACTGGTTTTGGGGCGAGCTGAGAGCGAAGGACGGTCAACGCCTGTGGCCCAGCAGAGAGGTACGGTCTGCCAGGCTGTTATTTCGGGCGAGTGTCGTGGGGAGCTGCTGGCTCCTGACTGCAGGCACGGTTGCCCCGAGAGCCGTCTGTGCGCGGAGGAGTTTGTTTATTTCGGCAGGGAAGGGAGGAGTACCGAGGGAGGGTACGCGGAGAGGGAGGGAACCGCGTTTCCCCGCGGAAAAAAAAGGCGTGCGAGGAAACACCCTGCCCGTCCGCGGGAGGGGAGGGAGGGGAGAGGGCTGCTCCCCGCTCCCGGCCCACTAGCCTGTCCCCCGCGGGCCACCAGGTGGCGCCGCCGCGCCGCGCCAGAGCGGGGCCGGGCCCGGGAGCCCGACGGGGGAGGCCGGGGGCGGGCGGCCCTGACGGGGCGACGCGAAGGTGGCACCTCTGGGCTTGGCGGGGGGGATGCTCCTTGCTGGGGACGGCGTGGGAAAATTGTGGTGGCTCCGAGGGAATGGGCCGGGGCCGGGCAGCCCGCCGTGAGCACCGTCTCGAAGGGGGCGGGCCGCCGCTTGCCGCTGCTGGGGCCGCCCGGCGCTGGGCTCGCTGTCGGGGGCTGCAGGGCTGTCCCGCGGGGAGCCGGGGACGGCTTCTGGTCTCTCGGAAGGGACAACAACAACAAAAAAAAGCCTGCAGGGCTCTAAACGCGGGCTGAGCCCAAAGCTAAAACACTGTCGGCACGCTAGGGAAACTGAGGCTCGGGAAATCTTTTCTCCGAAACAACTCTCTCAGTGTCCCTTCTCTAACGACACAGGAATAAACTTTAGTACTGCTCTGTACAGGGATTTTAATACGGTAAAAACAAGGCAAGATTGCATATGAAAACTTTTTAAAACTCGGGCAAAAGTTATTCATGCATTATGCTTTGTAAATTGTTTATGCTGTTTGTCATTTGCTTATCTCTGTACGATCACCAGAGTGGTTTTAGATCAGACCTTCCAGAGACTGTTTTTGCAGGTCGTAAGTTAACTTCTTGTCAGTTTAATTACACTTGAATAGGTGCAAATGAAGCTGAAATGCCGAATTTCCTCATGAGTGAATGCAGTTTTCTGGCCAGCAAGGCACATACCATATTTCTGGTTGTGTAGGAGTTTTTAAATTCTATAATCTCGTTCTGCGAGTTTTGCAAAGCAAGCGTAAGACTGAGAAGGATCACCTGGCTCGTAACAGTTCATTCCACCAGTGGCTGGGCTTTGGTCTGGAGAGATGAGCTTCATTTTGCCTTGGTGCATCATCTTCTGGGTAGAATTTGGGGAGGTGTGTCTTTAAAATGCTAGTGTATGATCGCTTTCCTGAATTTCAGCTCCATGAGCATATCCAAACCTTGCCTCTGCCACGAGCTGCTGTGTTTCTGAATGCATCGTCTGGCAAACTGAGTGCTTCGCGCTGGCTCCATCGTTGCTTAACAAGAGCAATTCTTTGACTAACGCATTCACATCAAGAACAGATCTGATGAGAAAAACCGTCCCCGAATGTTCATGTTCTTGTAGTAGAACCATTACCTAGGCAAAATAATCTTTCAGTTAAGACATTAAGAAGAGTACACCAGAGCTAGTTCCTTAAGGCTTGCCCTTAAAGAGAGTGACCACTATAAAACACATTAAGCTCAACAAGATGATTTCTGCTGTGTTGCTTTTCAAACATCTTTGAGAGTCGAGAGTCCAGATCTTACAGCTACAAAGTATTTTAAAAAGCTGACAAAGAGCTTTTGAATACCTTATTCTGTAAGTTCTGACCAATGTAAGATCTACCTGTTCTACCCAGTAAAAAACCCCAACCCACAATTAGTTGTTTACACTAAGAACAAGCCTTATAATAAGTGAATATAAAGTTTCTTGGTGTTTACATACCTGTAGCAGTAATATTTTTCGCCTGTGCATCTGTAGTTTTATATGGACTTGAAAGGCTGTACAGCCCATATGCCTCTCATTATCTTACATCAAGGCTATAAATGTCCTTAAGAAGTGTAAGTTTTAAGAGCCTGAGAGTTGAAGGTGGAGCACACTTAGGGTATCAAGCATGGCAAAGCATACCTTGTTAGCAAAAGGTATTTACTTAAAAAGGCTAGGTGGATTACAAGTTGTCCCATATCAAAGCTAAAGCAGACAGAGTGGTTTGGACTGTATCATGAAGTAGGTATCGGGGTTCCTGCAGAGGCAGTGTGAACTTTTGCTCTCTATCCCCAGCAATGTACCGAATCCCACTAGTTCAGGTATCAGCAGCCAATGAGCTGTTCCCAGTTTTATTTTATGCAGTCCTGGGCTTAATGCTTGCAAGAGGGTGGTTGTCAGGGTTAACCATAAGGGTGGCTTCTGTACAGCTTGTGTTTAGGCAAGCAGTCTTGGACTGTGAAACTGTAGCAATTATATAAATTTTTGTTTTGTTTTGTTTGTTTCTTGAAGCGAGTTGTTTTCAAAATGAGATACGCATTAAACTATATTGGAGGGGTTTTTCCTCCAAATGACAGCTAGATTACTGTGGGAAAATGCAACTTTGTACCCCCTTCAATGCATGAACGAAAAAAAGGTTCCTCCTGTGTTTTGGCTTTAAAACTAAAAAATAAAAACTTCCCGGAACTTCACAGAATACTTTACACACATTTTCTGGTAACCGCCCCTTCCCTGGTCTCAGATCAGAGCTTCAAGTGAGCCAGACAAGGAAATGAACTAAAGCCTCATGCTGGTTTAACTAGACTCTTTTGAGGACGGCTCAGATCTAGTAGGCATCTTTTGTGCTCGACAAATTTAAAGACACACCTGGGAACGTTACTGCTGAGTTCTGCTGGACCCGAGCCAGCCAGCTCCCAAGTCTGTCACCCTCCTGAGCTTAATTCTGAACACAGGGGTCTGTGTCTGGAGAGCTGAGTGGTTTGGATGTGCGGAAGGAGCTGATTTCCCCCTGGTGACTGCGAGAGTTTGGGAAGAGCAGTGCTGGCATGCCTGAACATCTGTGTGTGTGTCAGCTCAACCCAGTGGAGTTTAGCTGCTCTGACTGAGCACTACCTGTGCTACGGTTTAGGGGGTGTTTTGCAGAGCCACGTGGTACTTGTAGCTTCTTATTATCCTTCATAACTAAGAGCTATGACTGTATTGACACATATATGTAGTTAATGAGAGTCAAATAGGCATCAAATTCAGAGTGTTAAAGGTAATTATATTGAAGTGGCAAGCATTTCCTTCCCTGGATGGAGTTTATAATTAATTTTTGTTAGTTACTGTCTTGTGCTAGTTAGCAGCTAAGAGATAACAAAGAAGTGTGAGGAGCGTGTGTTCGTGGACTCTTGAACCTTTTGGATAGGTGAAGGACTAAGATGTATTTCTAGACATTATCAACCATTTGACTTTAGTGGACAAAGGATTCAGCACCACTGAAGGTGTCTGTATTTCTTTCCATCCAGCTCCATGTGCGCCACACAATCACCTCCTGCTACATCAGGGATTTTGCTTACTCTCTTCTGGCTACGCTTTCAAAAGAGCAGAATACTTGGTTGACCTGCATACCCTGTAATATTTTTTTTTTAATATCTAGTGCAATTTTCTTTATTAGATGTTAGTATTGCCTCTGTGAACTTGGATGGGTAATTCTTGTTCTTGGAAGAGGAAGAAAGGGATTTGCCAACATTCCTTCAGTTTAGTTCTTATCTACCAGTCTTACAGATGGTCTAACTAATGGCAAAAACTAGTAAGCATGTGCTCATGTCTTGCTTGAAGCATACTGATACCGTTGTCTAATAACATTAAAGAAGGATGACTGTTGCTTCATGCAGAACTTAAGCATTACGCTCAAGGGGTTCCATTTTTTAGCTTGTTTTATCTGAACCATATATGCTTTAATTGAATTAAGTAATTTTTATGAGGGCATCTGGAGAGAAATCTGAGTGTTGACACAAAAAGCTAACTGCCATGCCATGAACATATACTATTTCAAAACACAGTTAACAGTGTAAATAGCAAATACTGTCATTTTAGCATGTATTTTCAGTAAACACATTGGAATGGGAATATAAAGGGATAAAGAAAGCATAGCTATGTGAGGTTTTTTCCTGCAAAAGTTGTAAGTAGCCAGTGATTTTTTTTTTTTTTCCCCAATATTTTCCTTATCACCCTGGGTGAGGTGGTGGCTATTAAAAATTCTTTGGACTTTTATGCTGGCCAACACCTTGTGTGTGCAGAGGTAACCATCTCTGTTCTGCTTGTTTCCATTTAACTTTTCCAGCGTAAAGGTTTCGTTCAGACTGACCTGTTCTTTTGTAAAGCACAAGCATGTTTTTGGGAGGAAAACAGATTTTCTGTATAGTCTGTGCCACGATGGACTTCTGATGTCTCTCCAGTTGCTGTGTGAATTGCTAATGAGCTCAGCCTCACTGTCCAAGATCTAACAGAGGAATTAAGTGAAAGGAAATAACTTCACTAACTGGAATTACTGTTTACTGAAAGGTAACAGAAGCGATAAGAATTCCATCTTTTTAGACAAAAAAAGTGCAATTGATATGACTGTAATGAGGTCATAACTTGCCAGAAAAGCAGTTCTGAAATGGGAAAAGCAGGCTTAACAGCTGAATATGATGAGAAAACTGTCAATGTGATAAGAAGTCATATATAAGCTTTGGGGACTTTCTTCCTCAATTTTTTTTTTTTTTTCTGTCTGTAGCTGATTAGAGATTACAGACAGTCAAGTTTAATCAGTATGAAATAAAGCTTGGCTATTCCTTAATTTATGGTCTTCTACAGGTTGTGACTTTGGTAGCTATCAGAATACAGATGCACGTAGTGAGTGTGGACCAACCACTGCAGAAAAACTTGTCCAGTTCTACATATAACTGTGGCAAAAGTCTGTACCGCTGGCTGACCTTGTTCTCTTTATTGTGGTACTTCACATTCTTAATTTTGATAGAAAAAGTGATTGTAAGCGTTGGCTAAATTTTTTTTCGTGTCTATGTAGTTTTTTAAGATAATGAATGTGATAGTCTAGGTCTCATTTGTTAAGCTTGAAGCAACCAAAAAAAATCTTGAACTAAAATTGCTCGTTTTCCTACATTATTTGCTTGAGACAGCGAAGAGAGAAATGTTGGAAATTACTTTTAGCGTATTGTGCTCACTTCTGTTATGCTCTGTAATGAGATTGTCTTAGCAGACTGAGAGAAAGAACTCTGGTTTTGCAGCCTTATTGTTGCAAGTTGGAGATTTGGTATGTATGAGCAGGATAGAGAAAATCACATTGTGTGAAGGAATGATCCAAACTGCTGGTCAAGGTATGTTCTCCCTGCTGTCAGCCTGTATGTCAAAAGGACCATCAGTCAGCTGGTAAACACTTTTTTCCTTTTTTTTTTTAAAGAAAAGGTCAGTTATATCTCAGTCCGTTATATCTAACGTTCTCACTCTGGGTTTTTTGACCCTAGGTTTGCTTGTTGCTCTACAAACAGCACCACCCCAAATAAGCAGCCTTTTGCTGTTCATAACGTCTGAAATTGATCAATGAATCCTCCTTGAATTTTCCTTGAAATACTTCAGTACACTTTTGAAAGTTTTATTTTTTAATATTGGAATTGAATTCTTCAAGAAGATTTCAGTGCATATATTTTTTAATATCTATATATCCACTGAAAAGCTATTTATAGTTTTGTTTTAGTTTAAGCTTCCTTCAAGCAAAAAATGGATATGCTTGTATTTGGAATTGACTAGAAAATACTATGGCTCTTACAGTACTTGCGAGCTGAGATCGTAAAGATGTTCTATCTTTGTAGTTCTGCTGTTACATTAAAATAAGATAAGCATGCCATAGCTGCTGCTGCAAAACCATTGTCTGACCTTTGTTTTAAAAAGCTGTCATGTTAGGAGCAGAACTAAATGGTGACTATGCAGCTATAGAAAACAGCAATCACTCTACCTGCAATTGTACACAGAAATAGGATGGCACAAAGTTCAGACTTCGAGATTAGAACCCCGTACAGAACAACAAAGCATTAGGGAATGCTTCCTGGTTAAGGTTATTTTTGTGGTGTTGGAAATGCCACAGTAGGTGTGACTTGTATTGCTGGCACACTTGCATCAGGTAATCCAAACCTCCTACAAGCAAGTGCGAGAAATGTTACTTGAAGGTAATTTCTAAGTCTTTCTTCTGCTTTCCTGATAAAAGCAGTTTCCTCTGAAACCAACACAGACAAACAGTTTGTATCTGAGAGCAGAAGCTGGCCTGTAAATTAAAGCTTCAATTGCCTTTGAATGTGTTTTTCCAATGAAGTAGTCTTCAGGTGATTTACGTGGTGGTGTGTGGAGACAGTCTGACACCATCATGCTAGGAAAAGCACGTGATATTCTGAGTAAGTCAAGCTTGACCAGAAGGAACTGTGTAGTAAACTAACTGTGGTTCCCAATTAACAGGCTATCATAAGCAACGTGTGGTTACAAACACAGAGGTTCAAAATTTCTCTTACAATCTCTGAAATTTGTAAGTACTTGAAAAAAAGAGCTGCTTATGCGAACATGTCTGTAACAAATCCAGAAAAAGTTTGATAGAAAATGTATTTCTATACTTTTAGTTACAAATTCAGAGCTTTTATAATGGTTATAGGGAAGGAGGAGTGGCAACTGAAAATGCAAATGAAAGAGGAAGATGAGGCAGAACTAGTGAAGAAGGATGGATGAGAGAAATGTGCTAAATTTCGGTCGCAAATGTAAGGAGCTCTTTGAAAATGCACTGAAAAATTAAGTAGAGACTGGCAGTGTGCGTACAGGATGACTTCTAGCTGTGCATTCAAAAAAAAGTGTGGAGGGAGTTATTGCAAAGAAAACTTAGTGACATCCTCTTACCTGAAGATACAAGTTGCTACTAACAGATCTACTTTTCTCTGTTCTCTGTGCCTACTGGAACATCAGCTCTCCTGGCTGACACTTGCATGTAGCTTTGAATCTAACACTTGCATGTGGTTTCCTCTGCTGAGAGGAAAACAACAGGGAATTGCTCACTTGGAGGACAACTGAAAGGGTGTTTGCCAGTACGGAGCTTGTTTGGTCTATTGAGTCTATATTTGGACTTGTCAGAAGCAGGAAAAAGGCAGGCACATCTATTTTTACCTTCTTTTATGGGGAAAAAAAAAATCATTAAATAGCAGATTAAAGATCTATCCAGTCTTGCTTTTTTTCTCAGCATTACAAAGCTAGGTGTTTGCATCCATGCAGGAAGTGTGCCTCATCATTGCAAATCCCACATGTTGGAAATCCCACTGACACGCTGGAAAGCAAGTGGGATTTTATTTACAAAATTGAAGTTTCTGGTATGAGTTTTGGTGGTTGTGCGGAGCATCGGAACCGCAGAAAGCTTGCGGTGCACGGCAAGCTGTCACTCATTCTGCTCCGCAACACAATGAGAAATCTCCTAGCTTTGGTATGTTATGAGTAATAGTGCAAGTCGTTGAATCAGACTGTCTTGTGAGGCAAGGTGGCCTTGCCCCGGAATGAGCCAGTGTTTCTGAACTAATGTGGTTTTGATATTACTTCATTTGTGTGCTTGCTTAATTTAGAAAATTTAGTTATAATCAGAGATGTATTACAGTATTCATTCTGTAGCCTGTTATTCTTGGATGATAGGTAGCTCCTTGTGAGGTCAGGGATGCACTGTGCTCCTATGCTTTTTTCTACCGCTGAAATTAAATAGGGTTGTTAAAAGGCTTTGTTACCTAAGCTCTTTAAGTGGTAAATATATTTGTTTAAATGTTTATTGTAGACCTACATCAAACAGGCTAAATATGGGGGGAGGGGAACCACTTAGTTTCAAACTCGGGTGCTGTGCTTTTGAGGTCAAGGCTTTGCGCGTGTATCTCTAAGTGTAAATTCTACCCCTCCTTCTCTGGTTTCTCCTTTATTCATTCTTCCCCTTCCTCTGCTGGTATAACTTATGCTTCTGGAATAAATATTCTGGACAAGCAACTGCGTGGGAGTTTTGTGGTCACTTTGAGGCCACATTCAAAATAGTATTTGCGAAGCTTTTTCTTGTGCAGTGTTATATTGCATCCATTTTAATAAGGAAAACTAGCCTTGCTTCAATTTCACCAAAAAGGAAAGCTACCCGATCCTGGAGGACTGCTTGTGACTACAGTATTTCAGTCAAGGAGTACAAAGACTATAGTTTTACCTCTTACTCGTGTAATACAATGAATCCCATGTAAAGCCTCCACAATAATTTGAACAGAGTTTCCTCTTCACATTTTGTTTACGCTTAATTCCCACAAGAAAAGAAAGAACAAAAGAGGAGCAGAGGCCTTGTGCCTCCTGGTAAGCACAGTGTGCTTCTGAAATCATCTGTGAAGGGGAGCTGTTCCTGGCAGAAGGCTGCCAGAAGGTTGCACTGAGCTATGCAGTTCATACAGTAACAGCATTACTCAGCTTAGAAGGGACCTCGGGAGCTCTCCAGTCCAACCTTTGGCTCAAGGCAGGGTCAGCTGTGAGCTCTGAGTGGGTTACTAAGGTCTTTCGCCTGTGGGACCTTGGAAAGGGATGGAGACTTCATAGCTCCTCTGGGGAACCTGTTCCACTATTTGGCCATCTTCACAATGGAAAAGTTTTTCCTTCGGTTGTGTCAGAACCTTTGCTGCTTTAATTTAAGACAGCTGCCTCTTGACCTCCTGCTGTGTACCTCTGTCAAAGAGCCTTATTCGATCGTTTCCAACGGACCAAAAATGTTAAGGAGCCTGATTCAGCCATTTCCCTTTGGCAGGTATTGGCAGCTACTGAGTGCCCTCCTTACCCTGTGGCCATCGCTTTTTTCCATTCTGAACAGACCCAGTTCTCTCATCCTCTCCTAAGAAGGCGTTTGCTCTTGTCTCCTGATGTTGGTGGCCCAATGCTACAGTACCACTGATTGCTTGTTGGGGGAGAGGGAGGGGGGAACTTCCAGTTGTGTTGGTAACAAGACTTAATAATGTGCTTCTGTAAGAATGGAGCTGTAGGATTCCAGGTCTGCCTCAAATGCTGGCCTAATCTCAATTTATAAGTTACCTTGTTTGTCGCGTAGAGCCTGCTCCAGTTTGGATGTCCCTGACTCTGGCCTGCGGTGGGAGTATTTGCTGGCCATGAAGAGCCCTTGTGGCTCCGGCCCCAGGGTGCTTGCGAGGGCGGGAGGGCGCAGTCTGTCTGGAGCGTGGCTTAGGGTCTTGGCTGGAAAACAGTGAAATGCAGTTCGGGTTGGAGCCAAATCCACACTGCCATAGCTGCGCTGTGTCAGTAGAGTCGGACGAACGTAACCGAGCTCTGGGAAAAGCAGCGGCTACAGGCAGGCTGAAGGCTTCATCCCCAACACCTCTGCACTCCTTGAGGCTCTCCCTGATGAAGGCGAGCCGAGCACAACAGCTGCCACCTGAGGGAACAAAAACCCGTGCCCTGGAAGCAGAAGCCCTCCTGTCCGATCAGGCTGTTGCTGCCGGGGTTTCCCAGCTGAGCGAGGTGCTGGTGCTGGAGGGGGATGGCAGGCACCATGCCGGCAGCCATGGCGGTGGGGACGCAGGTGGCACGGCTCTTCCAGGGAAGCACGCCCTGTCAGAAACTTCGCCTGGCAGCAATGGTGCAGGGATGCCTGAACGCCTGGTGCTGGATTTGGAGGCTTTTCAGTGGCCAGCTGCCGAGTCGTAATATTCGTGCTGTGAGTGCAGGGGACTTGGGATTGATTTGCCCTACAACTCTGTTGGTTTTCTCCTGCTGATAAATAATATTCTTTGATAACTGGCTGTGATTTTTTTTTTTTTTTTTTTTTTTTTTTTTTTTT